>Ga0209308_10000051_pt1 | contig 115072 bp, 134 predicted proteins | sample COGITO_mtgs_1204_3_FD_184806 | JGI IMG/M metagenome (GOLD analysis project Ga0209308, IMG submission 184806) | Pelagic marine microbial communities from North Sea - COGITO_mtgs_120405 (SPAdes) (version 2) | ecosystem: Environmental > Aquatic > Marine > Epipelagic ... | reverse complement strand
TAAATGTAGTGCCCTGATTGCCAACACCTTGACTCACACGATTACCCGCAATAAACGAGGCTCGGCCGGGAGTTCCGCCGCCGCTTTTTCTTACTTCGAAACCATAACGAGTAGCCGTAGACAACTCTCTTGATTCCCACAAAAACGTTTCGTTTTTTGTCAAGAAATCACAATTTCTACCAACAATATCGCCTAGAGTGCCAAACGTTATTTTCGCTTGAGCAGAAAAAACGCCGTCACCAATTTCTCTTATAGCGCCGTTGGCCCTGCCTGTAAGCCCGCTCCTGTCGTATGCCGCCACACTGTCAAATCGTATTATTTGACCAAGTGTCTGTGATGTAAGTTCTATGCCATCTGTACCGAAACGCATGATATCGATAAAGCAGTTTTCAGTACCACCTTTTGCGTCCTGTAGCGTTTTGAATGCAAGCCCTACTTCAGTAATTGTGGTAAGTGTTGGTGCACCCGCTCCCTGAAAGTTAGTTATTGCAGTAGGAAGATTAGACGTGTCTAATACGTGACACTCATAATTTGGGTTATCTGTAGGATGTCGAAAACTAGACACATTTGAGCCACCAACGTGATATCCTCTTCGGTTAGTACCATCACCTAAAACAATTTGAACACCACCGTTTACTTCGGTGTCCATAATGCCCTGTGAAAGCCCCCAGATATAAAGAAGCGTATTCGATAAATCTCCACTGTTAGGTATAGTACCGTTGAAGTACCCTTCTTCGGTTGCTGTTGATACCGCGATACCAATGTGCCCAGTTGCTTCGATTGGATCGGGATCAGCCGTAAAAAGATCACGTGCGTTGTTGTTAACTGAAAAGTTCCAGTTGGTCAATGCATCGGCGGCGTCGATGGTGTTTCTTGTTTCAAGTACGACTACGGTCATTTAACTCTCTAATAGTTTTTCGACGGTCCCAACGAGACCTTCGTCCATGTCTTTTTTAAACGCCAATACATCTTCTAATTCGAAAATCCATTCGGGCGTGGTATGCTCTACATCATCATTAAATGATATAGTGCCGTCTTTATTATATGTGAGTTCTTGGTCGGATACCAATGTGATAGGTAGTCGCCCCTCACTGTTTGCGATGAATAAAACTTCATCTTCAGAACGACTTAAAATCTCAGATGCCTGAGCGAGTGTAATTTTCATAATATTCTCCGGAAATCAATGGGGGGCGTAATGCCCCCATATAACATATTTATATTACGTTGGATTATTGTAGTTTCTTTCAACAGCAGAAATTACTGACACCGGAATTTCGTTAACACGTGTGATACTCGCGGTTTGTTGTACCCACTGACCAGAATTTAACCCTATCGCGCGAACATTAATTGCAACATCAGTACTCGCTACGCGATCTTTTTGAGAGTTATTATCGTAAGAGTATGAAAATACAAGTTCATCTAAGGAATTAACAGTGTTTTCTGGTCCGTTATATAACGGAGGAGTTGCAAGTAACGAAACAACGCCGCCTGTATTTTCAACAGCAGTACCTGCTGAGTCAACTTTTAACGAAGCAGGACTATTAATTGGGTGTGTTCTGATAGTCCCTCCTGAAATTCCTCCAGGAACGTTTACAATAGTGGGAGTGTCGTCTAAAGTAATCGCAGCAAAACTAACAGAATCGAATATCGAAGTAACACCGAAAATAACATTATTGTCTGCATTAGTAGCATCGCCAGTTATTTTAAAATATGCGTCCTCTGCTTGATTACTAATAGTATTGAGACCGTTTGGAGTTCCAACCCTAAGAAGCGGCGTAGTACTAAATCCAGTTAATGTAATGTTACAACTATCTTTAGTAGCGTCACCAGCAGCAGCACCAGCGTCTGCTATAATAATGTTGGTGCCTGTATATTCTCGCGTGTAGTCATAAAATACAGTTGCTTTTGCGTTATCACTATCAGCAAGTATATCATTTGAGAAAGTGACTTTAACAGACGCCGAGAAAGGAAACGACTGTAATGCATTATTAACAGTATCTCGTAACTGCGTGTTGTTAATATCAGCAGAACGAATATTAGTAACCGCTGTACCACGCTTAGAACCAGATTGATCGAGGTTAGTCGCCAATTTTGTGGTCAAAGTAGGTCCAACAAACGCCAATAATTCATCCTGTAATTTACCATTCTTAACCGTACCACCAGCAAATTCAATGTCAGAATCTTGACGCAATTTATATTGAACCCAACTATACAGTTCAGAGTTAGATAATTGCGTAACTGTTGGAGAGGTCGCGTCAATAATATTACCAAAATTGAAAGGACCACTCAGAAGATCTTCTGAGTACCCTAAAGTGCTTGATGCAACATCAGCAGCACGGTAATCGATAGTAGGACCGCCAGCGTTTGCATATTTTTGTCCTGCGCCCAACCCTGCAGCAATAACAGCATCAGTAATACTAGCACCATCTCTGTCTTTTACGTTTAAGTCTTCGCCTTCGACCAACGGGAATCTTTGAGTATTAAAAGGAAGGGTTGTGCCTGCCGCCAAACCAATATCTGTTGTATCAGTTTGATCAAAAGTCCATGCTTTAGACTGTTGATCTGCGTTTGGTCCAGTATAAGGTTGTGAACGAGTAAACAATCGTAAAATATCGCCGCGACGATCAAAGTCGGGAGTACCATCGCCATTCAAATCTCGATAGGTTTCAACTGCTTGATTGACTTCTCCAGCATAATCGTAATCGAAAGGACCAGCGCTTGATGTTCCATCAGCAGAATCAAAAAACGCATAATATACTTTGTGTTGTACAACAGTAGCAGCATCACCCTGAGTCGGAGTACCCTGAATATTGCCTAGAGAAATCGTACCAATGAATTCTCTTAACTGTGTGCTGTTGTCAATATCAAATTCTCTCCAACCACCAGTACGTAACAGTGATCGTGACGAATCGTCAGCAGGAGACCAACCAAACCGCCACTCGAACTGTTCGGGAGTAATGGCGATTAGAGGGAACGGATAGGCAATAAGGTCTTTAGACTTAGTGTCGTTTTTCCATTCTTCTTTTAAGAACGAGTATAATGCTTGGTGTGTTACACCATCATTATTTAATTCTGGTCCAGATGGAGCAGCAGAATTATTTCTTATTTTAATTGTTCTTGAAGCAGTGTCGATAAAAATATTTTGCGCTGAGTCGACCCCAGCGTCTAATAAATTATCAGGATCTGTGATAATTGCCATTTAAATTTCTCCGATAAACGATATTGAACTAATGTTTTTATTTATAATTAATCGTATGTTAGTGTCAATCTATTATCCCAAATTTTATCAAAATCAGCGCTACCTTCTGCCCAAATAATAGTATAATCATCTCCTGCTTGTTGATCGACTCTTTTAATTCTCCATTTAGCGTCAGAAGTTGCAGATCCAGGAAGTGCTTCACCAATGTAAATAAAATGATCAACGGTATCAATAAGTCTGTTATATTGCACTTCTAAGTCTGCCTTTAGTCTGTCTAGTACATCAATAAATGATTGTACAACAAATTGTTTTCTTGTGTGGTCAAAAACCAATATGCTATCAACAACAATGTCTTTTAGTCTAACTGTTTTAACATCAGACGCCTGCATAACATTCTGAATGCCGCCGCCGGTAGAAGTCATAGACCCTAATCTTTGTAGAGATCTTTCAACATTTTTGTTGATAACTGCCTGATTTTCAGAAACGCGTTCGTTTAATTGTTTTAACGCCGTTTCAAAATCTTCTCTATAATCTAAAGCAGGAGTTCCAGGATCTCCTTTGTCACCTTTGTCACCTTTGTCACCTTTTTTTCCAGGAATTCCTTGCGGACCTACGTCTCCTTTCTCACCCTGCTCTCCAGTTTCGCCCTTTTCACCTCTTTCACCGTCTTTGCCATCAATGCCATCACGTCCTGATGTTCCGTCCGCACCGGCAGATCCGGTTTCACCTTGAAATCCTCTTGCACCTTGGATTCCTTGAGGTCCAGTTTCTCCTCGTTCGCCCTTTTCTCCACGAAGTCCAGTATCTCCTTTGTCTCCTTTGAGACCCTGTATTCCTTGGACGCCTTGTAACCCCACGTCTCCCTTTGGACCAGCAACGCCTTGAGCGCCAGTTTCGCCCCTGTCACCAGTTTTTCCAGTGTCTCCTTTGGCTCCGGTCTTTCCTGTATCACCTCTTTCTCCTGTTACTCCTTTATCGCCTTTTAAACCTTGCGGACCACGAGGACCGATCGGACCTTGAATGGTTTCAACTTCTTCGAGAATGTCAAATATTTTATTTTCTAATTTCTGTATTTCTTTCTGCGTATGTACAACCGAAAACGCAGTAGAAAGGGTATCAATTTTGCTCATTGATCTTCGCCATATACCTTGTCATTTCTTCAAGTAATTCATCTTCTTGCGAAGGCAGATATTTTTCTTTTTTATCTTTTTTAGTTTCGGGTTTTGTGCCATTAACATTAATGTGAACCTGTTGCGGCTGAGGTTTAGGTGGCTCGGGTTTAGGTTCTTCTTCTTCCGGTTCGGGCAGTTCCATTGGATCAGGAACTTCTCCTGCTTCGATTTCGCCTTCAATCTGTTTTGTAATATTTTGGATATCAGTAGCGGATAATCGTAAAATATTTCTCCAAACCCATTCTTTAGAAATATATTGGCCAACAAAAGGTTCTGCTTCTGCTAATAGTCCTAATCTATCTCTAAGAATTTCCGCTTCTTTCAATTCAGAAAAATGATTATCTTTTACGAAATCAACAATGATATCATTTTTCCAATCGCTCCAATCTTGTTCAGTGCAAACGCCTTTTAGTATAAGTTGTTTTTTCAGAATGCCGAGAAATACTTGCGAAAAACGTCGACGTAGTCTATCGACAAATTTTTGAAACTTAACTTCGTCTCGACTAATTTCTGCCGATCGACCAAGAGAAAAATTGTTTTCTTGTTCTAGTCTTTGAGCAGGAACGTTTAATGCCCGATACAATCTTTTTTGGAAATAAAGAACATCATCCATCTGTCCTAAGTTATCACCCCCAGGAAGAGTAGAGATTTCTGTTCCCCGTCCACCTTCCCGCCTTGGCAACCAGAAATCTTCTAGCATAGACATATGCTTACGATCGTCTTTGAGCTCGCCGGTGTTTGCATCGTAGACTAATTTATTACGATACTTTGCCATGATGTCTTTCATGTACTGCTCTGCTTTACCGCGAGGTAAGTTACCTACGTCGATGTAGAAAATTCTACGTTCTGGTGCACGAGCAAGACGATAAATGACAAGACTGTCTTCCATCATCCGTAATTGATTAATTGCTTTTAAAGATTTATGAAGGTGTGAAACGACTTTCTTTTTTGTTTCGTCCAACATGCCAGAAGTTGTATACTGAATAGCGTCTACTGAAAATTTAACAGCAGAAGTCATAGAACCTGGTTTTTCTTCAAAGATATAAAATTCTTCAATTTCATCTACTATTTTAGCATTAGTCTTAAGATCTTTTTTATATTTTACCTGTTTAACCTTGCGCATTTTAGAAGAGTCTATATTTCTAATCTCTTGAATTCCCGCTTTAAGATTAGATTCATTAACCATAAGATGATAATAAATTCTTCCGTCTACATACCAAGACCTAAAAATGTCATGACCAAGTTCATTAAACTTCAACATTGCAATAACATTTTCAAATTCTTCGGTTATAATTTTTTTAATTCTATCGGTGGTTTTAACTTCTTCTAAAGATATTTTAACAGAACTTCGAAGTTCAGAAGCCGATATTGTCTCGTTGACAATTTCTTCAATCGCCATATCAACTTCTGGATTCATAGCGACGCCACGATAACGCATAATAAGTTGATGGTTATCTTTTGATTGATCGCCGTCCATATTAATATACTGACCATAATGTCCGGCAGCACTAGTTACATATCCTGCGCCATCATCGTCAGTAGGAGGAACAACAGAACGCAACGTTTTGTTGTCTGTTTTCTCTTTAGACGTTTTTTTAATTTCAAAACCAAATACTTTAAATGTGTTATCGTCTGCCATGAATATTCCTAAAAAATTTAAAGGGAGATTTCTCTCCCTTTATTTAGAGGTTACGTAGTGGTGTTACTTTCCCAATACTGTACCGCAAATACAACATCAAAAATTTCAATTTCGCCCACTTGTGCATAATCTAATTGAATTTGCCCTATTGAAATAGGAAACGTTCCGCGAAAATCGTATCGTTTTACGACCGTCTCATCTCGATCAAGTTGTTCCACAATAAGATCCGCTTGGTAGTCTACTGGATTCACTAATCCAGTATTTGCACTATGCGCGTTAATTCCATTCAACCACCTTTCCATCGCGTCTCTTACACTAAAATCGGTGTCATTCATAATAGTAACATTCCAATCGGCAAAAGTTCTATCCCCTGCGATTTTAAGTTCACGACCTCTAAACGGAATGTTTATAATGTTTGTCGTTGATTCTGGGAGTTGCGCTGCTCGGCACATAAACGAAGTAAGTTCAACATCTCCCCCAGCGTACTGAGGGAAATTTAATGTTGCTTTGAATAAATTTGCACGAGCGCCGCCGCCACGTAGTTTTGCTTTAAAGTCATCGACTCCTAAAATTGCCATTTTTTATTCTCCTTAAACTGTGCCGACTACTTCTTCAAACTCAACTCCGCTTCTTACAGCGACAAAGTTAAGAGTGATGTAGTTGATGGAACGTGCAGGTTTAATGAAGACACTAGCAACAAATCTGTTTGCGTCGATTACAGATGATGTGTTATTCGTTTCGTCACAAACAACCCTAAAATCTGTAATGCCTCTCCTCCCTTTGACTTCTCTTAAAAAGGGTTCTACAACGTTGGTAAATTCAGCACGAGTAAATTCATCGTTAAGTTCAAACAGTACGTTTGCTGCTGCGCCTTTAATCGCTCTTTCGATCGTTAAGAACAATCGTCGAACATTAATTCGATCGAACGCAGAAGGTCTGTTCTGGAATGTTTTATCTCCATAAAGCAGAACCCCTTGCCCTGGAAGATTAACAATCGGGTTAACTCCGTTTTTATATAGGAGGTCTCTTCCTGTACGCTCAGCATTATACGCTAAAGCAGTTACACCCAAATACCTACCCCTTCTCTGTCCAGCAGGAGAGAACCATGGATCAGCAGTTAAATCGCTAGCTGCCATTAATCCTGCGGTAGAAGAAGACGCTGGAATGTAAACGTATTGATCGCGATACTTGTCATAAACTTTTAACCAATTGTTATCAAAGATAGCGTAGTTACTTCTAGTTACAGTATTAGCACAAAGATTGACTGCAGAAGTAGCTGCTGCGGGAGAAAGAGAAACGCAATCATCTAATCCTGGAGAAATCGTTACAACGCAATCTTTTCTGGAAGGTCCTTCTGCTATAGAAATAAGGTCGTTCGCTATAGTAGTTACGTTCGCAGTAGTATCTTGGCCAGGTGTAATTAAAAAATCTGCCTGAATAGTGTCTCCGTCATTAAATTGGTCGAAACCGGTTTGAACAGAAGCCGTGCTATATGTACCAGTCAACCCACCACCTAGACCAAAATCTAAATTGGCGTCATTGTTAGCGCCGACGATGGATGAAGCGGTTTGTCCAAACCCAGTAACGTTAGTAATCGTTCGACACCAAACGTATTCAGAAGCAGTATTAATTACATCTTTTGCATAATTTGTGCTGCCGTCTGGCGCTTTAGCGTCGCGAGCAGCAGAGACAAAAGGAAAGGTTTCTAAAACTGTGCCAGGATTTCCGCTAAACACGCCGTCGCTATCAACAACTGCAATATGCAATTCGTCAAAAATGGTGTTACTGGTAACACCCTGCGCTTGTTTCACAAACGCGGAAGTTTCTGGTTGCCCATCGAACGCAGAATCTAACGAAGTATTAAAAACAGCAAAATTTGTTGATCCTGAACAAACTTTTACTGCTAAAGAATTGCCAACGGTTCCAGGATATTTAGCATGAAAATCGCCCGTAGTCGGTTCGGATGTTTCGAAACTTGTTCTGTTTTCAATTAAGACCGGACCTCCGCTGTTAGTTGCGTTTGTAGCGTCTGCACTTATTCCTCTGACGTTGTACAAACTACCAGAATATTTTAGAAAATATGCTGCGGTTAAAAAATCTCTACTAGATACTGCTGAATCTAGTCCGGGAGATCCAAACGTTTCTGCTAATTGAGCTTCGTTGCTCACTAAAACAGGACTGTTAGACGGTCCCCATGAATACTCTCCCACAAACGCTCCAGTGCTTGTAGTGACTCCTGGAACCTGCCCAGTTATGTCAACTTCTTTTACCAGAATGTTGGGAGACTCTGACGGTATGGTTGCCATAGTCATTTCCTTTTGTCATTGCTTAATATGAAAACATAATGCGGGTATGTATCTCAACGTATTTATTTATAAAAATCTATTTCTTGTTCCATAAAAGGCAAAGACCACTCTAAACGTTGAATCTCTGCTCGAGTAGCTATGTGCTCAATGAACTCCGAACCATCGTCATGAAATCCAAAAGGAACTACGTCCTCTTCAATTGCTCGCATTTTTTCTCTATATAACGTTTCTTTAATATTAACGTCAGTCATATTCATGAATTGTTCAGTCATAGCATAGTATCCAAACATAACTAAATTCATCATCAAATCATCATGATTACCCTGACTTGCTTCATACGAAGAACCGGAAGCGACGAATGTCGATATTTCTAATATAGTTTCTTCGTCATGAATAGTCATTTTATTTTCTTCTAAGATATCTTTTATACCAGAACACCCAATTCTTTTAACTCGCTTGTTCATTTCTACACCAATATGAGAAGACTTAATAGCAGAAGAGACGTGCGTATTTTCATATTCTAAATCGTAATATAAACCGCTGGTTGTTAACGCTCCTTGATCGTTTGCTTCAATTATAACATATGCCATGTTGTATACGACCGCATATTTATAAATAATATCAGGGAAGAGTATTGGAGAGATATTGTTATTCCGATACACTGCCACTTGCTCAAAAGGGCGTGTCGTAATGTCTATGACATTGAACGTAGAGTAATCCTGACCTCTTCCTTTCGAGACATCTACGGTCATGATGTACTCGTGCTTTGCGCAAGGTTCTTTGTAAATTAACAAAAGACCGCCCTCTAAGACCCGCTGGGGCACTCCTGCCCGTAAGGAAAGGAGTGTTTCAGCGTTTATTAGAGTGTTCCCTGTGCCGAAGAACGTATTACCAAACTCTTGATCGAATTGTAATTGAGAAGTATTGTTTACAGTTTCAAGTTTCCAGTTTTCGTCTCTTCCAGGAACGTCCCACCAATCTACTCGAAAAGACTTGTATTCGTTTGTTTTCTGAACAGCGCCTTCCCATATTTTGTGGAAGACGTTTCCGATTCCATTTGCGGTTGAGGTGATGATGACTTTTGTGTCGACGCCTGACGAAATAACAGGATACGTTGAAGTGTAGAATTCAGCTGCTCGCTCAACAAAAGCAAACTCATCGAGATAGAGCAAATTAACAGACATACCCCGAATAGAACTCCCGCTAGTGGCAGCAGCAACAATCCTAGAATTATTAGAAAACTCGATTGAACCTTTATTAAGAGTTTTACACCCAGGTTGTAAAAAGAACGGAAGGTTCTCCAACATAAGAGTAATACGGGCGAGCATTTCTCTGGAAGTAGATCCTTTATTCGCCAAAATGGCGATTGTTTTTTCGGAGTTGAATATAGCATACCAGAGTAAGTATGCAACTGAAGATATTGATTTACCAGACTGTCGACAAGCAAGTACGATGCTAAAACGATTATCGTTAAAGTGTTTGAACATAGTTCGTTGATAGTCGTAAAGATTAAACGGAACGAGACCCTTATCCAGCGAAATAATTTTAATGTAATTTTCTGCAAAATATTCAGGGGAACCCATACATCTAGCATATTCTTGAACTTCTTCTTGACTCCACTCTTGGACAACTCCGTCGCGTTTAACATTAATATTTCCAAGGTACGTTTCATGAGCGCTACTCATTTTCGAGGAGGTTAGCATCAATCACCTTTTGTTCATTCTTTAACAATCTCTGTAAGTCGGATGTGCTTCCTAAAAACACATTATTATTTGTAATCTGTCTTGTTTCATTTTTATCAGGTGTTTTTATTTCTTTCTGCTTCTTATTTAGATCCATCAATCTATCGTTCACATCAGATATGTTTTTAACCATACCAGACAATACTTCAAACGCGCGCGGATGCTCTGACTCTCTTGCAACTTCGATCATAAGATCAAGAGATTCCTTGCCTTTCTCTATAAGTTCATAGTAAGTTGCTCGAGAATAATCGTAGTCATAATCTACTTTATCTTCGGGCGTATCTTTGTCGTTATGTTTCATTATACTAGTGCCCCTAACGTCAATTGAACTTGTCCGAAATAAGTCTCATTCGTAACTCCTGTTGAAGGATCTGTTGTCGGCGTTGAGACGCTTTCTACGAAATAAAATTTTAAAGTGCCGATGTAAACCTCGGACGCGGTATTTGCAGCGCTTCTACTAAATGTCCAAGAGCGGGTCTGAGCGCCCATTGAGATCCATTGGTCCAACCCAGCATTATTAACATTCCATCCGCTGTTGCCGCCTTGTTGGGGTGATTCGGCAGCAGGTGTAGCGATTTCTTCTGCATATATCCAAATGTTATCAAAATTCAAAGAATCTATCATCGGATTTTTAACATAGTTATCTTGAATTTCATCTAAATCGTTAAAGGAGGGATTAGGAGTAGATTTTTCGTATCTCCAGGTTCCTCTTTCTCTTGCAACAGCATTCTGATCTGTAGTCTCACTAAGGTTATTACCAGCGCCAGAGCTGCCATGGAAAACTATTCCTAATTGATGATCAACGCCAGTCGAGTAGAAAGGAAGAAAACTGGATCCGCTACCATAGTCGCCTCCGAGATAACTTATAAATTCAACTGCCATTATGATCCTCTCCTAGCTTCAAGATTGACGTTATATGTTTTTTGCATAACAGTAGTGCCACTACCTAAATTGCCCCCAGTGCCATCCCAGGTTTTGATGTGGATATCATATGAGACTGACCCGTTTTCTTGAAAACCATCGGTGGATGAGAGAGCAGCGGTAAATTCTCGATCAGTATTTAAACCAAGCCAAGTACTAAAAGAATCGTTATTTCCTGTTCCTATACCCGTATCAAAACGCGCTTCACCGGAAGCACTCGCCGAAACGTTTATCTGGTATTGACTTCCAAACGACCCAGTGCACCAACGACCTTCCCACGGACCCATTAGGTTTTCAGGAGGAGCGTATGCTTCTGTCTGACCCGTTGTAGGAGCGCTTGGAAATCCTACTACAAACGTGCCATCAGCGTTAAAATCAAGTACCGAAGTAATTCCAGATGAAGTAGTTGATACACTAGTGGTTCCTGGTAAAAACATAACATAACCATCGCTCGTTTGTATTGCTACTCCATCGTTTATAGTAATCGTAGGCGTAGTTGCAACAGGAGTAGAAGAACCAGAACTAGTATATAATTTAGCAGTAAAACTTTCTGTTTCTGTAACAGCGTCATCTACAAGATCAATCGTGTATGATGCCGAAGCAGGGTTTCCAGAAGTTGTAATTGCTTGCTTAGCGCTAATAGGAGCTACAGATCCGGCGGAAGGATTTGTGAAATCTGCTGTTGATATCGCACCTACGACGGGTACGAACTGTAAATAAATCGGCGATTGACTCCAATCTGTTCCTCCGATTGTAAAAGTAAGCGTATTGCCTTCGGTCGGTGTAGTGTTATTAACAGATATAGTATAAACTGCATCAGAATCTAATACTTGAAGAGTATCGGTTGCTGTGCTACCAGAAGATACGCCTTGAATTTGAACAGTTAAAGAAGTTCCTCCTGCCCCATAATCATAATCATCGTCTCGCAAACGAACCCCAAAAGAAGTTGTTCCGTTAACAGAAGAAACTGTTCCTGTAGAATCTCCATTCACAATTCTGTTAGTGGTTCCGCTAATAAAAGACCAACTAACATCTTCTCCATTAGCATTAGTCGGAGTTAAGGTAAACGGTATTTGTTTTCCTTCTACTGTATCTGGCGCAGAAACAGAATATGTTGGCGTCAACGCCCCAGCAATATTGATCGTAACACTATCTAATTTTGTAACATTGGTGGGATCGTATAATTTTGCAGAAAACCACTCAGGATTATCTGCTGTATTAGTTAGAGTTGCTGTAGTCGATCCTAAAGTTCCGCTAACAGCGGTAGTAACTGATAGGTTTAACGCCGATGAAACGTCTTCAACAAAATCTGTATTATCTGCTGTACCCTCTTCAGCAAGTCTAAGTTTATATGTTCCAGAAGGAACGTTGCTTCCCGAAACATTAAAAGATATTGTATTCCCTTCGCTATACAAATATGAAGGAGAAAATAAAGTATAAGAAGCAGGTCCATCGTTTAAAGTAAAAGTTGCCGAAGGTTCTGTATCAAACGCAGAAGAAGCTTGAACTTGGCCAGTGAGCGGTCCTTGAGCAGCTGCATTTGCTGTTGTAGCAATAGAAAACGGTTGAGGACTGCTGGTCATTGTAACTGTACCAGGAGAAGAAATTCTCGAATTTCCTGATAATGCGCCAATAATCGACAATGTCACTACTTCGTTTTGAGGGTCGTCGGAAACTACTTCTCCTGTTATGGCAGCGCCTTCTGTTATACTAGTTGCATCTAAATTAACGGTGTACTGAGGAACGACATCGTTGATGTTTATATTCGCAGAATCTAATTTCCTTCCTTCCCAATCATACAATTTAAAAGCAAAAACTTCATTTCCTTCGACCAATAAATCTGACGCATATTCTAAATCAACAGATCCAGAATTTGAAGTAATCGTTATATTTCCTGCAGAAGATAAATCTGTCGGTGGACGAGGAACAACAAAATCTGTCGGAGAAGTAGATAGATGTTCAATATAATATCTTAAATTCGTGTCCGGAGAATTTGTAGCATTAACTGTTACTGTGCCAGTCGTACCTTCGTTTGAACTTCCTCCGATTATAGAATATGCCGGAGTTAATCTCGTACCAGTTTCTGCAGAATCTAATGTCTGAAGGTTTTCTTCCATAATTTTAAGAACAGATCCGCCAAGATACATACCTGCGGGATGAACAAATAACTTGTAGATGTCTCTCCATTCCGAAATAGATCGACCTGTTTTTAAGAGAATAGCAAACGTTTGATATAACTTATTGTCGGTAATATACCTTAAAGAATCGGGTCCTATCTGAGACTCTCCGACATTAAAAATATTTTTCTTAGGGTAAATTACTTCAACGTCATCATTAAAAAATGACCTAAAGAACCATTCAATGGAATACTTTGAACCTTTTGCTCTAAAAATGATAGATGAGAAATTAGCAGCTGCTCTAGGATCAGGAAACCCTTCGAAATATGCTTCTCCTAACAATAGTTCATCTTCAATAAATGCCAATAAATCTAAATCTGTTTGTGTAATATCTCTGGTTTCGAATAGATGATCTAGCAGTTCTGTAGGGTTATTTTCGTTCTCAAATTCGTAATATGATTCTAACAAGGAAATAAACTTCGGATAATCTTGAGCAAAATGTTCGGGCAAGACTTCTTCTACCCGTCGATCTCGCAGGTTTAATCGTCTTCTTCTTTTGTCGTCGGACCCGTTATGCATAGTTATATTTAGGCTGTATCTGTGACTGTTATTTGTACACTCGCAACCTCTGATTTTTGTGAGATACCGTCTGGCGTTGCACGATATTGCCAAGTCACTACGCCGCCAAACGGCGCGTCAGGCGGCGTATATAAGAACGTGCCCGCAGTCGCATCAATAATTGTGACCGTACCTTGTGCGGGTTGCACTTCGATAGAGTGTGTAATTGTACCTGCCGTTTCGAATAAATCGTTACTCGCAACATTCATTGTCAAGGTTTCAGAACCAGAGTAATCTAATGTAAACGAATCAGCAATAACGTCACTTACTTCGGATACGTTAACAGTAATTGTAAATTTTTCTGTAACATTTTGTCCCACATCAACAGAAACATCAAAAGTGTCGATGCCATAAAAATCCGGATTGGGGGTATAAGACCAAACCCCACTAGAAGGCACTATAGTAGTTGTACCGTAATCTGCTGAGTCGCCTGAAGCAATGGAGAACGGCGAACCGATAACATTATTATTACCATCATACAAACTATTTAAAGTATATTCGACTCTAAGAGTGTTAGATACGCTTCCTCCGTCTTCGGTCATTGTTCCGCTATTACCTTCGACGATATTAGTATTACATTCTAGATAAGATAAAAGATCGTTGGTGTTGGCGTAATCATAAAAATTAGTAGTTGCTTGAGCGATAAGATTAGACGCAGAACTAATAACTTTGTACAGATTGAGTTTCATTTCAAAATCTAAAGTATAAATGATAGTTCTTCTGGTTTCTAACGCGCCTTCAAAATCGTCTTGCATAACTACGCCGTCTAAACGAATCGGAGTATCTTCTTGTAAATCAAATCCTTCTAGCGGTTTAACCTGCAAATTATAATGTGGCGTAAAATACGGAAGAATTTGTTCAACGCATTGCAACGCGTCGTCTTGACTTCTAGCATAGATGTTCAATTGAAAATTTATATTATAAGGCACTGGAGTATACACAACTTGTCCAGAACTAGCGCTCGCACTACTAGGCACGATTCTTTTGTTTAATTTGGGCAACTGCCTTTGTTGATCATAATTCATAGCCAAAATTTCAAATGACATTCTTGGCAATTTAATTGCAATCTGGCGCTCTTGCTCTTCGCCTAAATCTGTTCGAGAAATACGATCAACAAAATCTCGTTTAGGAGCATAAGACAAAGGAACTTTTACTTGACTTAAAACACCGCCCGAAGAATTTTTACGAACAACATATATGTTATTGAACAACGATCCAAAAACCGCTACTGCTTTTCTTATACGTTCATTATAAAAATATCCTTCGAGCATTATGGATCACCAAATGGATTTGATTCGCTGAAGTCTAGAATACCGTCAGCAACAGTTTCGAATTCGTCGTTCTGGACTTCATTAGAAGAATTTTCTATTTCTTCCGCTACAGAAACTACGGTAGCAGTTACAGAAGTGTTTACTCCTCTTTGCGCAACTATAGGATTGGTCGTTCCGAACCCTCTAAGTAACCCGTCAGAAGAACCTACATTAACCACGGTCAAAGTTTGTGTAACTGAATTCCAGTCAACAACATCAGCAGTCATTGTATACCCGTCATTCGTTTGCGTTATTTGATCTCCCGCAACAAAAGTACCTGGGATACCACCGATACCTGCTTCATTAATTACTGTTATTAAATACTTATAACCAAATTTCTCAACGGCATCGATCTCTTCAATACCCGTGTCAAAATCTTCGCTGCTATATTCATACAACTCACAATTGAGTCGAAAGACAGGAAGGTTTTTGAGTTGATAAAATGGCGTCTCGTCAAAAACTTTCATAATTTGAAAGATAGAGTTAGAGAGAGGCATATGTATTAAATCGCCTTCTCTTGGTCTATAGAATGCTTTACCTTCTACTCCAGGATCGTTTTCTAACGGAGCAATAAATTCTTTCCAACGACGCCGCGCGACAACAAAGGTTGCTTGGTCACGAATCTCTACTCCGAATTTCGTGAACAAGTCGCCCTCGCCATCAAATCCTTCAATGTTTTCGATGTACATTTCTATTTTGTATGCATTATCAAACCTAGCAGAAGATTCATCTTTAAAAATGTCGTCTACGTCGATAGATTCACGAGGAAGATAATACACATCTTGCCCAAACATTTTTAAAGATTCGACGATAAGGTCTTCATAAAGGATCTGTTCAGACCGCGAACCTTGTGAGAAATATTGATTCGTTGCCATTAAATTATCCTACGAAGAAATCTGGTGGTAACTCCTGCTCGAGCCGCATTTTTTCTTCAAGTTTTTCAATTTCTGTGTTTGCTTCCTCTAATATCTGACGTCCGCTGATAGTTACGCCTCCTGGAAGTTGCATACCTTCAAACTTAGACATGTTCAAACCCCATTGTTGTTTGATCAAAGCAGTAGTATAATTTTTAATGAACATATCATTGTAAATGCTTGTGTGTAAATCCGGATCAATTACCTCATAAACCTCAGCGACTATATAATCGTCTACTTTCAACGACGATATAGAATTTTCACTCCACTCACCCCAGATATATAAACGGTCTTGCCTTCTAGAAAAAGTTGTTTGAGGGGTTCCTGATAACATCTGGTCTAAAAAATCTAAATATTGATTCATTTGATAATAGTAAGACATACCACCAGCAAAATTCATAAAATCGCCCAAACTATTGAGCATCATTTGATACCTGATATCGAACATATTAATAGTAGAAAACATTGGGTTGATCGGAAACAACTGAGACACGTATAGTATGTTTGAACTTATAGGTACATATTTATTGTCTACATCTGTTTGCGTAATTTTATGTTTGAGATATGTGCGATATGTCGCATCAGAATGAAACTCTCTGTACATTTGTAAAGAATCATCAACTTTATCTTCAATTTGATCGACGTCTACGTTTATTTCGATTACAGGTTCGCCAAGTCTACGCAAACAGAAATCTATTAATTGTTGTCTTGACGCAGGAGCCGCCATGTTTAATCCTCGTTTACTTTATTAAAGATCATTTCGTATATAACCGAGACGCCTAATCGATCTTGTTTTTTTAACATTCTCACCTTTCTTCTAACAGCAGGAATGGTTTTTCTTTTTTCCAGAATTTTAATTTTTTTCTTTAAAGACCTTACGTTTCTTCTAGATCTTGATACGTTATTTTCTGGCATTGCTACACCTATTTATAATACTAAGAATTGAATTTTAAAGTTATCCCATTTTTTATATTTCCGCCCGAACCTTTTACACGATAAATTCCTGGACCACTGTCTTCGTTAGTGCCGCCTCCGCCAGATGGCGGGGGTGGGGGATCTTCATTTCCAGTTAATCGTATTTCGTCTGGCATATATAAAACCTTATTATTGCCATTGCCGAGCATAAGAGACACATGTGTATAACCTTTATTAAAAAAAGGATCCAATTGATAAAGATTCCCTGCCAATGTTATTGGGCTGGCGCTATTACTGCTCGAGTTTGCCCATTGATTAAACCTTGACCCTGATTTATACCACCCCTCCCCGATTGATGTAGAAGAAAAGGGATATCGACCAATAACTTGACTTGCTTGAACACCATCAATTAGAAAAGTGTTAGGAGTTTCTTGATCCCAATTGACATCAGTTTCAGACCAATTGGATTCTGGAGGATCGTCGCGAATTACACCGTCTAAAGCATTATCAATTAAAAGAGATTTTAATTCCGAAGGAGTTGGATATCTGTTATTTTTATGATAAAAGTATTCTGCATAACACGCTGCCATTCCTGCAGTTACTGGACAGGCAGAAGACGTTCCGCTAAACATCCTCCATTCAAAACCGTCATTATAAGTTAAACTACCATCCACAGAAGCATATCCGGACCATGTTGCTGTAGCGTGTGCATATAAATCTACTCCTGGTCCTCTTGCAGTATATGCTTCTATAAAATAATGAACTCCAGAAGTGTTAAGAGCGCCCACCACTATTCTTTTGTTTTGGGGTATCCAATAATGAATTCTAGAACGAAATCCATGATAGTATATGTTTTCAGGATTTGTTGGATGTAAAGCAGATCGGTCCAAATCAGTGAACCCATCATTTCTAAACATGTTGATATTTCTAGTGGTAATTTGTCTTTCGTAATTTCCCAGTCCTGCTTCCCAAACGACATAATTATTAGATTCTGTTTCTTCACTTCCTACTGCAAGAGGATAATTCCCAGCAGACATAAAATTTGTTATACCAGCATCCCATGCCGTTGCAAATAAATTTGCTAAAACTTCGGTGTCGCGCACGCTTGGATTAATATCTTCGTTTTGGTATGGAAAAAACAAACCATCATATGGTACGCGATCGTCTGACTGCATAGCAGAAACAGGTATAATTCCTGCATCAACAAACGCGCTGTAATCAGAATTCCAAGTTGTTCCTGGTCTATTAGTAGCGACGCCGTTTTTAACTACGCTTGTAATATTATCAAAATTAAGAAACCCTTGAAGGTCATATGGTTGCCCCCAGCTATTAGTCAAGATGGTCGGGTTCTTAAATCCAGTTTCGGGATTAACAGGTTTTGCTGAATTCCAAGCAATCAGCGCGTTTAGAATTTCTGCAATTGTAGATGCAGTGTTGTATTGCATTCCATAAATATTTGCTCTTTTGGCAAATCCAGAATAAATGCCGCAAGAAACGTTTGCACACCCCGAAGCGTGAATCGCAAAATGAGTTTCGGTTCCGGTTTGTAAAGTTTGATTTGTGCCCTTATTAGTAGAAGACAACCCCGAATCATACAAGCTCCAATTAACTCTTCGATATCTGGTGTTGCCTGGATTGTCTAAATCATCAAAATTAGGGTGATCGCTGGGAAATATTGAATTGCTCCCCGACCCAAAAGATGACCCAGGATCTAATATAAAAATATCTATGTTTTTTCCTGTCCAATAATTAGTATATGTTGCATCAACATTATTGGATGTATCATTAATAGCAAGACCATATGTGTTAGGAGAAAGTTCGTCTTTCATTCCTGTATGTTTAATATGAGTCATGTTGGCATATTCCGAACCGTTTTCTGTGGCCGGCGGAATTCTCATAGTAAAATTTGACGTTAGTGTAGTAGGTTCTGCAACAGACTCAGGTATATGTTTTGCTTCTTCTTTCGAAGCATTATAACATGTTTTAATTTCTGAATAAGTTGCAAATTCTTCTACTGATTCTCCGAATGCAACTAACATATTTGGAAAATTATTTAAAGAAGAACTTACGTCTATTTCAGGATGATCCGATAAAAAAGTTTCTTTATTCGCTTCATCGTAGAGTACTAAATAAAACTTATCCACGATTACTCCTTAGTTTAAATCGACCCAAGCGCTGTTGGCATAACCTCTAAATTTATGAGTTGTAGTATTGTAATACATATCACCATTTACACTACCACTCACAGGATCTGCAGATAATGTCGCTAACCTGAACGGAGTATTGTTAACCTGAACCCTAGTAGTTGCGGTTAATTCGATCGCACTACCAGAAGTAATTTCTGGCGTACCTGCGCCGTTAGCAATAATTTCTCCAGAAACAATTAAGTCTCCTGTTATTGCTACCGCTTTGGCAAAACTTACGGAATCGGTTACCGACCAAGCGCCAGACGTATTATCTATTTGTGTTGCACTAAAAGCGAAATCGCCTAGTTCTGCAGGAGAATAGAAAAAGTCTCCGGCAGTTACACCGTTATCGCTGTAAGTTAATGAACCTCCACCAGAAGCAGATTGCTGTATAACTTCTAAATCGGTGAATGCAATTCCACCACCACCACCGCCTGCTCCGCCGCCACCACCGCCAGCAGGTGTGCCGCCCGTTCCATCATTACCCCAAAGTAATTGTCCAGCAGAATCAAAGACTACAAAAGACCTTCCTGCACTATCGAGTAACCTTCCTACAGACGATGCATCTCCTGATAATTGTAGGTCGCCAATAACATTTACCGAGTCAAGATTTGAAACTCCATTAACAATAATATTGCCAGAAGTTTCGAGAGTATCTGCTGTTATAGCAGTAGTTACGTCTAATACGCCAACGTCTAATCTATTAGAAGAAGGATTATAGAAAAAATCAGTATCAAACTCTACACTGTCTTCACCCGCAGTGTTTTGTCTTCTGAACAGAGGAAAAACAGTATCATTATCATTAATAGGAACAGCATTTAGGGTTACAGAATTAGCATTTAAAAACGGCGCAGTAGAAATCCATACTGGGACAGTGCCATTATGACTAAGAATAGCGTTGGTTCCCGCGCCATTTGTAAACGCTAATCTATCTACATTAGGATCACCATATAATACTTCTCCGCCAATGTTTGTGTCCAATCCTGTACCGCCTGAAGAAACCATAGGAGGTTTTCCAAAACTAACAGAATCGGTAGCAGAAATTTTGGTATTAAATAAAATGTTTTTATTACTAAATGTAGTTTGATTGTTTCCGAAAATTACAGACTGCGTTCCGACAGGATTTATGGATAATGTACCATCAATCGTGGTCGAGTCAAGTGTGGTGAGACCAGTAGCGTCGAGATTTGCAAAAAACGCATTACGGTTTTCATCAATTACTAAATCAAAATTAGCAAGATTATCATCGTCGGCAAAACTATTTCCATCCCAAATTCTAAATTCTTTTGAACCAATTGCATTAGAAGTAGTTCTGCCAACAGTAGTTACATCATGCAAAGATACTCCACTAAGTACAGCGGATAACGACCTTCTGTCTAAAGACTGATTAACAGAATCGTATACTATAAGAAAATCAGAAGTTGACTCCGTTTTGTCTATTCCTGGGTAGAAAATAGTGTTAGCAAAAACAGGAGAAACTGTAGTCGAATCGCGATTTAATCCGTCAGCATTTAAAGCAGCGCCAATATTCATCACTTCTTGCAAATTGAGATCAGAAGTTGTTTGAATAATCGTAGGAATATTACCGCGACGAACACTATCAGTGTTAGTGTTGATTATCAACATCTGATAGAAATCTGATGTAGGCGCTGCTTCTAATGCCGCTTGAGCGGTAAGAGGAGCATTTAATGACAATCCGCCGTCAAGAACAACTGCAATATTCGTAGAATCTCTGTGTCCACCGAAATGTCGATTCGCCCCAGTTTCAGTTACGTCTTGTAGATCTTGCGGGGTAAACGCACTAGAAGAGAGTTGTCGCGTGACAAGATCGTCGCCGTCTAGCATAACTGCAATATCAACTGCCGCAGAAGATAAGCTTGTCAATGCTAGATTCGGGAAAGACAAATCAGTAGCAACTACTGTATTATCTTTCGGACCTTTAGATGTAAGAGAAGCGAGAGTTTCTGCATCAGAATCTAAGAATGCAAGGTTGCCTAAGTCTCTAAATCCAACACTATCGTTGCTCGCAATAAACAATGCATTTTGAATGTTCTGCGCAGCATACGGTACATTATCAAAGTCTGGCAGATTAGTAATTTCTAATGTACCAATTGTTACGCCGTTTGAAGAGGTATTGCCTTTATTAAGAACAAAATCTAAAGTTATATCATTTTGCGATAAATTCGCAGCAGTCCCTAAAGTACGAACACCAACGCTATCTCTTCCGCCGAGACTTGCTGGCAGTCCATCGCTTACCAAAGTCATTACACGAAGATTTGTCGGATCGGATACTAGTCCTGCTGAGTCTACTCTAAATCCGCTCTTTATAAAAGGTTGATGCGGACCAGTGCTATCGCCAAACCCTAAAACTCTATCCCAACTCAGAGAAGAGATTTGCGTGAAAGCGCCATCTTCAAAATTTCTAAACCCTACACTATCATTCTCGCCTAAAAATAATCCAGTTGTTTCAGTTGATAGGTTTTGCGCGCCAGAAAGAAACACGCCAGCGGTAGCAGCAGCGTTTAAATTAGTTGCTCCGCTAACAGTTAAATCACTATCAACAGTAAGATTTACATCTACAACCCAAGAACCTGCTCCGTCATATAAGAAAGAAGCGAACGGGTTTACCGAGTCAGCAATTTTTATACCAGCGTTGGCAGTGTTAGTTTCAGTTACTTCGCCATACGCTATAACAATATTTTTATCGTTTACATTTAACGTTTCGGTATTGACATACGTTGTCGTACCGTTAACAGTTAGATTACCGGTAATGGTTAAGTTTGTGCCTACAGTAGCGCTGTCCGTTAATATTAGACCACCCGCGCGAATAAGAGAATTACCTACTGCCTCTGTTTTATCGCTATCGTCAGAAATAAAATCATAAATTCCTGGATAACCAGCAAACGCAGGATCTGTAAACCTAATATAATTTCTATCGCCTTGAAATTTTGGATCTAGAAAATGTTGATCTGCTGTTCCAGAGAGATCATTAAAAAATATTTTATCTTGAACATGGATATCTCGATCAGAATCAATAACGACATTATAATTGCCAGAAAATTGATTGTTATCAGCAAACCCTGTTTTGTCATAAATGTATACTGCTTGAACACCAATATCATTACTAGTCGTCTTTCCTTGAGAAGTTACTGAATGTAACGTTTCTCCGGTAATCGCTTCTTGAGAAATGTCTTGAAAACCAATTTCATTGGTAGTAGTATTTTTAACTAGCACCCTAAGACTATTTGTAGACTCAATATTGGGTAAAAGGAAAGCGCCTTCAATAGTAGTCGAATCTTTAAATACTACTGAGTCGCCGAATTCTGAATACCCAGTTGTTATAATACCATTGGTCGTAATTCTAGCGGTGGTACTGTCGCCCTGATCTGTGACCAATTGCAAAGTTGGGTCTGAAAAAGCAGAAGCAGCAAGAGTTCTTTGCTTGATAGTCCCATCGTCTTCGATCATAACAGCGGTTGATTCTATCGCTGTCTGTGCAAGGTTTACCATTTTTATGGCAGAACCATCAATGCCCGCATCTATTGTAGTAGAGTCTAATGTCGTCGCTCCGTCTACATCAAAATTGATCGACACATTAAGATTTTTAGAAGTTAATGTGTCTCCATCAAAAGTTAAATCTGCGTCATCTGTTACTTCGCCGCTCGCTCCTGCGATAAGTACTCTCTGATTAGTTAAATCACTAACTTGTAAAGTATTGACAACTGCTCCATCAGTAGCAGTGAACAAATCATTTACTACTAATGGACCATCAACCGTAGTACTGTCTAAACTAGCAGTTGTTTGGACATCTAAACTGTTATACTTGACCGTTAATCCATGGGTTGTAATATTAGCAGTAGTGCTATCGAGAAGTGCTAATTCTGTTAAAGTTCTTACGCCAAGAGCATCAGCATCTGCGACAGTTCCGCGAAAAACTGCGCTAAAAGTATTTCCTGCGGGCGGACTAGTGATATTGATACCGCCGCTGAAAATAGCAAGGTTGCCCGTTTCTCCAGTTGCAAATCCTGGTTCTGTTCTTGCAGTTACGGTATGTAACGTTTCGTCGTTACCCAAAAGATCATCATAATCGAAATCAGCATACTGTACGTTTTTAATGATACCGTTTGGTGGAATAACGCCAACGCTATCAAACACCATCATACGAACAGTGTCGCCGGAAACAAAAGTTTTAACAGGCGTGCCAGGAAGTTTTAATCTATTTGCGCCGATAGAAAAAGTAGTGCTGTCTTGCACTGCTAGATCTCTAAGACTACGAGTACCAATTGAATCGTCTAATCCAGTATAGACTAGTGCAGTTCTTGCGTCTACACTAGCACGTCCAGGAGGAGTAGAATTAAAACCAAAAAATGGAGCGTTTATCCCAGATGTAGATACTGCGCCCTTCTTAGGAGTTGAACCCGCGTCACCAGAAGCAAGCGATTGGTCTGTAGTTTGCCGTAAAGTAGGAGCAACGAATGCAAATAATGCTTCTCGTTGTCCTACGCTATCGTTAACGCCTATAGTTAAAAGCGTATTATCTATTAATGCTGGCGCAGAATAAAATAACTGCGGACCATCTACAATAAGTTTTTTGCCAGTACCACCATTAATAGTAACATCGCCTAGAGCAGATAAACTTGCATCAGCGTCTAAAGTTAATGCTCCTCCGATTAAATCTATACCCTGGTCTGTGGTGTTTCCTTCTTCGGTAACCGTTTGTAAAGTTGGTGGTGTAAAAGCAGCAGATGTTAGTTGACGATAACCAACACTGTCTGCACCGCTGTGAGAATTAGGGTCGTTATTTAAGATTAGCGCAAAAGTACCGTCAACTACAAAGTCATCATAATTGGGTAGTTTATTATCAGTAAAAGAAAGACCGCCCAACTCAGGTTCGCGAACGAACTTACGATTACCGTTGGCGTCTGACATAAACAGACTGTTGTCTGAGTCAGGACTACCTGGATTCGGTTCCGCTTGATCTAACGATAGATACTCGTAACGAGAAGCGTCTAACTGATCATTAGGTAGACGCCTACGTAAACCTTTGAGGGTCTCTAGTCTTTTAGCCATTTAAAGATTCCAAAAAACTTAATGTTAATTGTAATTTATCATCATAGCGATATATGTCACCACCCGTTGCAGGTCTATGAGAATAAACGATTACCTGATTATTTTCTTGAACAATCAATCTTCCGGTTAAAAGACCCGCCGCATCCTCTGGTTGAATCTTATAGTTTTGAACCAAGGGGGTTCTTGTTCCTGTGCCAACATCTCTATGTATTAGAGAAACGCCGACCTCAGAGTCGCCAACGTTAGCCACCTGCGCCATTAAAATAATTCCGGTATAACCCGTAGGAGCATTATAAACAGCGCCTACAGTATTATCTGAATCTCTTAAAGAAGCGGTTTTAGTTTTAAAAGTATTTAATGGATTTGCCACTTTAATCTCCTGAGAGCGCTAGTATGTAAGGAGTAAGAACTGCGAACAACGATCTATCAAACGTTGTACCTGTAATAGTTCCTGCTTCTCGATTAATTGTTAATTCGCCACCGATTCTAAAATCGCCTAATTCGTCAGTAGCAGTAAAATAAACTTGGCCAAAGTTTGGCGTTAAAGAATTTGCAGAATCAAACTGAATCTCATGATCTTTAATCGGAATACCGCCGTTCTGTGGAACAGCAGCAAACATATTAGTACCAGACCCTACGAATTCAAACGTGTGGGAAGATGCACTAATCAAAGACCTCTGATGAAAATCTGTTCTTTGCCCTCTACTTATCGACTTATTTAGGGCTGGCGAAATAGTTATGTTATAAGAACCTGTTTTTGGAATAATTGAGTAATAAGTATAAACTTCACCAACTCGCGTTGCAGGATCGTTAATAGTCGTATCTCTTTGCGGTCGTCCTATTGCAACATAATCGCCAGTTCCGCCAACAGTAACACTATTGCCCGTAGTTCCAAGTTCAGGCGTATTAGATTTTATTTGAGGTTCTAACACATTAACCCTAGACCAAGAAGTTGCCGCCCTTTCAATAATAGAAACTTGAGCAGAATCAACAGATGAATTGTTTGTGGCAAGAACTAGTTCGCCAGTAGAGTTTATATCTACGCCTGTGCCGAATTTATAATTTGCATCTGCATAAATCGGCGCTTCGACAATGTCTTGAGTTTCCCATTGACCCAAATTGAAGAAGAAACATTCTACCAATCCAGCGCGATCTTTAAATATTTCTACTCCCTGATAATCGCCCGTTTCAGCAAAACTAGTAGAAGATCTTACCGAATCAACGCCAACCTGAGTTAATGTATAATTTGCAGGTGTTACAGTATCACCATCTATACTAATTGTTTGTCCAACCTGGAACTCTTGTGTAAAATCTGCATCAGTATCAGAAGTAACCAGAATAGATCCATTAAAGTTTACATTATTTAATTTCTGCTTTCTTTTGTATTTGTCCGGAGCTCCCGTTGTCGAATCGGTTAATGGGTTTATAAAATATCCTACAGGAGATGCAGCATCACCAAAAACAAAATGCGACGCAGAAGGATTTATTTTTAGATATGGATCAGTGCTAGAAGTCCCGGTAATTTTATTTAAGTTTCTTTTGGGTATAATTGTTTGGTTTAATTCATATTGATTCGTAGTCTGATTTTTTTGAAAATAATAAATCGTATTCAACTCACTACCTTCCCAAGCAACCAGAACGTCTTGTCCATCTTGTGAAAGTGTTACGGTTCCATTTGCAGGATTACTAATTCCATTTGGTATTGTTAAAACGTCAGCAGCAGAAGAATCTGTATCCCAAGAAGCATTCGCACTATCTCTAGACCAAATAAATACTTTTCCAGCACCAGTGCCGTTATGTATTTTTGTCGTTGCAGCAACGACAAGACCGTCTTCGGACAAATCCATAGACGCGCCGAGTTGTCTGCTGTGCGTTGTCTGAGGCGTTAAACCAAAAAATGCTTCCGGCGACCAAGTAGAACCTGTGCGTTTGTAAACGTGTATTGCGCCATTATCTTGAGTACTAGCAGGACTTGCTGCAGATTGTTTTTGACCTATCGCTGTAATTGCTGCTATAGACCCGTCTCTTGAAAGTCTAGCGATTTTACCAAATTCATGATTGTTATCGACGCCTCCAAAGGGAGACTGGATAGTCAATTGCGCTTGATAATTCCAAGAAGTACCATCTCTCACAAATATTTCTGCTGTTCCTGGTCCGTCTCCTGGCGCGCCTACGATCATGTAATTATCGTCTTCGCTCATGTCGACAGCAGTACCAAATAGATCGTTTAGAGATCCGCTGTTTTGCATAGAAATTAATGCTTCGTTTTCGTCACCGGAAGTTTCCCAAACCTGAGTAATTTCGTCCGATACATTTAAAACAGTATAATAGTAAGAATCCGTATTAAACTTAACAGCGTCATTATAATTTGGAGTTTTGAAATCGCCAATATTTAAAGAATAATTCGCCGAGTCTTTATTGATAATACCATTAACACGTATAACATCATCATTCTGCAGGTAATCGGCGTGTAGTATCCCATCATACAGCGATTTAGAACCGCCTGTTGCGACCAAACCGAAATCGCCAAAAGACGAGTTAGAGTTTGTAATAGAACATTGTCCGCCAGTTTCTGCTTTGATTGAAGTAGCAGTCGAAATAGTAAAACAAGATACTAACTGTGCGTATGCTCGATTTTGCAACAATACGCCAATACCGTCAGCATTAAATTGAGTAAAGGCGTCAAGAACCATGGACTTTAATCCGGAAACTTTCGACCCATCAATTTTCATACCAATACCTGAAGTAGTCAGAGAGGTACAGTTCTGAACATACGGCGACTGTGTAATAAACGGACCAGTCGCAAAATCGTTTCTCGGATCGAATGCAACACAAGCAGCGCCGTTTTGATGATCTCTAAAAGTAACTTCTTTTATATAACATCCATTATCGACCCAAAAAATATCGCTGTCTACGTTACGAGGACGAATAGTAGTTGCCCTTAACGCATCTCCAATGATAGAAGTTTTCGGCGGTAATTTTATAGGATTGTTGACAGTATAATCGCCAGATTTTAAAAAGATAGTAGTGTCAGAACCTTGGTTATTTGCGGTTTCAGAAGACTGTCGAATAATAGTTTGTCGTTCAGATGTTCCTTGCACAAATTTAGACCAGGCAGTATAACGCTTGGGGTAAGTTAGATCTATTCCTAGCGAAGATAGATTAGGAAAGGTTAATGTATCAAATCCAACAGCAAGTCCTGTTGGATAATTGTATTGATATATTGGTCCAGAAACAAGATTTGAAGTTGAAAAGAAATCGCCGATTTGAAACGAACCAATCGAAGACTGTTGTATAGCATTAATAATAATGTCTAATAGATTGTTTATTCTAGTCTGATTTGATGCTGAAACAACGTAAGTACTAATAATAGTTTTCAGTTGACCATAAGCTGCAATCGTAGCAGCGAATTCGCTAGGACCTAATCGATCAGCATATCCATTACTAAAAATTGAAAAATACGATCGCATAGCGATAGAGGTTGCACTATTACCACCATACATAACGTCATACGTTAAAGCATCAAGAATGTATCCAACATCTCTACGACATGTTGCTTGGTCATAAGAATATGTTGGGAAAATAGAATTAGCATAGAAAACCACTTGTTCTTGCAAAGTAGATCTATTATTATAAAATGTTAAACTTTCTCCTGTGATAGAAGGTAACGTTACCGTAATACCAGAACCGTCGTTAGCATTAATTGACGCAATAATATTGTCCATTAAAGCGTTTACTCTATTTTCTTCTACAGTAGTTGTAAGATAAGAGTTGATAATTACTTTCAGTTCTTCATATGCAGCTGCAGTTGCGGTAATTTCTTCTCTACCTAACTGGTTAGTCCAAACGTCAGCAACACCGTCTAAACTTTCATATTGTGTCGCTGTGTTCTCTATGTTTAAATCAGTTCCTACCCAATACGACTTAGCAGTTGTATCGGTAGCATAAGTTCCGTCAAACAAAATATCGTGTGTAATAGCATCTACTATATAACCAACGTCTCTAGCGCATTTGTCTTGATCGTATTCTAGAGAATCATAGTTTTCTTGTATCCAAGTAATTACTTTATTTTTAATAACTCGACGATTTGCAATCAATGCATTAGCAGCATTTCTTTTATCCGTGTCTTCTAATCCAGATCCAGTAAAATCTAAATCTCCGTCGGTTTGACCATATGCGCCAGTTTCGTTTAAAAGTTCTGTAATTTCTTTAATTCTTGCAGTTACAAATGCTTGACTAGTTGCATTAATACCTGACGCATTAATTTGGTCGCGCAAATATTCTATTGATTGTATTGTATACGACTTTTGATCGTCTTGAACTTTTTGCGCATTACCGCGTTGGTAAGAAAGACCAGCGGTAATACTATTGAAATTTGTATTGTTTTGTAAATCAAGAGCAATGGCGTCAATGATTAACCCAGTATCTCGTTCGCATTTATGTTGATCGAAATTGTTAACAATGTTTTGATCATTAACATAATCAATAACATCATTTTGAATAATAGTTTTATTGTTTCGAATGGCGTCAAATTCAGTAGTAGTTAATCCGCCAGTATCAATTTCGTCTTCAGCAGGAACGCCGTCTGTATTTCCTGCTGTAATTGCATCGGTAATTAATGCCAACAAAGAATCTATTCTAGAATCTTCTATGACATTAACAAGATTTTTAATTTGCGTACCTAGATAACCATACGATTCTATTGTTATTGATGTTTCGTTAGCACCAAGTTGGTTTTTTGTTCCAACAAAATATGCTAACGCCGCTTGCCTCGTAGCAGTATTACCGCCGTAAGTTAAATCTGCAATAATAGCATCAACTATAAATCCTGTATCTCTATCACATGCAGTTTGATCAAAAGCAAAACCAGGATAATTAACGTCAATATAACCGGACACATCTGAAATTAATGAAGATCTACCTGTTATAATTGAGTCTCTTTGCGCTTGTCTTCCGCCGGTGTTAGCATATGTACCATTGATTTCATAAGAATAAGAAGTCCATGCCGATGTTGTCGTTCCGTCTAAAACATCAATTACATATTCAAACAACGCGTCTACTCTGGCGTCGCTAGTTACGCCAGCAATATTTTTAGTCAAATCTCTTGCAAAAGTAACAGCTTGTATAGTCGCTTGTTTTTGATCGCTAAGAACATAAGCAGAATTTGCTCGAAGATAAGAATTCGAAGCTGTCTTTGACCAATAATCAGTAGTTCCGCCTATCATGATATCGCGACTAACAGCGTCGAGAATCAGACCTACGTCTCTGGCACATTTTCCGGCATCATATCCACCAAGTTCGGTTGCGAAATATTCATTAACATAATCGATGGTTGCGTTTTGAGCGCCTACAACAGCCGCTTGAATAGCGTCAAATTCTGTAGTGGTCAATCCGCCAGTATCAATTTCTATTTCTGCAGAAAGACCTGAAGTATTACCAGCGTTTAGAACTCCGATAATTTCATCGACCAAACTACCTAACGGAGACTGTTGAGAAGCAGGAACGACAGCGTTAATTCTAAGTTTCAAATCGGTGTATGCGTCTACAGAAGCGTCTGTTTCGCTTTCGCCTAAAGAGTTTACGCCAGAACCTAATTGATTAGCGCCGTTTGAAAAATACGCCAAGGCATTAATTCTTGTTCCTACATTGCCACCGTATTTAATATCGTGAGTCAATCCGTCAAGGATATAACCAACGTCACGACGACATTTAGTTTCGTCATAACCAAGTCCTGGGTATTGACCTGCAATAAAACTGATAGTGCCATCTATAAGAGTTTGACGATCTGTCTGAAGAGCAGTTGCTGCCGTAACACGATCTCCGACCTGGTAAGTAGAACCAGACGTAGTCGGATAAGTTATTGCAGGATATACCGTTTGAACTGCTTCTATTACATCAGTAACATTTTTAAATAAATTCTCAACGTCTGTATCAGAAGTAACGCCAGCAAGATCAGTTATATATTTTTTAGCAAAATTTATAGCAGCAACAGTTGCGTCTTTCTGATCGCTTAAAACATACGCAGAACTTGCTCTATTGTATGCCCATCCTGCTGTTGTAGTATTATAATCAGTTCCTAATAGTAAATCTCTTGCTACAGCATTTACTATTAGACCTACGTCTCTAGAACAAACAGTTGCGTCGTAAGAACCAGTTAAAAAATTATTCGTAGGATCGTTTATATAATCTAAAACTGCATCCTGGATGGATTCTTTATTATTAATAATCGCTTGAGCAGAAGCAGTCGATTCATTAGTTGGACTATCTGCCTGTACAACTGGCGCTTCGAACTCCAATTCGGAAGGTTTTCCGCCTATCAATATTTCTATGATTTCGTCAAAACCCGATTGAACTCTTGCTTTTGTTATAGCATCTGTTTTAACAGCGGGAACAGAAACCATACCCAAACGTTCTTCGTTAATAGAACGTCTTGTTTGATAAAGTTGTTCAGAAGTAACTTTGATCGCATTGCCGCGTTTGTACGACTGACCCGCAGTAATAGAACCATAATTTGTTCCGAGCGCCATATCATATCGAACACCGTCCATAATAAGGTGGAGATCTCTTTGACATGTAGCCGAATCAAATTTGAAAGACTGTTTCGTATATACTACTGCTACTGCCGAATCTAAAGTAGCGAATGCGTTTCCTAAAGATTTCCCGTCATTACCTAGATTGCCAGATTTAGAAACGTAATAAACATTATCTGTTTCTTCGCCGCCAATAGATTGAATAGAAAGTTCGCCATCTCTATCTCTTTTAATATACGCTTTACCGTCATGCGTATTGATAGCAATTTCGCCGAACTCTATTTCATTTAAAGTGGGCGCACGACCAGGAATAGAACTACGCGGAAGTAATATTTTTTTACGTGTTGTCATAAACTTTCTCTAATCGTTCTTTCTATTTATGCGTAAGTTCCGCAGTCAATAACATCAAATTCTATTTCATTAGTAACTTCGACGCTTTCTGCAAAAATCTTAGGAAAAAATTCCCATCGCGCATCGCCGCTGTTATAGTTGTATGTGATATAACCTATAGGAGAATCGCTGTTTGCTAATGCTATACCCGCTCCGCTTGTAGTCGCAGAATCTGGCGAACCTTGAGCAATAACAATTTGTTTATCGTCGACGGTAAGAATGGTCGAATTAATTGTGGTACTGCTACCATCGACAGTAAAGTTACCTGTAACTTGTAGATTTTTAGTAACAGTTAAATCTCCATCAACTGTTGTGGAATCTAAAGTAGATATACCGTGTACGAATAAATTTCCGCTTATTGTTGCAGAGTCTTTAACATAAAGATCTCCTTGAATTTCAGCAGAGTCTAAAGTTGTAATTCCATCGACGTTTAAATTGTTGTTTACCTGCGCAGAATCTGCGTTTATACCATTGGCATCGATTGATTTGACTGTAAAATTACGCCATTTCTTTAACGATGTCCCTAGATCAAAAGAATCGGTCGTTTCTGGATTAATGCTTGAATTCGATCTAATAATTCCAGTTCCGCCTTGCAAAACTAGATCGTTGGTCGCTTCAGTAGATAGAGTATTAGAATCAAGTAACAACAAGTCAACAAGAAGTTCGTTTAATTTTTTGTTATCGTCTACTAATAAAGCGGAAGAAGGAAAAACCTCGCCTCTTTGATGATTTAACATATCGGTAAAATATTTACCACCGATAGTTGTTAGATTTTCTGAGTATGGTCTGTTGTAAGAATCGCCTTCGCCATCAGTTTGAAACGTTTGGATTAATTCGTTTCCAGTACCAATATAAAGTCGATCGCCGCCGTTACCCGTTCCATTATCAGCGTTATCGATTAAAAATGAATACGCCATTTCGCCGACGCGAAGTAATGATAACCCAGTCCCCGTTTGTATTGGTTTACCGTTTACCGCACTACGGCGAATTAGGATTTCTGCGTGCGCGGAATCATGAGAAGTATGCATTAATAATACCCCCCATCAATTGTTTGACGTTCTAGAAGATTTTGTGCTTTCCAAATACTAGCGTCTTCGTCATAAACCAATACGCTACCATGTTCTCTTAAAGAAATATCAATACCGTTTAAGTCATTAATATCACCCGTAGATTGTTTAATACTTCGAATTGGAACGCCGACGACAATTTTATCAATAATTGTTTTGTTATCAACGAATTTTACTTTATATGTCATGATAGACCTATTTCGTTACCGAGGGTTTTACGATTACATTCCCTTCAAGTATTCTTTCGACAATAGTAAAACCGTCACTATCTACGTAAGAAATTTCTACATCATAAACATATTTTCTTCTGGTACTTAAAACGTCAGTTTGAGTATTAGTAAGCGATAAGTTAATAATTCCATCGCTATCTGGATTTGATATAATAGAAGTAAAAGCGATCTTATCTGAATCTCTAGAATTATAATTCGGCGCCATTTTAGCAGCAACCGAATATCCGGTTAGATTTTTTTTGCTTTCGTCTTTATTGATTAGGCGTAGTTCTACTGCTAAATCAGAACCCTGATCTATAGTAAGATCTTCGTAGTGAGCCATTGAAATAAATCCATTGAATATATGGATTTATTTATAAGTTTAGAGTTCTGTTGTTATGTCTTCTAAAAACCATTTTTGTAATAATTCCGAATCGGTAGATCGATCGAACGTAAATGCCACTGTTATTCTCCAGCAATTAGTGCTCGCCGCATGATAAATAGTATCGGTTTCAGGATCATCGTATCCGCCAAAATAACCATATTTAAACTGCCATCCAGGAACATCATGAACAGTAATAATTTCTTTTGTTGTACCATCTCTATATTTAAACCATCCGTCTCCGGTTTCAGACCAAGTAAATAATAGATTATAAGCAGAAGCATTGGCATTATTATGCCATGATATCATACCACCAGGAGGATATATAGCAGATAAAGCGGTTCGTTTTATACAATATTTTGCTTTAAATTCTTCATTAAAAGTATTATACAAGCTACTTAATTTTTTAATTTTTGGTACAGAGTTTTGTTTTGCTTGCTTGCTAAATTCAATATTATTTTTCAGCAAAGAATAAGAAACAACTCTCTCTGGAAATCCATTATGTCGGTTTTTTAATGATATAATTTTTTCCATGTATTCTTCGGATATAAGATACTCTCTTTCTTCTTTAGATAAATGTTTATCTTGGCATTCAAGAACATCTATATAATTATCTTTGATATCTAAAAATACATTAAGATCTTCTATAATACTAGAATTTTTTATTTCAACAGATTTCATTTTTCAAACTCTCTCCAACCAGTAGATTTTATTTTAACACCCGAATAGTGTTCAATAATAGGAGAGTTTTCGCAATGTTTGTAATAATATCCAAGATAGTGATTCCACCTAGCGTCTTCGTTACCGTCTAACCTGCCGTGTTTTAATTCTGAGTATTTTGGTTCTTTGTTAAGCAACCACCAAAGAGAAAATTGATCCCACCTTCTTAATGACGGCGGATATAACATATAATCAGGATCGTCATTATCTGGTCTTTTCGGCCACCATTTTTCAGCATACATTAAATTTGTTAAATCGAACCAATCTTTTACAAATTCTCTAACTAATGGTTTTGTGGTGTCATATAAACAGACCGCACCACAATACCAAAATCTCCCACCAGGAAAAAATAATTCGGAATAACAATAAGATCGATCTTCTGGCAAAACCGTAAATAATATATCTTTATCATCAAATTTATCAAATACTGTAGATATGTCTTTATGTATCACTTCAGTATCGGCGTCGATATAAAAAGTTTGATCATACGGAGTATGGTACATTCCCCAGATTTTTGCTCTTCTATGATCGTCACATATAATTACATCATCAAAATTCTTTTCTCCTCCATCTAAAAACCGTTCTTCAGAAACTAAACAAACTTTTGCTTCTGGATAAAAAGTTTTAATTGAATCTAAAAGATTTAATGCCATGACATAAAATAATCTGTTTTTTGAACAAACTATTAAAAATCCTTTAGAGTGTTTGGTTTTCTGAATCATTCATATAGTCCATTAATATCATTGTAATATAAGCGTTTAACTCAAACTCATTTTTTGCTGATCTTAATAAAGATCTTAATTGTCTGTTTTTGCAATTTCTAACCTGAGGCATTTCAAAAACTTGTAATTTCATATTAAAAAGTTTTTCTGTTACAGAAATTTGTTTTTCTTGCTGAATTTTCAATTGTTTTTGTTCATGCTGTTGTAATTTTTGCTGATGTCGAGCTCTAGTATTTTCATTTATAGATTCCTCGCCAACTTCTTCCATAATTTTAGACCAATATGGATGAAGTGTTCCATCGTCTTTATATTTTTCAAACTCGACCTGTTCTTTTGTACTTTTTCCGTTTTCAAATTCAGAAATAAGAATCGCAGTAATTTGAGTTTTTTCATCATTTCTAAAAAATGGATTTTGCATAAAAAACTTTCGTACAATTTTCATAATAACCTCATAAATTTATATTAAAATAATAGTGTATCAACTATAAACGTTATGTTAACATCAACATCGTCAGTAACTTCTCCAACCCTTCTAATCTTAACTCTGGCAACGTCAGTAACTACACTGGCATCTGTATAATCTGAAGTGCTACCCGTTACAGTTCTATCAGATGAAAGAGAAACATAACCAGTAGTGGTTCCTACGATGGTTCCAGAAACTTGCGTTATTTCTATTTCATAATCTGCGCCAATATCAACAGATTTATTTTCTTCGTTCAACCAGTTATTTAGGACGTTTCCTGGTACAGGTTGCACTCGTAATCTATCAGAAGTGCAAGCAGAAATCATATCGCCATCTTTAGTAAATGTAGTTCCCGCAATAATGTCACCAGACCCTTGTATATCTGCTCGCACTAATTTCCAAGTAGTTGCTGTAATATTAGCATCAACAGCAGCAGGAGGATTTAAACTCGTATCATTTATATAGACTGCTTGCGAGGTTGCCAATCTGCGTCCACCCGTAGCAGAATCCCAAAGTTCAACCCAGAAATATTCTTCGCCTTCGGTGAGAGTATCAGCAACAACACTCTTGAAACCAGTAACGGTTGTAGTAAGCTCACCAAAATTAATTGTGCCTCTGGACGTTACTCCGAATCCAGCAGCAAGATCACTTGAACCCGCCGTTCCTAATTCTCCATTGATGGTGTTATATGAAATGTAAACGGTTTCTGTAAATCCTGTAGTTGATCTTTTGATATCCGTTCTGAAATTTTGCCCCTCATCAACATTGTATCTTGGTCCAGTCAATAGTGGGAAAGTAATATCCCAACCTTGATCATCGTCCACCTTACAATACAAAGTGTAGGTTTCGATATTTTTTATGTCGGAAACGACTCTAACACCAGCACCACCTCCAGCATACACCGCTTCTCGTACTCTTTCATATCCTACTGAACTGGTACTTGTGAACGGTTGTCCTTCGTAAGTAGTTGTGAATGGTTGTCCTTCGTAAGTAGTCGTGAATGGCGTTCCTTCATAGGTGCCAGAACTAGTGCTGGTAAATATCTGTCCTTCGTAAGTAGTTGTGAATGGTTGCCCTTCGTAAGTAGTTGTGTATGGTTGTCCTTCATAGGTGCCAGAACTAGTGCTAGTAAATATCTGACCTTCGTAAGTAGTTGTGAATGGTTGCCCTTCGTAAGCAGTTGTAAATGGTTGCCCTTCATAGGTGCCAGAACTAGTGCTGGTAAATATCTGTCCTTCGTAAGTAGTCGTGAATGGAATACCAGCATAGGTAGTGGTAAATGGTTGTCCTTCATAGGTGCCAGAACTAGTGCTAGTAAAGTCTGGACCTGTATAAGCAGTCGTGAATGGAATACCGGCATAGGTAGTGGTAAATGGTTGTCCTTCATAGGTGCCAGAACTAGTGCTGGTAAATATCTGACCTTCGTAAGTAGTTGTAAATGGAGTACCAGCGTAAGTAGTTGTGAATGGTTGTCCTTCATAGGTGCCAGAACTAGTGCTAGTAAATATCTGACCTTCGTAAGTAGTTGTAAATGGAGTACCAGCGTAAGTAGTGGTAAATACTGGTCCAGCAAAAGTGCCAGTGCTAGTGCTGATGAAAGACGCTGAACTGGTGCTAGTGTAAACTGGACCAGCATAAGTCGTGGTAAATGGTATTCCAGCAAAAGTGCCAGTGCTAGTGCTTACAAATGACGCTGAACTGGTGCTAGTGTAAACTGGACCAGCATAAGTAGTTGCAAATATTGGTCCAGCAAAAGTGCCAGTGCTAGTGCTTACAAATGACGCTGAACTGGTGCTAGTAAATATAGGACCAGCAAATGAAGAAACATATCCTGGACCCTCAAAAGTACCAGTGCTAGTACTGATGAAAGACGCTGAACCTGTACTAGTGTAAACTGGACCAGCATAAGTAGTTGCAAATACTGGTCCAGCAAAAGTACCAGTGCTAGTACTGATGAAAGACGCTGAACCTGTACTAGTGTAAACTGGACCAGCATAAGTAGTTGCAAATACTGGTCCAGCAAAAGTGCCAGTGCTAGTGCTGATGAAAGACACTGAACTTGTGCTAGTGTATTCTGGACCAGCATAAGTCGTGGTAAATACTGGTCCAGCAAAAGTGCCAGTGCTAGTGCTGATGAAAGACACTGAACTTGTGCTAGTGTATTCTGGACCAGCATAAGTCGTGGTAAATACTGGTCCAGCAAAAGTGCCAGTGCTAGTGCTTACAAATGACGCTGAACTGGTGCTAGTGTAATCTGGACCAGCATAAGTAGTGGTAAATGGTGTTCCTCCATAGGCGATGGAACTAGTGCTGATAAAAGACGCTGATGCCGTGCTAGTGTACTCTGGTCCAGCATAAGTAGTGGTAAATGGTGTTCCTCCATAAGCGATGGAACTAGTGCTAGTAAAATTCGCTGAACTGGTGCTAGTGTACTCTGGTCCAGCATAAGTAGTGGTAAATGGTGTTCCTGCATATGAGAACGAGCTAGTGCTTACAAATGACGCTGAACTGGTGCTAGTGTACTCTGGTCCAGCATAAGTAGTGGTAAATGGTGTTCCTGCATATGAGAACGAGCTAGTGCTGATAAAAGACGCTGAACTGGTGCTAGTGTACTCTGGTCCAGCATAAGTAGTGGTAAATGGTGTTCCTGCATAGGTAGTAGTGCTAGTGCTTACAAATGACGCTGAACTGGTGCTAGTGTAATCTGGACCAGCATAAGTAGTGGTAAATGGTGTTCCTGCATAGGTAGTAGTGCTAGTGCTAGTAAAATTCGCTGAACTGGTGCTAGTGTACTCTGGTCCAGCATAAGTAGTGGTAAATGGTGTTCCTGCATAGGTGTTAGAACTAGTGCTTACAAATGACGCTGAACTGGTGCTAGTGTACTCTGGTCCAGCATAAGTAGTGGTAAATGGTGTTCCTGCATAGGTGTTAGAACTAGTGCTGATAAAAGACGCTGATCTGGTGCTAGTGTAAACTGGACCAGCATAAGTCGTGGTAAATGGTGTTCCTGCATAGGTAGTAGTGCTAGTGCTAGTAAAATTCGCTGAACTGGTGCTAGTGTACTCTGGTCCAGCATAAGTAGTTGTGAATGGTGTTCCTGCATAGGTAATTTTACTATTGCTCTGGTATGCAGTGCCAGGACCCGCCACCGTTTCAGAATTTATTAAACAATGCCTGTCTGTTTGTTTTGCCGATGCAAAGTCATTACCTTTAAGTTGCCATGCCCCTATGCCTGTCCCAGCAACGTGATTTGTTCCGTTGGATACACTATATTCAGCTACTCCCGAACTGGCGGCGATGGGTAAAGTGTATGCCGTAATATTGGCAGATCCCGAATTTTCTACTATAGTTGTTGTTGTATCATTTGATGATAAAGACGTCAAATTAAATTCGATCGTCGAACCGTTAATAACGTCTGGTTGGTTATACGTATTAGCAGGAGAAGAAACTGGATTCATATCCAAATTACCCCAGGAGTAATTAGTACTCGCAGGTCCACTAGTAAAAAATTGCCCTGCATAGGTGACAGTGCTAGTGCTTACAAATGACGCTGATCTGGTGCTAGTGTATATTGGTCCAGCATAAGTCGTGGTAAATACTGGTCCAGCAAAAGTGCCAGAACTAGTGCTTACAAATGACGCTGAACTGGTGCTAGTGTAATCTGGACCAGCATAAGTAGTGGTAAATGGTGTTCCTGCAAAGGTGCCAGAACTAGTGCTGATAAAAGACGCTGAACTGGTGCTAGTGTAAACTGGACCACCATAAGTCGTGGTAAATGGTTGTCCTGCAAAGGTGCCAGAACTAGTGCTGATAAAAGACGCTGATCTGGTGCTAGTGTAAACTGGACCAGCATAAGTAGTGGTAAATACTGGTCCAGCAAAAGCGGTAGAACTAGTGCTGATAAAAGACGCTGATCTGGTGCTAGTGTAAACTGGACCACCATAAGTAGTAGTAAATGGTTGTCCTGCAAAGGTGCCAGAACTAGTGCTGATAAAAGACGCTGATCTGGTGCTAGTGTATATTGGTCCAGCATAAGTCGTGGTAAATGGTGTTCCTGCATAGGTGCCAGAACTAGTGCTGATAAAAGACGCTGATCTGGTGCTAGTGTAAACTGGACCAGCATAAGTCGTGGTAAATGGTGTTCCTGCATAGGTGCCAGAACTAGTGCTTACAAATGACGCTGATGCCGTGCTAGTGTAAACTGGACCAGCATAAGTCGTGGTAAATGGTGTTCCTGCATAGGTGCCAGAACTAGTGCTTACAAATGACGCTGATGCCGTGCTAGTGTATATTGGTCCAGCATAAGTCGTGGTAAATACTGGTCCAGCAAAAGTGCCAGAACTAGTGCTTACAAATGACGCTGATCTGGTGCTAGTAAATACTGGACCAGCATAAGTAGTTGTAAATGGTTGTCCTGCAAAGGTGCCAGTGCTAGTGCTGATAAAAGACGCTGAACTGGTGCTAGTGTATATTGGTCCGCCATAAGTAGTGGTAAATGGTTGCCCTCCATAAGCGGTAGAACTAGTGCTAGTAAAATTTTCTGATCTTGTACTAGTAAATACCGGACCTGTATAAGTCGTAGTAAATGGTTGCCCTTCATATGCCAAAGAACTAGTGCTAGTAAAATTTTCTGATCTTGTACTAGTAAATACTGGACCCGTATAAGCAGTTGTAAATGGTTGCCCTTCATAGGCGGTAGAACTAGTGCTAGTAAAATTTTCTGTCGACGTACTAGTAAAGTCTTGTCCAACATAAGTCGTGGTAAATGGTGTCCCTTCATAGGCGGTAGAACTAGTGCTAGTAAAATTTCCTGTCGATGTGCTAGTAAAGTCTTGTCCAGCATAAGTAGTTGTGAATGGTTGCCCTTCATAGGCGGTAGAACTAGTGCTAGTAAATGTAGCACTACCTGTACTAGTAAAGTCTTGTCCAACATAAGTCGTGGTAAATGGTTGCCCCGCATATTCCAACGAACTAGTGCTAGTAAAATTTCCTGTCGACGTACTAGTAAAGTCTTGTCCAACATAAGTCGTGGTAAATGGTTGCCCCGCATATTCCAACGAACTAGTGCTGATGAAAGACGCTGAACTGGTGCTAGTAAAGTCTTGTCCAACATAAGTCGTGGTAAATGGTTGCCCTTCATATGCCAAAGAACTAGTGCTAGTGAACGCTTCTGAAGATGTGCTAATAAACGCTTCTGAAGATGTGCTAGTAAACGGTTGCCCCGTATATTCGAACGAACTAGTGCTAGTGAACGCTTCTGAAGATGTGCTAATAAACGCTTCTGAAGATGTGCTAGTAAACGGTTGCCCCGTATATTCGAACGAACTAGTGCTAATAAACGCTTCTGAAGATGTGCTAATAAACGCTTCTGAAGATGTGCTAGTAAATACTGGACCTGCATATTCGAACGATGATGTACTGGTGAACGCTTCTGAAGATGTGCTAATAAACTCTTCTGAAGATGTACTAGTAAATGGTTGTCCTACATATTCGAACGAACTAGTACTGATGAACGCTTCTGAAGATGTGCTAATAAACGCTTCTGAAGATGTACTAGTAAATGGTTGCCCTGCATATGAGAATGAACTAGTACTGGTGAACGCTTCTGAAGATGTACTGGTGAACTCTTCTGAAGATGTACTAGTAAATGGTTGCCCTACATATTCGAACGATGATGTACTAGTGAACGCTTCTGAAGATGTGCTAATAAACGCTTCTGAAGATGTGCTAGTAAATACTGGACCTGTATAAGCGCCAGTATAAACGCCAGTATAAGAAGCAGTATAGAATTCTTGTTCATCATAATATTCTTCTTCGTTTCTGGTATCTATGGCAATGCCACGAGGAACCCAAACGCCAGAATCTGTAGGAGATCCTTGCACAGAAGACCTTAGTTGATAAGTTCCAATGCCGCTATCTTGTATAACTTGTTTTGCTCTTTGTCCCAAAGTTACTGACATTATGTCATCGTTTGCTGCTCGGAGGCTTAAAAATTTTCCTTTATTGTTATTAAGACCGTCTCTTTCAACAACCATTGGATTAACTTTAGTAGGAATAACACCAGAATTTCTTATCCAGATAGAATAATTTGTAGAAGTGCCGTCTACCCTAGTATCCACGAAACAGTTTGCTAAAAATACAGACCAATCTGATCCTGGAGTAGAAGAAGATAGTCGATAAACGCCAGGATATTCATTATGATGAATCGTTTTTAACAACCTTTTTACTAAAACGTCAGATTGTGCGTCTGACATTTCTTTTGTTGCATTTAAACTTCTATCCCAAGTTAAAAACCCTCTCCAAGCGGTTTCGCCTCTTTGAGTCGGCGTTCCAGTTCTTTGGTATAATGTGGTATTCGTACTATTTATCGGACCTGATGTAATTCCGGATACGGTTATATTTCCTGTCTCTACATCTGACACAGTAACAGGTGAAGCTTGGTTGTCAACAGCAGTGGCTGTTACATTTACTGTTAAAGTTCCTGCATCGGTAATTAGAACCGAAAAATCACCTCCAATATTAGAATTATTAGTGCTTTCATTACTAAACGTAAGCACTTGATTGTTATCGCTAATAGTTCCAGAACCCAGAGTAATGCTAGAAGAAGTTACAAAAGCACCAGAACCAGAGACGCCATCTAGAGCAAACGTAACCTCGAGTTGAATCAATTCTGCAGAAGTCCCTCCGCTGAAAAATAAATTAGACTCAACTGTTATGTCTAATATATCGCCAACATTGGCGGAAGATGGCAAGGTATACGGATCGCCAACAATCCCGTTGGGTAATAGATTAATAGTGTGTGATCCGGGGGTACCGAAACTATTACTATAATTGCTAGTTAATCTTCCAGTATCGTAAGTAGTTGCTGTAACAGCACTACCAACAGAAGTTGTATTGACGGTATTGGTGAATCCGCCTACATTGGTGCCAGCAGAAAGGTTTAACGCTGCAGGATCAGAAGTGGTTGTTTGTCCTAAACGAACACCGCAGCGATACGCAAGATAATCTTCTTCATTTAAAGATAATTCTTTAAGTGCGCCTGATCCAAATTGTTTTAAAACGCTAGATGTCATTTATTATAAATCGAGAGAATGTACTCTTCTATTTATAGGTATTCTGCCTCTGCAGAATCATAACTATCCCAAACATAAGGCAGATAATTAAGAAATCCAAAATTTTGCGCACTATCGTAAGAATACATGGGGTCGGTCGGTCGCGAAGATCCGCTTATAAATTTCGTTTTGTCATTTTTAAAATTTTCTGATCCAACTCTTTGCATTTCTTCGCGCAATTTTATTTGACTAAAAACACCAACCCCGTTTCGGTTTACAGCAGATCTCGGTCTTATTCTCCAGTTATTTTTGACAGTAATTGGATCTAAATTGTTATTACCCCATAACTCGTTCATAGGATATAAAAAATCTGGCTTTTTAATAGCTATCTGAAAATCTATAGACACTATATCCCATATGCGTTTCCCTGTTCGATGAACAGGATTCCCTCTAAATTTTGGGGGTATCCCCCACCCCATTCGTTTACCTCTATAAAAATCAGAAGATGGATTGCTTTTAGAAAAAGCAAAAAACGCCCAAAATATACTTTCTGATTCGTCAGAGTCTGTTATGACTAATAGACGCTCTTTATAAGTATCGTTTCCTATCAAACTTTTATGAAACATATCCTGTGCAGTGAGGACTTGATATTCTCCGTTTATAAAATTTCCGGAACCGTCACTATCATACATAGCTCGGTGCATTCGCCCTGCTCTAGTGTTACTGCTTGCAGGTTCTATAGAACTTGCTATTTGTGAGAAATCTGAATCTCTGCATGAACGAATTCGGTATTCATTTTGTCGACCAAAAATATAAGATGTCATAGTTTCTCCATAATTAATTTCATCATATCTTTAATTTCTTTAACATCATTCTCTAAATTATTCAATCTTTCTTTCTCTATCTTACGTTGCTCTTTTTTCTCCTGCGCGCGTTGTATAGCAGTGGTATTCATGTTATGAATAACGCCACTGCTATCTCGTTTCCAACCAGGATGCCCTTTTACGGGTATCAAATCGCTAGGAATTTCCATTTAAAATTAGATATCTTAGGTGTAAAAGAACTATTGCTTGAGTGCATGACAAACTTACCTTGCACCTGACTAAATCTATTTAAGTTTCCTGCTACTCCTCCGCCAAGAAAATGCGCTTCTTGATATCGATCACCTTTAACTTGTGGATTAGTAGGATTTAAATATCTCCAGGATTTATTGTATATATTCTCACCAGACTGCGCGGTTCTATAATAAAAATCGTAGTCCGTTCCAGAAGGAGTAGAATATAAATGCTCTAATACAAAACCAACTGATTCGGTTGCGACAGTTATTGGCGTAGTAATATGCCTAGAACCGTTTGCTCCTGAATTAGGCGAAGTTTCAGGAACAGGTATAAACGCTCTTCCATCGGAATCTTCAATGCAGTTCTCTACCAAAATCAAAGAACACCTTTGAAGGTCGACAATCGGCGAAACATAATCGTTGCCGCTTTTTAAATCTATTTTAACTAATGCTGAACTTGCTCCGCTTCCGCCATCGAAAGTTGCTTCAATGCCAGGATTCGCGATAACTCTAGGACGATCTCCAAAAGAAACGTTAGATCCAGGAGTAACTCTACTGTATTTATTTGATGCTGTAGACACCTGAGTACTATACTTACCGGCAGTAGTTTCAGAAATTAATGCACCAGTAGTATATTTTGCGGAAACATCTGTTGATGTGTGATTGGGCACAAGTTGTTCTATGTAAGGCATAATAATATTATACTGAATATTTCTGTCAGATAAAACATTTTCGCCGCCGCCTATTGCATCGGTCGAAGCATTACCGCCTGGTTTAAATGTAAACCCTTCTCCATCTATTCTATAGACAACTTGCGCACCATTTACCGTTAACCCACCAATTGTACCGTTAGCGCCAGTAATATGGCAAGAATCGCCAGGATGGAATCCATGACAAGGATGTTTAACATAAACTTCGCTAGATCCATTTGAAGTTCTAAATGGATTCAACTCTAGGAGTTTTCTTGGAACATTAGCGTTCCTAAGAATTACGCTACCATTTGCTCCGCCAATTCTTGATGTTGACGAAGTTCCCGTGGCATTTTTTGGAGTAAACTTTGCGCGAGTAATTGTAAATTTAAGATCCTGATCTCTTTCGCCTTTATATAACCTACCGTTTTGCGGCAAAAACATACTACCTAGCGTGCCTCTAGAATAAACTATTCTGTTATTGCTACCGTTTACTACAAAATCTCTAGTCTTAGCAGTCCAGAGATCATATTCAGTGGATTGCGTCATAACAACGATGGCATATTGCGTCCAAGCATTCAAGACAACAGGTTCTTCAAAGACAAAAGATGTTTCAGAAGAAGCATCAGATGAAGTAGTAATTTCTGCCGGAAGTTTAAATACACACGAACCAGGAACAATATGAGTTTCCGATGGTTTGCCGTTTATTACTGGTCGTATTTGAATAGAGACGGGTAAAACAGTATCCTTACTCTTGAACGACAATTTAACGTCAACCATAGTTGCACCAAAAGGATTATCGACGTAAAAACTTTGCGCCAAAGGTTTTTGAGGACCTACAGTTGGAAGATTAGTCGTTCCGCCATACAAAAGTTGGTTTACGTTAATATAATCACTAACAATAGTTGACAAATTAGATACTGAAGCAGGAACGATTGCTGTAGTTTCTGCGCCCCATTGACCCGATAAATGCGGTTCTTCAACCCTAATATTGTCTGACGGAATATTATTCAATTCGTCTCTGATTTCATAAGGATTATAGACATTCAATGAAGCATTAGGAACGTTGAAACTGAACTCGCCGAATCGAGTAGAAATGACGCTTTGAACTTTAATCGGAAGCGCGCCTTTTATGGTATAGTATGCAACCGCTTTACTATCGGCATTCCTAATATCTTGCGCAGACGCGTCAATAAGTTTAAATTCTCTAGTTCCTGCTCTAAATCTTGTGCCCGCATTAATTTCTCTCGAGACAGCGCCGAGCGTTGGAATTCGTATGGTAGGTCTAACGCTCGGTATCCAAAAAGATCCTTCTATAACGCCTTGAGCATCAGAAACTAAGTCACTACTTGCTCCTAGGTCGCTCGGTCGAGAATTTAAATTGTCATACTTGTTGCCGTATTCGGTTTTGTTTTTAGACCAACGCACAAATCCGCCAGAACCTTCGTCTCTACAAAAATTAGAAACGGATATTCCGTCAAAATATGGAACATGTTTTGTATTAGGTTTTAAACCCATCGCTTTAAAATATATTAAACGAGAACGGACCCAAGGGATTAATGCTAAATCGATTACTCTGTTTCCAACTCTTTCTCTAAAGGTATCTGTGCTAATTAACCTTCTAACAGATCGTCCGGTTCTTAATCTACTTGGACGTTTTTCGCGCTCGGAATTATATCTTTCGCGCTCTACTAAAGACTTTCTACCGAAAGCGCCATACTGACGATTAGACGGAATAAAATCATCTCCAACATCCTCGTGTTCGTTTTCGATAACTCTTCCTGACCAGTTCCACTGCCAATTGTTCCACAACCTTGCTTGCTTAACGTCTATTCGACTCGCCCCAGGCAACGCGTAAGAAGCGTCGTATTTTGAATTTTTCCATTCGTCGCTGGAAGGAGAAAGCACTAAACAACCTATGTTGTCAACTTTTCCAGTTGGGTTAACATTAACAGATCTTGATGCTAAAGGTTGCGATATCCAAGTATCCGAATCGAAATTCAACATTACTAAGTCGCCTTTGCGGGTAACATTATTTGCCGTTGGATTATTAGCACCGTCAAAAATTAATCTAACATTATCTTCGTCAAAACACGGTCTAAACAGTTTAGAATCAGGATCTACTGATGAGCAGTAATCAGGAGAACCGACGTCGGACAACTTTTGATCTTGAGCGTCGTCTACTAAAATACCAGATTCTGCCCTCTCGTCCCCAGCGCTATCTAACTCCGCATTCATTTTTGTTTCTAGTTCCAGCAAACTAAATTCAGTATAATCAGCAAGACGATCTAATTTTTCTTCGATTTTAGCGATATCGCCCATAGTGTAATGTTTGTGCTCGATCGGCGTAACTTGCAAATCGTTTTCGTCTATAGTGTTTCCGTTAAAAATAACCTTGTACAATTCTAACGAATTGTCGGGGGTTTTCTTAAATTGCGGGTCTTGCGCTTGTTGACCCATCAATACTTGAACATCACCTTCTTGCGTAATCAAAATTTTGTCGGCGCGTGGTAAATAGTAATCAACGTCTGCCGTAACGTTCGTACCATTTTTAGGAAAAGAAAATATAGTATTAGATATAACCGAATCCTGGTCTTCATCAAAATCTGGACGATAATCTAAAACGTTTCTTAACGGTAAAATTGTACCGTCTGCTAATTTATGATTCGGAATTCCAGAATAACCAATACTTGCAGGATAAGAATTTACACTGTAATACCTATCATTAGCAGAAAGAGTCCTATTAAAATATTTAAAATTAGCATAAACAGTTCCGTTCCAATTTATATCGGAATCTAATATTAATTTACCTTTAGCATAGTAATTGTCTCTCTGTCCATTATCTAACCTAAAATACGGCGTAGCAACCGACCCTGTAGCGTCCGTAAATCGAACAGAATCCATCGAATAAATGTCATATTGCCCTAAAGGCAAATATTTCGTGCCATTCGCATCGTTAATCAAAGAGGTGGTGATAGTAGTAGTAGAAAGACCTTTACCCCTTTCCTGGTTGCTGTTTGAAGTCGATTCCACCATAAAAATAATCGTGTAATCTTTTCCAGAAGTTAAATTACTAATGGTATTACTGGTGATATTAATATTAGCAGTAGATGTTTCATCTGCATTATCTGTGCTATTGTATACTATCCAATTATCTGGATTCACATAAGATCCGTCTGCTACAGCAGGAAGATTATAAGTAGTGCTCCCTAAAGAACCAGTAGAAAGAGATCTAATAATAGTTGTGTCTGGAGATCCTATCGTAGCAGGTCTTACTCTAGGCAATAATTCAAATGCGTTATTATTTCCCGATTCGTACAAAGTGGTGACGCCTACGCTGTTTTGTTCAACTGAAAGCGTAACGCCTAAAGAACTGTTTACCAATGCAGTAGTATCAGCAATATTTCCAGAAGTAATTTTTAATCCGTATACGTATGCTCTTATCTTACCTTGTCTATATTCTAGAAACCTTAAATGACATGTTCCAGTAGGTCCTGATAATGAAAATTTATAATGCTTTCTATTACCAGCAGTACTACCGAAAAGGTTGCCAGATCCTGCGCCCATCGCAGTAATGCCGTCAATAATAAAATAATTACCATAAGATACTCCTATACCTTCTTCCGAAACTGTTTCAGTTTCTTGAGGTTTTGGAACGATTAATTTCGTCGGAGACTGCTGTTCTGAGCGATATCCATTAACATAAGCGATACCATCAGAAACCATCAAAGTCATATCTGAAGCAGATTGGTCATTAAACTCTTCAAAATTAACCGTAAAGGGTTTAATTACATAATTTCCGGATTCTTCATAAGTTCTCTGAGCCAACATATCTTCAATTTGATTATATGAATCGTTGAGATCTACAACTTCAGTAATAGTAGAGTTTTCAACTTTAGCAATAAAAACAAAAGATTCATCAGCAGCAATCTGATCTTCTGTTGTAAGAGTTAATAAAATTTGGTATCTATCCGCTCCTGGTGACGAACTATTAACAGTGTCGCCTGCATTATCATATAAGTCAGTGTCGTCATTCACAGTAACAATATTTTCTTCGACTTTAAATCCTACAGTTTTATTTGCTACAGGACTGGAAGAGTTTAATATAAGCGATTGACTACTGCTGTGTACAAAATGACCTGATACGAAAAATTGACCTTCTTCAATTGAAAACTTTACTGCTGTTCCGTTTCCGGAAACAGTAAGATTTGGACCGACCCCTCCTTCATCTGATATAGCGTCTAAATTTATAAATTGTGTAAAAGAAGAAACGGCGGATCCGCCGTTATCTACATAACCAAGATAGATTTTATCGTTAGTATCATCTACTTCTAAAACCCTGGCTTTTTGTACGCCATTAGTATAGATCATACCAACTTGAACTGTAGATAAATTTGGAGACCCAGATAAAGTTATAAACCGGTATTGAGCATTAATACTCGGGACACCGCCAGAAATTGCACTACCTTCTTTAAAAATATTTCTTCCAAAACTTGCCATCTCTTCTTGAATAATGGTCTGCATCTGCGTAAGCTCTCTTGCTTGCAGCGCTCGACCATTATTAAATAAAATACGATGATAATGATCGTCTTTATCCCAATCGTCTTTATATGTTGATGAAAAAGTTGTTGCGTTTCTATTGGTTGTCATCTTTTATCCTATATGCATTTAGATAAATTTATAATAATTTTTAAATCTTCAGTTTGCGAAGATTGTCTGACTACTGTTGCTACATTATCATAAAATTGAAGTTCGCCAGTAAAAGGATTTACCGAACCCGCAGTGTCAGCAGTTATTGTTTGTGACCCTAAAGATTCTCCGATTTGAAACGGTTTCAATCCATCAGAATCTCTTTGTGTGTAGTACACATAATTGGGCGGACCAATAACGGTATCGACCACCAGAGCTGACGCGCCAGAAGTTTGTCCAGTAATAGTTCCGTTTACAGTAATTCCCGACAAGCTCGAAACAGTAAGTTTTCTAAGAGCATTAGCAGCGTCAAGGGAAATAAAGTTCCCATCGCTATCTTTTGGATTTTTAATTAATGCTACTTGATGAAACCTTGATCCGACAGAAAGACCTGCTGTTCCTTCATCGTCTTGTATTTCTGCAGTAATCATCAGATTCTCAGAATTTAGAGTCAATACTGGATTAGAATTTAGACCGCCAATGGGTCCAAGAACTGATCGTGCAGTAAAAGAAGCACCAGGATTATCTGGCGAAACGACTGCTGCTCTGTATCCAGAACCGTGTTTTATTAATCCAGATCCGTCAGAATCTATATGAATTTTAATCATTTCTCCGTTGGAATTACCGAATCCAAAAAAATCTGCTCCAGCGCCAAAACCTGCTCCATGTACAGTAAGCGGATTTTGGGTACGCCCACCTACAGTATTTCCTGTTCCAGAACCAGTAACAACAAAATTTATGATTTCTCCGTCGATAGCACTATCTTGTAATGCGTTTTGTTGAATTTCTTCTGTAATAGTAGGAGCAGAAGAGGTAATAACTTTAACAGGCATATAATTTGTTGTCAAAAATTTTTCTTTTGCTAGATTGCTTAACTTGTATAAAAACCTCCAAACATATCCATCTGAAGTTTTGTAAGATCTCGCTGGATTGTAAGGATGAACTACCGCTTGTGCTGCGGTAGTTGGTTTTATTGTCGAAAGTTGACTACTGTTTGGATCGGGTTTTTGTATACAAACAAAAACTTCGTCGTTATCTGTTAACACGTAAAAATTAGTTAAATTTAAATCGTTGTCGTCATATGCGTTATATGAAGTGCTTCCTGAGTTATCGTAATTGACTCGAGGGACTACAAAAGAAGCAAGCGTCGATCTTTTGTATGAATGCAACCTTTGCCTAACCAGATGAGAATTTCTAATAGATCCTACTGCACTGGGAGGATCACCGGACCACAAATCGTTAGACCCAATGGCGATGTAATAACGATTATCGGATAAATCGCTATCTAACAATTCAAAAACATTGTTAGTATAATTATTAGTAGTTGCTCCAGTAGACACTATTTTTCTCTTAAATAAAAGTTATTTATAATGACGATGTAACGACTGCCGAAACAGTAGATAAATTATTGTCATGTTCTAAAACGTTATTTCTTAATGGCGTAATCGCCGACTGATTTGCAGGAACTGCTTTAATTGCCAAATAGCTACCAAAATAGGAAGAAATATTGAATCCAACAATGTTCACAACACCAGTTTCAGGAACATAACTTCCTGTGTTACTAACAATAGTTTTTCCTGTGGATAAAGATATAATCTGCAAATCAGTCGATCCTAATTTATTTCTTAGGAAACAGGTTTGACCATTGTATACAAAGTTTGTTGATGTTATAGTATAACTATCAGATTTAGCAGACTCTATAGATGCAGCAAAAATAAAAGAATAATCTTTAGTCGTCCCTAACAAAATAGGTTGATCATAATCATTACTACTAATAGATCTTCTTTGTTGCATTTTAATATTAGAACGAGAAGATAATACTGAAGGATCGACGGCATCAACAGTCGTCAACATATTAGATCTTCTAAACGTCTTATCAAAAGTTCCTGTGCTTGAAGTAAAATAATTAGAAATTGCTGAACGAACGTTTGATTTAATAGTAGATTCGGTTAAACCAGTCAATTTAGGATTAAATTGAAAAATGGTTTCTGTTTCTACATAAGTGGTAACTGGTTTAGCATAAAACACGTCAAACGAAGCAACAGACAAATCTGCCGCGAGTGTAGTTATTCCATTTTCAACAAATTCTTGTGTAGAAGCATCAACTCCATTAAAATAATCAATGGAAAGATAAACCGCGCCGTATCTTGCAGGAACGTTATCTTCGCCGCCCCAAGATTTTATGTCTTGGATATATCCGGAATAATTTCTTTGAGCGAGCGCTGCATAATCTTCTGCAGTTACCATTCTATTTTGTGCCGCATATAAAAACGGAGCGTTTTTACGAATAGATTCTATACCTTCTTTTTCAAGTCCGCCAGAAGAAGCAGAAACGACGGTAGGAGATACTGTATAAGATCCTGGGTTGAAAGTTCCGTTTTGAAAAGAACGAGCTTGATTTCCCGAAGCGCCAGCAGTAGAAAGGTAAGTTACTTCAATTTTTTCACCAGAAAGAGGCGCTCGACCTAGATTAGAACCATTTCCAAACGAAATTTCGTAGTAACCATTAGGCGCTTCTTTAATAATGTAAATCGTAGACGTCGATGATATAGTCGTGGCAAGATTGATGTTAGTATACGTGGTATACGAAGAAGAACCAGGAGACTCATAAACTTTTACTATCACAGTATTCAAATCTAACGTGCTATCTGGTATAACAAAAATATCTTGTTCAGAATATGGACCAGCGATAAAACTTTTTCTTTTTATAGATCCTTCATAGATGGGAATATTGCTAGAACCCGTTGAAGTTTTAAAATCAAAATTATTACTACCATCGTTTATAGCAGTAAACGATTCTAATGTTTGGAAAACAAAAGAATTATTTCCTATACTTGTGCTAAAAGTAGTATACGCTGGCAGCGTAATAGTGGTATCTGCTGGTCCGCCAGTAATCCTAAGATTAACCAATGCTTTTGAAGATACTTTAGATCCGGAAGAATATCCAATTGCTCCGGCAAGACCAACGACAGAAGATCTTAATTGAGCGGTGCTAAGAAACGATTCGTTTAGTGCGTAATTTGCAATAAGACCATTATAGTGCGTATTATACGCTAAAACATCTAGTAAACTCGATAACCCAGAAGCTTCAAAATTATAATCAGAAGATCCGAATTCAGAACTGTTCTGAAGATGAACTTTTAAAGAATTTTTTATTGCTGTGAAATCTAATGCTGTAGATTTAATAGTAGTTGTCATTACCTTAACCTTGAAATTGTAGTTTCTATAACTTCAGTAGACGCTAAATTCTTAACCTTAAATTCAATTCTAACGTTTACAACATTACGCTCGGGCGAAGAGTTAACTCTTATCTCTTGTATAATCGCTCTTGGTTCATAGATATTAATTGATTTTCTAATTCTTTCGTTAATCTCAAAATCGCTGTTTCCTTCACTTAAATCGAATAATAACCCTTGTAAATTTGCGCCGTATTCTGGATTAAACGGTTTGTCAAAACGATTTGTCAACAGTAAATTTTTTACAGATTGTTTTACGGATGCCGCGTCTTTTTTTAAGTAAATTTCTCCGGTATCAGAAAACGTCGAGAGAGTTAAATCAATATCTTTATACTTTTGCTCTGTCGTTATTCTAATGCTACTATTGAGGTTACCATCTTCTGAAGATAGTAATTTGGCCATTGAAATTCCTTTTCCTTTTATTTATAAGATTATTCCAAGATTTCTTGTAAATCTGATTTACTTTGTGACTCGCCGTTATAAACCGTTTCAATTAGTTTTGAGTAACGTATATCATCACCCAAAGAAGAAATTTCAGGTAATACTATAAAAACTGTTCCCGTAATACTACCATCAACGTTATAAGTATCATATTCTAAAATTAATTTATTGTAATTAGCATAATCTTTCCAAAAAGATGCTAAATCGAAAGAAGCGACTGGATCAGATTTTCCTTTCTTGTCTATAATTTGATAACCTATCGCCCTCCCAGTTCTACGATAATCGTTAATGCTATTTGCGCTCGGCGTTTCGCCAGCATATGAACCTTGTACGAAATATGGCGTAGGTTCATACACGCCATCAGAAATAATTACCCTATGATTGGCAAAATTTACATATTCCGTCGCCATTTTGTAAATTTGTGTTTGTAGATAAAGGTAATTTGTTATTTCAAATCGATCTGCGGGTCCATCAAAAGACTTGTTATACAATCTATCAAAATTTGTTCTGGATCCCCTAGATCCTAAAAATTTAGAACAAGTTACTCCATCTGCTAAAGAAGTACTTCCCAATATTTCAGATTGGTTTCGTGGGTCGTATTTCGGGTCAACTGAAATTTTCATAATATTTTAAATCTCTTACTTCTATTATCTGCAGGATTGTTGCCGATTAAATTTACGCCAAAATTTACGGTTCCTTTTTTACCAACAGTTCTTCCTATTTTAGGAGAAATCGTTTTGGCAAATCCAGCGCCTAATCTTCCTTCAGATACCAATACTGCAGTTAATTTTGAATTTTTTCTCCACTGCGGGTCTCTAAGTTTAGATCGAACTTGATGTACGTTAGGAACAAAATTAAAAGCATTAAAATACTCGTCTCTCAACTCAATTTTTTCTCTTAACTTAGAATCTATCGAAACGTTTCTTATACCGTATTTCGTAGTCATTAACTGCGCTTCAATAATCGGCGCTGAAGGAATATTCAAACTTGGAGTGGGAAGAAAAGGAGTAATCCCAGGAACGGGGGGTACTGGGACTGGCGTTCCCACTGCTGCTACACCAGCAGTAGAAGCAAAAGCCGCCATGTATGCAAACCCCGCCATATCTGAATGTACTGCTTCGCTTGCTTTTCCTAATAACGTTCCATAAAAAGTTGCGGTACTAGTTAATCCTAAAGGAAGACCGCCAAAATGTTTTCCTTGGAAATCACATAAAAGTCCGCCAAACGTTCCTTTATGCCCCAGCATAGAAACTGTTCTTGCTGTTAAATTCGCAACATTAGCAGAAACAGTCCATTCATTTGTCGATGATTGAGTTAAATCACCGCCAGCCGCCATTTCAATATTACCTTCTACATAAAAATTTTGGTTTCCTTTTACTAGAAAATTGTTGGTTCCCAAAATCGTTTCTGTATTTACATTACCAACTTGGGTTCCTCTGGAACCTCGGATAGTATAGTTTTGATCTTTATCGACGACTTTTTTATGCCTTCCTTTAATGTTTTCAACTTTATCGCCAGCAATATTTAAATTATAATCACCTTCAACGTCGACATTAAAATCGCCCTCAACTCTTAGCGTAACGTCGCCTTTATAAACTAAATCTGCTTTGCCTTCGACTATAACAACTTCGTTTCCGCCGGTAACTGATACTTTTTTGCTTTTAGAAGAAATTATAACGCTGCCATCAGCGCGAAGTTCTATTCCTGCGCCAGTTCTATGTTTAACTAAAATTCTTTCGCCGCCAGGAGTATCGTCCATTTCAAAAGAATGACCCGATTGCGTTTCTTGCGCCTGATTATACGGATATTGAGAAGGTTTTTGTTCAGACACGCTGACGTCGACGCCCAAGTCGCCGCCGCCAGAATATAAAACATTAATTTTTTCTCCTCTCGCCGCTTTAGATATACCAGAACCGTAAAAATATTCTCGATTAGGATATTCTCCATTAGGATCTGAAAATCCGTCTATAGGGACTCCTGGACTGGTGTCAATTTCTGGTCCGAATTTTTCTTCTCTTTCTTTTATAGAATCAGTAGTATTAGTCATCACCGCCACCTTGTTTTTTAAAACGCTCGACTGTTTCTTCTAATACGCTACCTTCTGCTGTCTCGGTGTAGGTAGTAGTCGACAGAGTAGTTAGTTCAGAAACTGATCCAATAGAACCACCATTATTTGTTTTATTAGAGATAGGCGTTTTTTCTAATTCTTCTTCTTTACCAAATCTCGCTAAAACATAATCTAAAACATCAAATCCCGGATCTTCCTGCGTTTCGTCCACTTCATTATGTCCTGTTATAGTACCGCCAGGATAATAAGCATAGAACGCTTTACATATGTGGTCGAACGAATTTAACTGCGAACGAGTTAACGAAGCAGCAGATATAAAGTTTTCATAATCGGGCGTGCCTGTTGGAGCGTTAATACCTCCGACAAAACAAACGCCCAAAGAATTTTCATCGTAACCTGGAGCATGATTTCCGTTTTTTGAAAACGGCAACCCTCTCTGGATGGATCCGTCTCTTCTTATAATCAAATTATAAACTATCCCTTCCTGCCACTTGTCTATTTCTTCTGAACCAATATTTCTGTTGGTATGCGTTTCTGTCCAATGAACAATTATTTTATCTACATCTCTTCGGATTAAACTAAACTCAGCCTGTAATTCTTCAACTGAAGAAATATATGAAAAATCATTATTTTCTCCGATTTGTATAGGATCAGAAAAAACCTTTTCTTGTATTTCCACTTTAGTTGCATCGGAGATACTTGTATTTACTTGTAATAAAGTTGTCGTTATAGTGTTATAATCACTAGAACTAAATTTATCGACCAGTCTAACCGCATTTGAAAAATCTGCAGCGTCTCCTTGAGATAACGCTACAACTTTTTGAAGAACGTCAGTAGGAATATCTGGCGCTATTTCTTGAACTATCTCATATGCGTCAGTAAATAAAAAAGTACTAATGCCTTCTAATAAACCAAGTTCTGGGTTGTTAGATTTTGCAGAAATTTTATTTGAATATCTAGTAGTCTCATTTGCCAAAATATCTAAAGAATCATCTTTGTCGTTAATTGAATTAAAAACAGTTTGACCGTCTTTTCCAGTCATTTCCGCTAAATCTCTTTTAAACCCTTCTTCATCATACTCAATTTCTAATTCTGCAGGAACTACTATAGAAACGTCTTCCTCCTGTTTATCTATCTCTGCTAACACAGAATTTTTAAAATCTGTTGCATCTTGCATATTTCTAGTAACTTGTATAGGCGCGCCTGCAGCCCCATTAATTCCAGTATTTGCCGAATCATAAAAAAACGTATTATTAACATTGGTAAAAGACTGCGCAGCAAAAGCATCTTTACCGTCTTTAATTGCTTCTTTTGCTGCTTCTTTTACAGCTGCAGCAGAGGCTTTAGATCCGACCTTCCCCACTAAATTGGTTACTTGTGCTTTAACTTGAGAAGTCGCAGTATCAGTAACTATTTTTTGAAGAGAAGTCGTTCCTCCGGAAAGTCCTGTTAATATTTTTAAAATACTAGCGATTGTATCGTTACCGTCAGGAACTAACGACGCCTCGTCTACTATAAGGTTTCCTCTTTCGTCTTCAATAAAATTGACACTAAGTTTTGCGCCGAGTTTAGAAGTTAATGTACTGGCGACAAGATCGTTAACTTTTGTTTTAGCCATGTTTTTTAAACTATTAACGCCATCGGTTATTAAACCTTCTGCAGTCGTGTTATTAAGTTTATCTTTAAATTGGTCTGCTTCCGATCTAAGAGATTGTATGCCGCCTTTAATTTCTCCAGATACCGAATTGATCAATGTTTCTCTAGAATTTTTTAGGTCGTTGGCAGAAAAGGCGGCGCTCTTAGCAACATCATTATATGCTGTTTTAGCATCTCCTTGTATTTTATCTACGAATGACTGCCATTTGGGTACAGGGGGCGTTATAGGTCCGCCACCGTCGACGTCTCTTTGTGCCATTATTGATATACCTCACGATATGCTTGTTTTGCTATCGAAATAGCATTTTTATTTGATTTAGTATAGTATTTAGAGACTATATTCGTCGCTTCTTCTATTTCATTTGATTGTAACAACAATTTATTAGCGAGGAGCAAATCGTTTCTGAGTTCGTACAAAATAAACTGTAATTGCAAAGAATAAGATAATGTCGTCGCTGGCGGTTCATAAGATATAGCGAAGTCTCTCAAGTTTTTAAACCGTTTTCCTGTCGCTAACCATCCAGCAATGCCGACTCGATCATCAGCAACTGAAAGTAATTTAAAACCAGACACGACTTGTAAATTTGCTACAATCGCAGCGGAATGAAGCGGAGTATATCCGTTGTCTATAAAAAATTTCATTCCTTGTAATCTTCTGAGAGTCTCATCTGTCGTTTCTAGGAAGTCGTCTCGTAATTCCTCAATTACAACATTTTGAAGTCTAGATTGTTGTTTATTGTAAGAAGTTTCGCTTGTAAACGTGACACCTTTTTGAATATCCGATGGGAACTCGTCTCGATAAATTACACCCATAACCAAAGGCACTTGAGAATGCCTGCCGTCCATAAAAATACCAAAAACCTGCGCGCCTGCCAAAAGTTGCGGAGACCTACCTATTCCAGAAGAACCTCCCTCAGTAGCAGAAATCATTACTTGCGCCCATGGTAAATCGACTTCAGGAACATTAGAAGTTTCTGGATCATGTACTCCATGAATACGAACACGAACTCTTCCTTCAAACCCAGCTGGCGGAACAGCGTTAATTACTGTACCTATAAACCAGCGCGTTTCATCGCCATAGTACATATAATTTATCGGTCTTAACGGTCCCGTTGTCATAATTCATTTCCGGTATTAGGAAGATCGTTTACTTTACAACCTGAAAATAATACGCTATGTTCTGTTTTAGAAATGCTATTTTTAATAGATGTAATAATATAATCTCCAGATCTTCTGTGATCTGTAGTAGTATTGGCATCAATAGAATTAGCAGAAGCGTCACTATTCAAAAATAGTAAACGAAGTTTATCCGCAACGCTAATGTTTTTAGCAAAAAACAAAAACCCGTCCATTTTTAAATCCAAAGTGTTTCGATTTAAAATATTTTTAATCATCTGTTGTTTATATTTTAACGAAGATTGCCCATTGCTTTCGTCATGATAATTGTTAAATTGTGGATATGTTCGTGTGGTATTAATTTGATGAACATTATTCGCGTCGTACAAATCATATAACGATTCACCAATTTTAAGTATGGGATCAAATAGATTATATGCAAAATTGCCATCTATTAAATTATTTACTGTCATCTCATCTACAATATTTCTAATAGAATAGTGTTTCCTGGTCGTCACTCCGGTGTTTATATCAGTTACGGAAAATCTAGATCCGATTGTTCCGGTTTCTATCATATGTAACATGTTTTCAGAGTTTACATCTCTAAATCCTTCTATAGCATAAATTTTCTTAGCAGCGATGTTTTCTGACGATCGCATTCCTGAAGTATGCCGCAAAGGCGACTTTGGGTTTAATACCGTAGAAGAAAGGTTTTCCTCCATATTTTCTATAATAATATCATTACCAAATAATGTCGAATACGCTAACATCGGAAATCCGGATTTAGAAGACGATCTATCGCGCAACCAACATATTGCTTCGATTGGGGTTAGATAAGGAACTACTATTTTTCTTGGTCCTTGCGCAGAAGGTTTAAAATTTTTATATGCTATTTTCCTTCCCAATTCGATTTCAGAAATAGATTTTATGATTTCTTCAAAAGATCCTGTATACGATTTACTAATTTGTTTTACTGCATTGATTATTACATGCTCTTCTACTAAATGCAGAACAATAGCATCAGATCTATCGTTAATCGGAGCGTTTGCTTCTATACGAGAAATATAGAATTTCTTTTCAAATAAAACTCTTCGCTCTTCTAGTTGTTCGGTAAACTCGATTGTAATAGTTTCAGTGCCTTGTAAGTTTACCGCGTGCCTTAAACCAAAATCGTCTATCAGACTTATTGAAGCATGAACAAAAGGATTTAGAATATCCTCGTAAAAAACAAACTCCAAAATATTTGGAAGAATATCTACTTCTACTCCGATTTTTTCTAGAATCGTTCCAGACAAAATAGCTTTTGTACAAAAATGATAAGTCCCGGATTCCATATTAACTCACAAGTCTATTGAATTCGCCTACGACTTTTTCAATTTCATCGGGTTTAATTACTCTTATTTGTCTTACGTCTTCATTTACCGCAATAAAATTTTCTTGGAAAGTTACAGGAGTTCCAGGATCAATCGGATTATCGACCAAATCGTATTCCACTGCAGATCCAGTTTTAGTATAGTGGTGTGTTCCATTAAATTCGAAATCAAAAGCACTAAAATTATAACTGTTACTAGTATCAGCATATTCGACCGATACTATAGTATCAGAATTTAAAACAGCAGAAGAAGTAAAATATATTTCTGCATTTTGTAAATTTTTACTCTTAACCGTAGCTGCTCTTTTTGCTGCGCCGCTGGTAACTAAATTAACCGATTCGCCTACTGGATACAATAAAGAAATTTGTTGCATTAATGTATTGTATGCATTTAGGTCAACAAAATCTAATCTTCCAAAATACCCATTGTAAATTTCTTCAGATTTTTCATACACTCTTTTGTCTGTAAGCGGCCAACTTTGTTGCCTTAACTTTTCGTTCATTAAATAAAATGTCCAATAGTAATCAGTCGTTCCGTAAATCCTATATGATAAAGTGTCTGGTCTTTCATTTGATAAAATTGTAGTGTTAGTATATACGCTTAAATTATCTTGAACGCGATCGAGGACATCAATATAAGTTGAAAGTCTTTGGAACAATATGGAGTATTGTTCATCGCCAAAACGATAACGATCAACTTTAAAATTTTTAAAATAATTTGACATATTAGTAACCTTGATTGATTCTCGCTCGATTCAACGCGAACGCTTCTGTAAATGTAAGATTAAGTCCAATCTCGGTAAAATTACCGTCGGCGTGCATTCCAGTTGTCGGAGTGTTGTAAGTAATATCTATTGTTGTCAAATAACATGGCAAAATTCTAGTTGCAATAGGTTTCCCACGGTATTCAATAAAGATGTCAAACAAATCAGGGAAAATATATCCAGCAGGAATATTTCCTAGCGTTATTAAATCGGGATAACAAGAAATTCGAAAAAATTTAATAATCTTTTTAATTTCTTCTGCTTCTTTAGGATTTCTAGCTACTAAAGAAAAACTAAATGCGAAATTTCTTATCACAGAACTCTTGAATAGCGTTCGAGAATTAGGATTGGACGAAATCCTAGAACCTGAGGAAAGTCCGGTCGATGGTAATCCAGCTGTTTCTAATCCTTTAAGAACAACTGCAGAAACTTGAGGAGTAGGTCCGCCAGTTAAAAATGCGCCACTACTTTGCAATATCGCTTTAACAGAACTACCAACTGCGCTTTGACCGCTGGAAGCCGCTGTTTCAATAGCTCCATTAATTAATCCCAGATCTGCATTTTGATAGTCTAATCTATCAGTAAATTGAAGTTGTTGACGAAGAGGAAGTTTTACAAATCCCATATCTTTTCCGTCATCTAACAAAGTATCTCGAAACGATTGAGTGCTGATGGGTCCGTTCGCCCAGTCTGCGATATCTGAAAAAGTGTCAGAAATAGCGTCTAAGGCTCCTGACAAAAACCCTTCGTTTTTTACTTCGCTCGAAACTTCTCTTTCTGATTTTTCAGACTCGGCTCCAGTTTCTTTCGCTTCGCTTTTACCACTATTGGAACCCACTCCGAGTTCAGTTGACTCGTCTAATGCAAAAGACGTAATCTTTTTAGATATTCCGTCTATAATATCGTAAAGCAAACCAGTAACTTTGCTTTGACTTTCTAACTGTCGAGCGCGAAATTTTATACTTCCTGGAAATCTAGAATTGCCTCGCATGTCTAATGGATAATAAAGTTGCGTGTATTCTCTACGAGTCCTGCCAGGTTGATCCCGAAGATCTGTCTCTTCTTTATATTCTTCGAGAGTTTTTGCTTCAGTAGTCGTCGTCGGATTCGACGGAACTCTTTCTGTTGATCCTGGTTCTACAAACGCCATTGCTTTCCCAATAAATAAGTTTACGTTGCATTTATTTATAGAGATCATGGCTTATTCAGGAAAATATAGAATTAAAAATTCTGCCAAATATAAAGGCGATCATACCAAAGTTTTTTATCGTAGTTTATGGGAAAAATATTGTATGATGTTTTTCGACACTTCAAATTCCGTAAAATCGTGGTCCAGCGAAGAGGTTATTATTCCATATTTGTATGAGGTTGATGGTAAATATCACCGATATTTTCCAGATTTTAAAGTAACCTGGTCAAACAACAAAACGGTATTAATAGAAGTTAAACCGAAAAAAGAAACTGTTCCACCGCAAGGCGCGAAAAAAACGAAACGTTACGTTTCAGAAGGAATGACATATGTAAAAAATAGAAATAAATGGAGCGCGACCGAGAGATACTGCAAAGATAGAAATTGGGAATTTTTAATCTGGACAGAAATAGAACTTGATAAACTAGGCATAAAACCTAAGTCTACAAAACGTTTAAAACCATATTCGAGAAAAAAATGAAATACCCAGGCGATGATTACATTACACAACAATTACACATATCCTTAACTAGAAAACAATTCGTAAACATTGCAGAGTTCGATCATCCGTCAATTGATTTAAATAGGAGCCATTGGGTTTTTAAAGCAGACAAAGATTTCCATTATCAATTAGAAAATACTGATTTATTTGAAGAGCAATCGGCGAATTCTAAATTTTTATTAGGTCTAACAACAGTGGAATTTAACATTACAGATTTGTGTAACAGAAAATGTTGGATGTGCCCGCATCACAATGAAGAACTGTTTCCTAATAATAATGTTTTTATGGAATTGGAAACTGTCAAAAACACTGTTGACAATTTAAAAAAGAACAACTATGTCGGAACTATTATATTTGGTAGCTATGGCGAACCTCTGTTACATCCAAAAATATTAGAAATGATCGAATACGTTTCTAAAAATTTACCTAAATGTGAAACTAACTTAATAACAAACGGCGACAGGTTTATTAAAGGTTCTATTCCTGGATATGGACCATTTAATGCGGAGCGTTTAAAAAGCACTGGTTTAACATCTATGCTTATCGATTGCTATGACGACGACGAAAGATTAGCAAAATATCTAAAGGAAATAAAGTCTTTAGTAGGAATCCTAGACATAGAATTTTATCGAAGATATTACAAAACGCCGACATACCTAGATCGCGCCGGTCTGATGGATCCTTATACGGGGAAAAGACCAACGTATAAACACTCGTTTCGAAAACCTGTTCCGTGTTGGTATCCTATTACTAAATCGTTTATAGATTATGATGGAAGTATTAGAGCTTGTTGTCATAATTGGGAAAGAACTTTAGGTTCTTTTGGAAACGTAAACGATACTGCCTTTTCGGAACTTTGGATGCATTCAGAATCATTAAACGAATTAAGAAAATCTTTAATTTTTAATAGAACAAATTCTAATAAAACTTGCAAACATTGTAGCGCAGCCGGTCTATCGAGGCAAAAAAAGGGTATAAAAATTGCTGAACTATGGAAACCGATTTTAAAAGTATAAAAATACTATATAATGCAAAACACTATCTCAATTATGACAGAATCAACAGCAAACCAGTCTGAAAAAACCTACTATCTGTATCGCACCTTTTCCGGAAAAATTTTCTCTTCTCCTGAAAAGTACGAGACCGCAGAAAAACTTTCTGAGTATAAACAAATGGCGGCAGAAGAACCAGAAGTTAAACAACCTTCGTAATTCGTTATAAATAGATTCATGAGTAATCTATTTCAAACAGTTGAACAAGAAGCGTTCCGTGCAGGAATAACTCCGCGTACAAATCAATCGCGAAGATGGTTTCGTAATAAACTCTCTGGAATGCAACCTAATCGTAGAGCATTACTTAGCGAACCAGAGTTAAGAAAAACGCAACGTTCCGCTGTGGGCGGAATGTACATGTTTTTCTATGATCCTAAAACAAGAGCAAAACTTCCATACTGGGATAACTTCCCTCTAGTAATTGCAGTGCAAAAAGCTCCTGGCGGATTTCATGGTTTGAATCTCCATTACTTACCGTTGACTCTACGAGCAAAGTTTTTAGATGGACTTATGGACATCACATCAGATAAAAAATATAACGATAACACCAAATTTGCAGTTTCATACAATTATTTAAAAAAAGCAGCAAAGATGAAATATTTTAAACCTTGTTTTAAACATTATCTTACTGCTCACATTGAAGGTAACTTAGCAGAAGTTCCCGCACCAGAATGGGAAATTGCAACTTTCTTACCAACAGCGCAATGGTCGCGCGGTTCCCAATCAAAAATCTGGGCAGATTCAAGGAGCATGATAAATGAGCGCTAGTAAAACAGCAAGCATAGATCAACTTTCATCACAAATTACTAAACATAATGGATTCGCTAGATCTAATTTGTTCTCGGTGATACTTCCTAGGTTTGAACAATCAGGACAAGACCCTAGAGATCTAAATTTATTGTGCAAAAATGTGCAGCTACCTAGTTTTAACCTCGCTACAATTCCTAGAGAAATTGGAATGAGTACGACTGAAGTAGCGCATGGTATGACATATCAACCGATTCAAATGACTTTTCGAGTAATGAATGATCAAGGAGTAAGAAAATATTTTGAAACGTGGATGAACAGCATAATACCGAATTGGCAATCATCAGACCCGACTGATCATTATGTTGGATATTATGACGATTACGTTAGAACTATAGAAATACGACAATTAAAAAAAGAACTTAATGTTCCACTTTTTGAAAAACAATTTAATTTACCCTTGCCATCATTTATTAAAAGAAGATTATCTAACGTAGGTCCTATAAATTTTGGAACAAACCTTATAAGCACGTCCATAGGCGTTGACGGAATAGAAGTAGATCTAAATCTAGCAGGAAGCAACAGTTACGTATGTACTTTATATGAAGCGTATCCAGAGATTATTAATTATGAGCAACTCTCAGACGATAATGCTCAAGGGTTATCAGAAATAACTATAACTTTCAGATATAAAAATTGGTCCGGTTCAGGATTACAAGATGACAATCTGCTATCTAAAATAGAACGAGAAATAACTGGTGGATTACATCAACTACGCGATAGAGTTGAAGATAAAATTAAGACCAGGGTAGGAAAAGCGATAGGAATTAAAATTTAAATAAGGATATAAATTATGGCGTTACCGCGATTGAATGATACACCAAAGTATAGCATGGTTATACCATCGAATGGAAAGAAGATTAGATACAGACCATATTTGGTTAAAGAAGAAAAAGTATTAATGCTCGCTAATGAAAGCGGAGATTTAGAGTCTATTGTTAATGCTATGATCGAAGCGGTCGTTTCGTGTTGCACGCCAAAACTTGATCCAAAACTTCTTACTACTTTTGATATGGAATACCTGTTTATGCAAATTAGGGCAGTCTCCGTCGGAGAAACTTCAGATATTTTGTTAACGTGTCCGCATTGCGAAACCGATAACGAAATCTCAATAAATGTCAAAGAGGTGTTTTGTAAAGAGGTAATAAAAAATCCAAAGGTTAAATTGTCGAAAGAAATTTCTCTAGAAATGAGGTATCCTTCTTATAGCGATTTTGATTTTAATAACGAAAACGTTGTAGAAGAATTTTTGTTTAACTCTATTGATGCAGTTTGTACAAAAGAAGAGCGATTACCGATTAAAGAAGAATCAAAAGAAGAAATACGAGCATTTTTAGATTCGTTAACATCGGATCAATTAAAATCAATTGACGATTTTATATCTGAAATGCCAGTTGTTACTAAAGACGTTAATTTTAAATGTGGACAATGTAACGAAGAACAAGAACACAAATTACAAGGAATTAGAACTTTTTTTTAATATGCCTCTCTCATGTCAATATGATTTCATATTACAAAACAAATTTTGCTTTAATTCAATATCATAAGTATAGTTTGACAGAGTTAGATAATATGATACCATGGGAGAGAGAGGCTTATCTTACTTTACTTCATCAGTATTTAGAAAAGGTTAAAGAGGAACAAAAACAGCAATGACATCATTAGCAGATCTTACCGAAAGTCAAAACGAAACCAATGAACATTTGCAACACATTGAAGATAAATTTGACGATTTTTTTAGAGACACGTTTAACCGACGAGGTGAGATGCTGGAATCTAAAAGAGAAAATAACAGTGCTAAAAGGGGGATAGGGTTTGGATTGCCGAATGTCGGTAAAATGCTTGGTAAAGCTGCAGACAATACTATGCTTAAATCGTTGCTCGGTCTCGCTTCTCTGTTAACTGGTCTCGGCGCTCTAAAATCGTTTCTTGATAATTTTGATCAGTATAAAACCAAGTTTGACACATTTATGGATGGGTTATTAGAAGGTCTCGATAAGTATCAAGTAAACATGAATACCTTGGCTCTTGCTTTAGCGCAAACTGCTCTAGGAGTCAGCGCTGGCGGGACCAAAGTTTTGTCTCGGCGAGCACCATCCCCCCCTCCCAATGAAACGTCTAAAACTGCAGGCGGTACATCTACCCCAAATGGGAAATATTCGCCAGGTAAAAGTGTTGCATACAAAAACGCCAAAGGGGAAGTGAAAGTAGCTAACGTTGTTCAAGATTTGGGTAACGGAAAACTTCAAGTACAATCTAAAGGCGCAACATATGCAATAGACATTGCAAAAAACCAAGCAAAACTGCTTGATCTTATTTGGCCTGATTCGGCAACCACAGGGTCTCCTAGCGGTGTAAGCGGAGGAGTATCCGGATCTACCGGTTCTAAAATATTGAGCGGTGCGAGTAAAGCATTTGCAGTCGGCGGCGTAGCTCTTACGGGTTATGAGATAGGGCAAATTCGAACAAACGAAGGGTTGTCAGAAAGAGAAAAAAACGTTCAAACTGCCGGAGCAGTCGGGGCAGGAGTAGGCGGGTTCGGAGCAGGAGCAATAGCAGGAGCAGCAGCAGGAACTGCAATTCCTATCCCGGTTTTAGGAACGCTTACTGGCGCTATTATTGGAGGTCTGATAGGGAGTTACGGTGGTCGCGCATTAGGAATAGAAGCTGCTGATGCATTACTCGACCCAGAGGCAGCACAAGCATTACCTGCGACGCCCATAATTATGAGTCCAACTTATAATACTACTACTAATACATCGACAGGAGAAGGCGGTGGTGATGCGTCTAGCAGAGGATCTTCAGGATCGATATTAGATCAATGGAACACAGGCGTATGGACGCCGAATATGATAAGATAAAAAAAAGGGGACCGAAGTCCCCTTAATCCCATTCTTCTAACCAAGTGCTCAATTCTGATTCTTTTTTCTTATGGGGTCTCTTTGTAGATATCCCATTAACCTTTCCCGCCAAAGTATTATCAATGGTGCTCCTAAGGTAATCAGCAAGAGTTGTATCGTTTTCAATACACCAGATTTTAAATTTTTTATGAGTTTCCTCATCTAATCTGAAATTGGTAAGAACAGTTTTCGTCATTAATCTTCTTCAGCAAGTTTAGCAAAGTATGACATGGCGTCTTCTTCTTCTTCGTTATCGTCAGATGCGATAGAAGGAGCGGGAACTACACGTGGCTCTGGGGATGCTTGGACGTTATCCAATGCAGGATAATCGGAAGCAACAGATTGACCAAGTACCATATGCAGTCTTGCTTCTAGTTCAGCATAACTCTTATAGTTTTCAGGATCAGAGAACTCTTTCAGATCATATGAACCACTATAGATTTCTTCTAGACGATCTTCGCTTTCAGAAAGAGTTGAGGTTGAAGCAAACTCAGACTTATCGTAGTTACGATATCCTTCCACGTTGCGAATCTTCAGTTTGAATGACGCGCCTTCCCAAAAGTCAAAAGGATTAATAGGTTGTTCATCAGCGAACTGTGGTTGCATGACATCCATAATTTTATCAAAGATCTTTTTGCCATATGTGAACAAAAAGACTTGCCCTTCGTTTTGTGGATTGGCGGGATCAGACTCTACTAGAATGTTAGAAACATAATGTAGACGACGCTTGCGCTCGCGCGCAATATCTTTATCACGATCATCACCTGAGTTCCATAGTCTACTGTTTGCTTCAGAAACAGGGTCTTGTTGACCGATAGAAGTCAAAGACTTTTCGATGTACCATTGACCAGTAGGTCCCTTAAATCCATGATCCCAGTAACGAACCCAAGGCAGTTCAGCGCCTTCGGTAGCAGGAAGGAATCGAATTACAGCGTAACCGTTTCCTGCTTTATCTACCGTGGGTTTCCATTGACGTTCATCAACGTAAGACTTCTTCTCTGGGTTAGATTCAGTAGATGCCGCCGATACCAACTTGGCGATTGAGTTTGCGCGATTGCGCTTTAGTTCTGCAAAAGACATATTTTTTTCCTCGTATTACAGTGTATTTTTAGTATTTTATTTTATCCACATTATTCATAATATAGACTATTTATATTAACATATTTTTTAAAAAATGTCAATCCCATAGTACACGCGGTACTTGCGGAGGATGCCATCTGAAACTTAAACAGTCTCGGACATGCTCTCCATTCCGAACTCCGTGCCAAAGAGTTTGATCAAAAACAACTGGAGTATCTAGAATATATTGATCTACAACTTCGGCGTTATGACAACTAGGATTGAGCGAATAACCTGCAAGTATTTCTTCAGGGTTTTCCTCAGGAGTTAAATCAAAACGTTGCACATCTTCAAATTCAAACTGATAAAATTCTGTAACGGATTCCTTACAACCAGAAATAGGAATGTTTAGTGCTGGCGCCAAACCTTCATCTTTATGTGGCGCAAAATGAAGATGCGGCGAAATACATATCCGCATGACATAATCTGGTAATTTTTCAAACGTTTCTTCCAACCATTTTAAAGTCAAAGGGATTTCGTCTAATGAGAAATTGCTTGTTTGCCATTGACTAAATGTATACCATCCTTTAACAGGCAACGGTGGCGGATTTATTTTCGCCCAGGATTGTAGTTCGCTTTGAATTTCTTCCCAGTTATCAGGATATAATTTCTTATACCGCATCAAAAAGTCCTTTATTTTTTTTCCTAGGCAAATAATTTAATTTTCTTGCTTCGTTTTCTAATTTTTCTTGTATAGAAGCAGAGATAAATTTTTTACAATCGTCTATTTCAATACTATTATTCTCACATACATAAACAATAGCGTCGATATAAGATAATGTTGTTGTTGACACCGTTTCTTCTACTATCTTGCTAAATTTATTTTTATTAATCATCAGTCCGTCTAGTTTGATCATTTTTCTCCCATACGCGTTGGATATCTGGATACCAAGTACCAACATTTCTCTTTACGGTGCCGTCTGTTTCGTATGCTATTGCTTTACAAACCAAACGGACCTTTTGTTCTCTTCGCTCTCCGAACCACATGTCGTTCCAAATGCCGGTGCGCAAATAGTTCTGCATATTTGTAACATAACTTTGTGCAGACTGATAACGCATTCGAATCGATCTGTCTGGCGACTCTTCGTCTTTCTTATTATTTGTCACAAACAATTTCCAAGTGGTCAACCAACTCTTTACTTTATCGGGATGTAAAAAGTAATCGGGTTCTTTCGGAAGGTCTATTAATTCGGTCTTATCTTTATCTTTTAAAAATTGTGCTCTCTGTAAAATAGGTTTGAGGTTTTTCTCCAAACTATTGCGAATCGAATCTGGTATAAACCCGAGTCTGATAGCAATCCATCCATATTTAGAAAACGAGGTTAAGTACGCGGGTGGGATGACCACAGTTTCTTCATGCATATTCCAGTCAGAGTATTCGCGTATCCATTTTTTTAACCAATGGAGTTGCTCCTTATCAGAAACCTCAAAGTGAACAAAGTCTGCCACAGATTTAAAAGCGGCGATCTTATTTTCTTCAGTCTTTGCTTTTCTTAACTTATCCCAGTCAGGTTCGGGAATTAATGTTTTCTTCTTCTTAGGTACAAACTTTTTCCTGGCCATCTCTGTATTCCTCATTCGCGTCTGTTACTGCGTCTAACAGCGGCGTATCATTAGAAAGAGATCTTAATGCCGCCATATCTTTAGGAAGGCAATGTCCGCCGTATCCATATTTACCGTCGGGACCAGGAACCTGAGTGTGCGACCTTCCGATTCGTGGGTCTATAGTAATAGCGTCTATCATTTGATCAAATCCTTCAAACCCACATGCAGTAAATATTTTATACATCTCGTTAAAGAAAACGACCTTGGTCGCAAGAAAACTATTTTCGACATACTTAGAGAACGCTGCTTGTTCTAGACTACAGTATTTGACTTCTTTTAATAGCGGTAACGATGGTTTTAGTAATTCGTCCCAAAAACGGCAGTCATCGCCACCGTAAATAGCAAAGGTTTGATTTAAAAATTCATCAGTAGGCGAACGATTAATATTAGAACTTGCTAGAAACTCAGGTGAGTATGTAATGCTCTTTCGCATACGCTTGAGTTTGTTAGGAGTCTCGCCACACAACCACACTGGATCAACAGCAGATTTGATCAGATACTTTACATTGCCATATTTATGAAACACTTCTTCTACGTGATCTGTATTACAAGAACCATCTTCGCGCATAGGCGTGGCAACGCAGACTACTACGCCATCAGGAGGATCGATCTGTTCATCTCGATAATAGTTATGCCCCTTTGCAGGATCATCAATAAAAACCTCAACGCCGTTGCGCAACTCTAACGCCGCACTCACCGCAATACCGACGGGACCATAACCAGCAACTACTATTTTCATACCAAAACCCCCAACGTCCAATTCTCAGCAGTATCTTCTGCCCAGTCAATACTTTTGGTATGGCAATCAACGGTTCGAATAAACCGTGACTTCTCATACAGATCTACCTCAAACCCATTCTGCGTCTTGTTGACAATTGCTTCTTTTTTACCATTGGTCGACCAATGCGTTGAAACACGTTCACAGATTTCGTCTCTACGCTTATGCTCTAGATGAGGCGACTCCATTGTCTGTTTTTTCATATTTTTACCTCCAAAAATAAGATCCCATTGCGCATCAAATTCATTTTGTTTAACGCTAAGAGGTCTTGGTTTACTGCCTTTACCATTCACTAAAAAATTCTCTCCTTTCTTTGAGCGCATGATTCAAGCGCCCATTTAATCGGTCTAATGGGACCCAAATTGAGTCGCCTCGCCATTTTTCTACTATGGCGTAACCTAATGAAGATAATGATTTGCTTACCTGCTCGAAGAAATACCCATTCTTTGGGAATTCACTCCCTATCACGGACTTGCTGCTTGGCGCGACTTCTATGCAAATAACAGGAGAATGTGTTCGTATAAGAGACGCGCCTCCTTGTATAGCGTACAATTCTGATCCTTCAATATCAAATTTAATAAGATCTATCACAGTAGGATTAGCACCATTTCTCCATGTGGGGGTTTCTTTAAGAAACTTTAATGGTTTTACTTCTAATTCGAGTTTAATTTCATCTTCTGCGGTAAGACTTTGCCAGTACTTATTACCGCGTTGACTATTCTTACCAGATCTTCCTGAATATTTTGGATAGTAATTAAAAGTGTGTTTACTGTATTTTTTTCCTACTGCTACATTATGATAATATATGTTATCGAATTTCTCGGTATTTTTTTTAAGAAATGGAATCAAATCTGGCAACATTTCTATCGCATAAACTTCTTCGAAATTTTTAGCCAATTGTATTGTTGTCGCGCCATATGCCGCGCCAACATCTATTGCAACTCTAAATTCTTTACAATAGCACATCGCTCGATACATCAAACCATGTTGCCAATTTTGATTTGGTTTCCATGTTGTATATCCAGTGTCGGCCTCTTCCGGAAGGAGATTCCAAGTTTTACTGATCATAACCATTCTGGTTGTTTTCTCTTAGTCCAATGCATATTAATGCGGTTTCTTTTACTTATATAGAACATACGGTATGATTTTACTGGGTTGTCTGGAAACATACACTCAGGATTGTCTGCCATAGCAAGCTTGAAACGGGTTTGCGGTATATTCGGTATATTCAAAGGCGAATCTTTCAACAAGTAACGAAGTTGAACATCGGTTTTAGTAACCTTTCCTCTGCGGAAAGTGTATTCGTCTAGCAAAGCAACAAAATGTTCGTAGTGCCATATATAATTTTGCTTAGATTCTCTGGTCCATATAGTAGAAGGGTGATTGCGGTGAACAACAGCATATAGGTTTTTTTCCATGTTCACATCGGGGTGTTTCCAATAGCGAACAATCGTCTTACCAGACTTGGACGGACGCTTTGTTTCGTAACCATCGCAGATACGATGAGTCGTGCACAACATTTGTGCAGACTCAATGTACATTTTACGAATATGTTCATCGCACTGATCTTGAGCAGCGCGCCTAGGACAATTATTTAACCGGAATATGTTCATTCTTTTCTATTAAATGTCGATACAAAACGGCAAGAACTTCTTTCTCCTCGTGTTTCAACATATTATATAACTTTTTATCACGCTTTGTCAACTTACCTACTTTCCTAAGAAGTTTTGCTTTCTTGCCGTTCATCGCTTTTCCTGCCGATCTTTATCTAGCGTATCCACTGCCTCAACTACATCGGGAAAATGCACGCTAAGAATTTCCCAACATTTGTCAGCGACTTGCATATGCTCTGCCTGAGTCCCATGTGCTCGCCTCAGTTCACAATAATGCACCCAAGAACGTAGCGTTCCCGCCATATACAAAGTAGTCTCAGTGAGACCCTCAGGAAGCAGTGCGCGCGCTTGTTCTTTAGCAATGCCAGTGTTAAGTGCCATTTCGTAGTAGTCTTTAGCGACTCGAGAGACCTCTGCCTGCATCTCTGTAAAGACTTCCTGTGCTTTACGTTGTACAACTGGATCTTCGTCTTTCTCGCTTAACTGGCGATTGGTAGGGTGCTGTTTTCTCGCTTCACGATTTGTCGTAAACGATTCGCTCACCGCATAACGCTGAGAAAACTCTTGGAACGAAAACGAACGATGGCGCAATATCTGCCTAGAGATATCGCGAGTCGTTTTAATTTCCATCGTGATGCTTACCATCTCGAACGGAGACCAGTGATTTTCTTTAATAAGATACCGTAACAACTTTGGCGCAGTCTTCTCATTGTTCTGATTACTGGGATTGCTCACACGAGCAGCATATGCTACTAACTCTGCAGCGGTATGGCATCCTGTAGACGCACTAGGGGTTGTCATACCTACTAAACTTACTTCACTATCTCTCTTCAGCATCATATGCTCCTTCCATATAAGTTCCAGGTACACTGTAATATGCCCTTACTACATGAATCGATCTTATCAGCGCGTCATCGTGCCAATCTTTGGGCGCTTTATCGTCCAAACAATATTCGATCAAGTCATCAAGTTCTTGACGCATGAACTCGTCAATTACTTCATCACGAAAAACTTCTCTTATCTTAATCACTTATTTGTCCTCATCACTAGAATATACTATATTACCCGATTCGTCAGTAAATGTCAAGGTAAAGGTAGCGGTATCATCTTCTAGTCCATGAAATACCTGATCCAGAAAATTCCATCCTTCTGCTAGCGACTCTTCCCATCTTCGTTGTCTAAATTTGTCAAAATCAATCACATCGCCCATTACATATCCTCACTTCTCAGTTAATTCTTTCATCCATTCTGCATGCTTGCTAGATTCTTCTTTGTACCACTCATCATGATGATTAAATGCATACTGTCTTAACTTCGCGTCCATCTTTTTAGCATTAACAAATGCTCTACTCATCATATAGTCGAACTCTTTCCATTGTTCTTCTGAGATTGGCATTCCTTCTTCATTTATTTCTTTGATGAGATGGAACACGGAACGATGCAAATCGCAGATCGTATAGGACCCTTGAAACCCTTTGTTCTTCATCCACTTTGATTCATCGCTCATAGAAAGGTAGGTTCTAACAGTTCTCGGTTTCTCAGATGCTCTTCTTCAATGTCGTCTTTGCTTTGTCCGTGGTAGGCGACTGCTAAATGATTCTCGATCATCAGTTCGTTGACGCTACGCCAAGCATCGGAGTGCGGGTCGAATACGATGAATTCCCCTAGGATACGACCAAACTTACCTTTGGCGTCCTTATGGGTTCTCATTGTACATTCTTTTCCGAGCATTGCTTTAAGATATCTTCCCGCTGCTTTACCATAGATTTTCTCAACTTTATCTCGTGTACGAGACTCAGGAGTATCAATACCGTAAAGACGGATACGCTGATCAAGATACCAAACTCCAAATCCAAGATCAATATCGACATCGACAGTATCACCGTCAACAACTCTTTTAATTTTACATTTATATTCATGCATCCGCATCTTCCTGCTGTTGTTTATAGTTTCTATATTTATCGCCTGGGTTAAGTCCATAAGCAATACCAGAAACTCCGATTAACAATAGGAAAATAACGCTGAGCGCATTCATGAGGAAGTCCATTAGATGATCGGACTTTTCATTTGTTGGGAGTATTCGAATTTCTGTATAGATTCGTAATCTGTTAATAGCATCATTTCACCTTGAGCAGCCACTACTTGTTCTGGTAGGATACCAGATTCAAGGCATGCTTCATACCAATCAGAAAACCCAACCACTGCTTCTTGAAAACTCATCGAAACGCATTCTCCGTTTTAACAAACACAACATAGTCGGTGTTATGATGAGGAAATCCTGCATCATTATGCACCACGGTAGCAACAGCAAACCCATCGTCAAAAACCTCTTCGACGAAACCTGTGCAACGTTTACCCATACGCTCAAAGTTTACATAGGAACCGTTGAGGTATGCTTTTGGGTTTCTAGTTAATTCGCTCACAATAAACTCCTTAGTGTTTAATTTTAACATTGGGTTTGTAATCGTTGATAATAGTGTCAGCAGTCATACCGAAACCCATAGCATCAAGAACATTGCGAACATAGTTGATCTCGTCCGCGTTGGCGAGACCATTATGATACGCATTCGAGTCATCTGCCATTGTCCAGAACCAGTCGTGAGATTTGCATAACTCATGAAGAATTTCTAGCAACTCGTCAGAAGTTTTACCTGCGACATTAACTTGAGGATTTACTACCATTACGCCACCTCCGCATAGAAATCTTCTGGGGTGTAGAACGTCCACGTTCCTTCAATCAGATTGGACCAAGCGAGCGCGTCCAGATCAGAATTGGTTTTGTTACGCTCAATAACAAACTGGATAGTACCAGTAGCAACTTCAACAACATATAACTCATTTACCATAGGACACCTCTTTTGTTTATATGGATATTATACTATGTTACGGTATGAAAGTAAACCATTGCTAACTAATTGATTTAAAAGGATTTTACCAAGAAATCGTTGGACGGGTATCACCACGACCATTCCACAGAATCTTACAACCCGATTCTTCAATAAGATCGTGAACGAGATTGAAGTTGGCAACACCCTTTTTACCACCATCAAAACAGAAAGTGGACTCGCTCTGCTCAGTGGGTGGACAACAAGAAAAACCGCTGACACTGGTATCAGGTTCGAACCCTAACTCATTCGTGTCAAACGAACCGTAGAGAATACCCTCGCCACCGCAGTAATCACACTCGATGTACTGGTCATTGCCATCCTCATCGGGTTCAAGATCATCGTAATCGGGATTATCGATCGTACCGTCACCCTCGCAGGCGGGACAGTCCTCGCCTTCGATATCGAGTTGACAGTCCTGCGAGTGATTGAACAAGACTTTCTCAAGGTCAATCTGCTCACCCTTAAACGGACCTACTTCGTGATTGAGGGGTATTTCTGCCCACGCACACGATTGACAACACGGCATGTTCCACTCAACGAACCAACCTTCGGCACGAAGTGTTTCCTGCATCCTAGCAAAACTCATTATATGCGAGCCGTTCGAGATTCAATTGTTAATGCGAGCCGTTCGAACTCTCGTTCTGACATAACCGCATCACCAAAGGAGCGTCTCTTTGCAACATACATGCCGTATGCACTCTCTGGGGCAGAAGAAAGTTTTCGGACCTTGCCACCTTCCATCAGAAAGTTTGCGTTGAGGTAAGCAGTCTCACCTTCGAATCGTGCAAAGTAAGGGAGAACATCAACCAAGACCCAATCACTGAGAGTCTTCTTGCAAGCAGTGTTCTTGCGAGTGTCAATACGCTTGATCGTACCTTCAAGATATCCAGCAGCAGATTTCCATCCAATAGTTTCATTGAGTACAGCAATGTCAAATTTTTTATAATTCATTATACAAGCACCAAGATTGCTAACAGAGTTCCGAAGATAACCATCGAACCGATAAAAGATCCGATCACACCTTGCATGAACGTCTCATCAAAATTTTGATCAGCGAACATAGGATTCTCAATACGCTTGCGACGATCTTTAGGAATGTACACCGACCCCACTTCATGATTCAGTTTAACTCTTTCGCGCAGCGTCGCCGGACACTCGATTTGATTTTGCATATAGTTCTCTCTTCCTAACTTATGCTTTTATTATACTAAACTTTTTACTGAAAAGCAACCTGCTCTAAGTTACTGATCTATAGGCAAATTTACTATATGATTTTGCCCTGCCCGACGCTCCTTGAGTGTTGTTGGATCGCTGCCAAAATCCTTTTCTGCTCGGGTTCCGGTATAATGGTCAATCAGGGAACCTCTATTATAATCGATCGCTTGAGTTGCGAAAGGTCGCCAAGAAGAACTAGACAGAACGACCACCTTTAATTCTCTTGGGGTCAACCATTGTTTTTTCTGAGACTTCCAAAATTCTAAATGCCAAATGTAACCAAGGTTTCCCAAGTCGATAGGAAAAACAGGATTGTATTCTTCAAGTATAAATTTAGCAAATTTCGGCGTGATGATATAACATTCAGTTCCCACAGTGCCAAGGGTCAGGTAATCTTCCCCGCGCCAAAAAATTTTTTCTGGAGCGAGCGGCCAAGAATCATGCTCCAGAATAAGAATAGGCGAATTAAGATCTATTGCCTTTTTCCATAATTCGGTATGACTATATCTTGCTGATTTTTCTGTAGGGGTAAACTCTTTTAGGTATCCTGCCTCAGTATATTTTGCAGATTTATTTTTACTCCAGCGGAGGTAGTTATAATTGTGCAGAGTATCAGGAGTCACAGCATCGTATATCTGCGGGTCATATCCGTTTTTTTTCCACTCAGGTAAACAATAATTTGCATATTGTTCGGATAGTTTGTTGTCCTTCATCACTATCATATATGTGGGAAGGTTACAACCTGGATACTTGATATCTAACATAGCGCACTTATGTAATAGGGTATAGTATATAGAAGTTAAGGGACTCCTACGGTTTATAGGGAGTATGGGACTGGACCTTTAAGGGACTCCTAGACTTTCTTGGGGGACTTAGGGACTCTATCTAAAGCTCAAGGAAACGGGACTCCTATTCGTATTATAAGGGACTCCTACTTTTATTCTAGGTTCCCTAAGATGTATACCTCTAGAATGCCTTGCCAAAATCAATGTTAGACCAACCCTCACTTTCAACCATCCAAGCAGTGCCGCACTTCTCATTCACGATGATGTCACCAACAGAAACAGAATGCATTCGAGTAAATTTCTGAATGCAAGAACCATCAGGACCGTAACCGTTACCAACATGGAACACATCTTCAAGAGTGTCGACACCTGATACACGAGCAACTGAGGTGAAGTGTTCCTCCATCCAAGACTCGTAGTGCTCAGAACCACTAAACTTGACGTCACGGTGAATTCTAATCTCAGGGAAGTCACCGAAGTCACCGTCCCAACCAACTGAGTTTAAGTGGTCAGACGCTTCGTTACCGAGGTGAAACTGGTGGATTAAGTAAGTCATATCGCGGTCCTTATTTGCTTATACGTTTATTATACCGCGTATTTTTCTGAATAAAACCTTTCCTAAGTCATTGATTCTGCTGGCGTTTTGTCCATTCTTCTTCAGAACCTGGATACCTCCATGCCCATACAGCAACCAGTGCCATGAACCCACCTGACCAGAGGACTGCGTTGAGATTGTAGGTGGTGAACCAGAGGAATGCTAGTGAAGATGACATGACGATAACCATTGCATACTTCATTCGTGTGGGAAATATTCTTTTCTCTACCCAGTTAGTGAGGAACGGTCCAAAGTGCTTGTGATTGTAGAGGTAATCGTGCATTCGCTTTGATGATTTACTGAAGCAATACGCTGAGAATACTAGGAAAATACTGAAGGGAATACCTGGAGTGACGAATCCGATGTATGCCATACCTAGACTCAACATACCACACACATACCACACAGATTTCATTATCCGACTCTCTCTACCGCTCTCTTTCATTTTATCTGATACCATCGCTTTATGGTTTTATTTATTACTAGTGTGGGAACTGTTCTTTCTTGAACTGTGTGACATAATCCTCTGATAATCCAAGAGATACGATGACATTTTTCGAGTTAGTATTTTCTAATTGGTTCCTGCAGTATTTTCTTTTTCCTTCCATATGTGCATTGATATACTCCTGATCAGACGTCGTAGGATGCTCTGTAAGCGTCGTTACGTAGTTCGATAGAGTAGTGAGTCCTATAGAAGTAAGTTGTTGTTGTTGCTCTGAATTAGGAAGTGCAGTAGCAATCATGTTCGGAGAAAAGATTTTCTGCGCCCAAGGAGGTAATGCACGTGTGCGTTCGGACTTGAAATCATGGGTGAAATTTGATGGTTCGGTAGTGGGAGAAAGATCATGGAAGCAACCTGTTACCTTTTTAGCAGAGCAAATGATATCAAATCCATAGATAGGAGATGGGCGATTGTCCGCTGCAAACAGTGCAGTGTGCATCATCCAGAGTCCTTTCGTCTCCCGAGCATCAATGATAGAAGTGAGTGAACCAGTGTCCAGGAACGGTGCGGTGTAGGTAGTGGTGGTGTGTATAACGTTATTAACATCTCGTGTTACAGTGCTCGCGTGTTCCTGTAGAGATTGGTAAATCTCTTTTGATAATGTAATGAATGGATTCCACATTAGTGACGAGCACTCCTTGTTAATTCGTCTATGGAGTGGGTCTCCGATAACTCACTCGAGATTGCAATATGCCAACGGAATGCGTGGTTTGCTTCTGTGATGAAGTCTTCTGTGTCTTCTACAATTTGTTCACGGATATATTCCCGTGATGATTCTATATCATCGAAGTTGTAAATTTCAGTGGGAAATTCGGGGTATCGCTTCTTCATGATCTGTCCGCCGTAAAGCAAACCCATGTAGTTCACGTAGATGTGTGCTTTGATGTTTTTGCAGAATGATTCAAGGTACGTGCAATAACCATGAGTGTACAGTGGGACGGACGAACTGGTCATCTTAAGATGGTCCAGATCGTAGGTGATGTGTGCGCAACGGTGTAGTTCTGAAGGGACGCGCTTGTCCAAAATTTTAAATATCTCATACCAAGACAACAAATAGTCTGCTCGCTCTGCTCTTGTTTGCTCTCCCCGAAACATTTTTTGATTGAAGGAGCATCGTTCTAGATCCTCATGTAGTTCTTTAGTGGCGAGTTTGATTGTAGACATCGATCGTTTCCAGTAATTTTTGTGTGTGGTTATCTCGGTGCTCAATAAACACTTGTGCTTCGCTATTATCTACTGCGATTATGGTAACGAGTTGGGTAATAGGAATTCCTGTGCGTTCTTCCCACATGATGGCATATGCTGCTTCTTGCATGAAATATGATTCGACCCATTTACGCTGCTTGGGTTTTTTACTGGTTTTGTAGTCGATGATTGAAATTTTCCCGTCAAACTCAGCAACACAATCAACGCGCCCAGCAACACCAAGATGATCAGAGTATAATGGAAGCTCTTGTCCGAACACTCTTCCGATTCGTTCACTTAATATATCCTTAACACCTATCACCGAGGCAATGATATCGGGGGTGTATTTTTGTTTAATTGTTTCCCATTCTACGTTGTCTACGAAGTTTTCTAGTGCTTCGTGCACGGAGGTTCCTCTCCTAGAAGCACGAATAGAAATTTTATCCGCTTCTTCCTTGCCAATACGTTTTCGCCAAGCATCGATCGAGTCCTTTGACAAAACTCCAAGGACGGTAGTTATTGACGGATATGCTTTTCCGTCAGGGGTGTTGTATTTTCTTCCGGTCGGTTTAGTTTCAGCAACTAGGTCTGAGTAACCGAGATCAACAGGTTCGTGTTTAAAGCATGTGATCAGGATACCCTCCTTTTCTGGCAAATGCTGCGGCCATTCTACGTTGTTTACGGTTGAGTTGCAATTCGGGCACCTTGCCAGGATTTATTTTTTGTTGTTCCATGCCACGTCCATCACTGATATCTGATTCATCTTCTTTCTTTTGATTTCTGGTCAATGTTTTATTATACACTATATTTGTCATGTTATCAAGCTTGGGAATTTTCATCTTGTCGTGGTTGTGGTGAAACACGAACTCGGTCTGAGGAAACTCTCGTATAATGTCACGCCAGATTGGTCGCCAGATATTCAGAAGGCGATAGTTGTTGGTGTCCGTGCGATCGCTCGACAGATAAAAATCTGTTATGGATCTCATATTGAAGTCAAAAATTGTGTCGAAACCATAAAAATGGATTTTGTCTGCTTTCTTTTGATTACAAAGATAATGCGCTGCCATGTGCCCGCAGTTAAAATTGGTTGGGTTGTATGCATATTCAGGCACGTGGGTGTAAAACTCTTTAATGTTTGGCGCATACTTCATATAAAAAGCAGAACGCTCGTACATCCAGATGCGTGGTCTTGTGCCCAACACCCACATGAAATGATCGATATTGACTGATCCTTCGGTCAGTGCTTGCATCATTTTAAAATCAACCATGCAACTTGCATGAACTCTTTTCGGATCAAGTTCAAATGGCGGCATGTTACACACCAAAATCTTTCCTTTGCGTTCTTCTTCATTGAAGAGCGCCGCTTGATCTCCATTACCTATTAAATGCCATTCTTTCATATATTTACATACCAACAGTTATCATTTGCTATCATATATCTAGGGTGGTACAACGAGACAGCAGTTCGCACATATGACATATCGACATCGTGCCCTGCAAGCATACCACCTTTCCTTATTTTTTTGGTCCAATGTTTTATGTCACTAGCAGCGCATTGGAAACTGTGTCCTGCGTCTACAAACACGAAATCTAAGGATTCGTCTGCTATAGTTTTGACTGCTTCATCAGTGTAATCTCTGATCAGTTTGACTCTGTCACCATAATTTTTACTCCATTCTAACAAATGGTAATACATTTCCTTGTTAAGCGATTCGCCAGTATCAGAGATAGGCAGATTCATTTCGTGTTTTGCTGCCCAAGTGTCAACGCCGATCATCGTAAGATCATCAAATGTTTCGATTAAATGACAGTAAGTAAATCCGTACTGCACTCCAAGCTCAGCACCAATCTTGTACTGGTTTTTACGGATCATTTTTTCTAAAAAATATTTTCGATGGTCTGGGTAGTCGTTCTTGACTTTTGGACCACCCGCTTCCATTATCTCCTTTGGATTCACTTATACACCCACCAATTCGTATACAATTGTTTTCTATCCATTATAAATCATCTTTTCTATTTTTAGTTTGCCTTTGTGCCCAGTCCAATGTAGACACTTTATATTGTCGCTTTTTAATCCATCAATTGTATCAATGCGTAACCAGTTGTATTCGCTCGGCAGCGGTTCTATGTATACGATTTTATCCAGAGAAGTAGGTGTCATAAAATGTAAAGTCTCTTGATCTCCTCTAGTTGGGTTTTTTTGACACTCCCTGACCCATTTTTTTAGTATGGGTGGGTTGCCTTTAATACCTACAACACCTGAGTTATACCATTGCTCGCCTGATCTTTTCGTCCACGGTCTGTCAGGAGACATCGTTAGTTTATTGTCTACAATATATTTCCATATACCATCAAGATTGCCTAGTACTTGTATGTCGGTGTCCATCCAACACGTCTCATTAGCAGGACTGTTATTCAACGCTGCTGGTTTATAAAACCATCCGCCCACTCTTTGTTTCGAAACGTCTACTATACCGTCAAAATGCACATTGACCCATTGCCTGTTTTCTTTAGACAGACCAAAGTCAGCAAATAGGATAGGTGTTTTATTGTGTTTACGGTAGTTCTTGAGGAACCAATCTACCATCCAAAATGTTTTGTCGTCGCTACCTGTTAGAAAACACCTGTTCATGTCAATATCTCATAATTCTCGCCGTATCCGTGCTTAGCAATACAACCAGTCTCTTTTTGTAGTGTGGTAAAATCATCTTTCGCTATAAATGGCCAGGGATAATATTCTTGTAACCATGAGAATCGACGAATGTCTAGGAACACGTCAGTAGTACGAGCATAGTTTTTAGACTCAGCGATCAATGCTTTTGCACCTGCTGGTTTAACTCTATATGCATGCGCTCCAGGGAAATATGGTTTTGACACCAACTCGCCCACTCCAAGATAATGCGGAATCTTGTACTTACCATATGATGGATGTCCTAGGTTTAACACCTTGCTGTATGGTATAAACTCAGGTAAATCGCCCACGCAAACAGCGTCGTGCTCTAATATCTGCACCTCCACTTTTTCTTCTACTGATTTCATCCAGATAGAATGGTGCGATAGGAAGGCAGAAACGCATGGTTCAAGAGAAGAATATTTTGTGTCTTCTTCCACGAACGTTTTGTCTGGTATACCACGATCTTTTAATATCTGTAATGGATTGTCGTTCGGTGTGATGGCGTCGAAGAAGATAGGATTATAACCAGCAGGTAGCGATTTTGCGCAACGTTGCGCAGCTGCTTCTGACTTCTCGTTGCCTTTTATTCTGATAATATAGGTTTTCAATTATAGTTTGTCCTGTACCATTTTGCGAATTTAGATACACCCTCTTCAATTGACGTTTGAGGATTATATCCTATGCTACGTATTTTAGTTATGTCGCTCAACGTCTCTGAGACGTCGGCAGGGTGCATTGGTCCATATTCTATGGTCGCTTTTATATTTAGACTGTCTTGAATTGCATCAACAAACCGCATGAGTTGCACCTGTTCGCCTCTACCCACATTGTACATGTCTCTTGGTGTCATATTATTAGAGACGCATTCTATGCCATGCACAATATCATCAACATAAGTGAAATCTCGTTTCATGTTACCATAGTTGAACAGCGTGATAGGATTGCCAGCAATAATATTTTTAGTAAAGTCAAACAATGCCATATCTGGTCGACCCCATGGTCCATACACCGTAAAGAAACGCATACCGACAGCATTTGGTATCTTGGAGATGGCAAACTGAGACTCATTCAAATGCTTAGTGTATCCATAGGGATTTATCTGAGTGTATACGGTCTCATACTCTTTCCATGGTAATGGGTGTCCGTGCATAACACAAGAAGTCGACGCGTATATCACGTTAGGGACACCGACTTCTTCGAGTGCTTTGATTAGGTTGTGCGTTCCCATTGTATTGGTGGCAATATATTCATCAGCATGATCCATAGAGTAACGAACACCTGCCATTGCTGCTAGATGTATGCAAAGGTCTGGTTGCACTGTTTGCACATAGTCTGATAATGCATTATCGTGTTTTAAATCTTTTTTGATTACACTCACGCCATATGTGTCGTTAAGTATTTTCGCCCTTTCGTGCTTCAACAAAGGGTCATAATAATCACAGAAATTATCCATACCAAAAACAGTGTGTCCCGCTTGAGCAAAATTTACAGCTGTATGATACCCGATAAACCCCGCTGCTCCCGTTATTAATACTTTCATGCTGTTGTGCTCGAAACTCTTTTGTTAACTCTAGTTATATACGGCCAAACAATACCAAGTTTACTCGGCATCAGTTGTCTACACATGATCGCATCATTTGGCCATGCACCAAACAGATCCACCAAGTCTAGCAATTGTTTTGCTCCTGCTGGTTTGAGATAGTATGCAGAGTTGCCAGGCAATCCAGCGGGATACCTTTTATCTTCTTGCACATATGGCACTTGAACCACTCTACTAGAGTTATCTGCCTGTGGTATCTGCGCTCTTACCCTATCAGCATAGATGTCTGCTTTAGGTGTACATCCAGGTTGTGGTCTGTTTAACGCAATTATTGTTTTGCTCGATTTTTCAAATACTGACGGTTCTAGTTCGTGTTCAAAGTAGGCGTCGTGTTCTAGAACGACATAATCTTCACCGACTTTTTCGCACTCCTTCCACAGTTTGTAATGAGAGAGAAAACATGCCATGCGTTTCTGTAAGTTAGCAGTTTGATATCCAGTTTTTATTAGACCTGTCTGCATGTCTAAAAACTGCTGGCCATTCCAAGGGTAGTTCCACTGTAACTTATACTCGTTCATCTGCTCTACAACTTCAGTTGGAGTGACAGCATAAAATTTTTTGACAGGAATGTTGGAAGATTCAATACAATCATCAGCGCCTTGTTGTGAATCTTTATCTTCGCGTAAAGTTATTACAAATGCTTTCATTTAATTCGCTCATTAAATATCCAGTCTGCTTTATCATCTACCCATATATCATATACAGGTTTGTTCATCCAAAGTTCCTGATAGTGACAACCCCATTTTTTAAGTTGTTCTTTCGTTAACTCTGACCAGTCTATGCCCGAATTTCCGCCCCGAGCAGTCCAATAGATTATTTCATGTCCTTCATTATAGAGAGCGTTGATCTTCGCAATATGATCCTCAATCGGAACCGAACGATGATAGTCACTATTTATGGACTGGCAGATGGTGCCATCAATGTCGACAATATATCTCATCTTGGACCTTTTCCTTTCCCGACTCTGTAGTTATCTTCAACAGAGTCGGGTGTTGATACTTCTATAATCGTGCCTCCTTCAAGACAATGCAACTGATGGGGTAACATGGGTTCATTTCTCCACACATCTCCAACGTTTAATATCTTTTCACTAACCGAAGCATCTGTAGCGTCGATCAGTTTTAATATGAACTTACCAGAGAGAACATACCATGTCTCATCTTTCTCTTTATGTAGGTGCATAGAAAAAGAACAACCAGCATTAAATTTCATAAGTTTACCGCAATAGAGATCATTAGTCGCCCAGATTAACTCTGAACCCCATGCCTTTGGTACAAACCCCTCAAGTCTCATTTTATTTCCTCCAGTGTCGGAGCGTATACTCCTAAGTGCTGAACTGTAATACCAGCAGCTTTCATTGCAAATTCTATAGCAGCAGACTTATTGTTCGTAGTCAGATATCCGACAACGTATGCCGCAAAAAAAGTATCACCTGCACCACAAGCGTCTACCATCTTGATTGCCTTTGGCGACCATTCTTCTTCTCCAGAACGTATTTTACCACTACCGCCTGTGACGATCAATTGGTCTGAATTAGGATGCTCGCTTATTCTACGGTGCCATTCATCGTTATTTATTTTGGTGATAATGCCCTCAAATTGAGAAAGGTCTGGTTTCTTGGTGTCTATAAACATCGGACCATGGTACTTGGCACGAATATATCTTATGGTCTCATAAGAAACAAACCCCTTGTTGTAGTCTGAGATGACTATGGCGTCTGCTTTCCAGTCTTCGATTTCTTCAGGGTCGAATGGAGACCAACCGCCGAGCGGAGTGTCGACGCGTAGCAGCTGATGCTGACCGCTAAAGTATCGAGTAAGCGATGAGACAAACCTTGTATGAAGTTCTATTTTCGCTCCAAGGTTTTCGAAATTGGCACAAACGTTTGCTGCCATACCTTTGTGTTTAGTCTCAGTACCATCCCAATCTAGGACGGGAACTGGGGCTTCTGGACTAATTCTATTTACCGTTCCGCATCTGTAATTGTCCCAACAGGTTTCTCCGATTAATATAATTTGCAAGCGTGTTTGTTGTTGCTTCATCATTTATTCTCTCAAAATATTCGACATCGATTAATCCTTCGCCGACAATTTCTTTACCCCTCCAGTCAGAACCAATTAACCTTACGTCCACTCTATGCATTAATGAGATTAGTTCTTCATCACTGTTAAAAGACCATATTTCGTCAATGTCCTTCATACGAGACAAATTCTTTGCTCTAATCGACAATGGATTAACAGGACGATCTATTCCTTTATTATAACCTATTCTCTCATCGGTATCAAGTGCGACAATCACATAAGCACGACTATCATCCATTTGTTTTGCGTGCATAAAGAGATCAATGTGTCCTGAATGTAACATGTCAAAGGCACCATTGACCAAAACTTTGTATTTGTGGTCAATGCACAATGTTTCTGGATTTGACGGATATAGCGGAGTCGCTTTCACTACTGCAAGAGTCCACGTTTCACGTCATTGATGTACAGGTCTCTCGCTCGAGCGCCAGCGTAATGCAGAAAATTAAAACCAGAGTATGGTGCAAGAGAGGTATAATCATGTTGATGCAGTTCCATCATATGGTTCCATTTATGATGTAAAATGTACGACCGCTTCGGATTGAGTGAGCGAAATTTATTCATATACCCTTGATCAGAATGTATGACAATGGGAGGCACTTTCCTTATAACTAGGTCTTTAACAAAATCACATAGCATCTTGCCTGTTTCTTTGTCTACCATTTGAACACCACCATTAATAAAAGTATCATTAGGTAAGGGTACTGCTTTTTTGTATTCTGTCCATGGTTTGCCAGTGTCTTCTACTCCCATGTGTCCTTTAATCTCAGGAAGCGGAGAAGCAGTTTCTGGTATATGGATATCGCAGTCTAAAGTTACTACAGCGTCATAGTCAGGTTGATCCATATGCAAATAACGAATGAGCGTTGCACATTTATTTTTACTTCCTTCCGAGTAATCATAGTCTAAAGGTTTTGTGTTATTGTTAAAGTAATGAATGTCGTATTCTAAGGGATACTCTGTAATTAATTTGTAGTCATAACCCCATTTTTTACAGTAACGCACAACAGAAGGCATTGCATGTTTCTTAAACAACGGTTGTACCTTTGGGTTGTCGTATACATATCCTTGAGTATTTCCCACCGCAACTTGTAGTATAAGAATTTTCATATTTTTTCTGCTATAGCATAGAAAGAATCGTTAAGGTCATAACCTCTGGTCACATACCAATTACGCCATCCGCCAGACTCGAAGTAATCTTCTAGAAGTTCTGGTGATAAGATGTTAACGTGTTTGGGGTTGTTCCAAGGTCTCCAATATTTTTGATGATAGTGTGGCAAATATAAGAATAAAATTCCGCTCGAATCGAGGTGTTCATGCCAGTGATTAAGGACTGCAACCCAATCAGTAATGTGCTCAAGGCAATGAGAAGAAAATATATACTCTGCATCATTGAACGGTAAATTTAATGCATGATACTCGTCATCAAACATAATATCTATTGCATCTGCACCAGGAAATGCCCACTCTTTCCTGTTACAACCAATGTCCATTCCTCTAGTCCTGCCTTCAAGAATCTTTTTAGCAAACGGCATACACCATTGAGCAGCGTACCCTTCTTTTTGTAACTCAGGATATAGAGTACCTTTGTACTCACACATATTCATAATTGTAATTTTTCTCAATCCATTTTTTACCGACGCCAGTGAGTCGATCTTTGTTTAAGCAAATTACCACGTCATCTTTTGGTTTTATCGTCAAGGCAAAGTGCGTGGTGCCACTATCTATTGCTACATGGTATTTTGCGTTCTTTACGATGTAAGCGATTTCATTTAAATTATATCGTTTCGCGTCGTTTAAGTCAATAACGGGTAGACCGAACGAATCAATAAAATTTTTCAGCGCTTCAGTATTATCTATTCTCGCTTTTTTAGAGTAACCTGTGGTTTGTGTTGTTATGTAGGAGTCGGGAACAGAAACCTGTACGAACTTATTTGGATTTAGAGATAGGTAATCATCAGTTACATAATTTGGCGTAACTATCATACCAGAGTTTCTTTCTAAACTTTCATTGTCGTATGACTGACCGACATAAAAATTCCATTTGGTGGGGTTTTGTTCGACGAGTGCACTCTCAATCATCAATTTTTGTAACTGTTTGTATGCAGGGTTGAGCGAGGCAGTCAGTATCTTACCTCCACGCGCATTACTCAATGCTACCACTGCATCGCCAAACCCTGTGTGTTGAGCAACTCTTCTGTTTTGTTTGGTAGATCGCTTGATACAGTAATCAAGACCGTCAGGAAAACCTCTAAAGATGTATTCTTTGTATTGCATCATATACCATGTCAACTGTGATAAATTTGTTGCCTTCTTTGCAGTGCCAGCAGTCATAGGTTCTACCGCAAGGTGTGTCGGGATGATTATACTCTAGATCTTGTTGTCCTTCATATTTCATTATTTTTTCCGAAGATAACCCACCATGAATTACCACGCAAGGCACGCCAAATCCTGCTAATACATGCACCATCAATCCCATAAAAGTTACGCCGAACTTTGCTTGAGTGAGCACAGCAAACGCTACCCTGACGTCATTGCATTCAAAGTCGATAGCATTCTTGAGCGGTGGTTCTGTGTATGCACCTCCTGGTCGTATGCGAACGACAGGCATATCCATACGCCAGCAAAGTTCTTGATATTTCTCGAACCCCCAGTTCTTATTGCCTGAGAAAAAAGCAGATTTATAGTCAGGATTGATAGTGCAGAAATCTTTTGGAATTTTGTATTTTGTTATGAGATTATCTGCCTGTTGCAGTTCTTCCTCAGTAAAACGCAACTGGAAAGGTTTTGCGTTGTATGGTTGGAAGATGACTTCTTCGCCCAGGATTGTATACCGTTTCTCTTTGGTATAATACTGCACTCTTCTGTCACATACACCAGGAACATCGCGTTCGTTCAACGATATGGAGTCTGACGTTTTGTTTTTGGTCAGAAAACTTACATTTTTATACAGCGGCGACCATCCTTTACCCAGTACAGGTCGTATCATCTTACCTGTCTGGTTGTGTAATTTTTCTGCTTCGCCTAGAAAAAGCATATCGTCGCCCATTCCCATTATTCTACACCTATGGCAAAATCAGTTTTTCCGATTTTTGTAACTTTCAAGTTGTACTTTACTTTAAACTCATCAACTGCTTCAGTCACACCATCCTTTCCATTTTTTTCCCAGAGATAATCATTACCAAATATCAGTCCACCCTTCTTAACCTTAACCCAAGACTGTTCGAGGTCGTATAAACATCCGTCACGATCATGTGCTCCATCAACGTATATCCAGTCAAGGTGACGGTCTTCTATGGTATTAAAAAATTCGTGCGATCTCATTCTTAAAATTTCTACGACTGAGTTATATTTGAACTTTTTTAACACTTGTTTGTAAATTTTTTCTTCATAATTTATGACGTGCTGTTTTGTTTTCCCGCCAGTCAACGGTGAATACTTAGTTAAGAAACGTTCTGACGGTTCACTTTCTATTTTCCATGGATCGACAAGATATAATTTAGAAGGACCAGCAGTTAAAAACTGTTCCGAACTCTCTCCTTTCCAAACGCCAATCTCTGCCCCCACAGAATTTTTTGGTATCAATGGAACAACGAACTTTGAGCTCATGTTTCTTCCTACCATCATGTTATAGGATTCCGTAAAGTAATCTGTCTGTCTTTTTAATAAAAATGTAATCGGTTGAAATGGTTTTTATCTGGACATATCCCAAAGAATCTAAGAGTCTTCTACTTTTGCTAGAAGGGTGCGTTGGGTGTTCGTAAGCATCAAGAAATTCTATCATGATCATTGGAGATTCTCTTTGTAGAGTTTCTTTTGCGCCGTCAAGGACGAACCATTCATAACTCTCGACATCTATCTTTATGAAGTCTAAATTAGTAAACCCATAAGAATCTATAGTTTTTATTGATATCGGTCTTCGCTCAGTATCATCTCTAATCCATTTTGCCTTTCTTTTTTCGGTAGCAACGATACTGGACCCACCAACTTTATTTTCCATGACATAAAGTTTTTCTTCTTTCTCTTCATTACCCAACCCGTATGGATGCACTGTCACGTTATCAAGATCATCAGTGTTTTTTATAGTCCATTCGTAAAAGGCAGGTTCAAAACAATGAACATGTTTGAAGCAATCGCTCATTCGATACGCCATCGTACCAATGTGTCCTCCGACATCAAGAGCATTTCTTTTTGAGACAATATTATTTTTCACCCAATTCCATAGTTCATCATTGGGTATTTTTGATGGGTCCTGACTGTCAGGAGAATAGAATTTTTTAGACGCCATAAGAAGTGCTCAAGTTTTCAGTGTTAAATTTGACGGGGGATGGATAGACATACTCTATCTTTAAGTTATATTCATTAAGCATGAAGTCGGATTGATCGATTACGTTCTTAGTCGCCTCTAGCATTTTCTTTGCACCTGCAGGTGTAATAGCATACGCGCCAGTCCCAGGTGCCATAAACTTACCTTTCCATTTATTTTCGTGTCTATATGGCAGAGGATAGTCTTCGGGTAAACTGTTAACACCTTTCTTTTCCGGAAAAGAAAAATGCCTGAACGCTGTTACTCCAAGTTTATTAGGAGGTCTAAAAACATATTCAGCATTTAAAATCAGATAGTCTTCAAACTCCCATTCTTGAGGGAACCCCAAGCAGATAGCATCGTGCTCTATAAATGCCATAGTCTCGTTTGCCTCGACAACCGTGTTCCAGAACTTTACATGGTTCATTGCGCAACTTAATTTAGTAAGATATCGATTTTCGTTTGTTTTTTTAAATTCGAGGAGACGACTACCCTCAATTACAGGAGGATGGGTTTTTAAAGTTTTTGGCGTTAAACCAGAAATCAACTCTACGTCCCAACCATATGTTTTAAATGAGCGGTAAGATTCTTCTGCTTGGATTATAGATTTAGTATGATTGTTTATGTATGTTATTTGAGCTTTCAACTTTTCTTTCCGATAAAATACGGTTTGTTATCTACAGGTTCTGGATAGATATGTTCGCCCCAACCAATATGATCTACATATTCGGAGTCTACAACCCAAGCAGATCTGTATCCCAGCTCTTTAATATATTCTTTTGCCAATGTTGCTTCTGTATGGTACATTCTCCTATAGTTTCCTCTTCCTCTGGAAGCATATGGATATAGTAATGCTACTGTTTCAGTTCTTCTTATTCCAGGATTTTGATTCATTCCTCCAAGTTTATACGCCGGATTAATTATTTTATATCTCAATCCATTATCGGTAGTATGCGTTTCCGGAAGTATTCTTTTATCGTCTAGTTTAATTCTAGATCCCCACAAGTCACAAGTGAAAAGTTTTTCGCCATAATGATTATGAACCTCTAACGATTCTTCTATCCAACCACTGTGGTAAAACTCCCAATCATCTTCACAATGGAATATCCATTCGGTGGTAACTTTGGGATACATTATGTCTAAACTTTCATATTGACCTATGTTTTTTTCGTTTAGTATAATCTCATGATTTTTGCTTATTCGTTTTACTAACGATACAATAGCATCCCAGTTATGTTCTTTACCAGAATCATCAATTATAATAGTTTTTTCCAGCGGATAATTGTTATGCTTTAAAATAGATTCTAAAGTTTGTTCTAACAAATGTAATCTTCCGCAAGAACTTATGCACAGAGTTACCTCGTCTTTCATTATATCCTCATCATTAGTTCATCTATGTGTTCGCCCTTTCCTGGTAACTTATCTTTAAGAAAAAAATGAACAAAATGTGCATCATTAATACTTTTATTTGCGGTAAACAATCCATTCCAACGCCAATCCAAATGAGTGACATCTACTTGCTCTTTCTTCAACCACCAGTTTAATAAAGTTTGATCAGTAGACCATTTCCATGCGCCTTCGCCATCGATAAATCTTTTGAACTCATACCTGTTTAGAAATTCTCGTGCATTCTGACCCATCAAATATGGTTTTAATTTTTTACAGTCAAAAACGATAAGACCCATGTTAAAAAACTCTGCGCCGCCATTGTTCCATTTCCAATCAACGTCTTGTAAGGTGCTGTACTGCATTCTAGAGTAATTTCTTATCTTATCTTTATACCATGGTTGTAATGGCATCTCTCTTTCGCAGACACTGCCCCACGTTCCTTCAAGGTCGTCGAATAAGTTTGGTGAGTCTGGTCTAACGAATATGTCAGCATCGACGATTGCTATCTGATCATATTTGTCTATAAAATCAAACGCATTTTCTTTTTCGAATATGGGCAAAAACCCACCATGTTTGCTAGTCGCCTCTCTACTTCTGCCGGACAGAAACGGATCAGGGGCGATTCGAAGTAATGATTGTTTTTGCAAATAATGATCTATATTATGTCTCTGGGCATATTCTTTTACTGATGCAATGCAAAAATCGTATAATTTAGATTTTGCGTTTTCACCTAGACATACTTGGTATATTAATCTTTTCATATGTGAGATATTGTCGTTCCTATTAAAGGAGAAGTGAATTGAGAAACCGATTGATTTGGTTTAAAATCGTTTAAGGTTAATCCTACTCCTGGCGTATAACCTTCTTCTCGACTCATGATTTTAAATTTTTTAGTTTTATTACCTTGTTTTACGATTTCATTCCAAGCGCCATCAGTGTTAAGTTCAGAACAAAAAGTGTTCTTCGCCCAAGATTCACAACATAACTCAATAGCAAAACGAGCAAACGAAGGAGATAAGACGTAACCAGCGATTTCTGAAATTAAATAGGTCTTGCTGCCAGGAATTTTAGGAACAATAGCAAAAGTATGATAGTCATAATTCATAATTTCTTTCCATAATATATCTTTCCCTAAAATTGGCATGACATCGTGTTCTAATATAATACAATTGTGTTGTTGTTTACTGACATATTTCCAACAATCATATTGTGAATACCATATACATTTTTCAGTAATAGAAAAATCTCTTTTCGTGTTGCCTGTGCTTTTGCGCACAATTTTGCGCGTAAGAACTAGTTCTGGATATCTCTTTTGAAAAGTTGATATATTACTTGGGGAGCAAGCGGCATTGTTTAGTTTAAGATCAAAATTGACATCACCATAATAATGTTTAAAACGTGCTTTTGAACAATTATTGTACATTTGTGACACAAAATTGTCACTAACAGCAATTCTTAATGTGGGGATATTCATAAAATTTGATAATCTTTCAAATCGAATTCTGTTCCATGCATTTTCATAAGATCACGATCATGATTGGTCCAAACTAAGACTTCTGGATCGTCGACTAAAAAATCGCAATCATTACAATAGCTAGGATAGTCGCCAGATCGATGATCGTCACGGAGTTTACTATACGCCTCACCTTCCCAAATCTCTTCAATGGTGTTTTCGCTAGTGTGCCCGAGGACTGCTTCTTCGTCTCTACCGAGGACTTGGCAACATGGGTGAACAGCACCTCTTTGCCCATCAAGACCACCAGCACGAATAACAACGTCAGGAGAAAAAGGTCTTCCACAGGTTTTCTTTGCTCCTTGGCGTACACCAGTCTCGCTGATGTCGGTTACGCCTGACCAGTTGTGCATCTTCCACACTTCAGTCTTCACATCTAACTCATTTACAATCTTTTTATAATGTTCTAACTCATAATCTATTTTGCTGTTGTCTGTGATCAGGTGGTACGTAGACACTACACAATCAGAGTTAGTGTCGATTACATATTGCCGCATTGCTTTTACTTTGTCCCACGTACTTCCGAATGATCCACCAATGCGATTATACATCCATTTATCATATGCTTCTACATCATACCCGATCCACGAGAATCTGTAGAAGTCTAAACCAGCATCGACACAGTCACGCATGAACTTACCTTCCATGCGATAACCGTTAGAAAATATAAATGCCTTTGCACCATACTTCTTGACGATCTCAATGTATTTAGGAAGGTTGCGGTTAAGTGTTGCTTCACCTGAACCATCGAGGTTGACAAGGCGCAGTCCATGTTGAGCACAGTCTGCTACGTTGTCTTCGAACTCTTGTAGAGACATTTTTTTGAGAAAATCTTTGTGCCGCCCACCAGTCCGAACGTCTTGAGGACACATACTACATGAGTAGTTGCACCCTCCATTTACTTCAATTACTGCTCTATCAATTTGCATATATCGGACTAATCATTTTAACATACTCATTCAATTTATTATCTATAGTCTCTAGAAACGTAGTTTTTTCTTTAAACAATTTTTCTAGAGAACCGTCTGGTCTGTGCAAAGCAATAGCTTGTGGATCGTGACAAATGTTGATAGTACTGTCTCCTAGAAACACTGATGGTTTTAATAGGTTTCTTGCAATATAATGCCACATACCTTCATATCCAACAACTGCTCGGCATGTTTTTATATGATAAATTGCTTCTCTTACAGGAGTTCTATAATCTATTTCAGTAATATCAAACCCATGTTTTTCTTCTAGATACCAATCTAATATTTTGGTCCAATGATGTTCAGCGAAACTTCGTTTCCAATCAGGCGCAGGAGTTGCGTTTCGGAATGGTTTCCATATAACAATTTTATTTTCCTTATACGGATAACGTATCAAATCTTCTCGAAAGATCCAACTATTGATGTGGAGAGGAGGGGATCCTCTTTCCTTGTCTGTTCTATTAAACCCTCGCCATCTTGCTTTATACAAATCGCGATCATTAGAATTGAAAATATGATTTACAATTACTCTGTCGTTTTCTTTATACAAGGAATGTATATAATCAAATCGTTCGACTATAGTTTCGGGATCTTCGCAATGAAATAAATAATCTTCATCATGATACCAATGCACATCCATATGTACTGGTTTATCGAGCATATAAGAGATCATGTGACAGGAATTTAATCCCATCATTGAGTCACCTACTCCGATAGTTCCTTTCCACTCTATCCAATTGGAAACTTCCCAATAAAGTTTATTAAACGGATCGGTTTTTCCTATTCGGATAATATTCAATTACATCAACTTTTTGGTTATCATCAAATTTGGTTTTTCTTTTATCCGAGCGATATCTATCTTGATTTTGGTTCTTGTTCTTTTTTTTATTTCTCGGATCAAATCGACTGTACTTAGCCATGATATTATTTACCTTGTCCCCTATACTTTTTGTAGTTTGCTTTTTTCCTTTTATTCATAGAAGAAGTATTAGTATGCCCATTACCAATGGACGTGCCTTTTGGTTTAGGGGTTGGTCGAGCAACTGCTCCTAATACTGCCATCAGATACTCTCCAACCTAACCATCAGACGTTCAGCACGATTAGTCACTTGCTTGTGCCATCGTGAGTCACGCCCTTCAACTGCTGCTTCTGCCCAATCATTAGCAAGAAGTGCTGCATTGAATTTCTTGAACTTAGACAACCGAGGTCTGCCCATGTTGAACATCATGTTGACCACGACCTGCTTGACGGTCTCGGGAAATTCTTCAAAGACCCCTTTGCCGTATAACACATGACACTCGCTGATTGAGGTGTCAAGGTCTTTTTCAAAACATTCCCATACTCTCTCTTCGGAGACCGGTGTTCCAAACTCTTGCCCCCATTCGGTATCTTCGTTGATAACAAGGTGCCCCACGCCAAAGGTGTGGTAACCGAGATGGTCTGCATATATTTCATACTTGACACCCTCGTCTACTTTTAGTGTTTCGAAAATTTCTTCTCTATTCATTTTTATGTACCTTTCTTTTAATCGCCTTTGTAAATAATATCAAGCATATCAGAAAACTGCTCAACTTTTTCCATTCGATTTGGCCAATAGATGTAATCTTTTTCTGGATTCGCTTTTAAGTTATTTAGCAATGGTTGGACTGCATTGTACAGATTGGTCAATCGATCATGCGTCTGCAAGTGACCTTGCGCCTGTTCTTTTGCTTGTTGAACAACTTCTAGTTCTTCTTCTGTGACTGCGGTAAAACCGAAATCGAATATGTCAGACATGAAATTTTATCCTTTTAACTAGTATACTATTTTTTTACTCAAAAGTAAACTACTCTAGGTTTTAATCGTATTACCGCGACCAGAGTTTTTCTTGATGGTTTTGAGCAAGTCTTTCCATCCGTCTGATGCTTTAGTGATGGTAGAACCACTTTGCGATATCATTTTCATCGCGCCCAAATGGACAGAGACCCACTCTCCGCTTTCAACCATTTTTTCTTTTTCGGCAATTTTTAAAAACATCTCTGTAATTTCGCCGGTCTTTACATTTTTCATGTCATATGTTGGCATAGTTATTTCTTAGCAATAATAGTTGATGTTGTAAAATATAACCTTTTATCAGATTTCTTTAAAGAAGCTTGCATAAAGTCATCCTCATATCGGTCATTTGGATTATCGACCATATGTTTTATCGTTTCTCCATTTCCGCCACGATATTTTAATACTATTTCAGAAAAATCTTCACACAGACATTCCAACCCTTCCGGAGTAAATCTCCAATAATCCTGGTCGTTCTTGCCGCCATGGAACTGATAAAAAAATGGGGAAGTTAAGATAACCATACCGCCAGGATTGCAAACACGATGCAATTCTTTTATTGCTTTCCATGGATTTCTTACATGTTCTAATACTTGATTTACTATAATGCAGTCGTAAGATTCGTCTTCGTATGGTAAATTCTGTATGTCTATCTCAGGATATGTTGTTCTAGCGATAGATTTAAAATTTGCGTGCCAAAGCAACGTGTTTCCGCTTATCTCTAATAAGGTATCATTTTTGTATTCGTGTGTATTCAGGTAATCAATTACTTTAATCATATATTCAATTCTTGTTGCTTTTAATTGGTGAATACCAGTCTGAGTTTTTGTCAATCCTATTTTAGGCATAATTTATAAGGCACCCCGTAATGCTACAGGGTGCCCTAAATTAGGATCACCCCCTTGTAACTTGTTGTATTGCAGCATCTAGAAACGCTTGTTTCTTTTGTAACTTATATGCTGATTTCGCTTTTCCCTTTTTGTTTAACCTGTGTATATAATGACCGAGGTCTCTAGAATCTTTTTTTAAACGTTCGATTTGATTTACCACCATAGGCAGTCTCCTGTTCTAGTTTTGGGAACATTATCAATCTCGGATTAAATCGGGGTATGCCTCCTTTACTATTTTTGCTGTTAACCCTTTCACGGAAGTTTTTTTGTTGATCATATCGACGAGTATTTCAGCGTCGCGTGGATGTACTCCCTCGATGATCTCGAGGAACATACGTTCTCTTTTTATCTGTGATATGTTATTTGACTCGCGTAGTCCTTTGACAAAAAATTTAAATTTCTTGTGTTGTCTTAACAGAGATGACATGTGGGAGTTATTCGGTGCCGGCGAGTAGGGAACTTTTCCTTTGGGAAGATTCCATTCAATCTTAGGATCGAAAGTGCCTTGTAAGACATCTCTTACAGGCATAATGTTGTGTTTCTGCAGAACAGAAATTTTTTCTTTTCTTGTCGATGCTGCAGAAAATTTTTCGAAAATTTCGTAAACTTGTAATTTCATAATAAACCTCTTAGTAATTATATATAATTATTCTGGTTTTGTCAAATGCCTAGAATGTATTTTGCAACCAATAAAGTTGTTATAATATGTATCATCCAAAAGAACATCATTTGCAAACTGTAACCGAGCTTCATGATAAGAGCAATCGCCTTTGGTCTTGCATAATCGGATAATCTCTCTAACATAGTTAGTCTCACCCCCCTCCATGACTCGTTCTTTAAGAGTATCGCTCGAACCGTAATATGTTTTCCAATCGGATTCAACAAGAAGTTTTTTTCTCCTTTTACGTGTTTTCGTAACAGGTAGAATTTTTGAACGCCAGAAGAATTTTTTGCCGATGTATTTTTTACCAGTATCAACTTCAGTAATACAGTAAACGAATCCATGATAATCATTTATAGATTCGTTTGGATCGAAAATTTTATCTTTATAAATCCACATGTTCAAACAAATATAATTTATTTTCTTTTACAACTAAAACATAATCTAATGCAGTTTCAGCTAGACATGTTAACGCTTCATCATAACTATTTAGGATCGGTTTGCCAGCAATATTAAAAGAAGTATTTAACAAGATATCAAAATGATTCAACAATTCGTATAGAAACGGATTTGAATTTTCGGTAACTGTTTGCAATCTAGCGGTTCCGTCTACGTGAACAATAGAAGGAAAGTTTTTAATTGTGTGTTCTTTTGCTTTAAAGGCAAAAGACATATGTTCTGTATGATCAAAATTTTCTGATATAAAAAAATCTTGCGCCTTTTCCATCTGGCAAACTGGAGCAAAAGGTCTATACCATTCCCTATTTTTTATTGTGTTTACTATTTCTCTTGCGCCTGTAAACGAGGGGTCGCAAAGTATAGACCGATTACCCAAAGACCTTGGTCCGAGTTCAACGTGTTCTTGAACAACACCAAGAGTTTTTTTATTTTTTAAAATATTTACTACATCAGAAAACTCTATTCGTTTTGCAGATTGGTGCTTTTGCCAGTGGTTGAAATGATCTTTAAATATATCTGCGTCCCGCAATTTTATAGTTGAATACCTTTGCGTTTGCTGTTTTACATTTTTACCATGATCTAACATATATTGGATACACAACCCTTTTGATATATTTTGATCGCCAGGATCTGGAGGAACAAAAACATTATATCGCAACTCGTTTTTAATTTTTTCGTTGACTAATACATTAAATGCGTTACCGCCAGTTATTATTAAATTGTTATCATTTTTTTCAATCTGGTTTTTAATTTTTTTGGAAGATAGATATTCCAAAGTCCATTCTTCAGCTGCTTTTTGAACTGCATAACTATGATATATTTCGTTATCATGAGACCAAATAAACTTTCTCTTTAAACTTTGGAAATTTGTTCCGCGTTCAAATTGTTTCATAGGATTTATATTATGGCATTCCCTATCCCAAAGTAAATGTTTATTCTTACCCATCCACGCCTTATAATTCTTCCTGTCCCACATTAGCATTTTATAAAAATCAATTTCAGGCACGTTTTCTCTTGCTAATTTATGTCCATAAGCAGAAAGACCCATCACTTTACCAGCTAAATCTAAAATTACACTCATTGGCGCCACATCATAAGAATTAGAAATATAATGTTTAGACATTAATCCTATGAAATTAAAAAGATTACCATAACTATTAACATCTCTATCTTCTTCATAATCTATAATGTTGCTACCGTCAAATGATGATGTTGCGGACATAGTATGGTCGCCGCCGCCATCATGAGAAAATATAAAACATTTTTTAAACGGAGATTGATACGCTGAGGAAAGATGATGTAATCTATGATGAGCGTATTTTTTAGATTGAGTTCGGAACTCTACGCTTTCAAAGTGACCGGTGTGATCATGTGCATTCTTAAAAAAGTCAAGATGATGACTTTTTTCCTCGTCTTGTGAGTGCGAGAGATCAAAAAGACTATGGCAAAAGACCTTGTTCGGATACGACAAATCTTTACGGTTTTTAAAAATAATATGATTTTTGTTATAAGTCGAACTATTTAATGGTCCGATCTCAAAGTGTTTATGTCCGTGAAATTTTTCTAGTTCAACATAATCTATTTTTTCTGTTACAGTATCATATTGAGTAATTGAGGAATCGTGTGAAGTATTAACAAACCAAATTATCATAATTCTATTTCTTGAAGTTCTTTCCAGTCATCGTTAGTGTCTGATCCACACATTGGACAAAAACAAGGAAATTCATCTTGGTCGTTTACCGTCAAGTCAACGCAACATTCACAGTTACAGCATTCTAATGTATATCTGTACTGTTCCATTAACTAAACATCCAATGCACATTTCTTTTTTCGTCGTATATCAAAACATAATTCATATCAGTTTTCTTAAGAATATCTAATGCGGTACTAATTGTATTAAGAATAGGTTTTCCTCCATCATTAAAAGAAGTGTTAAGTAACACATTTCCATCAACTTTGTTTAATGCGTCGTAAATGAAAGGCGCGTCTTCTTGTCGCAATGTTTGTAATCTTGCAGAATTATCTATATGAGTTATAGATTGTAATTTCTCTTTATATTTTTCTTTAACCATAACAGAATACGCCATTGTAGAAAAATCAGAAGCATCCCAATTTTTTATATCAAAATACTTTTTAGCGTCTTCTTCTCTACAGACAGGGGCGAAAGGTCTAAACCACTCCCTGTGCTTTACTTTAGCGTTTAACAAATCTTTCATGTTTGGATATTTTGCGCTACACAATATGGAACGATGACACAATGCTCTGGGTCCTATTTCGATATTGCCATATAAATATCCTATAATTTTTCCTTTATTAAGTAAGTCTACAAATTCGTTCACAGTGCAAGGAGTTGCAGAATGTAATCTTATGTAATCGTCTAATTTTTCAGCATCGTATAATTTTTCTGTACCGTATTTACCAAACTGTTTTATTTCTCGGTGATGGTGCATCATTAAACCAAGACTTAATGATCCGTCTGTAGGGTCGGGAGGAACGTAAAAATTTATTTCCGGATGTAAAGATTTGATTTTAGAATTAAACAAAACGTTTAAAGCGCCACCGCCAGACAAAACAACATTGTTGTCATATTCTGAACATTTTGGGAGAACTTCTTTTTTAAAATGGTAGTAAATTCCTTCTTCAAATAATTGCTGTAAACACCAAGCATAATCTGCAGATTCTTCTGGTGTTTCTAATCGGTGTTCATCATTTTTTAAATTAAATATGGTATATATTTTGTTTTTAAGATCGATGTTTAATCTGTCTAAATCTTTCGGGTTTTTTGCATCATGAATACCAGTAAACTCAAAATTTCTAAATTTTCGTAAGACCTTATCCGAAAATTTAGTTGATTTCCCATACGCAGAAAACCCCATTACTTTTCCGCCCACATCTATTAACAGTGTTTTCGCTTCTATTTCTTTAATTTTTTTTCCGCAATTAGCATAAAGAGAAACCATTTGATTTGGTAAATATTTAAAATACGATGTTGTGTTATTATCAAATCCAACAACAGAAGAAGTTTCCCAATCTCCGCCAGCATCATAAGTAAAGGCGAGAGATTTTTTAAATCCACTTTCGCCATAAGCATATCGCGCGTGTAATTTATGATGATCTACGGGAGATTTATGTGTATATACGGTTTTGTTCTTCGCCTTTAACAAACAAAAAATAAAATTGACAGAAGGATATCCAAGTAAATACGCAACGCGGTCGTTCGAGGACGCGTCGAATGAAGGGTTCTTGAACCTTTTGATATATATGTTAGAAAATGTTTCGTCAAGAACGCCTATATCTTTAAAAAAATTATAGTAACATTTATATAATTTTTTGGCGGCGCCAAACATCGAGACCCTCCCTAAATTTACATGTTTCTTGTCAAAATATTTTTCTAAAGAATAGAATTGTATTTCCTTCGTCTCAATATCGTATATTGTTACGTTACTGTCATGACCTAGGTAAAATGAAATATCTCTCATTACGAGATTTCGCAAAATCCGGCGGCGCACGCAAGTTCTTGACTGCCTACTGTTGTATCGCTTGCTTCGTATTCTGCTAGATCTGCCCAGTTGATATCCTTTGGCATAATGTTCAACAACTCTTTGTATCCTGCTTCATCAGTATCCTGATAAGGTGCTTGCTTATATGTATGCTCAGAGAACGGTAAGAACGATACACCGCTCATGTAGTCAAAGTTAGCATATGTCCACGCACCTACATCCATCCACTCGTGCTCTTTGACAGAGATAGTGACGGATGGTTTGTGTTCGCACCAATGTTTCTGGTAGATCAACCACATCTCTAACTGTTCAATAGCAGTCATATCAGTGCGGAACACAGCACCCTTGTCTACTTTGACGGGGAATGAGAACACCACCGTGTGTGATGGATTCATAGCATCGTCTTCAACAGGAAACCCTTTGTCAATCATAAACTGGGTCAGAGGATCTTTCTTGTCACCACGCACTGTGCGAATATAGTAAGGATTATGCCTTGCATGAATACCAGAAGCAGCGTCGACTAGTTGTGAAACGGTACCAGAGGGTTTTACACATGTGATGGCAACTGACTGGTTGATTCCTAGTTTCTTAGACAACTCAGCATTCACCTTGACTGCTTCTGCTTTCAGTTCTTCTAGCAGTGAGGGTAAGTCGCCGATCTTACCGTTGGTAAATTTGTTGTCCATGATACCAGTCATAGACACACCGAGCAATCGTTCCTCTTCACAGTTCTTGCTCCAAGTCTTTGAGATATACTTGAAGTTTACTAGTGAAGATTGGAACGTTCCTAGAATAGTTGCGAGACGGACTTTCTCAAGTAGCGTCTCGCGGTTATCACTCGCACGAACCACAACCTCAGATAGGTTACAGAACTCACGAGAGCGAAGAATGATCTCAGAACAAGGGTTGGTGCCAAACTCATGGTCACCCACCTCGCGTCGACCAGACTTCTCTGCCATCATATTGGCAGACTGACGGTTGAAAATGCCACGTTCCCCCGATTTGGAATCGTAAAGTGCTTTCCACTCGTCCATAAAAATACCGATGTCAGGTTTCTCGGTGTATGCAGCAGAGTTATTTGCCAGTGCACGATGCCCATAGTCGTTCCACCACTGCCCTGCTTTTGCGTGTCGCATTCTGTCATCTGACAGGTTAGACAATGAGATAAGAGCAGAACGACGAACACCACCTACTACGACAATCTCCGCAATCTTACAAACGATATCGTGACATTCTACGGAAGTAAGTCTTCTCCCCGCCGCAAGTTTAAATGTCTCAACACAGAATTCAAACAGAGATACCAATGGCGCAGGACCAGACGCACGACCACCAAAGGTCTTCAACGGTGCACCTGCCTCACGAACTTTGCTCATGTCCCATGCTGGGACTTGACCCGCATACAGCAGACCCACAAGTTCTTTCATTGCTTTTGCCCAACCAAGTTTGCTGTCACCCACAACGATAGTGGTATCGGTATCGTGAAACTCTTCTGCTACACGTGGCATCTGTGAGATGTGCTGGCGTTCTACCGAGAACCCAACACCAGTACCGTTCATCAGTACATAGAGGATCTCATCAAACGATGAAGGTTTGTCTACTGCAATGTATGAACAGTTATAACCAGCAATGTTCTCACGCTTGAGCGCTTCACCAGCCGTCATCAGACACCGCATAGATGGCATGACCTTCTGTGTCAGTACTGCTTCTTCTAGTTCGTTGCGGAGTTTGACAGGTAGTTTGTATTCACACGTATCCCAGAGATGTTCGGTGAAGAAGTCAAAGTAACGCCCGATTGTTTCTTCCCACGTTTCACGCCTCCCTTCTTCTGGTAACCATCTGCTGTAACGTGACAGGTGGATAAATTCTTGGTAACTCGTAGGTAGATAATTACTGGGCATACGGGGAGACTCCATTGACTAATATGGTTTATTTTTTATAGAGGAACTATTATATATGATTATTACAAATCAAGCAAGAGATGTTTTAGTTATTTTCTTGCCATTCTTTTGCCGTAGTCCCTTCGGACTCGGTGGTTGCTTCACGATAGTAAATGATCAACTCTTTCTGTTGTCGCACGTAACGTCGAACCTCTTGGAAGTTCTCTGCCATCTTCTCGTATCCATCAGGAGTGAGTGCGAACACGACGAACTGCCCATCGAGCATCTTCTCGATCTCTTTAACTTTTTCTTCGATGTTTTCTTCGGTGATGACAAAGAAGTTTACGCTGAGTAAATCAATCTCTTGGGGGAGAGGTGGTTGGTAAATCCGTAAAGGAACCTTCTCAGTTACCGTTACTATCTGTGGTTCCGGTTGAACCACTATCGGTTCCGGACCCCACTCCAGTCTTGGGAGCATCTGACAACTCGCCAGCATCGGTATCATCAATATCCATAAGTTCTTTCGTATCATTTTCTAATGCCTCAAACACTTTCTGTGTTCCATTATTTATTCGTTTCTCAATCATGCCTGGTTTGGCGCGAGCAAGACGGGTAAGGTTGTGATCCTTGAATATCTTCAAGTAGTTTTGTTTCTCTCTATTCAACTCTTGGTTGCGAGAGGTGAGAGCGCTCATTGCTGCTTCTGATTTCTTAGCGTTCTCTTCTGCTGCTTTGAGTGATGCCTGTGCTGTGTTAACAGCGATTTCCATCTGTACCTGATTCTCTTTGAGGGTGCGGTTGTTTGCTTCTAGTTTGGCAATACCTGCTTCAAACTTAGAAACAGTGACTTGATGGTAGGAGTAACCTCCTGCAATAGCACCAACGAAAGCGACTATCAAATATATTTTAAGCATTATTATCTACCCCAATAATTTTTTGTAGCTGCGGTTTCAAAACCAAATCCCCAGTATTCAATATCTTCTTTATACCAATCCGCAACTATTTCATAGGTTCTTTCATTATATATGCTTCTATAATCAGGCACCTCGTCGTTCGCAACTTTAAAATATTTTGATGGATTGTTCGGATTAAACGTAAGATTTCTTTTTTCTAAATTTAAATAAGGCATATTAAAATATGCTCTTAAATCATCTTCTAGGTTTTCTTGACGGAGGATGTCGCAAACAACTTTACCTGCGTCATTTATTACATGATCTTTTTGAGGAAACCATCCACGAACAGCTCGGTGCCAATAAAAATCTTTTTTGCCCCATACATTTCTTTCTGAAAGGAATGCTTCGAAAGTAGAAACGTTATTAGATCCTTCTTCTACCTGTCCTTGTGCAACAACTTTTTTAGCAAAGAAATATCTAGATACAACTTTAGACCAAGGGTTTCTCACAACAGCGAATGGAGTTTTCGACCTAAGTAAAATTGGATTAACGTCTCTTATTCTGGCGTGCGCATAACTGTTGGCATCTTTACTTTCCGCCATCGTTTTTTCTAATTTCTTTGCGTATTTCTCTGAGATAAGATCATCACGCCCGACATTTTGGACCTTCGAAGAAATAAGTCTATTGCTTTTAAGCGCAGTACCGCCGTTTTTAGGTATGTGAATAAATAATTTGTTTTTCATTATATAATTACCGGAAAATGACGAGGACAATATTTATTTTGATTTTTATAACACCAATCAATCCAATTGGAACTTATATCGTTTATTGTTTTTTCATTGTTTAAAGATTTAATTACAAACCAGTCTTCATAAATTCCGTTGGCATTATCTGTTTTGTGAACATTTTCGCATAAAATATCGTAATCGTTTTTTAAAAGATCTTTTGCCAAATTTTTATATTTTATATTTTTTTTACTAGCATATAAATCATGTTCAAAGGTTATAAAATTTGCTGTTATGCCAGAGTGTATAATTTTTTCTAAAATTTTATAAGTTTGAAAAGGAGGTTCGATGTCGACTTGTAGAAATTCAAAATGCTTATGTTTAAATTGAGAATAATCGACATCAAAAGCGTCGATAATCATAAGTCTATTTAAATCTCTCCAACTTTTTCTCCAATGCCAGTACCATTTATTGTCCTTTTCAATCGAAATACCTGACCAACCCAAATGCTCTAACAAGGAAGTGTTGTTCCCAAAAATAGTTGGATGATTGGCCCCTATCTCTAAGTATCTTTTTTGAGTGGTATATTCGTTTATCTCTAATGCGGCAACGTCTTGCATCGCATGAGAATAAGACAATATAAACCCATTTCTACAAGGCAAATGCATTTTTTGTTGCCCCCGTATCAAAATCGAAACCCCAATAGTTGATGTCGTCTGTCATCAAATCGGCGACATACTGTATTTGTTCTGAGGTATATGCTTCTTTATAATTGTTATGTTTTGGTTTTTCTGGGTTAGGGAAAATTTCTTCTTGGGGCATATCTATGTCAAGATATGCCAATACGTCTCTCTTGAGATTTTCGAATCTTAAAAAATCAACGTTTTTATCCCATCCTTCTACAAAAGTTTTTTGTGTATGATAGTTCCATAAAGGACTGTTTTCTTTGCACGGAGGAAAAAATTTAAATTCTTCAATATTTTTTTTCGAAGCAATGTATGCGTCAAAGGTATATTTGTTTTTGTCTTTAGGAATTAAAGATTCGTCATTGACGCCGTTCGCTTCAAGAAAAAATAAAATTTCATCATATCTTTCTAAAACATGTAGATAATGAGAATAAAATTTAGACCAAGGATTCCTAACAATCATGTAGACCTGTTTGTCTTTTATTTTTTCTGGATCTACATATTTTAAAGGCGTGTGAGGATTAAACATACCTGGATCTAAAAAAGGAATGTCTTTTAAAAAAGAACCAATCATTTCTCTGTGTTCTTTTTTATGGGTATGTCTACGAATTACATCTGTTTGACGAGTATCATATAATGCCAAACGCAATGCTCGTCCACCTGTTTTCGGAGAATGTAAAAATATTTTATCGGTATTATATTTTACATCCGGTCCAAGTTGAAATAAAACTTTTTCTGACCATTTTATTTTTTGTTTTTGTAACCAATCTTTATATTGTTCGTTTTTCACGTTTTCATCAAGAAAATCCATAATTTATTTTATTGCCTTTTTCCTTTTACCCGCTACTTCTATATATCCTCTTGTTAGGATCTTATATTTTTTCTTTTTCTTTGGTCCTGGCGGTTGATCAGGCGGCAATCCAGCAACGCCTGATCCTGTATTCATTGAAGCGATTTCTTCGTTGTATTTTTTAAAAGATTTCATCGGTATATTTCTCCGACCGTAAAATGTACTTTTTGATTGGTATTTACATGTTTTCCTTCATAAATTTTTAATCCAAGAACTTCGTCTATCGGAAAACAATTTTCGGAAACACGAATTTTATCTTTAGCATATACAATTTCTTCTAGGTTAACTGATAATAATTTATCATTTATGACTTTATAAATTCCTGGAGAAATTTGCCCGTTTGGCATGTAAAACCATTCATGCTCTTCAGACAACAAATCGAGAAGTTCTATATTCGATTCTTCTAAAATTTTGTTAAGATTCTTGTCAGAGATTCCTAAGTTCTCTTTAATTAAATACAGCGCAGAGGCAAGACTTACTAATTTTTTTGAACCTCCTGGAATCAATCTTTTTACATTATACACTAATCTATGGAAAGTTGTATAGGCAGATTTTTCTTCAGGAGTAGTTACTTTTTTAGTTTTTATCCTTTTACCATTTTCGTCAATGATGCCCAACTTAAATGCGTCAGTGTCTGTCCAGTTTGTAACTAGAAGTTTAATAAATCTAAATGTATAAAAAAGATCACCTGCTCTTGACGCTAAAGACATTAAATTTTCCTTAATCTGTCGACTACTACATCATCCATCGGTATACCTGTATATTTATTGTTTGAGATTATTTTGAGAAACACTAAGAACGGTTTAATGATAGACCAATATTCTTTTCGTTCTTCTAATTTGTATTCTAACATTTTTAACCCTGCATCAATACCAAAAACATTAAACAGTACTATTAGATGATTTAACAACAATCTTTCAGAAAGATTTCCAGTATTTAAATATCGATTCAACAATCTTTTTATATACTTAAATCGTTTTAAATCTTCATGGAATTCTTCTGCGTCGATGCAAGTAGGATTATAATAATGTCTTGCTGCGAACAAAAGGAAAACGTCTTCATTCAAAGTTTTAAACAGTTTCATACATTAAAACTCTCGCCACAACCACATTCTGCTTTGACGTTAGGATTCTTAAATTCAATCCCCGCGTTCAACCCTTTCATTACATAGTCCATTTCACTTCCATCGATATATGTTAAACTTTTTGAATCTACGAAGATATTTATACCTTTGTCAGTGAACCGATTATCGAACTCATCTGCTTCATCAACGGGTTCTACAACATATGCCCATCCTGAGCAACCCGTGGTTTTTACACCAACTCGTATTCCAATACCTTTGCCGCGTTGTTTGATATAATTAATTATATGTTCAGATGCTGACTGCGTCAACGTTATCATGTTTATCTCTATAGTCTTTTATCGCAGCTTTGATCGCATCTTCTGCAAGGACACTACAGTGGATTTTAACCGGAGGTAAGGCGAGTTCTTCTGCAATGTGGGAGTTGGTAATACTCCCAGCTTCATCAAGACTGCGACCTTTAACCCATTCGGTAAGGAGTGAGGAAGATGCGATAGCACTTCCGCATCCGTAGGTTTTAAACCGAGCATCTTCGATAATTCCATCATCATTCACCTGTATCTGTAATTGCATTACATCACCACAAGCAGGAGCACCAACCATACCGGTGCCCACGTCTTGTGCATCTTTATCTAGTCTTCCCACATTACGAGGATTCTCGTAGTGGTCCATCACTTGTTTGGAGTAAGACATTACTTCTCAGATTTCAGAAGTGTCCACAATCCATATGCTAAACCTGCATATGCTGCTAACTTTGCAATACCACCGAAAAGTATAATACTACCACAGATGGCCACTAAAGTCAACCCGTCCCAAGTAGTACGTTCTTTCCAAATTTTTTGAATGTATAAACTAATCATTGTGCTTTCTCCAATTGTTCTAGTGGGCAATCGCTATTGAATTGTTCTCGCCCTTTAATTTGCATTTCTACCCAATACAATTCTGCAATCAGTTTGTTGTACCACAGTCGATCATACTGACTGTGGCACTTCTCTGCTTCTTGCGCCAGATCAAACTGACGCATTGTGAGGTAATCTTGAATCGTTGGTTTACCCAATTTGAGTGCCGCGTTTGGTGTGTCCGTTCCATGCTACAAAACCAGCAAGACGGAGCGACCAGTAAGCAAGATAGTTCAACACCTTAAACCCGTTGACTTCAATACAGATGTCGCGGAACAGAATGTCTGCTTCTTTCTGAGTCATGACACCACAGTTAGGACGTTTCTTGGTGTCCTTCAACAGTGTAGCATATTTGTAGATATAGTCGTGGACTAATCCACCCATCAACAAAACACCTACTGGTGATAAAAATGTGGCGAGAAATTTTGGCACTGAAGCACCATCGAACTGAAACCCTGCGGGAATGACATGCTTCTGACCATTGACTTCGAAGTGCCAATCTTCTGCGATCTCCCACTGACGTACACCCATCAACCACAACCAAACGCCCTTCCAGAATCCCTTGTCAGCAGTGCCGATAGGTAGAGGTATCATCTTAGGCATAGTGTCGTGTTTAAATCCTACACGTTCTTCGCCTTGTCCATCAAATTTTGTACACACCCAACCAGCAAGAACAATGACACCCACTACCACCCATTGCCAAAAAGTTGTTGCTAAATCTAAAACTAAATCCATGGTAATTCTCCGTTAAGTTATCATTATATTTATATTAGAAAGTATATCTAATTTCCGTTTCTAATTTAGATTTCAACTGAGAGGCGTCCTTACCTTCGAATTTACCTTTGATAGTGAGGTTCTTATCCCATTTGACCTTGTAACCTGCTTCAAAACTATGACCATCAGTCATATGCCCACCTTCAATATAAACCTTACCGAATGTAGTTTTCTTTTCGAAACCTAGTCGTGTATGGTTCGTGGTATCGCCACGATGAAGTTGGTCGTTAAAACTTGTCTCCGACTTCATCTCGATGTAGGTTAAACTGTCGGCTTTAATGTCTAGACTCAACAGCGTAAATACTGATCCGATTAATAACACAACCACAATAGTTTCTTTCCAGTTCTTTTTCATATTAAGTTCCTTTATTAAACTATTATTTAGAATTAAGAAATCTAAATTGTGTAAAGATCGGATTAATGTTTCGTTAAATTATCACTGCTATGATTATAACAACACAGTTCAACAAAGACCCGCACAGCATTCCTTGTAAGAATATCTCTTGCTTATAAGTCATCGGGTGCCTCCACAATGTAGGCAATTGAATTTTTATTTAATAAAACAACCGCCCCATTAGGTCTTTTAAACTTAATGAATTGGTGTTCGTCATTTATAACATCACTAAGGTTTGGCCAATCAGTGACCAGATGCCCAAATAGCGTAGTGCCATTGGTAAAATTAACTTGTACTCGCATGATTTATCTCCTAATCAGCGAGAGGGTTGTCTAATACATTCTGTATTTTTTTATTTAATCTATCCTCTAGTGCGTTAATCTTCAATTCAGTGTCAGTTTGTAGACTCTCTCTCTTATTGTCAAACCTCTCAGATGCTTTCTCAATCATGTCACGGACATCATCTTGCATCTCTCTGTTTTGATCTTCAATACGATCAACATTCTTTTCCATCCTGTTGAAATCGTCTCTCAGATCGTTCTTGATACTGCGGGAATAGTCTGTTGCTGCTCCCACAGATTCTTGTACGGTATCGAGTTTTGCCTCGATCTCGTCGTTTCTTACTTCTATCGCATCGGTGTCTATGTTGGCAATGATCTCTTTCATGTTTCTATAATCATTATAAAACTCAAACCCACCCCACGCGGCACCACCAAGCGTAGACAAAGCAGTGATCAAGACCATCATCTTGCCACCCTTGAAGGTTACTCCTCCAAACTCCATCTCTGCCATTATGTTACTCCTGTTCTGATAAAACCGGTTGACCCTGTGGTATAGCAGGAATAAACCCGTCATCAACTTCGAAAGACAATGCTCTCAAATTTGCAATTTCTTGTTTCAACTTCATTACTTCGATTCTTCTTGCTTCTAACTCTAACTCGTACAATCGATTACAATCAAGTCGTTTCTTTGGTGCATTCAGCGGTATATTAATCTTGCCGTATACGCCCACATCTTTTACCAATCCATCGTTTTCCCAATACTCGGGCACTACCCCTGTATTGCTCGTGTATGGTCCGTTCTGATTAATGATACCAACAACACCAAATTCTACATTAACAGAACCACCAATAGCCTGGGCACATTCAAAGTTCCCTGCTCTGATTCTGTCGCTTGCATATGATCCTGACATATTCGGAAGGTTCAAGTTTAACGAACTCGAATCCGCAAACGCGTTACCACATATCAGCATTAATATTATAAATCGTTTCACTTAATCTTTGAACAGATCCTTGTTGATACAGAGGTTTTAGAACCACCTTTTACTAGCAACTTAGATTTGGAGCAGATATACACTGCATCCTTACTGTCTTTCTCCCTTATATAAACTTCAACTGTTTTTTTGTCTAGGTGTTTAAACTTCATAATTTTGTTTTGCATTGCGAAAGGTACTTTGTTCCACTCTGCATCAAAAACCCCAAACTCGTAATATTCTACATCACTACGCAAATTGAACAAGGTCATCTTTGCAGACAACACTCCTGCCACATATGACGGTTTTAATTCAGGATACGTAGGAGTGAACTCGTGGGCACTAATGTGCCCACTCGCCCAAAGCATCAACAGTGTTAGATAGCGATACATTCTGCACTCACTACCGCACGATATACGCCGCCAGGAAATGCTTTCCCGTAACCGTAATCTGCCTGCGTTTCAGTCTTGAACCATGTGCTTCCTGCAACGGTCAAACTGAATTCAGTAACATTATCAAACTCAACTTTAGCAGCATCGTAACCAGACATGCTGGTGTCCGACACCTGAGACGTGGCAGTATCGCCCGTCCATACTACAGTATCATTCAACGTTGGTGATTCCGAAAAAGAAATTGGATGTGAAATACGCGCTTTATACAAACTCGCTTGAATCACATCGAAGCGTACAACAGGATCTACGCCACCGTCTGTGGGATCTGAACTCAACACATCAGGTGTAGGGTTACCATACACACCAGCTGTGTCGGGTGTCACAACACACTTCGACTGAACGTTTCCTACTACTTCCATTTCTTCTGCTTTTACAAATAAACAAAAGGTCATCAGCATACCGAATAATATAGAGGTTTTATTGAACATATAATGTTCTCCCTTGTAGTTACTTGCCATACTGTAAATCAACTAACTCCTGGTGTCTTAATTCAGATGCCAGACCCACTCTCAAACCTTTCTTACTGTCGGGAAGTTTACTATCTTTCAACACAATGGTCTCTGGATATTCGCCTCCCTTTATCGCCACAAGATAACCCCGAGGCAGATAATTTGTTGCCACTAGTGCGTTATGCAATAATGTATCTTGCTCTTTTTGTAGACTTGCACCAAGTGACAACCCTAACATATCTTCCAAACTTTCTCTAACTTTCTTTTCCATCGATTTTGCCATTTTATCTCTGGCTTCTTTTTCTTCTTCTTCCTGTTGCGCTTTTAAATTCGCTTTTCTATCTAACTCTGCCTGAATATACTCTTGACTACTCGTGTCGATCTCCGGTTCTTGGATCAACGAGAGCGGATCAATGTAACCTGGACACGATGGATCGGTTTGAGGATCATCACACGGAATATACTGATACGTGTAATACACTTCTGGATCCAATACAGTTCCAAACCCCTCAACTTCAATAGAACCATCACCCCAATAATCGATTCCTATCGAACCGACAGGTATCGCTTTATTTATCGTATTTCCAGGCAAACCAGACCAATCGTCAGTCGCCCTAAAAATGTAACCTTCTCCCTGTGCATTTTCATTCTGCACATGAACTAACATATCATCTTCTGGAATCTTGTCAGTAGTATATCTGTAAACCACATTGTTCACAGTTAACCCTGCCGCCTGCGGCAACACGTTAGACATCACCCAGTTTAATCCTGCGTTAGCAGCATTATTAGAGGTTGCGTATATCGTGTCTGCTTCGCTAGATAAGGAGGAGGAGCAATATGCTAGCAACGCCACCAACGCCCATAAGCGTCTTCGTACCGTCACTAAACCCTTTCTCCTCGTCTTCTGTAGTTTCATCTTCTTTCGGTTCCAGTTCTCTGTTTACTGCCCAAGCAGCCTTAGCTTGATCTCCGATCAAACCATCGAACGGACACGGTGTTCCTGCCATCAACATTGCATCGAAGACTCGTTCATCTTGACACAATGTAGATACCGCAGCAACTTTCATGCCCATATCATATAGTGTCTTAGATAACTTAAGACGTTCACAGTTAGAGTCAGTAATTTGAGATCCCATCGAGATACCCAAAATCTGAGTCTGTACAGCACCCGCCACACCAAAGGTGCAGAGGTCACTGTTTGAAGTATTTATTGTAGGAGTGATGGCGGATGCGGGTGGGGACTTTAGCGTAGTAGTAGAATTAGTATCTACAGTGCTACGAGTAGTAGAATCCGTTTTAATTGTATCATCGTCTATTATTGGCGCTTCTTCAGCAAATGCATAAAGTGACATTGTGCAGAGAAGCAGTAGTAAATACTGCATCGTTCAATCCTCATATCTTGTATGATTATTTATAACGATTAAGAATCAAGAACCCACCGATGTTGCATATGTTCCAGGCATTTCGAATTAGTTAAATAACCCGAAACTTTATTAGTTTGTTCTAATTCGTCTAACCAAGTTCCTGTTAACCAAATGTGACGGTTAGCAGATTTAGCATATCGACTACTGTATATTACAACGTCTTCGCCAAAATATGAAGACAAACAAGCGTTACCTCCAGCAACAGTTAAAATGTATTTCGCTTTTGCGTGCATATAAAGCTGAACTAAATTATAGTTATCTATGCCACTTTCTTCTATTAATTGATAAATGGATTTTATAGTCTTTAATTTAGAATTTAATAAAAAATCGTCATCGTAGTTTTCGGTTTCGTTCCCTTCCATTGCAGCAGATCCATAGGGGTCTCGATAGGCAGGGTCAAAAAACCCATTATTTATGTTATCATCACTATGTCTAATGTACCATATGTCAAATTCGGGTCCAAACTTTCTTACAATTGTTTTTAAAAATTGTATTGGCAATCTGTTATATGCTCTATCACCCCATTCTATGGTTGATTTATTATTAATCAAAATAACTGGTCTTGATGCCGAGGTTATGGATTGTAAAGGATTATTTGATGAGTAATAGCGTTTATATCGCGGCGGCGTCCATGTTTGATATTGGTCATATGGATCCCATTTGTTGCCATTATGCATATAACTTCGTTTAGAAGTAATAACAGACACTTGTTGAAAGAATTGTAAATCTTCCCATTGCAATTGGTCAGACATGCTCTGCGACTTCACGAGGGATTTTATAAAATCTGCTTTTCTGTCTTCTGTCCACCAGGATTCACTTGCGCGCAAAAAAAATTCTAAACTGCCTAAGTCTCTTTCAATGATATGAGGCGCTTTATCCCATGATGGCATTAACGCAGCATCACGGAATCTATCGCCCGTTGAATATGATAGAGTATCGTCTAACCAAAAGAAAAACGGTTTCATAGCAGTGTTAACTATAACTCTATGTGGTATTTTCTTTGTATGTAACCAATACGAGTAACCAGCATACTCAGTTATAGCAAACGAAAATTCACATGTCGTGTCCAGAGTTATCATGAGTAATCATTTAGCGCAGAAACTATGTGATTTCTTTCTTCTGGACTTACCCACCAACCCACAGGAATACAGAGTTTTTGTTTATCAAACGAGTGGGTATGGTTAAGATCTGTTTTTATTCTGTTATCAAATGCTGAATATCCATCGTTTGAGACGTGAACCCTATCAGAAGCAATTCCGTTCTTTTTAAGATATTTTTGTAATTTTTCTCTATCTTCTGTTAGTATAGTATAAATCCATTCGGAAGATACACGATCCGCATATCTCTTCATACTAGTTATTTTAGAATTATCTAAATGTTTGTCATAATATAATGCATTTTCGATGTGTTTGTCAATAAGAGCATCGATGAATTTCAGTTGTTCTAATCCAATAGATGCATTAACATTATTCATATGAAATTTATATCCAATTTCTGAGATATCTTGTTCCCATCGACTGAGTCCTTGATGTTTACGATCTAACCCAAACCAACGCAAACGTTTAATCCTTTCATAATCTTCTTTTGTTTTACAAGCAATTGCACCACCATCTCCGGTAGTTAAATGTTTAACTGCTTGGAAAGAAAAACACACATAATCACTATGGTTACCTATTAATTTTCCTTTGTACTCTGCTCTTAACGCATGAGCAGCATCTTCAATTACCTTAACCCCGTATTCTTTAGAAATTTCATGGATAGCATCCATATCGCATGGTTGTCCACCCCAGTGCACTACGACGATAGCAGCAACGCGCTTTTTTGATCGCCTTACTAGTTTTTCTATTTGGTGTGGATCTATATTTCCTGTCAATGGGTCAATATCCGCAAACATTAAATCTGCACCCATATTTACAAACGGGACCTGAGTTGCCATACATGTCATAGGTGTAGTGATAACTTCGGTATCTGGACCCACATCACACATATGAGCTGCAAGCGTGAGAGCAGAAGTGCAACTATTCGTTAATGCTGTGTTTGGGTTATGAATGTATTCTCCAAATTTTTGTTCGAATAAATCAGAATACTGTCCTTCAGTGATCATACCACTATCCCAAACTTTTTGAAGAATTTCTCCTATATTAGGGGGAGTGTGTACTTTCATTATCGGTATCATATAATTTGTCCAGATTTATAATATTCTAACATTTTGTGAAGTCCAGTTTTAATTGTTGTAGAAGGCAAAATATTAGTATGCTCTACAATTTTATCTATATTAGGACAACGCCGCTGAGGTTCGTCGCTAGGATAAGTGTCAGGATATTTTTTTAAGACGATGCGGTTTTTATAATTTAAAATTTTACAAAAAGTTTCTGCCATTTTCATCAGAGTAACTTCTGGTGATGGATTACCCACATTATAAACATCTCCATTTTTACCGTCAAGAAGTGCACCAAGAATCATGGAGATGCCATCTCCCGCGTAGCAGAACGTTCTTGTCTGCTTACCATCGCCATAGACAACAATGTCTTCGTTATTGAGGTAATTTCTCATCCAATTCGACAACACACGATTGTCGTTCACGCCCATATATGGTCCATAGAAGTTGAAAGGACGCATAACTTTTACAGGAACTTGGTACTGATTGTAATAGATGTGGCAAAGCGTTTCTAATACTTGTTTGCCGATGTCATAACAACTGCGACTCTTGCGTGTCGGTATTCGACCCTCATACTCTTCTGTTGTAGGAATGTTTTCTGGTTCAGGCGTGCCATACACTTCGCTAGAACTAAACATGATTACAGATTCGACTTGATGGGCAATGCACCAGTCTAGAACGTTTTTAGTTCCGATGTAAGAAATGTCCAGCGTCGATATGGGTTGAACCATGTATTTTTCTGGACTTGCAATTCCTGCACAATTAATTACATAATCATGACGTGGCATATCTCGAAAAGGAAAACAAATGTCGTTGTTTTTATTTTCTTGAATATCATACGTTGTACATGCTACGTTATATTTTTGAAAAATTTCTTTAAACCAACTACCTAGAAAACCATTTGATCCGATTAGAAGTACACTCTTATCGTTAAAACGATTAAAATCTATTTTTTCTGCTATGTTTTTTATATCTTCTGCATCTATCACAATTTTCTTTCCATAATAAAAGATCGTTCATTTTCGCGTATAGTTTCAAAGTTTAATTTGGTGTATAAGTTTAATGCTCTAGTGTTAGTTTTTAAAACTTCTAGTTGAACGCGTTCTATTCCATATAAGGTATCGAGAAAATTTAAAAATTCCACATAAGCATTGTACGCTAAATGTTGTCCTCTATAGTCTTGATGAATGTCCATCCCTACGTAACAAGTTTTATTTGTCCAATTCGATGTTCGAAAATAACCTATAACTTCGGAATCAATTTCATACATAAAAAACGGGTCTGTTTTTTTACGAAACCAATCATAACTTTCTTGCAAGGTGTAATGAGTATTGTTGTGTAAATATTCGCGACTATCGTTTCTTATGGCGTTATAAGTAGGAACATCATAATATTCCATTTCTCTAATTATACCCATTGATTAGTCTTTCTTCCTACTCCCAACAGGAATATATTTAAGATTTAATTAATAAACCTTCACCGAATTATACACGGTTATCCCAAAAGGTTTTGCTTAATTCACCTCTAGTGATATCAGTAGTATCCGTAATACGACGAACACGAGTGTATACTTCATGACCACGAAAGGTTCGGACACCACCAGTCTGCTTTGCCCATAACGCAGACTGTTTCCCGCCAGGATCGGGTGGGTTGTTGTCATATTGCCAATTGGGATTATTTGGAATGGGCGTCCAAGCCATGTCTTAGTCCTCTACCCAACTCATTGAGATTGCATTCCGAGATATTTGCTGGGGACTTCTAATCAGAACAGACAATTGATTTGATGGAGGAATTGCAATTCGAAGGTCTTCTAGAACTTGACTACCCGAACCACCGGCTT
>Ga0209308_10000049_pt1 | contig 115566 bp, 107 predicted proteins | sample COGITO_mtgs_1204_3_FD_184806 | JGI IMG/M metagenome (GOLD analysis project Ga0209308, IMG submission 184806) | Pelagic marine microbial communities from North Sea - COGITO_mtgs_120405 (SPAdes) (version 2) | ecosystem: Environmental > Aquatic > Marine > Epipelagic ... | reverse complement strand
TTCTAGTACAGCATTTATAGTGTTTGAGCCTACAACATTTACTGCTGGTAAAGCAAATGATTTTTCTTTGGCTAGATTAAAAATAGCTTGAACTTCTTTACCAGTTGCAACGCCTGGTTTAACATGATGACTCATTTATATTGAATTTAATGATTGAAAATTGAGGCTCAAAAGTAAACAAAATATACGTACAAGAGTAAGATTTTGAGGCTGATAACCTTAAAAATCATCGAAATCGTTGTAGGTAAAAGTAATTTTTTTAGAAAGGATAATTTATTCCTATGTTATAAACTGCATTAGAAAAGTTATAATTTCTAAACCACTTGTTATTTTCTAAATAGGGTTCATGCATTTTAAATCCTAAGTCTAGTCTAAAGACTAAAAAACTAAAATCATACCGCAATCCAAATCCAGAACCTACGGCAATATCTTTTATTGATTTAAATCCGTTAAAAGTTGCTTTTTCCTCAGCAAAAATTGAGTTAGTGATGTCCCATATATTACCTGCATCCATGAATAATGCCCCTTTTAAGCTGCCAAATAAATCAAATCTATATTCCGCACTTGTTAAAAACTTTAAACTACCAATATTGTATTCCAAACCAGAATTTCGACTACCAGGTCCTAGATCGTATGTTTGCCAAGCTCTTATGTCATTTGAGCCTCCTGCAAAATAACTTTTGGTAAATGGAATAACCGAATTATCATAGGGTATGATAGCTCCAATAAAACTTCTAAAGCCAATTACAGAATTATTATTCACCTCCCAAAACTTTTTGTATTCAATATCTGTTTTAAAATATTGTGCTAACGGAATATTAAAAATGGTCTTTCTATTATTACTGTCTTTTTTGTTAGATAATAATCCCCCAATATTTCCCGAGTTTGCTACTCTAACTTTAAAGAAAGAAAAATTATTATCTCTAAAATCACTTTGATTATTAAAAGTATAGGAATAAGCAATTGTAGGGATTAAGAAATCTGATGTGATGATATTATATCTATCTAAAATATTTAAATTATTTCTATATTGATCAGGATTACTTGTTTGAAATTCCTCGTCATTAAAAACAGTTTTCATAAATGAGACGGTTTCACCTTGCCGCTCTAATGTATAATTAGGATCATCGAAAAATATTTTTGCAATAGAATTAAGTTTTATGTATTCAGAGTTATAGATATCAAAATAATTGCCAATTCTTAAGTTTCTTACATATTGTGTATTAAAAACATCTAGTTGTATTGTTTTTTTATCATTGTACTGCCACTTATAATCAATTAAAGCAGTAACGGTTTCTCTATCCAAACCAATATTTTGTTGGATACTTGTCCCTAATGTAAACATTGTTCTAGGAGACATTCGTTTAGGGACTAATTTTCCTAAACCAAAAGGTGCTACAAAACGAGGTATTTCTAAAGACATGTCAGCTCCAATTTCCCATGAGTTGAAAAAACTACCTTCTTTATTGGCATCTTGAGATGCATTAAAGAATGAGCTAAGAAAAGATAATTTAAAAATTTCAGCACCTCTAAAAATATTTCTATTAATAAATGAAAACTTACCAGAAACCCCTAAATCTCTAATGTTAGAGTGTGTTAGTTCTGTTTCTAGATCAAGACTAAATTTATCTAAAGGAGTAAGAAAAATATTTACATCAAGTTGCTTGTTATTATCTTTAATTGTTTCATATTGTATGTTTGTAATCTTAAAATTTCTCAATGATTTTAAGTGTTTTCTAGTGAGGTTTCTAGTTGAGTCTGCATAAACTTGATTGGGTCTAATAAAAATTGATTCTGATAATAACCTAGGATTGTACTTTATTTTTTTATGAGCATGAAAAGTAATTCCTTCATAGTTTATAGAGTCTAGATATGGATTATTCTTTTTATTAAATGAATAGTCTGTATACACATTAATTTTTCTGAGCTTTAGGATATCAAATAATTTTAATTCATAGTCTCCATTTTTCTTTACAACTCTTTTTTTATCAAAAATAACAAGGTCTACATTTGTTTTGTAGCTATTTGTAATAGCTGAATCTATATTGTAGTATCCTAAATCATTTTCTGTGAAGTGATAAATTCCATTATTTCGATAAAGATTTGTTATTCTTGAAGCCTCTTTAATAAAGTTAGCTTCTTTAAATTGATCTCCTTTTTTTAAAAAGGATAACGATTTTTGAGATTGGTATAATGAATCTAAAACTGGTGATTTTATATTTGTTATTATGCTATCTAAAAAAGTTGGTCTTCCTTTATCTATGGTGTAGTTTACAATTGCTTTTTTATTTTTTTGAACTTCAATACTAGATTGTGCTTTTACCCTGAAATACCCATTATTTTTGTGATAGGCTGTTAGATTATTAATTGTTTTAGTAATCTTCTCATCTTTAATAATAACAGGTGCTTGACCATTTTTTAAAAACCAATTATTAAGACCAATCATGCTGTTAGCATAAGAAATACTTTGTTTTTCTGAAAAAATATTTTTAATAAAATTATAAGTTTTGGGTTTTTTAATACCCCATTCGTTCACAGTATTAGGCTTGTTTTTATCACCCAAATTATAGAAATATAAGGAAAGTGGGAGGCCTAATGTTTTAATGTTAGGTTTTTGAACTAATAATTCGTTTAGATCTGAATTCGTATTTTTCTTTTCATCTACAACAATAGTATTTTGTTTTAATAATAAGTCATCCTCCCCAAGTCTCTTTATTGAGCTACAACTAGACAAGAACAATGTCAAAAAAAATAAAATAACGATTTTTTTCATGAAACGTATTCGCAATATAAACTCAAAAATACTACTTTTGATTACTATATTAAGATAAAAAACTTATCTAAAGCTTTTACAGAAGTATCAGTTTTAATGTTTTATGTTTTTTTAGTGAAAAATAATAATATAATTAATGAGTTTATCTAAAAATCATATCAAACTTATAACAAGTTTATCACAGAAAAAGTATCGACAAAAGCATAAATTGTTTGTTGTTGAAGGTGTTAAAGTTGTTCAAGAGTTTTTAAACTCATCATATGAACTAGAAATAGTATTTTCTACAGATACAGATTTTTCATCTACCAATAAATTTATTGAAGTTACAGATCAAGAATTAAAAAAAATAAGCAGTTTAAAAAACCCGAATAAAGTTCTAGCAATTTTTAAAATACCTAATCAAATTAATCCAATTACCGGCGGTTTAATACTTGCTTTAGACAGTATTAATGATCCTGGTAATTTGGGGACTATTATTCGTTTGTGTGATTGGTTTGGTATAGAACAGCTTGTTTGTTCAAATGAAACTGTAGATTGCTTTAACTCTAAGGTTGTTCAAGCTAGTATGGGTTCATTAACCAGAGTTGCCGTCTCCTACCTTGATTTAAAAAAATATTTACAAAATGCTTTAGCCCCAATCTTTCTAGCAGATATAGATGGTCTTAATGTTTATAAAACTAAACTTCCAGATTCTGCTGTATTAGTTCTAGGTAATGAAGCAAACGGAATTTCTGATGAGATAAAACAACTAGTAACTACTAAAATTACAATCCCTAGGTATGGAGCCTTTCAACAAACGGAGAGTCTAAATGTAGCCACAGCATCAGCTATTTTATTGAGCGAGTTCCGAAGATAAAATTATTCAAAAGAAAAGTTTAAGAAAACACCTCGTGTAGAAAATATATTGATAGGTGATGTCCATGGGCTATTGCTGTTATTATCATCAATCAATTCTCTATTCATCGCAAAAACTCCTCTAATTGAAGGAGAAAACTTAAAAAAGGATAAGTATATATCTACACCAACACCAAGTTCGTACATGAAATTACTTGTTTTCATTCTGAACTCTCCACTAAAATTATCGTCAGAATTTTCTTGATTACTTGAAAAATTATGATCGTAAGATATTCCAGCAAGTACGTATGGTCTTACATTATTCCATCTATCTGAACTTAACTTTAAAACCAAAGGTAGATGCAGGTAGGTAGATCCAATCTCTCGAATACTATCTCTTTCAGTGTTTAGTGTGGGACTATTGTTAAAATAAATAGTTTTTGAATTACTAATTAAACCCGGCTCAAAACGTAAATTAACATTTTTATGAACTCTAAAATCAGCAATTAAGCCAACGTTAAACCCCAAGGTGGGTTTTATTTCTACTATGGTACTAGGGAAGTTACTGGGTCTATAATTAACTTTAAAATCGTTTTGATTAATACCTAAATAAAAACCATAATGAATTTTTGGATCATCAAAGGTTGGAAGGTTATCAACATTTCTTCTTTTCTGAGAAGATGCAGATAGTGCCATTGAAAAGGTAATTATAAAAAAAAAGATCTTTTTCATGTTATTTTGATGCAGAATATATGGTAGCTACTCCAAATGTTACGGGTGTATGGGTTGTATTTATAAACCCATTTTTTTTCAAAATATTGTTGAAGGCCTCTCCAAAAGGGAAAAAATTTGCCGATTCACTAAGATATGAATATGCTATTTTGTCTTTTGAAAAAAGTTTACCAATTACAGGTAAAATAAATGAGGTGTAAAACTTATATCCTTGTTTGAAGGGAAATTTTGTTGGGTTTGAAGTTTCAAGAACAACTAATGTCCCCTTGGGTTTTAAAACTCGTCTAATTTCGCCTAGTCCTTTGTCTAAATTTGCAAAATTTCTAACACCAAATGAAACTGTAATTGCATCAAATGTATTGTCTGCGTATGGAATATCTTCAGAATCGCCTACAACCATTTCTATTTTGTCATTTAACTGAGCTTTAGAAATTTTTTCTTTCCCTACCGCAAGCATTCCCTCAGAGATATCAAGTCCAATAATTTTTTTTGAGCCTAGAGTAGACATCATTAATGCAAGATCTCCTGTCCCTGTAGCAATATCTAAAATTTGTTGTGGATTATTTTTAGAAACAATCTGAACCACTTTTTTCCTCCAGCTAATATCTATTCCAAAAGAAATAACCCTATTTAAATCATCATAGTTTTTTGAAATGTTATTAAACATTGTTGCTACTTGATCTTTTTTGCCTAATTCGGAGTCTTTGTATGGTTTTATTATTTTTGACATTTTAAATCTTTAGATAGATTTCAATTTTAATTATCCATTAATAGCTACCACCTGACTAATTTTATTGGGAAGCATTTCTTGTAACATTGTTTCTATTCCATTTTTTAAAGTGATAGTAGAGGAGGGACATCCACTACAAGCTCCTTGCAATACAACCTTAACAATCTTCGTTTCCTCATTATAAGATTTAAATGCTATATTTCCTCCATCTGATGCTACTGCAGGACGAATATATTCATCTAAAATAGCTATAATTTTTGCAGAAGTTCCCTCAAAGTTGATGATATCATCCTCTTTTTCTTTAGATTTATTAGGTGTACTATTTGATTTAGGGAGTTCTTGAATAATTGTCTTATTGTCTTGAAGATATGAACTAATAAAGTTTCTTATTTCCGAGTATACATCGTTCCATTCCACAATGTCAAATTTTGTAATGGAAATGTAATTTTCAGATATAAAAACTTCTTTTACAAATGAAAATCCAAAGAGAGCTTTTGCTAAAGGAGAAGATTTACTTGCTTCTTCAATGTTTATATACTCAACATCTGTATTGGTCAGAGATTTATTTGTTCCAAACTTCATAGTAGATGGGTTAGGTGTTGCCTCTGCATAGACCTCAATAGGTTCTTTCTTTCTTGAGCTATTAGTTTCGTTTACAGCAATACCACCATCAATTAAATAGGCTTCAATTTGTTCCCTAACTTCTTCTTGAACATCACTCCATTCAACGATATCAAATCTTTGAATTGCAATAAAATTTGCAGTAATAAATACCTTTTTTACAAAAGGTAAATAGAATAATTGTTGGGCTAGAGGGGAGTCTTTAGCATCATCTATGTTATTATATTCATAGCTACCTCCATTAATTAAAATTTGAGTGCTTACAAATTTTAAAATATTTTTATTGTTGGTTGATTGAATCGTAATTTTTTGTGAACTCATTTTTAAATATTAGAAAATGAATTGCAAAATTACTGCAAAAAAAATGAATAGATATGTTAAATAAATATAAATAAGGTTGTAAAAATGAAAGAATTATTCTTGAAAAAAACGACTTTCCATTTAAATATTTACTGAGAATCCAATAGTAATAATCGTATTGTTTATGTTTAATTGAGTGGCTTCAACCTCATTATATTGAGGGTAAAAGTCATATTGATCAGTTTTATTACTTTTTTTATAGGATAAATTTAATTTTACAGTTCCGAAATTATATCCAAGACCTAAGGAATAGCTTTCTAGGTTATCTGAAGAAATTGAATTTATGAATGGGCTTTGTTCGTAAACATAGCCACCTCGAACACTAAGGTTATTAATTCTCCATTCTGTACCTAAACGTATTGCATCAGCTCTTTTAAGTTGATTGTCAAAAAATAAATTTTCTTGTGAAAAATTGTCACCAGATAAATATAAACCTTTGTAATTATTGGTTGAATAGTCAAAACTTATCAATCCAAATTTCCCAAAAATAATTGCTGAACTTGCGGTTATTTTACTTGGTGTTCTTAGTTTATAAAGTAATTCTTGAATAGGTAAATTACTACCAAAAGTATTGTCATAAATTACATCACTATTACTTACTTCTATTTCAGTATCTCCAAAAAATCCATCATTATTTATAATGTTGGTGTTTTCTATTATTTCTGTAAACCATTTGGGTGATTGATAACTTAGACCAAAACGAAAAGTATTTGTTGGTTTATAAATGAAACCTGCACTTAGAGAAAAACCAACACCATTAGTAAAATTTTCTTGATAAAATCTTGAATTTAATATGTTGTCGTTTCCGTCATTGTTAGTCTCTCTTAGAACTGTTTGCTGACTAAAACTAATATCATAAAAATTTAAACCAGCTCCAACATGCAATTTTTCTTGGTAAACACCAGAAAAGGCAAAATTTAATTCAGAAATTTCACCATCATAATAGTTAGATAATTCTTGATCTTCTGAAACATCGTAAATTATAGGGTTTTGACTTATATCTAAAGGGAAACTGTTAAATGATGAAAAACCACTGTTTCCTTTAGCAATAAATCTATCTTCAAAATCAGCAGAAATTCTATAATTTACCCCCAAAGCTAATTTAGACCATTCATTGTTAAAACTATTCTCAAAAGTTAACACAGCACCTGCATTTGTTACTTTGAAAAAATCTTCTTCTGTTGTTAAAGAGTTATTGTAGTAGGTTGTTAAATAATTGGTATTTCGAGCTTGAAATGTTAAAGACGCATTATTACCGTTAAACACTGATATTCCAGCAGGATTAATTATCATTGAGGTAACATCTCCGCCAACAGCTCCAAAAGCACCACCCATAGCAACAAATCTGGCACTACCATTTCCGTCATTCCTTGAAAACATTAATGATAAATTTTGATAACCTAATGACTGAGAATTAGACACGCAGCTAAGAGCGGCAAAAGCCACAAAAAAAATTATTTTTCTCATAAAAGTTTGATTAAAATTTTATCCTCCTCTCTTGGAAGAGCCACCTCTTGATGAACTACTACCTCTTGAAGAACTACCTCTACTAGAAGAGCCGCCACTTCTAATTGAAGAACTTCTTCGAGAACTATTATTTCTAATTGAAGAACTTCTAGACGAATTACTACTTCTAGTTCTTGGTGAGTAATTACTGTTATTTCTTGAAGATCTTCCTTTATAACTCGATCTTTTGGATGAACCGTTAGAACGAACAGAGGAGTTTTTTCTACCAGTACTTCTAGATGGTCTACTTTTAGCAGGAACATTTTTAGGCTTGTTGTAAACATTAATTTTACTCTTGTCTAGTCTAAGTCTATTTGCTAAATTATCAATGTTAATGTCATTAGAAGTGTTTTTTGCTCTTCTATTTGTGAAATTTACCCTTCTATTGCTACTATTTATCCTACGAGAATTTGTATAATTCCTAGTGTTTAGAGCATTGTATGAATAATTTCTTCTGCCATAATTGAAATTTCTAAATCCATTATAGATATAACCATTACTGTAATAACCTCTCCAGTTAAAAAAACCATAACCATACATGCCGTTAAAAAATGGATTGAAAAATAAAGGATTTAAATATCCATAACCTGGCCAGAAAGAAGGGTCGCCAAGTCTATTTCTCCATCCTAGTCTCCATGCTCTCCTATTCCAAGGGTTTAAATAACCATAGCTGAAATAAGGATCGTAAAAATTCCAATAATTATTAAATCCGTAACCAGCACCTCTAAGGTTTAGGTTAATTACTATTTGGTCACTATCTGAATTACCCCAAGCATTATTCATCATATATCCCTCACTAACCTCAGAGGAATTATTTGTATTATTATCTACTGAGCTATAGGTTTCAATATCTGTTAAAATATCAGTTCCATTAACTCCGTCTAATCGTTCAAGTTCTTTTGTGAAATAATTGTTTTCATATTCCTCATACTCTTTGCTATTGTCAAGAATAACTCTTGTTCTTTTAATTTCTTTGGTGTAAATACCATCGTTATCTGGAACATTTTGATAAACAGTACATGATGAAAAAAGAATAAATAACAGGAAAATTGTTAGAGGTAACTGAGCCGATTTGAAGTAGCAGATTGATTTCATAATGATTTTTTTTAGTAGTAAAAAAACAAATTGGTGATTAAAAAGCATATTTTTTTTTATTCACTATGCTTAAAATGCTTTAGTTTTGCTTTCGTATTTTTACCTATCAACAAATTTACAATAATTATAACAACTAATATTTAACAACATCCATGCCAAAAGTAATATTATGAGTAAGAAGTTAACTAAGAGAGCGGAAGATTATTCAAAATGGTATAATGAAATTATTCTTAAAGCCGATTTGGCCGAGAATTCAGCTGTAAGAGGATGTATGGTGATTAAGCCTTATGGATTTGCTATTTGGGAAAATATGCAGAAAGAACTTGATAGAATGTTTAAAGAAACAGGTCATCAGAATGCCTATTTTCCTTTATTTGTTCCTAAGAGTTTATTTGAGGCAGAAGAAAAAAATGCGGAGGGTTTTGCGAAAGAGTGTGCTGTTGTTACCCATTATAGATTACAAAATGATCCTGAAAAAGAAGGAAAACTTCGAGTTGATCCTGAGGCTAAATTAGAGGAAGAACTTATCGTTAGGCCTACTTCCGAGGCTATTATTTGGAATACTTACAAGGGATGGATTCAGTCCTACAGAGATTTGCCATTATTAATTAATCAATGGGCCAATGTAGTTCGTTGGGAAATGAGAACAAGATTGTTTTTGAGAACGGCTGAGTTTTTATGGCAAGAGGGGCATACAGCTCATGCAACTAAAAATGAGGCCCTCATTGAGTCCAAGCTAATGCAAGATGTATATGCTAAGTTTGCGGAAGAATTTATGGCTATGCCAGTTGTAAAGGGATTTAAGTCGGAAAGTGAACGCTTTGCAGGAGCAGAGGAAACATACACTATAGAGGCATTAATGCAAGATGGTAAAGCACTTCAAGCTGGAACGTCACATTTTTTAGGCCAAAATTTTGCTAAAGCTTTTGATGTAAAGTACGCCTCTAAAGAAGGAAAGCAAGAATATGTATGGGCTACCTCATGGGGAGTTTCTACTCGCTTAATTGGTGGTTTAATAATGACACATTCTGATGATTTTGGATTGGTATTACCTCCAAGATTAGCTCCTATTCAGGTTGCTATTATTCCAATCTACAAAGGAGAGGATCAATTAACACTAATCTCAGAGAAAGTAAAAATAATAGTGAAGTCACTTAGAGAAAAGAATATTTCAGTAAAATTTGATGACAGAGATACCTTTAGACCTGGTGCTAAATTTGCAGAATATGAGTTAAAAGGGGTTCCTGTTAGAATTGCAATTGGCAATAGAGATATGGAAAATAATACTGCAGAGGTGGCTAGAAGAGATACTCTGGAAAAACAAACAATCCCTCAAGACCAATTATCAGAATATATTTGTGAGCTTCTTGAAGAAATTCAGAAAAACTTATTTAATAGGGCGCTCTCTTTTAGGAATGATCACATTACTCAGGTGAATTCTTTCGAAGAGTTCAAAGAAGTTATTGAGAATAAAGGTGGTTTTGTGTCTGCTCATTGGGATGGAACCATAGAGACAGAAAATAAGATTAAAGAATTAACCAAAGCTACGATAAGATGTATACCAAATAAGGCAAAAGAAGAGGCGGGTACTTGTGTTTTAACTGGAGAAAAATCATCAAGAAAAGTCTTGTTTGCCAAGGCATATTAAATTTTGTAAAAAAATATTGTACAATTTTAAAAACGTTGTATATTTGCATCCGCAATCAGGATAAATGTTTTTTATAAGATTGCTTTTGGTCCGTTCGTCTAGGGGTTAGGACGCCAGGTTTTCATCCTGGTAACACGGGTTCGATTCCCGTACGGACTACAATTTTTATTAAAAAAACATATTAGAAATGGCAAATCATAAGTCAGCATTAAAAAGAATAAGAAGTAACGAAACGAAGAGATTACGTAACAAACATCAGCATAAAACTACTCGTAATGCTGTCAGAGATCTTCGTGCATCTTCCGATAAGAAAGAGGCAGAAGGAATGTTGTTAAAGGTAGTTTCTATGTTAGATAAGTTAGCTAAAAATAATATTATTCATAAAAATAAAGCAGCTAATTTAAAGTCTAAATTAACAAAACAAGTAGCTACACTTTAATTGCTGTAGACTACAAAAACCATAAAAAGCGCTCTGATACCATCAGAGCGCTTTTTTTTTGGCTTATCAAAAGTTATTTACCAATCGTAACTTTTTTGGGCATCTAATTTTATAAAAATAAATAGTAATAAAGTAAAACCCCAAAGAGAGGATCCTCCGTAACTTAGGAATGGCAGTGGTATGCCAACAGTAGGTATGAGTCCAATAACCATTCCTATATTTACTATTAAGTGAAAAAATAAAATTGAAGCAACTCCATAACCATATATTCTCCCAAATTTATTAGCATGTTTTTCTGCTCTGTAGATTATTCTATAAAGAAGTGATATAAAAACAAGAATTAAAAGGCTTGATCCAATAAATCCCCATTCTTCCCCAACAACACTAAATATATAATCTGTGTCTTGAGCAGGAACAAAATCTCCTTTGGTTTTGTCGCCTTCTAGAAATCCTTTCCCCCAAAATTTTCCTGAACTAATAGTTTGCATGGATTGATTTGAATTATAACCAATTTGTTTTGTATCTGATGTTTTTCCAAGTATTACCTCAAATCGATCTCTTTGATGCTTTTTTAAAACATGATTATATGAATAATCTGCAGAAAAAATAAAAAGGAAAGAAATTAAGTACATTCCTAAAATCTTAGTCCAATTAAATTTTAAAAAACGTTTATTTCTATAGATGTTATATAGCATGTATAGGGTTATTAAAATAAAAAGATAACCTATAATTATTTTGACACCTAATAAGATGGTAAGGACAAATAACAGTATAGAAGTACACCCAAGGATAATATATGCTAATGTTAAGCCCTCTCTATTTAAAACAAAAAAGAAAGCTAAATATATAATTGCAGAACCAGGATCATGAAGAGCAATTAAAGATGCAGGTAAAAAAATTATTATGAAAGCTTTGAGTTGATTTTTTATTATACTTAAGTTATATTTTCTATCACTTAATAATTTTGCTAGTGCTAGGGCTGTAAATACTTTGGCAAATTCTGATGGCTGAATACCGATACTTCCGAATCGATACCATGATCTTGCACCATTAATTTCTGTTCCAAAAAAAAATAAACCAATTAATGACAGTAATGACAAGACGAAAAAAATACTGGCAAATTGCTGAAAAAATTTAGCATTAATAAAGAGAATGAATATAATAAGTGGAATACTCAATAAAATCCATAGAAGTTGTTTGCTATATTTTGTGGAAAAATCAAAAATTTGGACACTTTCCTCTGAATAGGTAGCAGCAAAAATATTTATCCAGCCAAAACCGACTAGTATTATGAAAAAGAATACTAGGAGCCAATCTATACCATAAAAAATATTATTTTGTTCCTGCCTCAACTTTATTGGGTTCTTTAATTTGACTTTGATATATTGAACTTAAATCTGTAGCTAACATTCGATCTTCAATCCATTTTCTTTTTACTTGTCCTGTTAAATATTTTTCAATTAAAAGACTTGTTATTGGTGCTGCTACAGTAGAACCAAATCCTCCGTTTTCAATAAATACAGCAACTGCAATTTTAGGATTGTTTTTAGGCGCAAATGCAACTAAAATTGAATGATCGGGTAATTTAATTTTTTTTCCGTCAACCTTCATGAAATTTTCTGATGTCCCGGTTTTACCAACAATATCAATACCCTTTATATTAACCCAACTAGCTGTTCCAGTTTTAAACACTTCATGCATCCCCTCAATTATTGGTTCAAAATGCTCCTTATCAATAGAGGTTTGTTTTGGGTGCATATACACTGAATCACTTATTATTTTATTATCAATATTTTTTACTACGTGAGGAGTAAAGAAAAATCCTCTATTAGCAATTGCAGCAGTAACATTTGCCAGTTGTATGGGAGTTGTTAGGACTTCTCCTTGCCCTATTGCATTTGAAATATTTGTTGAGGCATTCCATTTATATTTATACATTCTGCTATAATATTCTCCATTTGGTATTAATCCTTTATCGCCTTCAGGTAGATCATATCCTAAATAGTTTCCTAAACCAAAGCTTCTAACATGAGAGTTCCAATTATTCATGCCTTCAATTGGGGTATTGTTTTTTTCAATAATTCTTTTGTAGGTATTTGCAAAATAACTATTACATGATTTTGAAATTGCTGAATGTAATTCAATAGGTTTTCCAAAAATATCACAATGACATTTCATAAACTCCTTCTTTCGGTTTCCGTAACGATAGCCTCCATTACAATAAAAACGGCTATTTTCATTTATAACTCCTTCTTGGAGACCAATTAAAGCATTAATTAGTTTGAAAGGAGAACCTGGAGCATAAGTTCCTTTTAAGCCCCTATCGTACATTGGTTTATTGATTGTGTCACCTAGCAGTTTTACAGAATTAGGAGATCGTAAACGTCCTACCATCATATTAGGATCATAGCTTGGCGCTGTTATTAGTGCAAGAATCTCGCCGCTAGAGGGTTCAAGTGCTATGATGCCACCCCTTTTTCCTTTCATTAATGACTCTCCATATTGTTGTAGGTTACTATCTATAGTGAGTGTAATATCTTTTCCGTTTACAGGCAAAGAATCGTACATACCATTTTTAAAAGTTCCCATAATTTTATTTAGCCGATCTCTTCTGAAATATTTTTTCCCTTTTTTCCCTCTTAGTACCTTTTCATATTGGGCTTCAACACCAGCTTTTCCAATTAACTCTCCTTGCTCATAGTAATCATCATTCTTCGCAACTATTTCGTTTACCTCATTAATATAACCTAAAATATTTGCTGCAGATTTTATGGGGTAATTTCGAATGATTCTTTTTTGGATATTAAATCCTTGAAATTTGTGTAATTTTTCTTGAAGAAAAGCAAAATCTTCCTTGGCAAGTTGTTTAAGAAAAACAGACTCTAGCCAAGGGGCATATTTCACAGCTTTTTTAAATCGTTTTAAAAAATCTTCTTTGGTTATTTTCAATAATGAGCATAGCTCAATGGTGTCTAGAGGAATCACCTCATTTGGAACAATAGTTACGTCATATGATAATTGATTAGCTACTAACAATTCGCCATTTCTATCGTAAATGTAACCTCTCTCTGGGAAATCAAACATCACTTTTACAGCAGAATTTTTTACAGGATTATAGTCACGACTTTTCAATATTTGTAATTGAAATAATCTCCCAATAAATAGGACTCCTATTACAGAAATTAAAAAATATAGCAAAAAACTCCTTTTCATAGTTAATTAAGTTGTTTTTCTCTTAGTATGTATGACCCTGCAAAATAAAGAATCAAAGTAAAAACACTTGAGTACAAGGTGTTTAATAAAACTGTTCCCATATTTTGAAAACTAAAATTATCTAGTGAAAACAATACAAAATGGTGAATAATAGTCAAGGTTACAACATAATTAAAGACCTGTCCAAATGTTTCTGTGTGAAGATCAAATAGGAGGTAATCAATATTATTTTTTTTAAAAAATAGTTTAATGAAATATAAACGCAGAAATGCTATAATTAATAGAGATGAAGCATGTATTCCGCCAGTATCTGAGAAAAAATCTAGTATTAATCCGTATAGGAAAGCACAAAATAAAATGATGAATCTATTTTTGTTTAAGGGAAATAAAAAAATAAATGTGATGTATAAATATGGGTTAATATTACCTGAAAAATTAATGTTATTAAACACCAATATTTGGAGAAATAGAATCAAAACAGTCCAAATAAATACTCGTATTTTATTCATTGCTGTTGTTTTCAAGGTTCATTATTTCATGCTTATCAAAATCTTTAATTACATAAATATTTTTCAGATTACTCATGTCATTAAAAAGTTGAATATTTATAATCCTTTTTATTGAGGCCCCCTCTTCAGTATCAATTACTTTTCCAATAGGGATACCTGCAGGAAAAATTGTTGACATACCGCCAGTTACAATTGTATCTCCACTTTTTATGATTGCTTGTCTAGGAATATCTAATAGTTGTAAAATATTATAATCAACACCGTTCCACATTAAACTACCAAAATATGAGCTATTTTTTAGTCTGGCATTAATTTTACTATTTCTGTTTAAAATAGATTGAACTCGTGAGTAATTATTTGATACATGCTCTGTAATACCTATGATTCCCATAGAGTTAATCACAGCCATTTCGTTTGATATACTATCATTTTTCCCTAAATTGATTGTTAGGAAATTATAGTTTCCACCAAATTGATTTTTTTCTATTTTACCCTCAATAAAATAAAATCTTTGTTTAAAACTGGTGGTATCATCAACTTTTTTTGACTTAATTTCGGCTAACAATTGCGAAAATTTTTCAACTTTATTTTTTAATACTAAATTTTCGTTTACAAGTAAAAGGTTTTCCTTATTAAGATGTAAATAATCAGTAAGAGAATTTATTTTATTGTAAAACCCACCTGTAAATGAATTGGCAGAGTTCACAAATTTACTTTTATGGAAACTACGATTATTAATTACTAGATTTATTGCTATAAATTCTAAAAGCAAAAAAAATAAAAAATACCGATACTTCTGAATAAAATAGATGAGTTGTTGCATAAGAAGTAAAGATGTCTGTGATTATTTCATTAAGACACTTTTGTATTTATCTAATTCTTTCAGGGCTATCCCAGTACCTCTTACAACAGCTCTAAGTGGGTCTTCAGCAATGTAAACAGGTAAGTCTGTTTTTCTTGAAAGACGTTTGTCTAAACCTCTCAACATTGAACCTCCTCCGGCAAGGTAAATTCCTGTGTTGTAAATGTCAGCAGCTAATTCTGGAGGGGTTTTTGAGAGTGTTTCCATAACAGCATCTTCAATTCTCAAAATTGATTTATCTAAAGCTTTGGCTATTTCTCTGAAAGAAACTTGTACTTGTTTTGGCTTTCCACTAAGCAAATCTCTACCCTGAACTAACATATCTTCTGGTGGATTATCTAAATCTTCTGTGGCTGCACCAATATTTATTTTTACTTTTTCAGCTGTGGTATCTCCAATATAGAGGTTATGTTGAGTCCTCATATAATACATGATATCATTAGTAAATAAATCTCCTGCTACCTTTACAGACTGATCACAAACTATACCAGCCAGAGCAATTACCGCAATTTCTGTTGTTCCACCACCAATATCGATAATCATATTTCCTTTAGGTTCCATGATATCGATACCAACCCCAATTGCAGCAGCCATTGGTTCATATATTAAGTATATTTCTTTGGCGTTCATATGTCTAGCGGAATCTTGGACCGCTCTTTTTTCAACTTCGGTTATCCCAGAAGGAATACAAATTACCATTCTTAGTGCTGGTGGGAAAAGCTTCTTTTTAATAGCAGGAATTTTTTTTACAAATTCCTTAATCATTTCTTCGGATGCTTGAAAGTCTGCGATTACACCATCTTTTAATGGGCGAATTGTTTTTATGTTTTCATGCGTTTTACCTTGCATTAAATTAGCCTCCTTACCTGTAGCAATAATTCTACCAGTAACTCTATTTCTTGCAACAATAGATGGGCTATCTATCACAACCTTACCATTATGAATAATAAGTGTATTTGCCGTTCCTAAATCAATGGCAATGTCTTCTGTCATGAAATCAAAAAAGCCCATAAAAATGATTAATTTTCTAAATGTGTATGATTACTTACAAATCTAATAAAAATAAGCTAGTAATTACGTTGATTTTTAATGTTTAAAATGTCTAGTACCAGTCATTACCATAGAAACATTATTTTTATTGCAATAATCAATGGTTAATTGGTCTTTAATCGATCCGCCTGGCTGAATTACGTTTGTAATTCCTGCTTTATAAGCAATTTCTACACAGTCAGGAAAAGGAAAAAAGGCATCGCTAGCCATTACCGCTCCTTTGAGATTAAAATTAAAATTTCTAGCTTTTTCTATTGCTTGCCTTAAAGCATCAACTCTGCTTGTTTGTCCAGTTCCGCTAGCCAATAATTGCTTGTTTTTAACTAGTACAATAGTATTTGATTTAGTGTGCTTGCATATTTTTGAAGCAAACAATAGATCTTCTAATTCTTTATCTGTTGGTTTGTTGTTAGTTGCATACGACAAGTCCCCTAAAACGTCTGTTTTATCATCTTTATCTTGGATTAATAATCCGTTTAATGAGGTCCTAACTATCTGCTTGGGTAATTCAAAACTTTTTTGAATTAGAATCACTCTATTCTTTTTACCTTTTAAAATTGTAAGAGCGTCTTGATCATAAGAGGGCGCTATTACTACTTCGCAAAAAAGTTGGTGAATTTCATTGGCGGTAGCTAGATCAATTTTAGTATTTGAAATCAAGACACCTCCAAAAGCAGAAACTGGATCACCAGCTAATGCATCAACATAAGCCTTACAAATTGTTTCTCTTTGAGCAAAACCACAAGCATTATTATGCTTTAAAATAGCAAATGTTGGATCTTCGGATACAAATTCATTCATCAAGTTTACAGCAGCATCTACATCCAGAAGATTATTGTAGCTTAACTCCTTCCCATGAAGTTTATCAAACATAGCTTCTAAATCACCGAAGAAATAGCCCTTTTGGTGGGGGTTTTCTCCATAACGTAGAGTTTTTGAATTTAATTCACTTGCCTTATACACAACTTCATCTTCATTAAAATAATTAAAAATAGCAGTGTCATAGTGAGATGAAATATTGAAAGATTTTGCAGCAAACTTGTTCCTTTCTTCTAGACTTGAAGCACCATTATTTGATTTATAGAGTTTTAAAAATTCTTCATATTGATCCATCGATGATATGGTAAAAGTATCTTTAAAATTTTTTGCAGAGGCTCTAATAAGAGAAATACCACCAATATCAATTTTTTCAACAATTTCTTGTTCTGTTGCTCCAGAGACCACAGTTTTTTCAAATGGATATAAGTCAACAATTACAAGATCAATCTGTGGAATCTCATATGCTTTCATTTCTGAAATATCTCCTTGATGATCTTGTCTGTTTAAGATTCCTCCAAAAACTTTTGGGTGTAATGTTTTTACTCTACCACCTAAAATTGAGGGATAAGAGGTAACATCTTCTACAGGAGTAACAGGAATTCCTAATTCTTTGATAAATTTTTCTGTACCTCCTGTTGAGTATATAGTAACATTTTTTTTGTGTAACTCTTCAACTATTGGCTTTAGACCATTTTTGTGAAATACGGAAATTAATGCAGATTGGATAATTTTTAGATTGCTCATTTTGTGTGCTTTGTTAAGCACACAAATCTACTAAATGTGAGTTGCTAAAACAACAGAAAATAATTTGAAATAAAGAAACTTATACTACAATTGTGAATAAATTTTTTTTGTAAAAGATTCTACAAGATTGTTATAGTTTTTTTTGGATTTTTCTGATTTCTTTTTTCTATTTAATAATTTTATAAAAGGGTTAAGTTTTCTCTGTTTTTTCATTGTTAACGAGGGATGTTTTTATTGTAAAAATAATCTTTAAGATTTTTAGAAACAATACCAATAAATAGGTAAATTTTTAACTACCTATTTTTAGTGAAATAATTTTTAACAGGATTTAATCATGTAGTAATAAGTTCAATTTTTATAAAGTTCAGCAACTTTAGCGCAAACAAACTCTAGTAATAGTTCGTCTAGTTCTGAGAATGGGTTAGAATCATGTGAATCAATGTCTATTTGACCAATATTTTCACCATCTACAAAAATAGGAATTACAATTTCTGATTTTACTTTCCACCCACATGAAATATAATTTTCTTGTTCACTAACGTCTTGAACAACAAAATTTTTGTTACTCAGTGCTACCTGTCCACAGATTCCTTTACCAAAAGGGATAATGGTATGATCTGTTGGCTCTCCAGTAAATTCAGCTAATTTTAATTCTTGCTTGTCACCATTTTTGAAATAAAAACCAACCCAATGATAATAGGATATTTGATTTTTTAAAAAATCACAAATAGCTTGTTGTTTTAATGAGGTTGTTTTATTAGAGGATACAATACTGACTATATTCTCTTTTATAAAATTAATATTCATGTTTTCTTTATATTTACGTTCTATGAAAAGATTTTGTAAAATTAATTCAAATTCTCTATGAAAGGACAAAGAAATACTGTTCTTTTTTTGATAAGATTTTTTGTTACTTATTTTATACTATTTGGTACTTATTCTTTCTATCTAAATAAAACTCAACAAAAAGAAGGTGTATTTTCTTGTTCACCCATTACTAAAACTGTGGCAAATCAAACAAAGACTTTGTTATCCGTATTTGATTATAATGTCGAAACATTACAGCATACAGAAGAAATGTCTATGAAAGTTATATTAAATAACACCTATGTTTCAAGGGTTATAGAGGGTTGTAATTCAATCAGTATTATTATTTTATTTATAGCATTTATTGTAGCGTTTCGTGGAGGGATTAAAGAGACAATTATTTTTGGTACAATAGGGAGTATAATTATTTATGGAGTCAATATTATAAGAATTTCATTTTTAACTGCAATGATTTATGAATATAAACATTATCAAGATGTATTACACAATATTGTTTTTCCACTCATAATTTATGGAACTACTTTTTTACTCTGGATTGTTTGGGTTCATAAATTTTCAAATTACAAAAAATGAGAATGATCTTACGAATAGTACTTATTTTTTTCTTTTTTGGACTTTTATTTTTTGTCAGAGCTTTTGAGCTTGAGTTATTTTATGATCCGTTAAATAGCTATTTTCAAAATGAATATTTATACAAAGAAATTCCTTCAATAAATAGATGGAAATTGCTTAGTAACCTTTTTTACAGATACACTCTTAATTCCTTAATTTCAATAGGAATTATTTACTTGATTTTTAGAAATAAAAAAATGATTAATTTCTTACTACTTTTTTTTACAGTAGCCTTTATTCTTCTTATAATAATTTTTTTCATTTCTATCAGAAATAATTTGGAGGAAGGGTATCTTTTTTCTTTCTATGTTCGAAGGTTTATAATTCATCCACTCTTTTTATTAATTCTTATCCCTGCGTTTTACTATTATAATAGGCCCAATCAATAATTTAACATATTTTTAAATATTTCTATTGTAAATTTGCAGGGTAATGGAAATAATTATCAAGAAAATAATCGCTTCAATTCTGTCATTTATAGTGTTATTTTCATCTATGTCTTTTGCCATAGATGAACATATCTGTGGTGATCAAGTTATGGATGTGTCTTATTTTGGAAATGCCGATAATTGCGGTATGGAGGAGGTTAAAATAAATTCCAATAATTCAGTTTTAAAAGGGAATAATTGCTGTCTAGACCAAATAACACTCTTTCAATCATCTATATTTAATATAGAAAATCCCACTAGTCTTCATAATTTAGAATTTCAATTTCTTCCTTGGAATTCAGGCCTTTATGTTGGTTTTCAGGTAATTAACTCTTTTAAGCTAGAGTATTACAAAGACTTCTCTCCGCCTGATATTAATATTGATTTTCAGGTTTTACATCAGGTTTTTTTAATTTAATTATCAAATAACATTAAATTTTATCATCTTTTTTGGGTGGTAAATCGTCTTGTTATTATTAAAATTAAATTAAACCCAATGAAAAAAAATAGTATTATTATCATATTTTTAGTTTTACCATTGTTTTTATTTTCTCAAGAAAAATTAACTGGTATGATCATGGATAAAAATAATCCAAAAGATAATTTAGGAGTTTTTGGAGCTAATGTCTACTGGCTAAATACCTCTATAGGAGCTACAACTAACGAAAAAGGATGGTTTACAATTCCATACAACAAAAGCTATAAGAAACTTGTAGTTAGCTATGTAGGTTATAAGACAGATACACTTAAAATTAGTGATTTGGAGCCAATACATCATTTTATAACATTAGAGAATGAATTGGAAGAAGTAACCTTAAAAAGTAAAAAGAAGGCTACTCAAAGGTCCTTTATTCAAACAAAAAATGTTTTTACAGTTAATAGTGAAGAGCTTCTCAAGGCTGCTTGTTGCAATTTAGCTGAGAGTTTTGAAACAAACCCATCCATTGATGTAAATTTTTCTGATGCATTAACAGGGACTCGTCAAATTCAAATGTTAGGCTTAAAGAGTCCTTATCTACTTATTACTCAAGAAAATATTCCATCAATACGTGGTGCTGGTCAGGTATTTGGTCTTACTTTCACCCCTGGAACATGGGTTGAAAGTATTCAAATCACCAAAGGTGCAGGGAGTGTTATTAATGGCTACGAGAGCATTTCAGGTCAAATTAATGCCGAGTTAGTAAAACCTCTAACAGATAATAGAATCTTTCTAAATGCTTATGGATCTTTAGGAGGTAGATATGAACTGAACTCACATTTAAATCATAAAATTTCTGACAAATGGCAAACAGGAATATATATTCATGGAAATTATAGAAATAAAAAATTTGACAGAAATAAGGATGGATTTCTAGATAATCCTCTAATTAGCCAAGTTAATGTTATGAACCGTTGGCAATATTTAGATGCAGAAAAAGGATGGGTAAGTTTTATTAATGTCCGATTTATGGATGATTCTAAACAAACTGGCCAAAATAATTTTGATCCACTTATAGATAAAGGTAGGTCTGAGGTATGGGGTGGTGAAATAGATACAAAGCGTTTTGATTCTTCTTTAAAATTAGGATATGTTTTTCCACAACTCCCTTTTCAAAGTTTTGGATTTCAGTTTTCCTACAGTAACCATGATCAAGATTCTTATTTCGGCCTTAAAACGTATGATATTAATCATCAAAGTGTCTACTCTAATTTACTCTTTAATTCAATAATAGGTGATACACGTAGTAAATTTACGACAGGATTAAATTTCACTTATGATATTTATGATGAATTTGTTAATTCAATAAATTTTTCTAGAAAAGAGAAATCTTTTGGAGGTTTTTTTGAGTATGCGTACGATAATTCAGATAATTTTAGTTTTACTTCAGGCGTAAGAATAGATACTCATAATTTACTTGGAACTTATATAACACCAAGATTACATATTAGATATGTTCCTTGGGAAAAAGGAGTGTTGAGAGCTTCGATTGGACAGGGCAGAAAAAGCGCAAATGTATTTGCAGAAAATCAACATTTATTTGCAAGTACTAGACAGATTGATATCCAATCCTCAGGAGGTAAAATTTATGGATTAGATCCAGAAGTTGCATGGAATTATGGGTTATCATACTTACAGGGATTTAATTTATTTAATAGAAAAGGAGATATTACTTTTGACTATTATAGAACTCATTTTCAAAATCAAGTTGTAGTAGATTGGGAAAATCCGCAAAGAATTTCTTTTTACAATTTGGATGGAGAAAGTTATGCAAATAGTTTTCAAACTGAGGTTAATTATTATGTAGATGATTTCACAAGCCTACGTTTAGCATATAAATTCTATGATATAGAAACTGATTATTTTTCAGGAAAATTATCAAAACCGTTAACACCAAATCATCGTTTATTTGCAAATATTTCATATGAAACAAAAGAAATAGATGATATAAAACAATGGAAATTTGATTTAACTTATAATTTTATAGGTGAACAACGATTACCAGATACATCAACTAATCCGGTGGAATACCAATTAGGAGAGTATTCAAATTCATATAGTTTATTAAATACTCAAATTACTAAAGTTTTCACTGAAAAATTTGAAATGTATTTTGGAATAGAGAATTTAACAGATTTAAAACAGAAAAATCCTATTTTAGCATCTGATGACCCATTTGGTGATAGCTTTGATTCAACAATAATATATGCGCCAATTTTTGGGAGAATGTTATACAGTGGATTACGATTTAAAATTAATTAATAATGAAAAAAACTATTCTTATTATTTGCTTGTTGTTGATAGGATTTTCTGCATCAGCTCAAAAGAAAAAAAAGAACTCTAAAGTCGCTATTGAAGTTGATGGAGTTTGTATGATGTGTAAAAAACGTATTGAAAAAGCTGCATTAAACTCTAAAGGCGTAAAGTTTGCATCCTGGGATCTTAAAACCCATCAACTATCACTAATCATAGATGAAAATAAAACAGGGACAAAAATTATTCAACAAAATATTGCCGCTGTCGGACATGACACTAAGGGTTTTAAAGCTAAAGACCATGCTTACAATAGTAACCCTGCATGTTGTAAATACAGAGATAAAAAAGTTGTAGATAGTCATGAAAAAGTTGAAAATTAGAAGTCTATTCTTAAAAACTATAACTATAATTTTTATTGTTAATCTTTTTGTTTCTTGTCAAAAAAAAGAGAGAACTATTGGTGATATTCTTTCTAAATCTCTTGAAGCTCATGGAGGACTAGAAATTTGGCAGCAAGTTGATACACTTTCCTTTACGAAGAAAACAATTTTATACAATCGGGAAGGGTTGAAAGAGAAAGAGATTACTCAACATCAATCTTTTTATGGAGGTGATTTTATAAATGGTGAAATAACCTCAATTGGAGTAGGTAAGTCTAGAATATCTATTATAGGTGACATTTACTCTAAGAGTATCGAGGATTCTTTGGTTGTGTTAACAGATGATGATGTCAAATTAATTAATAAGTCCTTTAGGTCAGCATATTACGTTATAAGCCAGCCTTTTAATTTAAAGCAAAGTGATGCATTGCTTTTTTATAAAAAAGACACTATTTTAAATGGTGAAAAAACATTTGTAGTGGATGTTTCTTACAGAGAAGATGAAAATACAAATACTCCAGATCAATGGACTTATTTTTTTAATGCCAAGACATATTTAATTGTAGCAGCAAAAGTTTTTCATTCGCCTACAGTTAGTTTTATTGAAAATATAAAGTTTAATAAAGAAACACCGTTTGTTTTTAATGCAGAAAGAGAGAGTGTTTTTTTGAATAAAGACGGATCCAAAGATTTTTTAAGAGCCTCATACTTTTACTCAAATTATAAAGTTGCTTTAAAGAAATAAAATAATAAATCCCAACCTATTAGATTGGGATTTATTATTACTTACCTAAGATGCTATTACATCATTCCTGGCATTCCTCCTCCCATTGGAGGCATTCCAGCACCAGCAGGAGTTTCTTCTTTGATGTCTATTAAAGCACATTCTGTAGTTAGAATCATGCCTGCAACTGAAGCAGCATTTTCTAATGCAACACGGGTTACTTTTTTAGGATCAATAATACCAGCCTCTAACATATCTACATATGTTTCTGACTTAGCATCATAACCAAAATTTTTGTTTCCTTCTAATACTTTATTTATAACTACGGATCCTTCACCCCCTGCGTTTTCAACGATGGTTCTTAAAGGAGATTCAATCGCTTTATTTACAATTTGAATTCCAGTTGTTTCATCCAAATTTTCTGTCGCTATTTTTTCAAGTGTTTTTTTAGTTCTTACTAAAGCAACACCTCCACCAGCAACAATACCTTCTTCAACTGCCGCTCTTGTAGCATGAAGGGCATCATCTACTCTATCTTTCTTTTCTTTCATTTCAACTTCTGAAGCTGCTCCTACATATAAAACAGCAACTCCTCCGGCCAATTTAGCTAGACGCTCTTGAAGTTTTTCTTTGTCATAATCAGAGGTTGTAGTTTCTATTTGTGCTTTTATTTGGTTAACTCTAGCTTTTATTGCTTCGGCATCTCCATTTCCATTTACAATTGTAGAGTTGTCTTTATCTATGGTGATAGTTTCAGCAGTACCTAATAGATCTAATGTCGCATTTTCTAAAGAGAAACCTCTTTCCTCAGAAATTACTGTACCACCTGTTAAAATTGCAATATCTTCTAACATAGCTTTTCTTCTATCTCCAAATCCAGGAGCTTTCACAGCAGCAATTTTTAAACCACCTCTTAACTTGTTTACAACTAAAGTAGCTAAGGCTTGTCCATCAACATCTTCGGCAATAATTAGTAAGGGTCTACTAGATTGAGCCACCGGTTCCAATATTGGTAGAATTTCATTTAAATTAGAAATCTTTTTATCAAACAATAAAATGTATGGGTTTTCAAGATCAGCAATCATTTTATCTGCATCAGTAACAAAATAAGGAGATAAATATCCTCGGTCAAACTGCATACCTTCTACAACGTCTACGTAAGTTTCCATTCCTTTGGCTTCTTCAACGGTAATAACGCCTTCTTTACCAACTTTTTCAAATGCAGTAGCAATAAGATCTCCAATTGTATTGTCATTGTTGGCTGAAATAGCTGCAACCTGTTTTATTTTTTCTGAGGAGTTTCCAACTTTCTGTGCCTGTTTTTCTAAATCAATTATGATCGCCTGAACAGCCTTATCAATGCCTCTTTTTAAATCCATAGGATTGGCACCAGCTGCAACGTTTTTTATACCTTCTTTAACAATGGATTGAGCTAGTACAGTAGCTGTAGTAGTTCCATCTCCAGCTAAATCATTTGTTTTTGAAGCTACCTCTTTAACCATTTGAGCACCCATGTTTTCAAGCTCATCTTCTAATTCTACTTCTTTAGCTACAGATACACCGTCTTTAGTTACTGTTGGAGATCCAAACGATTTAGAAATAATCACATTTCGTCCTTTTGGACCTAAAGTTACTTTCACTGCATTTGCAAGAGCATCTACACCTCTTTTAAGGCCGTCTCTAGCATCACTATCAAATTTTATGTCTTTTGCCATTTTTATTCGTTTTAGTAAAGTTTAAACAATTGCTAAAATGTCGCTTTCGCGCATCATTAAATAATCTTTTCCTTCAAGTTTTAGTTCTGTACCTCCGTATTTACCATACAAAACAGTGTCTCCTACTTTTACAGTTAATGGTTCATCTTTTTTGCCATTCCCAACAGCTATGATAGTTCCTTTTTGAGGTTTTTCCTTAGCATTGTCTGGAATGATAATCCCTGAAGCTGTTGTGGTTTCTGCAGCAGCTGGTTCTACAAGAACTCTGTCTGCTAGAGGTTGAATTTTTATTCCCATTAGTATATTATTTTTATTTAAAATTTAAATATTCAGAAATTATGCCATTTATAATCAACTGACATTTTTTCAAGTTACTGATTTGAAATCGAAATTTTTCGAAAAAAAAATGCCAACGTGTCATTTCGTTGGCATTTTTAAATTACAATTCATGCTTTTTGTTTGTTAAAGCGAATCATTTATAATTGGTAATGTATTGTTTGAAGACTTAGGAGTTGAACTTACATCTTCAAGTGTATTGTCTAGCTTAATATTTGAAGTATTATCTCTTTCAATTGAAAAGTTTGATAATAAAATTAATGCGAACATGGAAATAGCTAATGTCCAAGTAGTTCTGTCTAAAAAATTGTTTGTGTTTTGAACACCACCCATAGATTGAGCTCCTCCTCCTCCAAATGAAGAAGATAAACCTCCACCTTTTGGATTTTGAACCATTACTATTAAAATCAATATAACAGCTATTAGTAAAATAACCGCTAAAAATAAATTATAACTCATGATTTATTGTTTTGTTAATTTTTTTATTCCTTTAATTTGGTCTGCAAAGAAACCACTTTTTTCTGGATATTTCAAACTTAAAATTTCATAAGCTTTTATGGCTTTAGAGAACTTTTTTTGTTCTAAGTAGACTTTCGCTAAAGTCTCTGTCATTAACGATTTATCTGCTTTATTTTTAGGAATAACTACTTCTATTGTCTCATCTTTTTTTAATGAGCTAATCTTAGGATTATTTTCTATAAAACGGTTAATTAAAAAATCTTTATTGTCTTTTTTTGTTTTAACCTTTTCAACTTTTCCTCTATTTATAGGTTTGTGTGTGGATAATTGTAACCATTCATTAAAAGAATGAGTTTCATTCTTGTCGAATTTTATAGGTGAACCTATATCAATTATTTTCTCTTCAACTAACTTAATTTCTTGATAATTAGCTATTTTATTTTTGGCTATTTTCTCTTTTATCTGTTTATGAATGTCAGATTTTTTCTCAAAATGTATCGAAGTTATAAAATCAAACAATACTGATCTGTCTGTTGTAAAGGCAGCAGTAATTTTCAATTCATTATTGTATCTGTAGCTATCATTGTTTTTTAACCCTTTGAGATAGAGAGCTCTTGCAGACTGAAAATAAGGATATTTTCTTGTAATATTTTTTAATTCCGCAACCTGAAAGTCTTTCAAGATTTCCGGATGTGAAATTATATTTGTGAAGACTTCTGTGTTCATTACCAGTTTCCTAAAGAAGCATTAAAAATATCCTGAATAATACGCTCTAAAATTTCTTCAAGAGCAGCATCTAAAACTCCTCCAGTTAATTGAGCGTTTGCGTCAAAATCTGAATAAAATGAAAACTGCTTTTCAAAATCATCTTCTTCTTTTAAACGATTATAAAAGCGGACATTAACAGTAATTGTTAATCTATTTTGAGCTGCTGTTTGCTGAGATGTTGCACTCATAGGATTTACACGGTATCCTGTAATTTCTCCTTCAAAACGTAAATCTCCTCCAGTGGCTGTTAAATCTAAGTTAGTCTGTCTTAAGAATAAATCTTGCATGTCTTGCGTAAAACGCTGACTAAGTTGAGGTTCAATTAGCGCTGCTTGGTTTGGAAAAAAATCTACTTGAATAGTTTTTGCGTCTCCGGTAGATCCACCATTAAATTTATAAATACCACAGCTTAAAAATATTGAGGTAATTATAAGAAAAGATAAGATGTTAATTGTTTTTTTCATATGTATGATCAAATGTACAATTTAATTACAAATCGTATTGTTTGATTTTTCTATACAAAGTTCTTTCAGAGATGCCTAATTCTTTTGCCGCTAATTTTCTCTTGTTATTATTTTTTTCCAGTGATCGTTTAATCATTTCAATTTCCTTCTCCTGAAGAGAGAGGTTTTCACTTTCTTCAATGTCCTCAACAAAGTCATAATTATTTTTAGAATCATGATGCTGCGGAAGATTAACAACTTCTACAGGGTAATGTTCAGGTTTTTTTTCTTGATATATTTTTTCAATTAGCTGGTGGTTTTCCTCTTGAACTTTCTCTGTGTTTCCACTTTGCATCAAATCAAGAGTTAATTTTTTTAAATCATTGATATCATTTCTCATATCAAAAAGAACTTTGTACATAATATCTCTTTCTGTTGAAAAATCACTTTTTGATGAAGCTCCTACTAAAGCGGGAAGATTTCCTTTATTATTTGGTAAGTATTGGGAAATCTTTTCGGCAGTTACAAGCCTTGTTTCTTCTACCACAGATATTTGTTCTGCAATATTCCGTAATTGTCTAATATTACCCGGAAAGCGATAATTTAAGAGAAGGTTAGTTGCATTATCGTCTAACCTAATTGTAGGCATTCGGTATTTTTGCGCAAAATCTGATGCAAATTTTCTAAACAACAAATGAATATCTTCTTTTCGCTCTCTTAAGGGAGGAAGGTTAATTTCAATTGTGCTAAGTCTGTAATATAAATCTTCTCTAAATTTTTCTTTTTCAATAGCTAATTGCATATTTAAGTTGGTTGCAGCTACAATTCGAACATTTGTTTTTTGAACTTGAGACGATCCAACTTTAATAAACTCTCCATTTTCTAAAACTCGCAATAATCGAACTTGTGTGGTTAAAGGAAGTTCACCAACTTCATCTAAAAAAATGGTTCCACCATCTGCTACTTCAAAATATCCTTTACGGGTAGACGAGGCTCCTGTAAAGGCTCCTTTTTCATGTCCGAACAACTCACTATCTATAGTCCCTTCTGGAATTGCTCCACAGTTAACAGCTATGTATTTAGCATGTTTTCTATGAGATAGTTGGTGGATAATTTTTGGAATACTTTCTTTTCCTACTCCACTCTCACCTGTTACTAATACAGAGATGTCCGTAGGAGAAACTCTTACAGCTTTCTCTAGGGCTCTAGTAAGTTGAATATCATTACCTATGATGCCAAATCGTTGCTTTACAGTCTGTATATTGTCCATTTTATTAGTAACTTAATTATTATCGGAATAACCAACAGCAATACCCTTAAGTGTGGCTGATGTACAACTTTCAACTTTTACATTTACAAACTCACCTAATTGATAATTTTCTTTTGGAAAAACAATTACTGTATTCTGTGTGTTTCTTCCTTTCCATTGCTGAGGATCTTTTTTTGATGTACCTTCTATAAGAACTTCCTCAGTTTTTCCAAGATGTTGTTTTGTTCTGTAAAGGCTGTGTTCTTGTTGTAAATCAATAATTTCTTGTAAGCGTCTTTTTTTAACATCAAGAGGCACATCGTCAGGCATCTTTTTTGCAGCCAATGTTCCTGGTCTTTCAGAATATGCAAACATAAAGCCAAAATCATATTTCACATACTTCATTAGTTCAAGAGTATCTTTATGATCTTCTTCGGTTTCTCCGCAGAACCCTACAATCATATCTTGAGAAAGGGCCATTTCAGGGATAATATCAAAAATAGTATCTACTAATTTTTTATATTCTTCATTGGTGTGCTGTCTATTCATTGCTTTTAGCATTTTATTGCTTCCACTTTGAACAGGTAAGTGAATATATTTACATATGTTTTTGTGTTTTGCCATTACATGAATAACATCTAGACTCATATCTTGTGGGTTAGATGTTGAAAAACGAAATCTTGTTTTTGGAAATTTGACTGCACACATATCCAATAATTGAGCAAAATCAACTGATGATGCTTGAGCAATTTCGGATGCCTTTTTAAAATCTTTTTTTAATCCACCACCAAACCATAAGTAACTGTCTACATTTTGTCCAAGAAGTGTAATTTCTTTAAAATTTTTATCAACCATTTCTTGAATTTCCTCAATTATGCTCTTAGGATCACGACTTCTTTCTCTTCCTCTTGTGAAAGGAACTACACAAAAAGTACACATGTTGTCACATCCCCTTGTAATAGATACAAAAGCTGAAACACCATTAGAATTTAATCTCACGGGAGAAACATCTCCATAGGTTTCATCTTTAGACAATATTACATTGATGGCATCTCTTCCCTCGTTTACTTCAGACAGTAGGTTTGGAATATCTCTATACGCATCTGGGCCAACAACTAAATCTACAATCTTTTCTTCTTCTAAAAATTTTTCTTTAAGACGTTCTGCCATGCAACCTAGGACCCCTACCTTCATGGTAGGATTTACTTTTTTAACCGCATTATATTTTTGTAGACGTCTTCTAACTGTTGTCTCGGCTTTTTCTCTAATTGAACATGTGTTAACTAGAACTAAATCTGCCTCTTCTAGTATTTGTGTTGTGTTATATCCCTCTTTATCTAGAATAGAAGCTACAATTTCACTATCATTCATATTCATTTGACATCCGTAACTTTCAATGAAAAGTTTTTTTGAATTTTCAGTTCTTTTCTCAGTTACAAGGGCCTTGCCTTGAATTTTTTCGTCTATGGTTTTTACTGTATTTTTCATCTTTTAATTATGGAGCAAAGATACAACCAAATTAGAAAAAATATGACATATTGGCAGAAAAATTAAAGCTAAAGTCCTGTTAAAAAGGAGTAGATTTTACATAATTGGGTATATATAAAAAAAAACTTTCTACTTTTGCAAACCAAAATCTAGTTCTTTTAAGTCTTGATTTTTGTGAAATAAACATTGTATATGGCAAAAAATTTAGTAATTGTAGAATCACCAGCAAAGGCAAAAACTATTGAAAAATTTTTAGGAAAAGATTTTCAAGTTGAATCAAGTTATGGCCATATTGCAGATTTACCATCTAAAGAATTAGGTATAGATGTAGATGGAGATTTCAGACCAAAATATATTATATCAGAGGACAAAAAACCTGTTGTAAAAAAATTAAAATCACTAGCAAAAAAAGCTGATATGGTTTGGTTGGCAAGTGATGAGGATAGAGAAGGAGAAGCTATTGCATGGCATTTAAAAGAACAATTAAAACTTGATGAAAGTAATACCAAACGTATTGTATTTCATGAAATAACAAAAAAAGCAATTTTAAAGGCTGTTGAAAATCCAAGGGATATTGATTATAACATGGTTAATGCTCAGCAAGCTAGAAGAGTATTAGACAGATTGGTAGGGTATGAATTATCTCCTGTTTTATGGAGAAAGGTTAAAGGAGGTCTTTCTGCCGGTAGAGTACAATCAGTTGCAGTTAGATTAATTGTCGAAAAAGAAAGAAGTATTCAAAACTTTAAAGCAGATACACACTACAAAGTGGTTGCACAATTTTCTAATTCTCAAGGTAAATCTTTTAAGGCTGCAATACCTAAAAACTTTAACTCAAAAAATGATGCAGAGGATTTCTTGAAATCTTGTTCTGACGCAATTTTTTCAATTTCAGAATTGTCAAAAAAGCCAGCCAAAAAATCGCCTGCAGCACCCTTTACTACCTCAACTCTCCAACAAGAAGCTTCAAGAAAACTTGGGTATCCTGTTGGAAAAACAATGCAAGTTGCTCAGCGACTTTATGAGGCAGGATTAATCACATATATGAGAACTGATAGTGTAAATTTATCTGTTGATGCTAGAAATGATGCTGAAAAGGAAATATCAGATTTTTATGGTAATGAGTATAGTAAACAACGAATTTTTAAGTCTAAATCAAAAGGTGCGCAGGAGGCTCATGAAGCTATTAGACCAACTAATTTAAAAATTCACTATGTAGATAAAGAATATGACCAAAACAGGTTATATGATTTGATTTGGAAAAGAACCATTGCCTCACAAATGAGTGATGCGGAATTAGAGCGAACCAATGTTAAAATACAGAATTCAAAAAATGAAAAAATCTTTACAGCTAATGGTGAGATGATAAAATTTGATGGATTTTTAAAAGTGTATCTAGAAGGGAACGATAATGAAGACGAAGAAAAAGCAGGTATGCTACCAAACTTGTCTAAAGGAGATCAGATAGATTATAACTTTATTAATGCAACTCAAAGATTTACGAGTCCACCATATAGATTTACTGAAGCTTCCTTGGTTAAACAATTAGAAGAATTAGGAATTGGTAGGCCATCAACCTACGCTCCAACAATCTCTACAGTGCAAAGAAGAGGGTACGTAGAAAAAGGTCAAAACGAAGGTGTTGAAAGGCCTTTCGAGCAATTAATTTTAACAAATGGCACTCTTAAAACTCAAAATTTAGTAGAGAAAACAGGTTCAGATAAAAATAAATTGATACCTACAGACATCGGGAATATAGTTAATGATTTTTTAGTAACTAATTTTTCTAATATTTTAGATTTTGGTTTTACAGCCAAGGTTGAGTCTTCTTTTGATGATATTTCTGAGGGAGATGAAAATTGGACTAAAATGATTAAAGGGTTTTATTCTAAATTTCATGATAATGTTGAAGACGTCAAAGAGAATGCAGAAAGGGAAAGTGGAGAGCGTATTTTAGGAAATCATCCTGAGTCTGGAAAGACAGTTTTAGTTCGATTAGGAAAATTTGGACCAATTGCACAAATTGGTGCACCTGAGGATGAAACAAAACAATTTGCGAGTTTAAACAAAGATCAAAATCTAGGAACTATTTCCTTAGAAGAAGCGCTAGAGTTATTTTTACTACCCAAAACAATTGGAACATTCGAAAATAATGAAGTGATTGTTGCTAATGGAAGATTTGGACCTTATATCCGTTTTAATGGTATGTTTGTTTCATTAGACAAAGGAGAGAATCCCATGTCAGTAGATCTAGAGAGAGCTCAGGTTTTAATTGAAGCCAAGCGAAAAGCAGATGCTCCCGTTGGTCACTATCAAGATCTTCCAATACAAAAAGGTGTGGGGAGATTTGGACCATTTCTCAAGTGGAATTCTATGTTTATTAATGTAAACAAAAGGTATGATTTTGAAAACCTCACTTCAACAGATATGAATGAGTTGATAGAAGAAAAGATTCAAAAAGAAAAAGATAAATTGATCCATGATTGGAAAGATGTTGGAATTCGTGTAGAAAAAGCTCGTTGGGGAAGATTTCATATTTTAAAAGGAAAAATTAAGATAGAACTTCCTAAAACTACAAATATTGATAAAATTACAAAAGAAGAAGCTGTTAAGATGATAGAGGCAAAGACCCCAAAAAGAAAGGCAGCGAAAAAATCCTCTACCAAGAAAAAAGCAACAAAAAGAAATAATTAATCATTATATTGCAGCTATATTATCAAAGAATAAATGAACGCTGATTTTTTAACCCCTATAAAAGATTCTGTAGTAGCGCATTCAATATTGTTGCCTTCAACCTCTCTTGGCGCAAATATGCGAATACATACTCAAACAGATGGTTTTCCAGACTTACAAGGAGTTAATATCGCAATTTTTGGTATTGAAGAAGATAGAAATACTGAAAATAATTTAGGAAGTGGTAAAGATTTACATCACATCAGAAGACACCTATATCAATTATATCCTGGGAATTGGAACACTACAATAGCAGATATTGGTAACATAAAAAAAGGAGAGTTAATTTCAGATTCTCACTTTGCAATTAAAGAGGTTGTAACGAGTCTCTTAAAATTGAATATTTTACCCATAATCATAGGTGGAGGTCAAGATGCAACATTCTCTAACTATAAAGCTTATGATAAACTAGAACAAACTGTAAATTTAGTCACTGTAGACAACATGTTTGATCTAGGGAATATAGATGATGAATTGTCTTCAAAATCATATCTCAGTAAAATAATTATGGAAGTCCCAAGCAATCTGTTCAATTACAGTAACATCGGATACCAAACGTATTTTAATTCTCAAGAAGAAATTAATTTAATTCAAGGCTTAAATTTTGACGCATACCGATTAGGAGAGGCAAAAAATTTAGAGATAGTTGAGCCTGTTTTTAGAGATGCAGATATTGTAAGTATAGATATTGGAGTAGTTAGACAGAGTGATGCCCCGGCTAACAACAATTTATCTCCTAATGGTTTTTATGGTGAAGAAATTTGTGCAATATCAAGATATGCCGGCATAAGTGATAAAGTGTCGTCATTTGGGATATACGAATACAATTCTAAACATGACTCTAATTATCAAACAGCTCATTTAATTGCTCAAATGATTTGGTATTTCATAGAAGGTGTAAATTATAGAGCCAAAGATTACCCATATTGTACCAAAGAAGACTATCAAAAATTTACTGTTTTATTAGAAAACGATGATCCCATAAATTTTTACAAGAGCAATAAATCAGGGAGATGGTGGATGGAGATTAATTTAATTAAAGATAATAAATACAAAAGGCATGCGTTAATACCATGTACATACGAGGATTATTTAGAAACAACAAAACAATTAATACCAAATAGGTGGTTTAAAGCTCAAAGAAAAATGCTTTAAATAGTAGACTATCATAAGTTTAGGTTAAAATACAAATATTACATTGTGTTTTTACAAAAAAATCTTTAGGTTTACGTCTTTTTTTAGGAGATATTATAAAAAATATGAGGAAAGCAATATTGTATATTTTTTCGATAACCATCATGTATGGGTGCGGTTCAAATGATCGTGGTGAGTTAGTTGGAGTAAAAATAAAAAACAAATGGTTTAGTGAAAAACCTTTTGGAATGGTATCCATTCCAGCAGGTTCATTTACAATGGGTAAACAAGACGAGGACATTACCGGAACAATGAGTGCTCCACCTAGAACTGTAAGTCTTAGTAAGTTTTATATGGATGAAACAGAGATATCAAATTCAGAGTACAAACAATTTGTAGAATGGGTTAAAGATTCTATTGTTAGAACAGAACTTGCACTCATGGCAGACTTTGTTTCTGGAGGTAGTTTAATAGACGATAACGGTCAGCCAATTTCTGGAGGAATATATGACTTCGCTTATGCAGTTGCAGACACAACAAACCAAACAGCTTACCAAAAATACATGTTTGAGAATTATTATGAACTAGATTCTCTTTATACAAAACCACTTAATAAAAATGAAGATATTATTTGGGACACAAGTCAATACCCAGACGTATACTATGCAGAAGTCATGGATTCCTTGTACACTAAAAAAGAAGATTCAAGAGATGGAGTAAGAACTTTCAATACTAAAAAACTTATATACAATTATACTTGGTATGATGTTAATTCGGCAGTTGAAAGGCCTAACGAAAGAAAAAGTTTTTTAGAGAAAGAATCTGTATATGTTTATCCTGATACGACTGTTTGGATTAAAGATTTTAATTATTCCTACAACGACCCAATGCATCAAGATTATTTTTACCACCCAGCTTATCAAGATTACCCAGTTGTGGGGGTAAGTTGGAATCAAGCACAAGCATTTTGTAATTGGAGAACCAAAAACAAAAACGATAGAATGCGAGACAAAAAAAACTTTGCAAAAATTCCTAGTTTTAGACTTCCTACTGAAGCAGAATGGGAATATGCTGCAAGGGGAGGTCTTGAATTCTCCAAGTATCCTTGGGGTGGCCCAAACACAACTAGCGATAGAGGATGCTTTTTAGCAAATTTTAAACCTGTTAGAGGAAACTATGCAGTAGATGGAGCACTTTACACAGTAGAAGTTCAGTCATTCAACGCCAACGATTATGGATTGTATAACATGTCTGGTAATGTTTCTGAGTGGACTAATTCATCATTTAATAACAGCTCTTATTACATGGGTTCTACGATGAATTCAAATGTTGAAGACAGAAACAATAAAAGAAAAATAATAAGAGGTGGCTCATGGAAAGATGTTGCCTATTATTTAGAGGTAAGTACAAGAGATTTTGAATATGCTGATACCGCAAGAAGTTATATCGGTTTTAGAACTGTTCAATCTACTGTAGGACCTTCAATAAACACTAACAATTAATTATCCCCAACTTAAACAAATCGTTATTAAATTATGGCACAATCAAAATCAACTAAGAAATTGTTCAACATGGCTTATGGTATCGGAGCCGCGATAGTTATCCTTGGAGCATTATTTAAAATACAACACATATCAATTGGTCCTTTAACCGGAGGATTAATGTTAACCATAGGTATGGCCGTTGAGGCAATTGTATTTGCAATATCTGCATTTGAGCCTGTAGAAGAAGATTTAGATTGGACCAAGGTATACCCAGAACTAGGTGATGCAGACGGTGAAGGAGCAGGAGTAAACGGGATGTTGTCTCAGAAATTAGATAATTTATTACAGGAAGCACAAGTAGACACAGAGCTGATGACGAATCTTGGAAACAGTATTAAGAGTTTTCACACTGCTGCAGAAGGTTTAAGTGTTGCTTCGGAATCAATTTCTTCTACTGCAAAATATAACGAACAAGTAGAATTAGCAGCTACTCAAATGGAGTCTTTAAATGGTTTGTATCAAGTACAAATGGAAAATTCCAATAAACAAGCAGAGTTAAACAACGCTATGGTTGAAAATTCTGAACGACTAAAAGAACAAATGGAATCATTGGCAAGTAATTTATCATCTCTCAACGGAGTGTATGGTGGAATGCTTTCTGCAATGTCTACTAAATAATTAGTTCATCATTAACTTAAAAAACTAATTATTATGGCAGGAGGAAAATTATCCCCAAGGCAAAAGATGATCAACTTAATGTATCTAATTTTCATTGCAATGTTGGCAATGCAAATGGATAAAAAGGTATTGTCATCGTTTGGCTTTATGAAAGAAAAAATTGAAGATGCAAACGTAGCATCTTCCACAAATATTGACAATATTTTATCAAGTTTAAATACAAAGGCAACCGATCAGCCAGATAAGTTTGCAGACTTAAATAAAAAAGCACAAGAAATTAATAAACTTTCAGAAAATTTATTTGTTTATATGAGTGCCTTAAAAGATTCTATTTTATCTGACACAGATGATGAAGATAAAACCAACTATGAAGCTATGAGTGGTGGAGATAGACTTGATGAAATGTTTTTTAAAGGGGAGGGTTTAACTCCTCAAGGTGAGAAATTTGTTGAGAGTATTAATTCTTACAGAGATAACTTATTATCCATTCTTGGAACTGATGCAAATCCAGATTTGATTAGAAATGTTAAAAAACGATTTAATACAGATCCTGAACCAGCTAGAGAGGAAGATTCTCCTGAAATTCCTTGGATAAAAAGTAGATATGAAGGTATGCCTATGATTACTTCTATTGCTAATATTACTCAAATACAAGGAGATGTAAAAAATACAGAAGCTGAGATATACACCAATCTTTTAGGAGGACAGTTAGAAACAGAAGTTTCTTTAACAAATTACGAGGGTATCGTAGCACTTAAAAAAACAGCTTACTTTGCCGGCGAGAGAGTTGAAGGGAAAGTTGTTTTAGGACGTTATGATGCTACCTTAGTACCAACTGAAGTAATTTTAAATGGTAGAGATTTAACTGATAAGGTTGAAGAAGGTCAAGTTAATATTGATATTCCTGCTGGAAATGTAGGAACCAATAACATTAAAGGGACCATTACATTTATGCAAGACGGTGAGGCTCAAGATATACCTTTTGAAAGCTCTTATTCTGTAATAGCAGAACCTAGTGAAGCTGTAATTTCTGCAGATAAAATGAATGTAGTTTACAGAGGTTTAGACAACCCGATATCCATATCAGTTCCAGGAGTAGGTGATAAAGATATTACACCCACAGTTGGTAAGGGAAATAAATTAACAAAGACAGGGAATGGTAAATATATTTTAAATCCAGGATCAGGTAAAGAAGTTACCATTAACGTTTCAGCAAAATTGAGTAGTGGTAAAAACATTAAAACACCTAAAATATTTAGGATTAAAGACATCCCTGCAGCCGCTGGAACTGTTAGAGGAGATTTTGGGGTAGTACCTATGCCAAAATCTAGTTTAGGAAATACTCCAATAGCAGCTGAATTACCAGACTTTGTATTTGATTTAGAGTTAGTCGTTCAAGGGTTTACTATTAAAGTACCAGGTCAATTAGCTGTGAAATGTGTTGGAACTAGGTTAAGTGCTAAAGCTAAGAAAACACTTGCAAAGGCAAGAAGAGGTGATTTAATTACTATTTTTGATATCAAAGCCATTGAAAAAGAAAAAGGGACACGTATTAAAAAGGTATTACCAGTAAGTATACAGATTACAAATTAGAATAAAATGAAAGTACTATGAATTGGAAGGTTTATTATTTAGTCTTTGTTGCATTGTTAGTTTCTAGCTATAGCAATAGCCAGTCTAACTTATTAAATGCAACTGAGGTTGATCAAATAGGTAAGCAAACAAAAGAAAAAATTGCAGCAGACAATGATAGTCCTTTATCCTATGGATATATAGATGATAGAGACATTTTATGGTCTAAAGTTGTATGGGAATTTGTAGATTTAAATCAAAAAATAAATCTACCATATTATTATCCAATAGATACTGCAAATATATCCAATGACAGACGTTCATTATTTGATACTTTACTAAAAGGAATTAGAAAGGGTGATATAAAAAATGTGTATTCAGATTCTTTTTTTACATCCAAAATAACTGGTTCTGAGATAAATGAAAAGTTGGTAAACATTCGTTTAAACGGAGATTATCCAGATACTTTTAGAATTCAAACTCAAGATATTGAAGGGTATATGATGAAAGGGATGTGGTATTTTGATAAACGATTAGGGGAATTAAAATATAGACTACTAGCATTGGCACCTATGGGTAAAGATGTATTAACTCTTGGGTTGCCAGATATAGAAGACGACGAACTTTATGAGCTCTTTTGGGTATTCTATCCTTCAGCGAGAAATATATTACACAAAGCCAAAGTTTTCAATCCTAAAAATGTATCGCAACCAATTTCTTATGATCATTTATTAAATGCTAGAAGATTTAATTCTGTAATTGTACGGGAGGAAAATATTTATGGAAATAGAAAAATTGCAGATTATATAAGAGGAAATGCATTATTTCAACTTCTAGAAGCTGATAGAATTAAAGAATCCATTAGAGATAAAGAAATAGACATGTGGAATTATTAATGTCATATAATTTTAAATACATAAAAAAGCGTTTCGATATTCGAAGCGCTTTTTTATTGTAAAAGAGTATTTTTGAATTGTGAAAGTAGATTACATAATAGTTGGGTTAGGCTTAGCAGGATTAGCTTTTGTAGAGAAACTTATTCAAGCTAAAAAAAGTTTCATTGTTTTTGAGGATGATTCTCAAACGTCTTCTCTTGTTGCTGGTGGTGTTTATAACCCTGTAATTTTAAAACGATTTTCACCAGTTTGGAATGCTAAGGAACAATTATCAGTAGCTCTCCCTTTTTATGATAAGTTGGAAAAAAAATTTGGTCAAAAGTTTGATCAAAAATTTTGTATCAAGAAAGCATTCAAATCTATAGAAGATCAAAACAATTGGTTTGCTGCGTTTGATAAACCAACTGTAGCTCCATTTTTAGACATAAAACTAGACAAACAAGCCTATGAAGGTGTTGTAGGTGAATATTATTTTGGCAATGTAAAAGAGGGAGGAAGAATAGATACATTAAAATTAGTTGAGGCTTATAGACAATATCTTAAAAATAATTATTGGATTCGCTTTGAGAAGTTTTATCATAAAGATATTTTATTTCAGGGTAATTTGGCTATATACAATAATATTCAGGCAAGTAAAATTGTTTTCTGTGAGGGATTTGGTATTAAACAAAACCCTTATTTTAATCATTTACCATTGGAAGAGGCTAAAGGTGAAATAATTACAATCCATGCACCCAATTTAAATATAGATTTTTTACTGAAATCAACTTTATTTGTTTTGCCGTTAGGTAACAATCATTATAAAGTAGGTGCTACATTTAACCATCAGGATAAGACTTCTAAACCCTCTGTTGAAGGAAAAGAGGAATTAGTTGAAAAGTTAAAAAAAGTAATCTCTGTACCTTATACTATTAAAGATCAGTCAGCAGGTATAAGACCTACAGTCAAAGACAGAAGACCAATGGTAGGGGTTCATCATATTTACAAGCAATTGAGTGTCTTAAATGGCCTGGGAACCCGAGGAGTGATGATTGCTCCTACAGTAGCTGAAAATTTGTTCTCTCATTTAGAGTTTGGGAAAAAACTAGATCAACAGATAAATATCAAAAGATTTGAAAAGAAATAATTTCATTCTTCATAGCTAACAAACATATTTATCCAAAGAATTCGTGAAAGTCTCAAGTTAATTGGAACAAAAAGAATTAACGCTATAAAAACTATAGCAAAAGATGTTAAGATAGGAAGTCCTATTAATAATTTTGAAATGATAAAAGTTATGATACAAACAGCTACGGTGATGGCGTAACTCACATACAATGCACCAAAATAAAATGCAGGCTCAATCATATATTTAAGATCACAATAGGAACATTTTTTTAGTAGTTTATTTACCCTTATAGGATGAATAGAAAAAGGATATTTGAAAAAACCCCCTTTATGACATCGAGGACATTTACCTACTAAAATACTATGTATTTTACTTCCCTTTCTAAACATTTTGAGTATCTAAAATCTAAAATTAAAAGTCATGTAAAAATACTCAAAATAGTCTTTAAAAACTATCGTTTGCTAAACTCCATAGTTTCCTGATAGAGAAATAAAAATAAAAAGTAGGGTGTGTAAAATAGATGAAAGTTTTGAAATATTATTGTATTCTTTTTTTAGTTAGTTTTGCAACGTTAAAAATGATATGAATTAATGCTTAACGTACACAACTTAACGGTCTCTTTCATGGGGACAGACCTGTTTTCAGGAATTACTTTCAAACTAAACAAAGGAGACAGAATTGGATTAATAGGTAAAAATGGAGCTGGGAAATCTACCTTGTTAAAGGTTTTATCTAAAGATATTGAAAGTAGTGCCGGAACCATGGCTTTTGATAAAGACATAGAAATTGGTTTTCTTCGACAAGATATAGATTTTGTAGCCGGAAGAACAATACTAGAGGAGGCCTATCAAGCATTTGAAGAAATTAAATCTATTGAACTTAAACTAGAAACAATAAATAATCAGTTAGCAACAAGAACTGACTATGAAAGTGAAGAATATAGCCAATTAATAATAGATTTAACGGATTTAACAGAGCGATATGAATTATTGGGAGGTTATAACTATCAAGGAGATACCGAAAAAATACTTCAAGGGTTAGGTTTTCAAAGAGAAGATTTTGATAAACTAACAGATACTTTTTCAGGAGGATGGAGAATGAGAATTGAATTAGCTAAGCTTTTATTACAAAATAACGATATTCTTCTTTTAGATGAACCTACCAATCACTTAGATATTGAATCTATTATATGGTTAGAAAACTTTTTAAAATCATATGCTGGAGCAATTGTATTAGTATCTCATGATAAAATGTTCTTAGATAACGTTACAAACAGAACTATTGAAATTTCTTTAGGACAAATTTATGACTACAAAAAACCCTACTCTCAGTTTCTACTTTTAAGAGGGGAAATCAAAGAAAAACAATTACAAGCGCAAAAAAATCAAGAAAAAGAAATCAAGCAAAAGCAGCTACTAATTAATAAATTTAAAGCAAAAGCTAGTAAAGCTTCTATGGCACAATCATTAATGAAACAACTAGACAAAGTAGAGCTTATAGAAGTTGATCAGGATGATAATGCTACGATGAATGTTCGTTTTGCAATTTCAAAAGAACCAGGAAAGATTGTTGTTGAGGCAGAAAAAATTAGTAAAAGTTACGGAGAAAAACAGGTGCTTGAAAATGTAGATCTTTTGATAGAGAGAAATAGTAAAATAGCCTTTGTTGGTCAAAACGGACAAGGAAAATCTACTTTGGCAAAAATGATGGTTGGAGACATTCCTTTTGACGGTCATTTAAAATTGGGGCATAATGTAGAAATTGGGTATTTTGCTCAAAATCAATCAGAGCATCTGCCACCAGAAAAAACTGTTTTAGAAATTATGGAGGACGCTGCTACCGATGGCAACAGAATGCGTGTTAGAGACATGTTAGGGGCATTTTTATTTGGTGGAGACGCCGTAGATAAAAAAGCAAAAGTACTTTCTGGTGGTGAGAGAAATAGATTGGCATTGTGTAAATTATTGTTATCTCCATTTAATGTTTTAATCATGGATGAGCCAACAAATCACTTAGATATAGCCTCTAAAAATGTGCTAAAAGAAGCCTTAAGACAATTTAATGGGACTTTAATTTTAGTATCTCATGATAGAGACTTTTTACAAGGTTTAACAACAACTGTATTTGGTTTCAAAGATAAAGTGATAAAAGAGTATTTAGGAGATATAGATTACTTCCTTGAACAGCATAAAATGGAAAATCTTCGCGAAGCTGAAAAAAGAACGGTTGTAAAAGTAGATAAAAGTACTTCAAAGAAAGCACATGAATTAACCAGAGATCAAGAGAAGCAATTAAGGAAACTAAAAAATAAGTTGTCTAAAATTGAAACTCAGATTAGCAATTTAGAAACTGAAATTGCAAAGATAGATTTACAATTAGCAGAAAATTATGATGAAGTCTCTAGCAAACCTAATTTCTTTGAGAACTACAAAGCTAAAAAAGCTCAAGTAGAGTTGTTAATGTCAGATTGGGAATTAATTGAAGAAGAGGTTGAAAAATTTTCATAATTTGTGATCTTTATTCATGAATTTTAACACTCAAATATCCATAAAAAATCAAGAGGTAGTCCTTCCTGAATTATCAGATATCGATTGCCAGATTATTATTAAAAGAGAAGATCAGATTCATCCCTTAGTTTCTGGAAATAAATTCAGAAAATTAAAATATAATATTCAAGAAGCTGTCAAACAAAAACACACAACGCTTCTTACTTTTGGAGGCGCCTTTTCTAACCACATTCTTGCCACAGCTGCAGCCGGGAATTTAAAACAGTTACAAACGGTAGGAGTGATTAGAGGAGATGAATTAGGAATAAATAGCTCTAAAACATTAGAGGCTAATCCTACTCTTAGAACTGCCTCTGAGTTAGGGATGAAATTCGAGTTTGTTTCAAGAGAGGAATATAGAAATAAGACTTCAGCACGTTTTCTGCATAAACTTCAAGAGAAGTATGAAGATTTCTATTTAATTCCTGAAGGAGGCACAAATGATTTAGCCGTAAAGGGATGTGAAGAAATTTTAGAAAAAGAAGATTATCAGTTTGATTATATTTGTTCTTGTGTAGGTACTGGAGGAACAATTTCTGGAATTATTAATAGTGCTCAAAAGCATCAAAAAATTTTAGGGTTTCCAGCATTAAAGGGCAGTTTTTTAAAAAAAGAAGTACAGAGATACTCTAAATTTAAAGATAATTGGGAGTTAATTAATGATTATCATTTTGGAGGTTATGGTAAATATTCCGATGAACTTATTCATTTTATGAATAGATTTAAAAAAATAACTCAAATCCCTTTAGATCCAATATATACAGGTAAAATGATGTTTGGTGTGGTAGATATGATTAAAAATAAACTATTTCCGGCTGGGAGTAAAATTCTGATAGTTCACACTGGAGGTTTGCAGGGTATAGACGGATTTAATGAGTTATTAATGAAAAAAAAGAGTGACTTAAAAATATTTTAAAATGAGGAGTAAATTATTTCTTTTGGTTTTTTGTATGCTTTTTCTCGCTAGTTGTAGCTCTAGTAGAACAACTACTGCAAGGAAAAGAAATCAGTCAAAAACTACCGAAACTCAAATTAAAAAATTACCGTCAGTAAAGCAGTCACAACACGTTAAAAAGCTTGAAAAAGGAAACAAACCATTAAATAAATATACTCTTCAATATATTAAAAAATATGCTTCATTAGCTGTTTTAGAAATGCATAAATATAAAATACCTGCAAGTATTACACTTGCTCAAGGTGTTTTAGAATCAGGGAATGGAAGAAGTAAATTGGCTTCTAAATCTAACAATCATTTTGGAATTAAATGTCATACAGGTTGGAAAGGTGGTCGTGTTTATCATGATGATGATGAAAAAGGAGAATGTTTTAGGAAGTATAAATATGTCGAGAGTTCCTTCAAAGATCATTCAAAATTTTTGAGTGGAAGAAGGCGTTACGCTAGCTTATTTAAATTAAGAAAATCAGATTACAAAGGATGGGCAAAAGGGTTAAAAAAAGCGGGTTATGCTACAGATAAAAAGTATCCAAAAAAACTAATTAAAATTATTGAAGATTATAAATTATATGAGTTTGATAAGTTTCGTGAAAAAGATTTAAAAAAAATAAAAAAAGAAACTAAAAGAAGTCAGGCTAAAACCATTACTAAATCTAAAAAAAGTAAACAACAAAGTTATAAAGTTAAAAAGGGAGATACATTATATTCTATAGCTAGGAAATTTAAAACTACAGTAGAAAATCTTAAGGATGCAAATAACCTCTTTACTAATAACCTTTCCATTGGTCAACAACTTACTATCAAATAATAGTAGGAAAGTTGTCGTATATTAATGTAAATAACAACTAATTACTACCAGCTATAATTCTTTCTGTTTGCTTGTTTTTTAATAGCTTTTATAATAACACTTTCTAACTCGTCCTTTTTTGTAGATTCTGATTTTTTATTAGTGATATAGGCTCTTCTTTTTTTATCTAATTGATTGATTTTTTTCTTAATAGTAATTCTTTTTTGACTCAATAGATTTACATGTTTCTCTAGCTCACTATTTGATAATTTTTGTAATTCTAGAGGAAGATTTGATCTTTTAATAGAAGCATAATCAATTTCTTCATCTTGAGATTTGTCTACAAGATCCCAAGTTGAGTTTTTATAAAATCGTTTACTTTTGCTGATAGCCCTACCCACACTAACTGATGAAGAATAATTAACTGCATTTTCGTCCTGAACTGCCTGTTTTTGATATTTATTTAATCCCTTTTCACCAAAATAAATATAGGTTTCGTTTAGCTGTTTGTTTAAAATAATGATATCAGTGTCATAAGGTGTGATAATATGGATTACTTTTTTATTTTGATTGATAGTCATATAATCTCCTCTCCCTAAATTAGCTCCATCTTGCCACATGCCTGAAATACCTTGATTATAATTACCACAAAAAATTGTATTAACAATAACATCTTTTTCTATTGCATCTGAAATAGCCTCCTTATAATGAAGTTTGCCTTGAGTAAATGGTTCATTTCCAGCTATAAAAATTAATTTAAGATCATTTTTATTTTCCCCCCAATTTAATTCGTTAAGAGATGTGTTAATTACTTGGCCACAATATTCTTTACCCCCATTTGTAGTTAGTGAAAATAATTTTTCTGAAATCTCATCTAAATCATTGTTAAATGGAAGTACTTGTCGAACAAAATTATCTGATGATTCTAGAAGATCATTTCCATACTCATAAATGGCAATTTCTAAATTAGGTTTTTTAATTCCATATGAAGCGTATGATAATTCATTAATTATCTCCCATAGTTGAGCCTTCGCTTGATTAATTAGACCATCCATACTATTGCTTGTGTCTAATAATAAAGCAACTTTAATTGTATGATTCTCTTTTTTTATACCCTCTAAATTCTCTGACATTAAATTTAATGACATTGTTAAAAGAAGTACAGTAGTTAACTTAAATAAATTTACTTTCATCATTATAATGTTCATTAGTTAAATAATAAAACTAGTTGAGTTTTATAGTGTTATATTTATATATATTGCAATAGTGATGCCATAGTTTCTGTGCCTCAGAGAATAAGATTATAATTTAACTTTTTTTTATAAAATCAGTTTTATAGATATTTGTTACATATAAAATCTTAAACTAGAATAAAATAATACTCTAAAATGAAAATTATTAAACCTGTGAAAGGGAAACACCCTCAAATATCTGAAGACTGCTATATTGCAGAAAATGCTACTATCGTTGGAGAAGTTTCTATAGGAACTCAATGCAGTGTTTGGTTTAATGCAGTTATTAGAGGAGATGTTCATTACATAAAAATTGGAAATAAAGTAAACATACAAGATGGAGCTGTTATTCATGCTACTTATAAAAAATCACCAACAACTATAGGTAATAATGTTTCAATAGGTCATAACGCTATAGTTCATGGTTGTACTATTCACGATAACGTTTTAATTGGAATGGGAAGTATTGTTATGGATGATTGTGTGATAGAAAGTAACTCAATTATTGCGGCTGGAGCAATTGTTACGAAAAATACTCGGGTAGAAAGTGGTAGTATATACGCAGGAATCCCTGCAAAAAAGATAAAAAATATATCTCAAGAAATGATTTCTGGGGAAATTGACAGGATTGCTAATAGTTATATTAACTATTCTAGTTGGTTTAAAGAATAGAAAAAGGCTTAGTGATTTTGTCACCAAGCCCTCAAAAATTACTAATTTTCTCTTTCATTTAGTTTTTATAAAATCTCTTTTTTTTCTGATGTCTTCTATTTTTCATTTTCTGATTTCTCTTTTTTTCAAGTCTTTTAAACTTTTTAAATTGTTCTTCATTTAGAATGGTTCTCATCTCTTTTTGAAACATGATTTTACGATCTAAAATTTTATTAGCCATTTGATAACGATTACTTGCATCAATATTTTTTACTTCATTTTTTGATTCCCTCATTCTATCCGCTTCAATCTTTCGCTCAGAAATTAGTTTAGTAATAACTGGTGTTAGTTTTTTTTGTTGCACTTCAGACAACTCAAGTTCTAAAGTCATTTTTTTAACTTTTAGTGTTGTGAGTTGTTTTGTTGTTAACCTTTTTTTATTTTTAAAAAGTTCTTTTTTTTGTGCATTAGTAGTTAAAGAAAAAGAAATAAATAGTGCTAAAAGACTTACAATTCTTACCATGATGTATTTTTTATATAGTTTATTTTTATACTTTTTTGACCAATAAAATCATAAAAGGTTTAAATTTGACCTTTCAATTAACGGATCATTAACAATTTATATATGAAAAAATTACTGTTTTTATTGCTATTTGTTTCTTGTTATGCTTTTTGTCAAAAAGCTCCAATTGTAGACTTGTCTAGCCCAAGAGCTACGGTATATACACATGTCTATTTTTTACAAAATAATTCTTACCAGCCAAAGAACGCTGCCAAAACTATATATGGATTGGATGAGAAAAAATCAATTCAGGCAGCTATAAAAATTAAAAGAATTTTAGACGGAAAAGGATTAAAAGTAGATTTTAATTTAATTTCTGATAATGCTAATTATAAAGATAGCACTGCTTTTTTAACTCAGCACAAATTTGTTTTATTTCCTGATAGAATGCCTCTTGTGTCAGTTGAAAAGAAGGGTGATTTTTGGTATTATTCCACTGAAACCCTAGAAAATATAGATTTTATATATGCTGAAACTTTTCCTTGGTACATTGAAAAAATTCAAGAAATCATTCCTGGTGTTGGACATAAAGAAATTTTATCGGTTGAAATTTGGCAATATTTTGCATTTATAATATTAATCCTTTTATCAATCATTTTATTTGTAATAGCAAAACGGTTGGCTTTCTTGTTTTTAAGAAAAATTTTAAATAAGTACACAAAAAATAAGAATAGTGACATCAATATTACCTTAAAAAAATTAGCACATCCCATCAGCTTATTAATAGCTATTTCACTGATAGATAAAGCTTTACCATCGCTTCAGTTTGGTTTAGAAATTAATAAATGGTTATTTCTTGCTGTTAACATAGCTTCAACAATTTTTTGGATATACGTATTTTTAAAATTAGCACAAGTTTTATTGAGTTTATTCCATGATTATACTCAAAAGACAGAAGCTAAACTAGATGATCAATTAACTCCAATTTTAAGAAATTTTGCAAGCGTAATTATTGTTGTTTTTGGATCTTTCAAATTACTAGTTTTATTTGGAGTAGATGCTACAACTATATTAGCGAGTGCTTCTATTGGTGGTTTAGCTGTTGCCTTTGCATCTCAAGATACAGTTAAGAATTTAATAGGAACAGTTATGATTTTTATAGACAAACCTTTTCATATAGGCGATTGGATCTCAGCTGGAGAAGTTGTTGGAACTGTTGAAGAGGTAGGTTTTAGATCCACTAGAATTAGGTCTGCAGATACTTCAATATTCCAAATTCCTAACAGTAAACTTTCCGAGCTAGTAATAAATAATAGTGGCCTAAGACTTTACAGGCGATATAATACACAACTAGGCTTACGTTATGATACACCTCCAGAATTAATAGAAGCTTTTGTAAAGGGTGTTCGTGAAATTATTGTTGCACATCCCGATACTAAATCTGATTCTTATAATGTAGAATTTACAGGTTTTGGAGATTCTTCATTATTAATTTTGATGAATATGTATTTACAGGATTTGGCTTGGTCTAGTGAACAAAAGTCAAGACATCAAATCCACATTGCTATTGTTAAACTAGCAAAAGAGTTAGGGGTTGATTTTGCCTTTCCTTCAACAACTGTAATGATTGAACAATTTCCTGAAAAAAAATCATTAGAATTTAACTACAACAACGATAAAAAAAGAATTGATGATGCAATTAATAAAGTAGTTTCAGATTTTAAACAAAATTTAAAAGAATAATAGAAAAAAAACTACTCTTTTTTTGGAGGCATGGGTCCTCTTAAATGTATTACTAAACCATTTAGAAAGTTTCTTAAAATTTGATCGCCACATTCCATGTATTTTGGATGGTCTTCCTTTCTGAAGAAAGCACCTAGTTCACTTTTAGAGACTTTAAAATCTACAAGTTTACAAATGTCTACTATGTCATTATCACGAAGCTTATGTGCTACACGTAATTTTTTAAAAATATCATTGTTTGTTAATCCCATGTGATAAAGATACTAGTTTTAACTGACTACACTAAAAATGGCCCAGGCATACAAAGCAAACCGTAGAAAACGAAATAATCCAAAAAGAACCACTCCTTTAAATGGATACTTTATCATTCCTGCTGCCATGCATGTAATAGAAAAAGGAACTGGTAAAAGAGCGCCAATGAGAATTAAAAAACCACCCCATTTACTGGTGTTTTTTAAATACTTGGCCATTTTTATTTCTAGATAATTTTTCACACTAGCTATTTTTAAAATAGTTTTTCCTATGAAAAAGGATAGTAATCCACCTAAGTAGGAAAGTGATGCTAGTATTGCTAAGCTAGCAACTGGACTAGCTGTTTTTTTTGACCAAGCAATAAATATTTCAGGAGGAATTAAGCCTAGTAAAGTTTCAGACAAAAAAAATGTGATCAAGACTCCTGTTCTTGAAAATGTTTTGGTAAGCAGTTCTAAACCATCGTCAATTGTAAATACATATCTATTAAATAGAAATAGAGCTACGATTATAAGTATTACTGGGATTGTTACTTTTTTAATGCTATTGACAACAAAAGAGTAAAATCCAGTATATTTATAATATTGGTGTAGAAGTTTCGCTCTAGATTTTTTTCTTTTCATAGTTTAAGGGATACAAAAATAATAAGTAAAAACCTGTTTAAAAACTAAAAACTAAATAATTAACTTTTCTTTATACTTTAGCTTAATAAATATATAATTGTATGAATATTATTGGATCAATTGAAACTGTTTTTAGAAAATATGTACCCTCACCGTTTACAATTGCCATTTTATTAACTATCACCACTATTTTTTTAGCGTTAATTTTTACAGTTCCCGAGGAAACAAGTTCACTAGATTATTTAATAGATATTTTAACCTTCTGGGAAAATGGAATTTGGTCTACATCTTTATTAGAATTTGCTTATCAAATGATGCTTATTTTAGTATTAGGCCATATTTTGGTATTAAGTAAGCCTGTTAGTAACCTTATTTTAAAAATTACTTTTTATTGTAAAAATACTGCTACAAGTGCAGCTATTGTGGCTTGTTTAACAATGTTAGTGGCTTTTTTTAATTGGGGTCTTGGATTAATCTTTGGAGCATTATTAGCTAGGAAAGTTGCAGAACATTCCCAGCAAAATAATATTAAAATAAATTACCCAATCATTGGTGCTGCAGGGTATGTAGGATTAATGGTGTGGCATGGTGGTATTTCAGGGTCTGCTCCAATAAAAATAAATGAGGATGGGCATATTTCCTCTTTAATGAAAAATATTTCCTCTTCTAATATTTCTGATAAAATACCCTCCTCGATAGATTTTAGTCAGACAATTTTTAGTTTATCTAATTTGCTGATTTTTTCTACAGTAGTACTAGTTATTACAGCATTTTTCTACATTTTAGGAAAGAACTCCAAGCCTACCAAGATTAACCTACCCATCTATAAAATGACACAAGACAAAAATATTACAACTAAATCTGAAAGATTAGATAATTCAAAAGTATTAGCTGTTATTTTTGGGCTTACAATTATTCTAGCCTTTTTTTTTAGCTATTTTGATGATATAAAAGCGATGAAAATTACTCCCAATTTAATTAATTTCTTGATGTTAGGCTTAGGAATTATTTTACATGGTAATTTTAAGAATTTTACCAATGCTATTTCAGAATCAATCTCCGATATTTCAGGAATTCTCATACAATTTCCATTATATTTTGGTATTATGGGAATAATGAGTAGCAGCGGTATGGTTTCTCAAATATCAAATTTTTTTGTATCGTTTTCTAATGTCACAACTCTTCCAGTAGTCACTTTTTTTAGTGCTGGATTGGTAAATATATTTGTACCAAGTGGAGGTGGGCAATGGGTTATACAAGGTCCAATTGTTGTTGAATCTGCACTAAGATTAGGAGTTCCTTTAAATAAAGCTATTATGGCTTTGGCATACGGAGATCAAATTACAAACATGCTTCAACCCTTTTGGGCACTTCCTCTCTTAGGAATTACAAAACTTAAGGCTAAAGAAATTTTACCATATTCATTATTGGCAATGATTATTGGTGGTAGCATTTATATAGTGGGAATTTTACTTTTTTGATTTCATGAGATGGCTTTCCGAAAAAATTGAATTTCCGCCACATGAAACTGCTACAAAAGAAGGGGTTCTGGCATTAGGAGGAGATTTATCTCCCGAAAGGTTACTTTTTGCCTACAGGAATGGAATTTTTCCTTGGTATTCTCTTGATGAACCAATAGTATGGTATAGTCCGAAAAAAAGAATGGTTTTATTTCCTCAAGAGTTGAAAATTTCCAAATCAATGACTAAAATTCTCAAAAAAAATACATTTGAAATTACAGAAAATCAGGCTTTTGAGGAGGTTATTCATCAATGTAAAAACATTATTCGTAATGATAATTTAGGGACATGGATAACAGATGATATGGAACATGCCTATATTAAGCTTCATAAGAAAGGATATGCTAAGTCAATTGAGGTATGGAGTTTGGATTCTAATTCTGATGTGTTAGGGAAGAGTAAAAAAAATCTTGTGGGAGGTTTGTATGGATTAGAAATTGGAAATATTTTTTGCGGTGAAAGTATGTTTTCAAAAGTCTCTAATACTTCAAAAATTGCATTTATTCATTTAGTTAACAATCACAATTATCAATTGATAGATTGCCAAGTTTATAATAACCATTTGGCTAGCTTGGGTGCTAGAGAAATTTTGAGAGATGATTTTTTAACTAAAATTAAATGTATTGGTTGAGGACAACATCCTGTAGATTGAAAATTTTATTGATAGAATAATCTATTGAATTTTTATTCTTAAAATTCTTCATCATTTCAATGTGTTTTCTATTGGTGCTAAAAAATTGAATACGTACATTTAATAGATTGCTCACTTTTACAGCACAATTTTGATTAAAGTTATATGTTTCTAAATCACAATCATATTTTTTTATTACAGTTTCAAGTAGTGCTTTTTGAAAAATTTTGGAAGTGTTTCTACATTCAGATTCAAAATGAACTAATTTTTCTTCAATAAAGTATAATTTAAAAACAAATTTAAATCCAGCAACCTTCCTCTTAGTTACAAGAATAGTGACTGAATCTTGCTTTTTTGTAAAAATTGGCTTTCCTAATTTTTTTTGCATACTTTTTGGAGAGGATCCAAATTCAATATCATTAAAGAATGATTTATTATTATTAGTTTGTGTAAATGGATCAACATTTCTGCAATAATCATCAAAAGTTACAGAGTAGCAATTATGAATATAACTGCTGGAATTATCTTTTTTTGTAAAAAAGAGTCTTTTTATTTTTCTTGTAACTTTAGGGATCACAATCTAAATTTAATTAATTAAATTATTTTGGTTTTTACTGATTCGATGAAAGAAATTCTAACATCGACCAATGGATATTTTCGCACGATAAAAAACAAACAGCAAAAACACTTTTGCTTAACCTATGTTAATTAATCATATAGTCTAAGTTTAAAAAGTCTAAACATAAAAATTAGTTACCTATATTTGAAGTCATAACTTTATATTAAAATGAGTATTAAAAAAGCACAACAGCAAGTAGATCAATGGATTCAAAATCATGGTGTTAGATATTTTAATGAGTTAACCAATATGGCTCAGCTAACCGAGGAAGTAGGAGAGGTTGCTAGAATAATAGCCAGAAGATATGGAGAGCAATCAGAGAAACAATCAGACAAAGGAAAAGATCTGGGAGAGGAACTGGCAGATGTATTATTTGTTGTTTTATGCTTAGCCAACCAAACAGGAATTAATTTAGAGGAATCCTTTAACAAAAAGCTAGAAATTAAAGCTAAACGAGATCATAATCGCCATCAAAATAATAGAAAACTTCAATAATATGCCCTTGTCTGAAAATATTAAAAAATCTTTTTTTTGGTTAAACACAATTAAAATTGGAATTGTATTTGTTTTCTTTTTAAGTATAGTTTCTCTTCTTTTAAATAGTTTTTCAGATATTTTTTCAGGTAACTGGCAGGCAGTTTTAGAACAAAACTTTAGCAATCAATTATGGAAACGTTTCTTTTCTACTAAAGTTATAGCAGGTTTTGTTTATGGAGTCTTTATTTCAAATAAGAATATGAAATAAAGGAATCTTTAAAAAATAGTTTCTATTACTCATAAAAAAAGCGACCAATGGTCGCTTTTTTTATGAGTAAAAACAAATTAGTCTAATTGAATTAAATCAATCTGACTGTCTTTTACTTTTTGATTTAGAACTTTTACTTTTATTTTGAAGAGATCATACAATTTTGATAATTGATTGTCTATTTCTTCAGTTATTTCATTTTTAAAATTAATAGCTTGCTCAGTAGGAGCGTAACTTCCAATTCTAGTTAAAGAATTAAGGTGTGCTAATTTATTATTTAGTCTAATTGGAAAATTTAAAGGATCTTGATTACTCTTACTTTTTGTTTGGTATAGAGTTTCTTCTATAACTGTCATCTCTTTAAGTAAGCTATCTGCATAGTCTAATAATTCTGAATGCTTTAATTTATCATTTATTGATTTTTGTAAAGAAGTTACCTGTGATCTTACTTTCTTAACGTTTTTTAGTGCTTTATGAATTTCTGTTACTTTAGTATTAATATCATTTATGAAATTAAATTGAGCAGTAGCATCTGATAGACTAGTTTCTGAAATTGGATTCTTTAGAATTGTAAAGTTATGAGATTTAGTTGTTTCACCTACTGTTAAAGAAACTTTATAATTACCAGGTAATGCCATTGGTCCATTTAGTGAAGCCCACCACAAAATCATGCCTTTTACTTTTTCTGCTCCAGGGTACATCATATCCCAGTAAAAAATGTTATTCCCACTTTCTGTATTAAGTTTAGCTTCCTTTTTTTCTTTGCTAGGTTTTGTGCTAAACGTTTTAATTAATTGATCATTGCTGTCAAAAATTTGAATTGATACCACTTCTTTTTTATCTTTTTCTTTGATAAAATAGTTGATAGCAACTCCGCCAGGATGATTAGTACCAGCAGTTTTTGAAGTTCTGCCATTTCCTCCAGACATTCTATAACTATCTTGGGGTTTAAATAAAATAACATCATCTTTTGTTATGCTAGTATTTAATTGATGAAAAGGAGTTAAGTCATCAATCATCCAAAAAGATCTTCCCTGTGTTGCCGCAATGAGATTGTCATTTTTAATAGCTAAATCAGTAATGGGAACAATAGGTAAATTCAACTGAAATTTTTTCCAATTATTTCCATCATCAAAAGAAATATACATTCCTCTTTCAGTCCCTGCATATAACAAACCTTTACGCTTTGGGTCTGCTCTTAAAGCACGAGTAAAGTCTTCAGGGGCAATTCCATTTGTAATTAGCTTCCACGATTTTCCATAATTTTCAGTTTTGTATACATAAGGCAGGTAATCTCCAGATTTATATTTTGTTCCAACTATGTAAGCACCTCCCTTAGTAAATGGATCTATCTCTATACAATTAATCATCATCCATTCTGGCATTTTTTTTGGAGTTACATTAGTCCAATTTTTCCCACCATCTCGCGTAACATGAACCAAACCATCGTCTGAACCTGTCCAAATTAATCCATCTTCTTGCTTCGATTCATTTACAGCAAAAATAGTTGCATAATACTCTACACCAGTGTTGTCTTTTGTAATTGGTCCACCAGAAGATTTTAGAGTACTAGGATCATTTCTTGTTAGATCTGGACTTATAATTTTCCATGATTGCCCCTCGTTTGTAGTCATATGCAAATGATTTGATGCTGCATATAATTTATTTTTATGATTTGGAGAGAACATGATTGGGAAATTCCACTGAAAACGATATTTAAAATCTTCAGCACCATGCCCCATTGGGTCATCTGGCCATACGTTAATTGCTCTTGTTTCTCCAGTTGTATGATTTTGTCTAGTTAATAAACCACCATAGCTTCCTCCATAAACAATATCATTATTTGATGGATCGATTGCTAAATGAGCACTTTCTCCTCCAGCTGTAGATTCCCAGTCAGATTCACCTATAAACCTGCCCTGTGTTCTATGGGCAATTCTAACAGTAGAATTATCTTGTTGAGCTCCATAAATACGGTATGGAAAATGATTGTCTGTGGTAACTCTGTAAAACTGTGAAGTTGGTTGATTTTTATAGGTACTCCAATTAATACCTGCATCAAAAGAAACTTGAGCGCCACCATCATCACCAATAATCATTCTTTGGTTATCTTCTGGAGCTATCCATAAATCATGATGATCCCCATGAGGAGCATTAAAAGTTTTATAGGTTTTTCCTCCATCTGTGGATTTATGATATCTAACATTTAATACATATAATATATCTTCATCTTGTGTATCTGCATACAAACGTGTGTAGTACCATGCTCGCTGACGCAACTTTCTTTCATTATTAATTAATTTCCAAGTTTTGCCTGCATCTGTAGATTTATATACCCCACCTTTTTCATTTTCAATTAATGCCCATACAATATCTGAATTTACTGGAGATACGGTAACCCCACTAATTCCCCAGATTCCCCCTGGAAGTCCTTTGTTAGTAGATATATTAGTCCAAGTTTCACCTTCATCAGTACTTTTCCATAAAGCAGAACCATCACCTCCACTAGACAAACTGTATGGAGTTCTTCTAATATTCCAAGTGGTGGCATATAAAACTCTCGAATTATTTGGATCTATAATCAAATCAACAACACCAGCATCTTTATTTGCAAATAATTTTTTATTCCATGTTTTTCCACCATCAACAGATTTATAAACTCCCCTTTCATCAGTAGATTTGTATAAATCTCCTAGTACACCTGCAAAAACAATATCTGGATTTTTAGGATGAATACGAACTCTTGGAATATGCCTAGCATTCTTTAATCCCATGGGCTCCCATGTTTTTCCTGCATTTACTGATTTCCAAATACCATCTCCTGAAGAAACATTGCCACGTACTGTTTTTTCGCCATTCCCAACATAAATCACATTGTTATCCCATTCACTTACAGCCACCGAACCAACAGATCCTCCAAAGAAACCATCTGTGATGTTCTCAAAAGTATTCCCTGCATCTGTAGTTCTCCACACGCCACCTCCAGTTGAGCCAAAATAAAATAAATTAGCTTTTCCAGACACACCTGCTACAGCAGCACTTCTTCCTCCTCTAAAAGGACCAATATTTCTCCATTTAGTTGCTTTATAATAATCCTCAGAATATTTGGTAGAACTCTTTTGAGCATTAACTTTGTAGTTTTCAGAAAAGAGAAGACATAATAAGATAAAAAATATTTTTTTCATGTTTGTTTATTTTTGAAGCATAAATTTAAGAATTTAAAATGAGACGAAGTAAATTATGAAAATTTGTATTAAAGGCATTGATAATAAGAGAATTATAGAAAATATTTTTATATCTGGATCTAAAAGTGAATCTAATAGATTGCTCATTTTACAGAAATTATTTGATGGCATAACTATCAACAATTTATCGGATTCAGATGATACACATCATTTACAACATGCTCTTTTAACAAATGATACTTCTATTAATATTGGTCATGCTGGAACAGCAATGAGGTTTTTAACTGCTTTTTTTGCTACACAGTCTAATAGAACTGTTACTTTATCAGGTTCTGAGAGAATGCATCAAAGGCCTATCAAAATTTTAGTTGATGCATTGAGAAGTTTGGGAGCTGAGATTTTATATACTGAAAAAGATGGATTCCCACCATTACAAATTAGAGGGAAAAAACTCACAAAAAATAATGTAAAAATCAATGGAAATATTAGTAGTCAATATATCTCTGCCTTATTGCTAATTGCTGCAAGTTTACCCGATGGTTTAAGCATTCAACTGTTAGGGGATATTACCTCTATTCCTTACATTAAAATGACTTTATCATTACTAAATAAAGTTGGGGTTTCTACTAATTTTGATGGTCAATATATACACGTAAAGCCTTATGTAAATAAAAAGGAACAAACATTAGTAGTGGAGTCAGATTGGAGTTCTGCCTCCTATTTTTATTCTATTATAGCTTTAAGTAAAATTGGTTCAGAGATTAGATTATCTTCTTACAGTAAAGAAAGTTTACAAGGAGATTCAGTCTTAGCTAAAATTTATCTTCATTTTGGCGTTGAAACTTCTTTTGAAGAGAATAGTATTCTTTTAAGAAAAACTAAAGAATCTAGTAAAGACCTTTTAAGAATTGGTTTAAACAAGGCACCCGATATAGCTCAAACTATTGCTGTGACTTGTTTTGGGTTAGGAATTTCATGTAACTTAAATGGTCTTCATACTTTAAAAATAAAAGAAACAGACAGGCTTGAAGCGTTACATAAAGAATTATCTAAACTTGGCGCAACTATTTCGGTAACAGATGATAGCTTAGATCTACAAGCTAGCTCTAAAATAAACTCTAATATTTCTATTGAAACCTACAATGATCATAGAATGGCTATGGCATTTACACCTCTAGCAATTAAAACACAAATTCAAATATTAGATGCAGGAGTTGTAACGAAATCTTATAGAAATTTTTGGGAAGATATGCAGCAAATTGGTTTTCAGTTAAATAAACTCTAAATAATATTGTCAAACACTTGACAACCCCTATCCTCAAATCGTATATTTGCCGCCGTTACCACAAAAAATAAATCAATACTAAGGACATATGAAATTATCCCATTTTAATTTTGAATTACCAGAGGAATTATTAGCTGAGTACCCTTCAGAGCACAGAGATGAATCTCGCCTGATGGTTTTAAATCGTAAAGAACAAACAATTGAACATAAAATGTTTAAAGATGTTATTAACTATTTTGACGAAGGAGATGTGTTAATGTTAAACAATACGAAGGTTTTTCCTGCTAGAATGTTTGGTAATAAAGAAAAAACTGGTGCTAGAATTGAAGTGTTTTTATTACGTGAGCTTAATGCTGAAAATAGATTATGGGATGTGTTGGTAGATCCAGCAAGAAAAATTAGAATTGGAAATAAACTTTTCTTTGGAGAGGATGATAGTTTAGTTGCAGAGGTAATAGACAATACTACTTCAAGAGGGCGTACATTACGTTTTTTATATGATGGTGGTTATGAAGAGTTCAGAGAAAAGTTATTAGAACTTGGAGAAACACCGTTACCTAAACATATTAAAAGAGGTGTTGAAGATTCTGACAAGGAACGTTATCAAACAATATTTGCAAAAAATGAAGGAGCTGTTGCTGCTCCAACAGCAGGATTACATTTTTCTAAGCATTTAATGAAACGTTTGGAAATCAAAGGGGTAGATTTTGCTGAATTAACACTTCATGTAGGTTTAGGAACCTTTAGCCCAGTAGAGGTTGAAGATTTATCTAAGCATAAAACAGATTCTGAACAAATTATTATTCCTTCTGGTACTGCCAATTTAATAAATGATGCTATAGTTGGTAAAAGAAAAATTTGTGCGGTAGGAACAACGGTCATGCGTGCAGTAGAGTCCTCTGTTTCTGCGAGTGCTAGATTAAATAGTTACAATGGATGGACTAATAAATTTATTTTTCCTCCGTATGATTTCAGTATTGCTAATTCAATGATTACAAATTTCCATTCCCCTAAATCTACATTAATGATGATGGCTGCTGCTTTTGCAGGATACGATTTTCTAATGGAGGCTTATAAAATAGCTGTTAAAGAAGAATATAAGTTCCATACTTATGGAGATGCTATGTTAATTATTTAATCACAAAATTAATTTAAAATAAAAGCCTCTTAGCTAAGCTAAGAGGTTTTTGTATTTTTACAGATCAATTGATAAGAGTTTAAAAGCACCGATGAACACAAAGAAAAAAGATATAAGATCGCTCAACAAAGAACAATTAAGAGATTTCTTTGTAAAGAATGGAGACAAAGCTTTTAGAGGTAATCAAGTATATGAATGGCTTTGGAATAAATCTCTTCATACTTTTGAGGATATGACTAATATTTCTTTAGATACTAGATTAATGTTACAAGAAAATTTTGTCATAAATCATATAGAGGTAGACTCTATGCAACGAAGTAAAGATGGAACTATTAAAAATGGAATTCGGTTGCATGATGGATTAATTGTAGAGTCTGTATTAATACCTACAGAAAAAAGAACAACAGCATGTGTTTCTAGCCAGGTTGGATGTAGTTTAGATTGCCGTTTTTGTGCTACTTCCAGATTAAAAAGAATGCGAAACTTAAATCCTGATGAAATTTATGATCAAGTAGTTGCCATAGACAAACAAAGTCAATTATATCACAATCATAGATTAACCAACATTGTATTTATGGGAATGGGAGAGCCCTTGATGAATTATAATAATGTCATAAAATCGATTGATAAAATAACCTCCCCAGAAGGATTAGGAATGTCTTCAAAGCGTATTACTGTGTCAACATCAGGTGTTCCAAAAATAATAAAGAAGATGGCAGATGATCAGGTAAAATTTAATCTAGCTGTTTCGTTACATTCTGCTATCGATAAGGTTAGAACTTCTATTATGCCATTTAATGAAACATTTCCTCTTCATGATTTGGCAGAATCATTAATTTACTGGTATGAAAAAACACAACGTCATGTTACTTATGAGTATGTAGTTTGGGATGGTATAAATGACAAAAAAGAGGATATCAAAGCGTTGATTAATTTTTGTAAACACATTCCTTGTAAAGTTAATTTGATTGAATACAATCCTATTGATGATGGAGAATTTCAACAAGCTAGTTCAAGAGCTATAGATAACTATATATCTAACCTTGAAATGCATGATATTGTTGTAAATGTGAGAAGATCTAGAGGAAAGGATATAGATGCAGCATGTGGTCAATTAGCTAATAAATCTTAGCATGCTTCTGTAGATATATTTTGTAAATTTGTAATCATTTATGAAGATAGTAGAGGAAATAAAAAAACCCATCCAAAAGGAGATGGAACTCTTTGAAAAAAAATTCAAAGACTCTATGATATCTAAAGTTCCATTACTCAACAGAATTACATATTACATAGTTAGAAGAAAAGGAAAGCAAATGAGGCCAATGTTTGTTTTTTTAGTAGCTAAAATGGTTTCTGACGGTGGTTTCGATCAACGAACCTATAGAGGTGCTTCTATAGTAGAGTTAATTCATACAGCAACTCTTGTTCATGATGATATTGTAGATGATAGTAACAGAAGAAGAGGTTTTTTCTCAATTAATGCACTTTGGAAAAATAAGATTGCAGTTTTAGTAGGGGATTATTTACTATCTAAAGGCTTGTTATTGTCAATTGATAATGAAGATTTTGATTTGTTAAAATTAATTTCAATAGCAGTTAGAGAAATGAGTGAAGGAGAATTATTACAGATAGAAAAAGCAAGAAAATTAGATATTACTGAAGATGTTTACTATGAAATAATTCGTCAGAAAACAGCCACACTAATTGCAGCTTGTTGTGGTATTGGAGCGGCATCAGTTGGTGCCAATCAGGATACAATTCAACAAATGAGAAAATTTGGACAGTATATAGGAATGGCATTTCAAATAAAAGACGATTTATTTGACTATTCTGAAGAAAAAATTGGGAAGCCCACCGGGATAGATATTAAAGAACAAAAAATGACTCTTCCTTTAATTTACACATTAAACACTTGCTCCAAAAAAGAAAAAGCGTGGTTAATTAATTCTATTAAAAAACATAACAAAGAAAAAAAACGGGTAAAACAAGTAATTGAATTTGTGAAAAAAAGTGGAGGAATAGAGTTTACAATAAAAAAGATGCACGATTACAAAACAAAAGCATTGACTATTCTTAGTAATTTTGAAGATTCTGATTATAAAACTTCTTTGATCAAAATGATTGATTATGTGGTAGAGCGAAAAATCTAAAGACTAAGTAATTCTTCAACAAAACCCCTTTTGTTAGATAATCTTGGCACTTTATGTTGCCCACCTAGCTTCCCTTTTTTCTTTAACCATGAATAAAATAATCCTTTTCTAACACTATGAACTTTTGGCATTACTAAGGTCATATTGTTATATCGCTTGGCCTCATAATCTGAATTAATAGATTTTAAAGCATTGTCTAGTAGCTCTGTAAAGTATTCCAAATTATCTGGAGCACTCGCAAATTCAATAACCCATTCATGACTACCTTTTATTTTTCCATCCATAAAAATTGGTCCTACTGTATAATCTGTTATTGTAGTCTTAGTTTTTGAACAAGCTAATTTTAGTGCCTCCTCAGCATTTTCGATAATTAACTCTTCACCAAATACATTGATATGGTGCTTTGTTCTTCCTGTAATTCTTATTCTGTATGGGTTTAGTGAAGTAAATTTAATGGTATCTCCAATTAGATACCTCCATAAACCACCATTGGTAGTAATTACAACAGCATAATTTTCATGAAGTCTAACTTTGGATAGTGGGATAGCTGTAGAAGTTTCTCCATCATAATCATTCATGGGTATAAATTCATAAAAAATACCATAATCTAGCATCAATAATAAATCTAAACACCCATTGATATCCTGTAATGCAAAGAATCCCTCTGATGCATTGTACGTTTCGTAATATTTAAAATCCTTTTTTGGAATTAACTTTTTATACTGCTCTCTATAGGGATTAAAATTTACCCCTCCATGAAAATACACCTCTAAATTTGGCCACACCTCTAAAATATGATCTTTCCCTGTTTTTTCTAACACTTTGCTTAAAAGAACTAACATCCATGAGGGTACTCCCACTAGACTTGTAATGTCTTCATTGATGGTTTCGTTAATTATTGCTTCCATTTTTGTTTCCCACTCACTCATTAGTGCTACTTCTTGACTGGGAGCTGAGCTAAAGTCTGCCCAAAAAGGCATATTTTCAATGATAATAGCTGATAAATCTCCAAAGTATGAATTATTATCTTCATAAATAGCAGCACTCCCGCCTAGACGTAATCCTTTTCCATTAAAAAGTCTAGTTTCTTCATTGTTGTTGATGTATAAACAAAGCATATCTTTTCCAGCTTTTAAATGACAATCTTCAATTGCTTCGTCACTTACTGGTATAAATTTACTTTTAGCATTAGTAGTTCCACTAGACTTTGCAAACCATTTAATTTTTGTTGGCCAAAATAAGTTTTGTTCTCCTTTTCTACAGCGCTCAATTAAAGGCTCTATACTTTCGTATTGTTGAATAGGAACTCTAAGAGCAAAATCTTCATAGGACTTGATTGATGAAAAATCATATTTCTTCCCAAATTCTGTATTTTTAGCTACTTGAATCAAACCAAAAAGAAGTTCATTTTGAACATCTACAGGATACTTTATGAATAATTCCATCTGATGCTTTCTTTTTTTGAGAAACCAAGAAATAATGGAGTTAACAAATGGAATTGCCATGACGGTTTTAAGTTTAATAAATTGATTTTTCCGTAAGTTTGCGAGGTACTTACAATACAAAGTTAAAAATAGAAAAATATTTTAGATGCAATACCAAGGAGTTTTAAAAAAAATGATAACAGAAGATAGTCATATAGTTCAATACTATTTAGATTTAAAATCTGATTTTATTAATATGAATCAATTGTTAAACAGAAACCTAGAAATTGCTTTCGTGAAGTATAGATGTATGAATTGTCATATTGATAAAGAAATTTATCGTCAAGGATTTTGTAAAAACTGTTTTTTTGATATACCAAGTGCAGGAGATTGGATCATGAGGCCAGAGTTAAGTAAGGCTCATTTAGGAGAAGAAGATAGGGATTTAGCCTACGAAAAATCTGTTCAACTACAACCTCATATTGTATATTTAGCAAATTCAAGTAACGTAAAAGTTGGGGTTACAAGGAAACAACAAGTACCAACTAGATGGATAGACCAAGGGGCGCATGAAGCTATAGAAATTGTAGAAGTTCCTAACAGATATTTAGCAGGAATTACTGAAGTAGCACTAAAAGCTCATGTGGCAGACAAAACTAATTGGAGAAAAATGTTGAAAAATGATATTGAAGAGGTAGATTTAAAATCGTGGCAACATAAATTAAAAGCATTCATTCCAGAGGAGGTACAAGAATATTTTATTGAAAATAATTCTGAAACACAAATTAATTTCCCTGTTCATCAATATCCTGAAACTCCCAAAAGTTTAAATATTGCAAAAGAACAAAGTTACACAGGGAAATTAGTAGGTATCAAAGGACAGTATTTGATTTTTGAAGATCAGAAAGTATTTAATATTAGATCTAATGAAGGAATAGTAGTAAGATTAACTATAAATTAATTGCAGATTACAAAAAACACTCTAAATAATTATGAAAAACTCTAAGTTCCTTAAAGTAGCTTTAGCACAAATCTCTCCTATTTGGTTAAATAAAAAACAAACTATTCAAAAAATAGAAAATACAATTATAGATGCCTCTAAAGAAAAAGTAGAGTTAATTGTTTATGGAGAGGCTTTGCTACCAGGTTATCCATTTTGGATTGGTTTAACAAATGGTGTAGAATGGAATTCATCTGTTCAAAAAGAAATTCATGCACATTACGTGCAAAATTCAATTACTATAGAAAAAGGGGAATTAGATACTATTTGTAATCTAGCAAAAGAACATCATATTTCAGTTTATCTAGGAATTATAGAACGTGCTCAAAATAGAGGAGGGCATAGTATTTACGCTTCCTTGGTATATATAAATCAAGAAGGAGAGATAAAATCTGTGCATAGAAAATTACAGCCAACCTATGATGAGCGATTAACTTGGGCCCCAGGAGATGGGAATGGATTACAAGTTCATCCATTAAAAAACTTTACAGTTGGTGGTTTAAACTGCTGGGAAAATTGGATGCCATTACCTAGAGCAGCCTTATATGGTCAAGGAGAAAATTTACATGTAGCTGTATGGCCAGGGAGTGATCATAATACCAAAGACATTACTCGTTTTATAGCCAGAGAGTCTCGTTCTTTTGTAATTTCTGTCTCAAGTTTGATGCATAAATCAGATTTTCCAACAGATACACCACATTTTGATAAAATCATAAAAAATGCTCCTGAAACTCTTGTAAACGGAGGGTCTTGTATCGCAGGACCAGATGGTGAATGGATTTTGGAACCGGTAATTAACAAAGAAGGATTATTTTATGAAACATTAGATTTCTCTAGAGTGTTGCAAGAGCGCCAGAATTTTGATGTGGCTGGCCATTATTCAAGGCCAGATGTTACTAAACTACACGTAAATAGAGACCGTCAGAGTACTGTTGTTTTTGAGAATTAATTTCTTTTCGATTCTATTACCTGTTGTATAATTTTTTCAACACCAAAACTATTATGACTATCCGTCATAAAACGAGCTATTTTTTTAACATCTTCATGAGCATTTTTCATTGCATAGCTGTGGTGAGCAGACTCAAGCATTTCGAGATCATTTAGATAATCTCCAAATACCATAGTTTCCTGTGGAGTAATTTTCATTTCGTTTTGAAGATATTTAATAGCAGTGCCCTTATTTGAGTTTTGGTTAGAAATATCTAACCAATTTTTACCTGATATTTTTAATAAAAAAGTTTCTTCAAACTGCTTAACAGACGGATAAATAAATTCCTCTGAAGATTCTGGATGATACAAAGCAATTTTGATAATTGGATTCTTATTTGGTATGGTAGTTAGATCTTTTACTTTTTCATGTTTTCTATAATATTCTTGAAACATGTTAATAAAATTTTGATTTTTAGATTCAATAAAAGCTGAGTTTTCCCCACATAAAATAATAGAGGTATTATTTATATTCCTCAATGCAGGAATTAATTTAATTACTTTATTGGTGTCAAATGTTTGTAAAAGAAGTGTTTTTTGTTGTCTTTTAATGACCCCTCCATTTTCACCAACAATAGTAATTTCATTCAATATTGGATGAAGTTTTTGTGCGATACTGTTATACTGTCTGCCGCTAGCAGCTACAAAATGAATTCCTAGCTCTTTAAGTTTATGAAACTGTTTAAAAAACAATTGACTAACCTCTTCTCTTGAATTAAGTAATGTTCCATCCATGTCAGAAACAATTAGTTTCACATTTGATAAATCCATATTAGATATTTTAAATTAAAAGTAAGAGAATCATTTTTAAATAAATCAATCATAGGTTATTCTCTTGATAAAGAACCTTTTTTTAGTTGAATAATTTCCCAAAATAGGAAACCATACACCAGAAGGTATTCTAAAGCTATTAGCCATAAGTTTTCTTGCCAAGGATTATTTGCATATGCTTGATAACTAAGGATTATAACAATACTCCATACTATTGGATACTTGTATTTTGTAAAAACCGATAACAATACTAAGCTTGCAATATACCACGGATGAACGGTTGTAGCCATAAAATAATAAAAAGTAAGCCCTAACAACATTGCGGTGAACAATTGTTGAGGGTAGTTGTTTTTTCTAAAGAATGTAATAACAACTATAAATACAACAGTGATTATTGGTAATATTTTTCCAATAATAGCTATTTCATTCCATCCTCTAAACAAGTACCCAATTTCCCTTGCGATATAATAAACACTCGCATTAAATTCAAAATTTTGAAACCATAATCCAACAGAGCTTAGATAGTTGTCAAGTAAATTTGAAGAAAGGAAAGGAAGAAATAATAGCATATTTATTCCAATGATAATGGCTCCAAAAGAGAAAAAGTTTAAAATTCCTTTACTTTTTCCATCTTTGGTAAACCACTGATAAAAAAGAGGTATAAATAATAATGGAATTAATTTTACAGATACAGAAAGTCCAAAAATAAATGCAGACCAAATCCACTTCTTTTGAAGTAATAAATACAAACTCCAAACCAAGAAAAACAGCATCACAGCTTCAAAGTGAAGGTTGCCAGTTAATTCAATGATAATAAAAGGATTTAAAGCATATAAAAAGATATGATGTAAAGGGATCTTTAGTTTTTCCAATATCTTTTTTCCAATATAAATAATGCCAATATCAGCAAGTATAATTTGTAATCGCATTACTACAACAGACCACAGGATACTTGTTTTTGCAAAAATTGCTGCAATAACAAAGCTTAGTTGATTTAAAGGAGGATAATTTGTGTAATGACTCCCATTTAAACTTCCCATGCCATTATATAAATCAATTGCTTGATTTATTGGGTAAGCTTCGTTTTTAATAAAGGTTTCTGGTAAAGATTCATAAGGGTTGATTGCCTCAAAAATCATTCTTCCATCCCATATAAATCGATAAAAGTCTTGAGATAAGTTGGGAATAGCAAATAAAAATATCAACCTAAACAAAATAGAAAGAGCTAATAGTAGTGTAAAATTATTTTTTTCAGTAGTAATTAGATACCAAAAAACAATACATAAAATTAAGTATTGGACTGTCAGCTGAAAATAATTTGTTCGATCTAAGAAATAGCCTGTTATGAAGTAACAGATAATACCAATACTTATAGCGATAACAGCTCTATTTTTTTGCGATAAAAACATAGGCTAAGTTTTAGTAAAAATAGACTTGTAAAAAACATATCCAAAACCAAAAAATAACATCAAGTGAAAAGGGAATAAACCAAAGTCTCCTTCTAAGTTTCCAACTACAAATGCACTGTACATCCCAAAGGCAAAATACAGGGTTAAAATTCCTTCAATAATTACATTTAAAGAAACTTTTTTTCGAATGTATTTGTTCTTTCTCCAGGAATCTTTTATATTTTTTATATTAAATTTTGGAGTTCTTACAAATTCACTTTTTTTTCCTAAATGCCCTTCCAAAACAGCTATTGTGTTATGCAAAGAGAATCCCATTGCCAAAGAAAAAAAAGTAAAAAATGTGCCTGTATATTTTACGAAGTTTTTAATCCCTCCTCCGTAACTCTTTTTAAACATATACCAATAACAGATAAAAAAGATAATGGAGCTTACAACAAAGAAACTCATCATGTAGAAGTATGATCTTAAATGTGGATATTCATTTTTAATATACAACATAGGAATACTTAATACTGCCACTAATAAAATCATGAAAAACATAGAGCTATTTAGAAGATGTAATACACTATGAATTTTTGTTTTTATGGAAATATCATTGTTTAACAAAACACGTTTTACCATTTTTTGAAAATTTTCTGCACCACCTTTATTCCATCTAAATTGTTGAGATCTAGCAGCACTAATAATAATTGGTAATTCTGCAGGAGTTTTTACCTCTTCCAAAAACTTAAACTTCCATTTTTTTAATTGAGCTCTGTAGCTAAGATCTAAATCTTCAGTTAAAGTATCTCCCTCCCAATTTCCTGCATCTATGATGCATTTTTTTCTCCAAACACCTGCTGTTCCATTAAAATTTATAAAATGTCCTTTGGTGTTTCTGCCAACCTGTTCTAGAGTAAAATGAGCATCTAAAGCAAAAGCTTGTATCTTAGTTAAGGTAGAATAATCTCTGTTGAGATGCCCCCAACGAGTCTGAACAACTCCAATTTTGTTATCCTTAAAATAAGGGATGGTTTTAAATAACCAATCCTTTTGAGGTAAAAAATCAGCATCAAAAATGGCAATAAATTCTCCTTTCGCAATTTTTAAGCCTTCTTTTAATGCTCCTGCTTTGAACCCTTTTCTATTAGTCCTTTGAATATGTTGAATATCTATTCCGGTCTTTTGAAGTTCGTTAATTTGTTGTTTGGTGGTTACAACAGATTCGTCAGTAGAGTCATCTAATACCTGTATTTCTATTTTTTCTTTTGGGTACTCTAACTTTACGATATTATCTAGTAAACGTTTCATGACATATAACTCATTGTAGACGGGAAGTTGTATAGTAACCAAAGGAATTTCATTTGAATTTAAAAAATCAAATTTGGGAGAATCATCTACTTTTTTTTGAGCACTTATATAGTTAAATAATAGATTTAATTGTGCTAAGGCATACATAAAGATGAGAACGAGTGCCAATGAATAAATAACTATAATGATGTAGATAAAAACCATTATTTAAGACTGTATTTAAAGATCCAACCTAAAATTTTTACACCAGCTAATATAGAGCCTTTTATAGTCCCAGAAACTTTAGAAACACCAATTCTATTTCTGTATTTCATTGGAATTTCTGTGTATGAAAATTTCTTTTTGATAATTTTTAATTGCATTTCAACAGTCCATCCATAGGTTTTATCCTCCATCTCTAGTTGAAGTAATTTTTCATACTTAATGGCTCTAAATGGTCCTAAGTCTGTAAATGAAGCTCTAAAAAACACTTTCATTAAAAAAGTAGCTAGCCAATTTCCAACTATTTGTTGTGGTGTCATAGACCCAGCTTCTCTTAATTCATGTACTCTAGAACCAATTACAAAATCAATATTATCTTTTATAATAGGTGAAACAAGCTCCGTTAACTGTTCGGGATAATCAGAGTAGTCACCATCTAAAAAAACAATAATATTTGGAAGCTCATTTTTTTCTAAGTTAGCAATATATTTCATCCCTTGTAAACAAGCATATCCATACCCTTTTCGGTTTTCTTTTAGAACTGTAGCTCCAGCTCTAACGGCATTTTCATATGTTTTATCAGTTGAATTATTACTAACTACTATAATTTCATCTACATTGGAAGGGATGTCGTTAATTACTTTTGCTATAGAATCCTCCTCATTATATGCAGGAATAATTACTTTAATTTTTTGTGATTTCAATTCCAATTCCTACTTACTACTTGTTGTTTATTAACTCCATTAAATTTACATCATTTCCTAATAAAATGTCTGTTGGATTTATTCTTCCATTTTCTGGACCATTTTCTAATTTTAATACTCCTCTAGGGCATACAGCCGAGCAAATACCACAACCAACACAGCTAGATCGAACAATATTTTCTCCTTTTTGTGCATAAGCTCTTACATCTATTCCTTGTTCGCAATAAGTAGAGCAGTTTCCACATGATATACACTGTCCTCCATTGGTTGTGATTCTAAATCTTGATTTAAATCGTTGAACAAAACCCAAATAAGCTGCTAATGGGCATCCAAATCTACACCAAACTCTATTCCCGAAAATTGGATAAAACCCAGTTCCAATAACACCAGCAAACCAGGCGCCAATTAAGAAACTATAGGTGTCTTTAATCCACTGAGAGTTGATGCCTAAAAGAGAGTCTGTACCTGTGAAATAAGTGTATAGAGTAACCAAGGTCATCACCAAAGAAAAGAGTAAAACAAAATGAATTAACCAACGTTCTAACTTCCATGCGTTTAAACTTTTGTCTGAATGCTGTCTGTAGGGATCACCTAAAGTTTCAGCCAATCCGCCACATCCACAAACCCAAGAACAATACCAACGTTTACCAAAGAAATAGACCATTACAGGAACAATAATAAGGGTTAAAATAATTCCCCAAACAAGAATAAAAATTCCAATACCTCCACTATTTAAAAGACTATTTAAATTCCAATCAAAAAAGAAATCATAATCTAAAGGGAATGCATTTTTAAAATCATAACCAGGCATATTTAGACTGGTCATAATCTCAGGAATCAAAAAAGCAAAAACAATTTGAAAGAACAATACAGAAGTTGTTCGAATGAGTTGGTATTTATTGTGCCTGTATTTAATATACATGCGTGTTGCCATTACTAGCATTATGATGCAATATAAAAACCCATAAACAAACCATTGAGAGGCTAAACCTCCATTAAGTGATTTGCTAATTGGATCCAATATATAGGTCCAATTTACCACATAGTCTGGCATGAAGTATAAAACCAAATAAAATAAAACTAAATATACTAGTACCAGCCAAGCAATAAAGCCTCTGTTAGTGCTAGACTCTAAATAAATCCCATTATTTTTTATGCCAGCTTTACCCAGTAAGAAAAGATTAGGTAAAATAAAAAGTAACGCTCCCAAAATCCCCAATCCAAAAGTAAGAAGCCATAGAGTTCCAGGAAGTTCTTTAGCATAACCTTTACCAGCTATTTTAGCAAGTTCAAAACTTAATGTATGTGGTTTTCCATAAATTTTATATTGATATTGCTCTCCTTTTTTATCCCAGTCTTTTTCCTCGTTAAATTTATTAATTAAAGCATCGTAATGATCATTAGAATCTTTATATGCTTCTCTAACTCTGCTAGAAAATTCCAAAATAGAAAGTTCTTCATTTGTAACAACTGCCTTTTTCAGGTTGTTTAAAATTAACTCACTCTTATAGCCTTTATTTGAAACGTATGAGGTTAGTTCGGTGGAAGATAAATTAAAAGAACCTGTAAATAGGACTCCTGTAAAGATTGATAGTCCAATCAAAAATAGAACCAATCCTATATGTTTGAGTATTTTCATTTTTTTAGGCTTTGGTAAATATTCGTTTCCAGCTTTTCTTTCTAGAATGAATGGACTTTCCGTTTTCTTGGTTAAATTTTGAAGTAATGTCTTTTTCGTAAAGTGAATAAAATTCTGGATCAAAATTGGCATCGGCCAGATATTCTATAACATAATCTATAGTTCTTTTTTCGGAGAGCCATTTATCAAAAACTTCGTGTCTCATCCTTATCCCAAAAGTATTTATTCCAAGAAAAAGCAATGAATCTTTATGATAGGCTATCGTGATGCATTTAGTATTATCTTGATGTTTCCATTGAAAGTGTTTTTCATAAGAGGGACTGTTTTTCTCAGGAAACACCCACCCATAGGTTTGGTATTCAATATCAAAAAATTTAGCTGAGTTAAACCAGTTTCCTGGTTTATATTCTATCTTATTTTTACAAATAGTTTGCGCTAATGTTTCTCCCATCATCCTGCCTGTATACCAAACTGCTTCGATTGCTCTCCTGTTTCCAATGGCTTGTCTTTGTTCAGCACAATCTCCTATTGCATAAATATCTTTACTATTTGTTTCCAAAAATCGATTTACTAAAACTCCTTTGTTTGTTTCAATAGTAGAGTTTTTAATAAAGTCTATATTAGGAGAAACACCAGTGGTTAAGCCAACAATGTTACACTCAATTTCTTCACCTGTTTCTTCAATGATAACAGATTTTACAAATCCTTTTGCATCAGATTTTATCTCTTTTAGATTGCAATTTAAACGAAGATCAATCTGATTATTTTGAATGTGCTTGTTAATCATTTCACTCTCCATTGCTGGTAAAACTCCATTCCAAAAACTAGATTCTCTAACTAGAAAGGTAACTGGAATTTTTCTGGAATGTAGCATCTCTGCTAACTCTATTCCTATCAATCCACCACCCACTATAACAGCTCTTTTACAAACTTGATTATTAGGTGCATATTTTTCTAAGTTTTCTAAATCTTGTTTATGGTACATACCCATTACCCCCTCTAAGTCTTGTCCTGGCCAGCCAAATTTTGTAGGTTTTGAACCTGTCGCTAATACTAACTTATCATAAGAAATATATTCGTCGTTTGAGAATATAATTTGTTTATTGCTGGAGTCAACTTTTTTTACATAGCCTTTTTTCAAATTGATTTTGTTCTTCTCCCAAAACCAAGATTCATAGGGTTGAGTATGTTCAAATTTCATATGCCCCATATATACGTACATCAATGCGGTTCTAGAAAAAAAGTACTCCGTTTCTGCAGACACTATGGTGATTTTTTTATTTGAATTTTTTCGAATATGTCTAGCAAGAGTAACTCCAGAAATTCCATTTCCAATAATGACAATATGTTCCATACTCTTAAAAAGTTTACTTATAAGTCGAAGTTAATGAGAATTTCTTAAAAGGATTCTTTAATTTATAACAAGTATAAATAAATTTGTAATATTTTTATTAAATCCATTAATTTAATAGTAATTTTATGAATGTAAGTAAGCTTTTTTTCTTTGTTATTGTGCTTCTTTATTTTTCTTTGCTAGCTTCAGCTCAAAAAATTAATGGAATAAGTTTTGTAGCATCCAAAGACAGTATTAAATCTCACCATGTTACCTCAGTAATTGACGTTAATGCTAATTATGTTGCTCTGATGCCTTTTGGCTTTATTAGAGATTTATCTTTTCCAACTCTTCGTTTTAATTCTAAAAGGCAATGGTTTGGTGAACGAGATCAAGGGATTCGTCAATATGCAAAAGAATTACAATATAAGAAGGTAAAACTAATGGTTAAGCCACAAATTTGGATTTGGAAAGGACAATTTACAGGACATATTACCATGGATTCAGAGGAACAGTGGAGAATTTTTGAAGATTCATATGCGTCTTTTATATTAACCTATGCAAAAACTGCTGAAGAAATTAAAGCAGATATTTTTTGTATTGGAACCGAACTAGAAAATTTTGTTAACAAAAGACCTACGTATTGGAAAGATCTGATTCAAAGAATTAAAAAAATTTTTAAAGGAAAACTTACTTATGCAGCCAATTGGGATGAATTTAAAAGATTTCCTTTGTGGGATCAATTAGATTATATCGGGATTGATGCATATTTTCCTTTGACAGAAAAAAAGACACCTACAGTTAAAGATTTTGAAGCTGGATGGCAACTTCATAAAGCACAAATTAAAAACGTACAATCTAATCTGAAAAAACCTATTCTATTTACAGAGTTTGGTTATCGTAGTATTGATTTTACAGGGGAAAAACCGTGGGATTCTAAAAGAGTTACTGGGTTAATTAATTTACAAGCCCAAAAAAATGGATTACAAGCCATTTACAATCAGTTTTGGAATGAAACCTGGTTTGCAGGAGGATTTATTTGGAAATGGTTTCACAAACATAAAGAGGTTGGTGGTGAAAATAATAATAGATTTACTCCGCAAAATAAGCCTGCAGAAGTTCTGCTAAGAAATCTCTACAAAGAGATTCCATAAAATTTTACATTATTTTTTTCGTCCTAATGGATATATTTCTTGACTTAAGAAGTTTTTTGGAAAATTTTCATCATTTTCAAATCCCAATTCAATATCTCGTCCGTTAGATGGGATATAATTAGTTTTAAAAAGATAATCCCAAACACTCAGTGTAAGTCCAAAATTAACACCAAACTTGTAAGGAGTTTTCTTTCCGTGATGCCATATATGCATTTGAGGATTGTTAAAAATATACTTAAAAACTCCTAATGGAATAAAGATATTACTGTGATTAAAATGCCCCATTGTAAGAGTGAATAAGTGAACCAAAATAAAATCATCAATACCAAAACCAATTAAAGCTAAGGGAAGGTATTCCAATGTTCTGTATACGATTGTTTCCATCCAATGATATCTAAGGTGAGCCGCAAATCCCATTTCTTTGACTGAGTGATGAACTTTGTGAAAATTCCATAAAAAAGGGACTCGATGTAATAATCTATGGATGCAATACTGTATGAAATCTCTAAGTAAAAAAAGAACAAACAGTTGTCCCCAATAAGGGAAGGCTTCAATATTAAAAAAAACTAAATTATTTATCCCAATGCTCATTAAGATATCATTAAAAAAGGCAACTGCAACGTTAGATAAGGCATTGTAGACAATCAATGAAAATAGAAAAAAGTTAAAAAACATATAGAAACCATCAAGCCAAAAATCTTTTCTGATATTATGTTGATTTTTTCTCCAAGGAATTAAAACCTCTAAGCCCCAAAAAATAAATGAAATAGCAAGTAACCAATAAAAATAATTACCCCAGTGTGGATTTGTAATTTCTGTTACAAGGTAATGATAGTAGCCAGAAAAAGAGTGCTTTATAATGTCTAAGTAAGATTCCATTTTTAAATATAAAAGTATCAATTCAAATTAGCAACAGCCACCTCCATCATAATGAAAAGTAGCATCAGATATATAGATGTCGTCTCTTTTTAATGACTTTAACGCAAGAGCTGTTTTATCACAAATAGCAAGGGGTTGGTTTTTTAATAAAGTGTGTCCAGCACCATCATCAAAATAATCTTTATCACCATAATAAATGGCTGCTCTCCCTGTAAAAATACAAGGCCCATCTTCTGGCATTGGATCTTTAATTGCTGCAACTTCAATAGACTCTATATATATTAACTCATCAGTTGGATAGTTTTTTGGATCTAAAATCCTGTAGGGTTTGCGAGCCCTTATTTCAATGGTTCCAAAACCAGCATCAGTTATTGCTTTTACGTACTCATTAATTGACAAACTACCACTTAAACATAGAGCACGTAAACGTTCATCGTTTCGTAATTCGTCATTCATTGGTTGCTCACAAGTTGGATCACTCATTACCAAACGACCATGTGGTTTTAATACTCGATACATTTCTGCAATTGCTTTCTTCAAATCGTCTGATTTAAAGATGTTGAACAAACAATTTTGTGCAGCAACATCTATAGAATTACCATCTACTGGTAAATTCATAGCATCTCCTTTCCTAAGATCCACAAAGTTACCTTTAAACCAAGGATTCATTTCTTCTGCTTCTACAAAGTTTTTGCGAGAGGCTTCTAACATTTCATCTACAACATCGATACCTATTATTCCTCCTTTATTTCGATTAAAATAGGCAAATTGTAGTAATTCCATACCGCCACCAACACCAACATATAGCATTTTTGGGTTGTTAGTTAAATCACGAGCATGCACTGTAGAACCACATCCATAATTCATTTCTTGCATTATTCTTGGTATTTTTAAGCCAGGTAATTCCCAAATTGGATTTGTTGTGCAACACAAACCAACATCGGGTGTTAAAGCTGCTTCCTTGTAAACATTATGTGTAGTTTCTAAATAACTCATTTTTAATGTACGCTAAATTTTATATATCAATTCTTTAAATAATGTAATCATTTTAGGTTCTGCTTCGCCAGCAATCTGAATAATTTCCTCTATGTCTACGGGGGCTAAATTCTTTGGATCACATTCGTCTGTTAGAACTGAAATTGCAGCACATGTCAAATTTAAATGCTTGGCAACAATAACTTCAGGTACAGTACTCATCCCAACAGCATCAACTTCCAAAATTTGAAGCATTCTATATTCGGCTCTGGTTTCTAATTGAGGACCAAAAACACCTGCATAAACACCTTCTTGTAGTTTTATGTCGTTTTGTTTTGCGATTGATTTCAGTAAATCGTTTATTTTTTTGGAATAAGGTTCTAGCATATCTGCAAAACGTTCTCCAAACTCTCCTATTTCAGCAAATGCTAGTGGCGAACCTCCTTGCAAGTTAATGTGATCATCAATAACCATTAAATCTCCTTTTTTATAAGATAGATTGATGGCTCCTGCTGCATTAGAAATTAATAAAGTATCAATTCCCAGTTGTTGCATTGTTCTAATGCCATAGGTTACCTCCCATTGATTGTAACCCTCATAAAGATGAAATCTTCCAGACATGACAACTACTTTTTTTCCTGAAAGTGATCCGTATACTAATTTCCCAGAATGAAACTCTACAGTTGCTTTTGGAAAATGTGGAATATCTTTGTAAGCAATCTCTTGTTCAATAACAATTTCATTAATTAATTGACCTAAACCTGTACCTAATACTATTCCAATTTCTGGATTTTGAAACCCTTTTAATTTTAAAAAATTGGTAGTTTCTTGTAGTTGTTGTTTTTTCATCTAGGTTTTAAGAATTTAGTAAAAGCAGAATGGTTTTTGATGTCTTCGATAACATCTATATCATTTAGCATTGGTAACAAATGTACATCAACTTTTTCTAAATTTTTCAGTGTTTCTTTTCTAACAGATGGAGTCCCCCAATTTTTATTTTGAAAGATTTTTGGATGTAGTTTTTTTAGCCCAATTAGATAATAACCTCCGTCTAAAGCTGGGCCAATCACAACATTGTCATGATTTAATTTTTTAAAAGCTTCATTGATATGGGAAGGTTCTAAATCAAACAAATCACTACCAATTACTATGATTTTTTCATAGTTTTTTTTGAAACCATCATTAAAGGCATTTTTCATTTTTTCTCCGAGATCATTACCGTATTGTTCCTTTTTTTGATAAATAGATTGATCCCAAAGATCATCTTTTATAATTTTTTCAGAATAATAAACTTTCTTATCGCAAGATATTTTTTTAGTGACCTCTTTAGTTTTTTGTAACAAAAAATGATAAATATCCAGGGCTGTTTTATCTCCAACAGTTTTTGCTAAACGAGTTTTTACTTTGCCCAATACTGGATTGCGAGTAAAAATAATAAGTAAGTTTTTGTGACTCATATTACGCTACAACTCCCTGACAACTACTTCCTGCACCAGCAGTACATCCGTAGCAATGTTGATTGATACTAATATTTCTGTTTTGAAGTAATTCTTCGTTGTATTCAGAAATATGTTTCACTGAACTATTTACTTTTAAGTTTAGCATCTGATTAAAGTCACAATCGTATAACCAACCATCCCAACTTATTGAAAGTGTATTTGTACACATAACATTTTCTACAGCAACAGGATTATAAGCTTCTACTAGAGAATACATATACTCTTCATAGTTTTCAGATGCTATTAAATAATCTAAAAACCTACTAATTGGCAGGTTAGTAATGGCAAATAAATTATGGAAATCAATTTCAAAATCTTCTTTTAAAGCCTTTTTGAAATCATTTTCTAAAGCCATTTGGTCACCGGGTAAAAATGCCCCAGATGGATTGTATACCAAATCTAATTGTAACTTACTTCCTGGAATTCCATAACCAACAACGTTTAATTCTTGTAGGGCTTTAATAGATTTATCAAAAACACCGTTTCCACGTTGTTTGTCGGTTTTTCCACGTGTCCAATGTGGCATTGAACTTATAACATGAATAGTGTGTTTTTTAAAAAATTTGGGTAAATCATGATATTTTTTATTGGCTCTAATGATTGTTAAGTTTGAGCGAACAATAAAGTCTTTGATCCCAACTTTTGCAGCTTCTTCAACAAACCATCTAAAATTTGGATTCATTTCCGGAGCTCCACCTGTTAAATCTAGTGTATGAGCTCCTGTTTTACGTATCACGTCTAAGCATTGTTGCATGGTTTCTTTAGTCATGATTTCCTTTCTGTCAGGACCTGCATCTACATGGCAATGTGCACATACCTGATTACACATATACCCCAGATTAATTTGTAGAATTTCTAATTTTTTTGAGCGTAATGGGAACTGATTTGTTTCGGCTATTTTTTTTGCAAATGTTGGTAACTCTCCAGTAGCAAAGAGTCCGTTTGACAAGATGTTTAGTTGTCGTTCTGTATTGGCTAGTTCATTATTTCTAGCTAAAAGTGATTTTTTACTCATATTACATTTCCAATTTGTTCACTTTGTTCATCATTTGAACTCCGTGAACTAGTGTGGCACCACTTTTAATGGCAGCACCTACATGAACAGCCTCCATCATTTCTTCTTTTGTAATCCCTCGTTGTAAACCGTCTTTTGTGTAGGCATCTATACAATAGGGGCATTGTTCTGTGTGGGATACAGCCAGAGCAATCAATGATTTTTCACGAGCTGTTAGCGCTCCTGGTTCAAATACTTTTCCATAATAATCAAAGAATTTGTTTCCAAGTTCTTCATTCCACTCCGTTATATTGCCAAATTTGCGAAGATCGGCAGGGTCATAATATGTTTTAGACATAAAAATTTATTTAATGTTCAAACTCCAGTCGTAAGTTAGGTATTTTATGCTTGCTTTTTCATTTATTTTTTCACTAGCATAATTGTTTAAATATTTTATTATAGTTCCATTTTTTTTAAAATCAGAGGAAAACCAATCAAATATTTTTGATAGCTCTACATTGTTTTTACTTATTTTATTTCTATCATCATCATTAATAAAATCTATCATTAAATTAGTTAAAGCAGTTTCTACATTACTTTCTGAAAAAGCGAAATTTCCTAATTTAGGACAAGACATAGAAGCACAATTAATACCCACATGAATTCTTGGATCATTGTATTTTTTTCGTAAGATTTCGTGTTCAATCCAGTCTAATGTGTAGGTGTTTTTACCCACTTTTATAAAAGGGATTTTCCAAGCTGTTTTTCCTTCTATTTTAATATCTCTGATACTTTTCAAGGGGTAATTGGTTAAAATAATTTTAATAGTGTATGCATTGTAGGTATTTAACCAATAAGCCTTTTCTTTATTTAATGACCAATTTTCAGTTGGTATAGTCTCCTGTAGATATGTTAAATAATTATCTAAAATTGTTTCGTTGTTTTTTAAAGATTGATAATCTACCATTCCCTTCCTATCCACATTTTTTTTTAATAAACTATTAAAAATAGTTGTCTGCCCTTGAATTGAAACAAAGAAAAGCAGGCATATGAATGTAACAAATTTGTTCATAAAACTATTAATTAGACGTTTAATTAGAGAGAATTTACAAATAAAATCGATTTTTAAATTTCTATTTCTTCTCCCATTTTTAAATTAAAATGTTTTTTAAAGAAAAAGACTACCATGTATAAAATAGGGGTATCTAATGCAGCTATCATCATCTTAAAAACAACTCCACTAATTAATAATCCTAAAAATTTATCCCAAGCTATAATATCAAAAGAGCAAAGCAATAACAAAACAGTTAGTGTATCTATAATTTGAGATGAAAAGGTTGAAAAATTATTTCGTAACCACAGATGTTTTCCTTTTGTGAGAGTTTTCCAGAAATGATATACTCTAATATCTATAAACTGAGCAAATAAATACGCCATCATAGAGGCTAAAACTGCCAAAGGAGCAGCACCAAACACTTCAATAAAAGTATTGTCATTAACTACAGACCAAGAAGTAGATGGAGCAGCCATGGAAACATAAACAATTCCTAAAGAAAAGAAAGAGGCAAAAATACCTGCAATAACAACATGATTAGCTTTCTTTTTACCGTATATCTCAGATAAAATATCTGTAATTAAAAAAGTAATCGGGTAAGGTAGTAAGCCAACAGAAACTTCAAATAATTTTACACCAAAAACTTCATTATCAAAAGGGTACCAATAAAAAAATTTTTGAAAAATTAAATTAGACGTTACCAATGAAGCAATAAATAAGGCTGCTAGAATAAGATAGATTATTTGAGCTTGAGATTTTTTTTCGGCAATCATATAAACGAAAATACTAATTATTTATCATTACAATAGCTGGTGTTTTAAACTATTTAATAAGAAACTTTGAACCTAATTAAAAGACATCGAAATCAGATAAGAAATCCCTATTTTTGCACCAGTAACAATTGAAATTTAATTTAGATGAAAGCATATATTTTTCCGGGCCAAGGAGCACAATTTACAGGAATGGGTTTAGATTTATACAATAATTCCCAAATGGCTCATGAACTTTTTGAAAAGGCTAATGAAATTTTAGGATTTCGTATAACGGACATTATGTTTGAAGGAACTGCAGATCAACTAAAACAAACTAATGTTACACAACCAGCTATTTTTTTACACTCTGTAATATTAGCAAAAGTTTTGGGGAATTCATTTCAGCCAGAAATGGTAGCTGGTCATTCTTTAGGTGAAATTTCTGCTTTAGTAGCTGCAGGTGTTTTGTCCTTTGATGATGGGCTTCAGTTGGTTTCTAAACGTGCTCAAGCAATGCAAAAAGCCTGTGAAATTATGCCTTCAACTATGGCTGCAGTTTTAGGATTAGAAGACCAAATTGTTGAAGAGGTTTGTGATGCTGTTGATGGAGTAGTCGTTGCTGCAAATTATAATTGCCCAGGTCAATTAGTGATTTCTGGAGAAGTTTCTGCCATAGAAACTGCTTGTGAATTACTAAAAGAAAAAGGGGCTAGAAGAGCCCTTGTTTTACCAGTTGGAGGTGCTTTTCATTCACCTATGATGGAGCCTGCAAGAGAGGAGCTAGCTGCTGCAATAAAAGCCACAAAATTTAATGAACCAACTTGTAGGGTATACCAAAACGTACCTGCGAAAGCAATAACAACTGCTCTTGAAATTAAAGAAAATTTAATAAAGCAATTAACAGCTCCAGTAAAGTGGACACAATCTATTCAATCTATGATAGCTGACGGTGGAACACAGTTTATTGAAGTTGGTCCAGGTAAAGTTTTACAAGGGCTGATGAGAAAGATAGATAGAAGTGTTGAGGCAACAGGTGCTAGTTTTGAATAATCTGGTATTACTGTTTTAATTGCCATTTCCAAGCAGCCAATAGAGCTTCCTCAAGTGTTTTTTCCGTTTTCCAACCTAATTCAACTTTAGCTAAAGTGGTATCTGCGAAGGCAGAGGTGATATCTCCCTCTCTTCTACCTACAATTTTATAGTTAAGTTTAGTCTTGGAAACCTTTTCAAAAGCTTGGATAACTTCTAAAACAGAACTCCCAGTTCCAGTTCCAACATTAAAAACTTCAAAATCTTTTTTATTATTATTTTTTAATAATCTTTCTAATGCAGCTATATGTGCTTTTGCCAAATCTACAACATGTATATAATCACGAACCGCAGTTCCGTCTTTAGTTGGATAGTTATCTCCAAAAACAGATAACTCCTTTCTAATACCAGCTGCAGTTTGTGTTACAAAAGGAATTAAATTTTGAGGAACACCAATAGGTAACTCTCCTATATTAGCTGTTTCGTGAGCTCCAATCGGGTTAAAATATCTTAAGGCAATAGCCTTTAGTCCGATTGCTTTACAACTTTCTCTAATTATTTCTTCACCAATTTGCTTCGTGTTTCCGTAGGGAGATTCTGCGGGTTTAGTTGGAGCATTTTCTGTAATTGGCAACTCATCTGCTTGACCATAAACAGTACATGAAGAGCTGAAAATAAAGTTAGACAACTTGTGTTTCTTCATCTCTTGCAAGAGATAGACCAAAGTGCTAATATTATTTTCATAATACAATAAAGGGTTATTAACACTTTCTCCTACTGCTTTTGATGCTGCAAAGTGTATGATGCCATCTATTTTGTTGTTTTTAAAAAAATCTTCAACAGCTATTTTATTCCTTAAATCGATATTAAAATAAGAGGGTTTTATACTAGTTATTGAAGTAATACTATCTAAAACTTCAATTTTTGAATTGTATAAATTATCAATAATAACAACCTCATAGCCTGCTTGTTGAAGTTCAACAACAGTATGAGAACCGATAAAGCCAAGTCCTCCTGTTACTAATATTTTTTTCATAAGGGATCTTTTTTTTTGTTTAAAATTTGAACTAACCTACAAAATCATTGATTGTTTTTGTAATAAAAGCTAACTGCTCTTTTTCTAATTCTGTGTGCATTGGTAAGGAAATTACCGTTTCAATTAATTCATTAGTTGTGGTAAAGTCATCTTCTTGATAACGATTGTCTTGATATGCTTTTTGTGCGTGTAACGGCACTGGATAATAGATAGCATTAGGAATTCCGTTATTTAATAAATGTTGGTGTAATTCATCTCGTTTTCCATTGGTTATCTTGATTGTGTATTGATGAAATACATGACAGTCACAAGAGTCACAAATCTCTCCACAATTTACTGTTGCATTAGATTTTGTAGTTGGTGTAATGATATTAGCATTTTGAGAAAAAGCATTGTTGTAGTATCTAGCCGCGTCTCTTCTGGCATCACAATACTTGTCTAACAAGGGTAATTTAGTTTTTAAAACTGCCGCTTGTATACTATCTAATCTTGAGTTTACACCTACTACATCATGATAATAACGTTTATACATACCATGATTAACCATTCCGCGTATGGTATGTGCTAAATCATCATCATTGGTAAAAATTGCACCTCCATCACCATAGCAACCCAGATTCTTTGAAGGAAAAAATGATGTAGTTCCTACATGACCAATAGTTCCAACTTTTTGTTTGCGTCCATCAGCAAAAGTGTAGCTTGCACCAATGGCTTGAGCTGTATCCTCAATTACAAATAAGTTATGTTTTTCAGCAATTTCCATTACTGCATCCATATTGGCGCATAATCCGAATAAATGAACTGGAACAATGGCTTTTGTTTTTGGAGTGATGGCTTTTTTTAAGGCATCAATATCGATGTTAAACGTATTTGGTTCAACATCAATCAATACGGGGGTTAATTTTAATAGGGCAATTACTTCAACAGTGGCTGCAAAAGTAAAATCTACCGTAATTACTTCATCGCCTTGTTCAAGCCCCAAGCCCATCATGGCTATTTGTAATGCATCGGTTCCGTTTGCACACGGAATAACATGTTTTACAGACAAGTATTTCTCTAAATCTTCCTGAAATTGATGTACATATGGCCCATTAATATAAGCGGAGGAATTCAAAACTTCTTCAATAGAGGAGTCAATAGTTTTTTTGATATTTGAGTACTGACCTTGAAGATCAACCATCTGAATTTTTTTCATTGATACAGGATTTATAGAGATCAAAAATACAATATAAATCTGTTATCTTTGGGCAAAATTAAATTTATCAGAATGAAGCAATTCATGAAAATTATTAAAATAGTAGCCTTAACATGTGTCTTTGTTTTTGTTGCAGCATGGTTGTATTCAAGAACATTACAACCGACTTACAATGGAGAATTAACATTAAATAACCTCTCGGAAAATGTTAGCGTTCATTTTGATGATAATGGAGTGCCTCATATATATGCACAAACTCAAAAAGATGCTTATACTGCATTAGGCTATGTACATGCACAAGATAGATTATGGCAGATGGAACTCATTAGAAGAATAGCTCCTGGAAGATTGTCAGAGCTTTTTGGAAAAGATTTATTAGATACAGATATTTTTTTTTCAGGCTTAGGAATAGAAGAAGCTGCAGCTATTGCAATTAATAATTTAGACCTAAATTCAGAAGCTTATTTGTTAGCTCAAGCTTATTTAGATGGTATTAATCAATATATAGAGAAAGGGAAAACACCTTTAGAATTTTCTTTAGTAGGTGTAAAAAAAGAAAAATATACGATTAAAGATATCTATAATGTATTGGGATACATGTCTTTTAGTTTTGCCGTAGCTCATAAAACAGATCCTTTATTGACGGAAATCAAAGACAAATTAGGAAACGTATATTTAGATGAAATCTTAGGTTCTCATCCAGAAAACTTAACCATAAACAGAACAGATAGTGTTTCTAAAATACATGCGAAATTTTCAAAAAGCGTGAGTCTTATTATGGATAAAATGCCAGTCTCTCCATTAATTGGAAGTAATTCCTGGGTTATTGGAGCAGATAAAACAAAAAACGGAAAAGTTATTTTCGCGAACGATCCTCACATCGGGTTTTCACAACCCTCTGTTTGGTATCAAAATCATATTAAAACACCAGATTTTGAAATGTATGGTTTTAATTTAGCATTAATGCCTTATCCACTTTTGGGTCATAATAGAAATTATGCTTATGGTCTAACTATGTTGGCAAATGATGACTTAAATTTTTATACTGAAGAAAGTAATCCCGATAATTCATCTGAATACAAAACAAAAGAGGGTTTTAAAAAATATGAGGTTTTAACAAAGACTATCAAGGTTAAAAATGCAGCCGATACTACTTTCCAATTAAAAATTAGCCAACATGGCCCAATAATGAATGGTTTGATCAAACATATTGATGAAGACCAGCCAATTGCTATGAATTGGATTTATACAAAATTAAAAAATGAGATGTTAGATGTCTCTTATGGGATGACCCATGCTGAATCGCTAGAAGATTTTAAAGTATCTGTTAGTAAAATTCATGCTCCTGGACTAAATGTAATGTATGGTGATAGTCAGGACAATATTGCCTGGTTTGCGTCTGCAAAATTATACCAATTAAGAGAGGGTTTGTCCTCTAAAACGTATCTGAATGGTGCTTCTGGAGAAGATGAAATTATTGAGGTGTTAGATTTTGAAGAGAATCCAAAGGCAATAAATCCTAAATGGAATTATGTATATTCTGCGAATCATCAGCCAGATTCTGTTCGAGGGAAATTGTATCCAGGATATTATCAACCAGAAAATAGATCAAAAAGAATTGTTACGCTATTGGAAGCAAAAGATGATTTTACCAAAGAAGATGTTGCGGAAATGTTGTTTGACGTTACGTCATCTTTAGATCATGTTTTTGCAAGAGATTTACTGTCATTTTTATCTAAAAATGAGTTAAGTGATTCGGAAATTCAAGCTTATGAAACATTAAAAAAATGGAAAGGAGAATACTTGATGACATCAGTTGGCCCTACAATCTATAATCGGTTTTTATTTGAATTTCTTAAGAATACTTATAAAGACGAAATAGGGGATGCCTTTAATCTCTTTATAAATTCACAACTTCAAGATCAGGTATTGCCAGTTCAAATAGCAAGGGAACAATCTGTTTGGTGGGATAATATTGAAACAAAAGATGTAATAGAAACGAAACAAGAAATCATTTTGAGGTCCTACAAGAACAGCATAGCTTTTTTGAAAAAACAATTAGGAGATGATGTAAATAAATGGAATTGGAGTCGAGTTATTTCTGTAGAGCACGAACATGCCATTGGAAAAGCTGGTGGGGTCTTAAGAGATTTTTTTAATGTAGGTCCTTTTAAAACTACTGGAGGAAACGAAGTGATTAATAACCAAATTTTTAAACTAGATAGTACTGGGTTTTATAAAGTTACTGCAGGACCATCTACTCGAAGAGTTATAGATTTTTCAGATGTAGAAAATGGGTTAAGCATTATTCCAACAGGACAATCTGGAAATGTATTTAGTCCATATTATAAAGATCAGGCTCAAAAATACTTGAAAGGTGATTTTATAAAAATGGAATTGAATCCATCCGAGATTTTAAAGAGTGAAAATCGATTGTTTTTTAAGAGTAAGGAAAATTAAATTTCTTTATAAACTTCCTCAAATGGAATTCTGAAGCGTTCCCCATAGACACCTTCTGGTTTTCTAATGCCACAAGAAACAATCATATTTATTTCCGCACCTCTTGGCAAGTTCAAGACTTTCTTTACTCTCCAGGTATCAGAGCCCTCCATTGGGCAAGTATCATAACCCTCAGCAGCCATACTCAACATAAAATTTTCAGCAGCTAGCGCACAAGTCTTGTGAGCAACTATTCTCATATCACTATTTCTAACTTCTCTGAAAATAGGTTTAAAAAGCCCGATTACTAAAATCATTAGATATTTTAAAAACCCAAAAATTCCTAAAAAATCACTGTAGGCAAATGGAATTAATTTTCCGTAGTAATTTCTACTTACCTTTTCTCTACTGCTTTGTTCAGACTTTGGTTTTGGCGGAAAAATGCTATCAATCATTTGTAAGTTTGAATTTTTTCTTTTTTTCCAGAGATCTTTACGTGTCACAAAAATCACCAATTCTTCGGCTGTTTTAGCTGCGTTTTGATTAAAACATAAAGGAGCTATTTTTTGAATGGTTTCCTTGGAGGTGATGTGATAGAATTCCCAAAGCTGCATATTGCTGCTATTTGGAGCTAATGAAGCTTGATAAATACACTTTTTTACAAGCGCACTATCTATTTTTTTTTCAGGGTCATAGATTCGTACAGATCTACGATAATTAATCGCTTCCTCTACTGTTTTTTGTGTCATAAAATATTGTTAGTTTACCAGCCTTTTCTGTAGTCTCTTTTAATGAATTGGTTAGCCATTTCAAAATTTGTAATTTTCATATTTTCCCCATCCCATAGAAGTTTTTTCCTTCTTCCAGGAAATTTATATCTGTTATCAACTTTTTCGTGAAGTAGCGCTGATCTAATGGCTAGATTACCCATTAATACAGTTTCAGTTAATGGCCCTGCTTGAGACAATGGTGAACTAGTATAGGCACCATACCCTTCTTTACAAGCATTAATCCATTGAGCTTGATGACCACTCATTCCATCTTTAACCAATGAAGCCATATTTTTAACCTCTGGAACCTCTGAACCATCGTTTAAAAATACTTTGGGGTTAGATCCATATGTTCCACAAATTAAGATTCCTTTAGATCCTTTCATGATTACACCACCACCCCAATCTCCTAAAGATTCGTTTTCAGGAAGAAGATCAGGTCTTTCTGGTTCTATTCCACCATCATACCAATGTAGATCTACAGCAGGCATACTCCCTCTTTTTGGAAACTCTAAATGAATAACTGAAGAGGCAGGGGGTGTTTCGTCGTAAACAACTTCCTTAAAAAAGTCTTGATAGGTATTAGTTAAACTGCATTCAACAGAGGTAGGGTAGCCAAGTTTTAGTGCTCTAAATGGAACGTCGATTAAATGACATCCCATATCTCCCAGTGCACCTGTACCATAATCCCAATATCCTCTCCATCTGGTTGGCATAAAAGCTTCATGATACGCTCTCCATGGAGCAGTTCCTAACCACAGATTCCAATCAATTTCTTTTGGAACAGGCATGGTGTCTTTTGGAACAGGAATTCCTTGGGGCCATACAGGTCTGTTAGTCCATGCATGTACTTCACCTATCTCACCAATAATTCCTTCTTGTACAACAGCGTCAATCCACCTTGTTCCGTCACCACTGGCTCCTTGATTTCCCATTTGGGTAACCAGTTTTTTATTCTCTGCCATTTCGGTAAGTTTTCGTGCTTCCCAAATATCATGAGTTAAAGGTTTTTCTATATACATATGTTTTCCTAGATCCATTGCTGACATACATTGTACATAGTGCATATGATCTGCTGAGCTTACAATAACAGCATCAATATCTTTGTGATGTTTCTCTAACATATCTCTATAATCTCTCATATATGGAGCTTCAGAAAATTGTTCTCTCATTTGCTTAGCTCTTCTGTCATCTACATCACAAAGTGCTACGATATTAGCTCCATTTGAAGCAAAACTATTCATTAAATTACTTGTTCCTCTCCCGCCAATACCTATGGCCGCGATTCCTAATTTATCACTGGGTGCGGTGTAACCGCGTCCAAGAACATGTCTTGGGACAATAAAAAATGCTGCAGAACCTGCTAAAGTTTTTTTAAGGAATTTTCTTCTAGTAGTCATATCAAAAATATAGTTAAAAATAATATTTCTAAATATAATCAATCCATACATGCATTCCAAATTACTTCACTTGGAGTAGGGGCTATAATTGTAATTGTTTTTTTTGATACAGGATGAGTAAAGTTTATTTTTCTAGCGTGTAAGTGAATGCTTCCATCTTTGTTACTTCTAGATGCGCCGTATTTCAGGTCTCCTTTGATTGGGCTTCCAATGAAAGAAAGTTGAGCTCTAATTTGATGGTGCCTACCCGTTTCTAAATCAATTTCTAAAAGTAAATAATTCTCTAAATTTTTTAAAGTTGTGTAATGAAGAATGGCTTTTTTACTTCCCTGAGCTTCTTTTTTAAAAACAGTAGACTTATTGTTTTTAGGATTCTTTTTTAGAAAATGTATTAAAGTATCCGTTGGCTTTTTTGGATTGTTTTTTATTACTGCCCAATATGTTTTTGAAATGACTCTGTCTCGAAGCATCTTGTTTAATCTCTCTAGTGCTTTTGAAGTTCTTGCAAAAATAATAATCCCAGAGGTGGGTCTATCTAATCTGTGAACTACACCTAAAAAAACTTCACCTGGTTTATTATATTTTTCTTTGATATACTCTTTTACAACATCACTTAAAGGTTTGTCTCCGGTTTTATCACCTTGAACAATATCTCCTGATTTTTTATTGACTATCACTAAGTGATTGTCTTCAAAAAGAACCTCTAAATTATCTTTATTAGAATACATTATTAGTTGAAATTATCAGCAACATCATCATTCACTGTTGCTATGAACTCTAAAAATTCATCTTTACCTAGGCCGGTTGATGACGAAGTAATAAAGGAGGTAGGGAGTGTTTCCCAACTGGTAAGTAATTTTTTCTTGTAGAAAATAATTTGTTTGTTCAGTTTAGAACTTCCTAATTTATCTGCTTTTGTAAAAACTATGCAAAAAGGTATCTGATTTTCACCTAAAAACTGCATAAATTCAAGATCAATTTTTTGAGGATCATGTCTAGAATCTATTAAAACAAATGTACAAACCAACTGCTGTCTTTCTTTGAAGTAATTTTCAATAAAGTATTGAAAAATTGTTCGTTTTTTTTTTGAAATTTTGGCGTATCCGTATCCAGGTAAATCTACTAAAAACCAGTTGTCATTTATTTTAAAATGATTAATAAGTTGAGTTTTTCCTGGTTTTCCAGATGTTTTTGCTAGGTCCTTTCGCCCCATTAACATGTTAATTAATGAAGATTTACCAACATTAGATCTTCCAATAAAAGCATATTCTGGAATCCTGTCTTTTGGAGCCTTTGTAACATTACTGTTACTCATTACAAACTCTGCAGATTTAATTTTCATGAATTAGATGTTTCTAGAACTAAACCAAGATTCTAGAATTTGATTAAATTCCTTAGGCTTTTCCATCATGGCTGCATGTCCACACTTATCAATCCAAAATAAATCAGAATTAGGTAATAGTTTGTGGAAATCATTAGCAACATCAGGTGGTGTCACTGAATCCTGTTTCCCCCAAATTAAGCAAGTGGGTTGCTTCATGTTTGGTAAATCATCAGCCATATTGTGCCTGATTGCACTTTTTGCAATAGTTAATGTTTTTAAAACCGTAATACGATTATTAACGATCCCATATACTTCATCTACAAGCTCTTTGCTGGCAATAGCTGGATCATAAAAAACATCTCTAGTTTTTTGTTCAATATATTCGTAATTACCTCTTTTAGGATAGGTATCTCCCATGGCCTTTTCATAAAGACCAGAGCTTCCAGTTAGAACTAATGAATGAACATCTTCAGGATAATGTTTTGTGTAGTATAGTGCTATATGTCCTCCCAAAGAATTACCAAGTAAGGTAACTTTTTCTAACCCTTTAAATTTTATGAATTCGTGAATAAACTTGGCTAGGTGCTTTACATTAGTTTTTAGTAATGGTAATGTATATAAAGGAAGTTCTGGGATTAAAACTCGATACCCTTTTTTTGAAAAATACTGAAAAGTTTCGTCAAAATTACTTAGTGCCCCCATTAGTCCGTGGAGAATAATTAAAGATCTCCCTTCTCCAGCTTCTGCGTATGTAAATTCCCCTTCAGTTTTTAAGCTTTCAGTCATTATTTCTTGATTAGGCTAATTACAAATGTAGTTCTTTTTTATGACAAATACGATGAATTGATTATGCACTAAGAATTAGTTTTAGGCTTTTAGGCTACTAAAAATAAGACCTTTCACAATACTTATTAACAATGTGGTAAAAAGTGGTAAAAAGTGGTAAATAATTTTTATTTTTGAATCCAAGAGGTAAAATTAGTTCCATTGATAAATTTAATAGGTACATATGAGTGTAAGGTTGATGCTAAAGGAAGGTTGATGATTTCATCAGCTTTTAAAAAGCAATTGTCTCCTATTTTGCAAGAGGGTTTTGTTGTAAAACGAGCTGTTTTTCAACCTTGCCTTGAATTGTATCCTATGCAAGAGTGGAATAAGGTCATGCTTAAGATTAATAGTTTAAATCGTTTTATTAAGAAAAACAACGATTTCATCAGAAGATTTACTGCGGGAGTAAAAGAAGTTGAGTTAGATTCTTCAGGAAGATTATTGATTCCAAAAGACTTGTGTCATTTTGCTGGAATAAAGAAGCAGATAGTTTTGTCTTCGGCAATAAATATAATTGAGATTTGGGATAAAGATAGTTATGAAAAATCTATAGACGATACAGCCATGGATTTTGCTTCATTAACGGAGGAGGTAATGGGTAATTCTGATGATAATGGAGTATCATAATTCAGTACTGTTAACTGAAAGTATAGACGCACTGTCAATAAAGAAAGATGGTGTTTATGTAGACGTTACATTTGGAGGTGGAGGTCATTCAAGAGAGATATTAAAACGCCTAGGTAGTAATGGAATGTTGCTTGCTTTTGATCAAGACCCGGATGCAATAAGAAATAAAATTGAAGACAGTCGATTTATTTTAATAGAAGAAAATTTCAGGTATATAAGTAGGTTTTTAAAATTTTATGGAATAAAAAAAGTTGATGGTGTTTTAGCTGATTTAGGAGTGTCATCTCATCAATTTGATGAGGCAGAAAGAGGGTTTTCTATACGTTTTGACGGAGAATTAGATATGAGGATGAATCAGAGCTCCAAGAATTCAGCAAAGAAAATTATCAATACCTATCCAGAAGAAAAGCTTGCAGATATTCTGTTTATGTATGGTGAGTTAAGAAATGCTAGATCGATTGCTAAAACTATTGTAGAGGAAAGAGAAATTAAAAAAATAGATACAAGTTTCCAGTTTAGAAGTGTTCTTCAAAGATATTTACCCAAGGCTAAGGAGCATAAAATATTAGCTCAAATTTTTCAAGCTATTAGAATTGAAGTAAATGAAGAATTAGATGTATTAAAAGAGTTTTTAATACAGACACCTACTTTATTAAAACCTGAGGGCAGATTGAGCGTCATCTCTTATCATTCGTTAGAAGATAGGCTTGTGAAAAGATTTATAAGAACAGGGTTGTTTTCTGGTGAGCCAGAAAAAGATTTCTTTGGAAATATAGATGTTCCTTTAATGAAGGTTGGAAAATTAATTGTTCCAGAGAAAAGTGAGATATATAGTAATAATAGGGCAAGGAGTGCAAAGCTAAGAGTAGCTAAATTAAAAACATAATGTCTAAGGTAAAAAAAAACATATATGATGTTTTGAGAGGAGGTTTTTTAATTAATGAATCTTCCTTTAAAAATTGGAGAATGATTTTTTTTATTGTGGTTCTTCTTTTAATCATGATTTCTAGCGCACATAGTTCTGATAAGAAGGTGTTGGAGATTTCAGAATTAAATAAGTTAAAAAGAGAGTTAAGAGCCATATATATAGATACTCAAACAACATTAATGCGAATGAAAATGGAGTCTAACATTCGTCAGAGAGCAAAAATGACGGGATTGCAACCCTCTAAAACTCCGCCAAAAAGAATAAAAGTCATTAACAACGAATAAAATAATTCACCTTGAGAGATCATCAAAAAAGCATACTAACAAAATTCTACATTGTAGCTGCTTTTATGACGCTTCTTTTTTCCTTGATAATTTTTAGAGTCATAGATATTCAATATCTCCAGGGTAATAAGTATAGGAAAATTTCAAAAGATCTTACCAGAAAGCCATTTGCTATTGAGGCCAATAAAGGAAATGTATATGCTTCAGACGGAAATCTATTAGCAACATCAATGTCAAAATTTACAATTAGAATGGATGTCATGTCTGTTGATGTAAAAATCTTTGATAGAGACGTGGTAAAGCTCTCTAGAAACTTGGCAAATTTTTTAGGAAAGTCTCCTAAGTTTTTTGAGAAAAAACTAAGAAATGCTCGAAAATCAAAGAACAGATATATACTTATTGCAAAAGATATTGGATATAATGATTACATGAAAATGAAGCAGTTTCCCATATTTAAACTTGGAGTTTATAAAGGTGGCTTTATAGCAGAGCATAAAACGGTGAGAGCACATCCAATTGGCAAAATAGCTGAAAGAACTATAGGATATCATGATAATAGAGGGGATGCAGGGATTGAAGGAGCTTTTGTTGATTATTTAAAAGGAGAGGACGGCCTTAGATGGAAACAAAAAATTGCTAAAGGGCAATGGAAGCCAATAAACGATGTAAATGAAAAAGAACCAGTTCAAGGGTATGATGTAGTAACTACTCTAGATGTAAATATTCAAGATATTACTCATCATGCATTACTTCGTCAATTAGAATATTTTGAAGCCGATCACGGATGTGCTGTAGTAATGGAGACTGCAACAGGTGAAATCAAAGCAATTTCAAATTTAGGGAGAACTTCAGCAGGAAAATATTATGAAAAAAGAAACTATGCAGTTTGGGAAGCTCATGAGCCAGGATCAACATTTAAATTAGCTAGTTTAATGGCTGCTTTAGATGATAAAATGATAGACACCTCTACTGTTGTAGATACAGAAAAAGGACGGATTTTTATTCATGGTAAAAGAGTAGAAGATTCCCAAAGAGGAGGCTATGGAGAAATATCAGCAGCTAGAGTGTTTGAAGTATCCTCAAATGTTGGAATAGTTAAACTAATTCGTGAACATTATGATGATAAACCAGAAAAATTTCTAGATCATTTAAAAGATTATGGACTTACCAATAAAATTGGATTACCAATAAAAGGTGAAGGAAAACCAATTGTTTATTATCCAGGTAAGCCGGGATGGAATAAAATAAGCTTAGAGTGGATGTCATGGGGCTATAGTATTGCTGTGACCCCACTTCAGACGTTAATGCTTTACAACGCTGTTGCTAATAATGGTGAAATGGTAAAGCCAAGGTTTATAAAAGAGTTGAGAAAAGAAAACAGAATTAAAAAATCTTTTCAAAAAGAGGTTGTAAATCCACAAATTGCAACTCCAGAAACTATAAAAAAATTAAAAAAAGTCCTAGAAAATGTTGTTGAAAAAGGAACAGCAAATAATATATATTCTTCCAATTTTTCTATGGCTGGAAAAACAGGTACTGCAAAAAAATATGTTGGTAGACATGTAAATAAAAAGGGAGATACTATTGCTGGAGGATATTCAAATAGGAGATATGTAGCTTCATTTGCAGGTTTCTTTCCTGCAGATCTTCCAAAATATTCATGTATTGTAGTTATTCATGACCCTTTGAAGAAAAAAGGGTATTACGGAGCTACAGTAGCTGCCCCTGTTTTTAAAGAAATTGCACAAAAAATATATACAACTACTTCAGTGGATGATGATCTTGTAAAAGAAAAGTTTTCCTCTCAAAAAATTGGCGATCAATATTCAAGCTTTTACACTAAAATAAAAAATACAGAAACCATTCCAAATGTAATAGGAATGCCAGCTATGGATGCAGTTTCATTACTGGAAAATGTTGGATTAAATGTTAAAATCAAAGGAATCGGAAAAGTAAAAAAACAATCTATTAAAAAAGGAACTCTCATAAAAAAGGGAGCAACTATAATTTTAAATCTGTCTTAGTTGAAAATATTAAAAGACATATTATATAAGGTTTCTGTAAACGCTGTTTATGGAGATACCAATGTGAAGGTAGCTCAAGTTGATTTTGATTCAAGAAAAGTTGTAAAAGATTCCTTATTTGTTGCTCAAAAAGGCACTTCCGTTGATGGTCATTTATATATAGATAAGGCAATTAGCTTAGGAGCTACAACAATTATTTGTGAAGAACTACCAATTCGCTTAGAAGCAAATATTACTTTTATTCAAGTAGAAGATTCCAGTAAAACGTTAGCAATTATTGCCTCAAATTTCTATGATAATCCGTCTTCAAAATTAAAGTTGATAGGCGTTACAGGAACTAACGGTAAAACAACAGTAGCTTCATTATTATATCAATTGTTAAAAAAATCGGGATATAAAACAGGATTGCTATCTACTGTTCAAATTTTAGTAGATACAACTGTCTTTAATGCAACTCATACAACACCAGATTCTGTAACTATAAATTACTACTTACATCAAATGGTTTTGTTAGGAGTAGATTACTGTTTTATGGAGGTTAGTTCTCACGGGATTCATCAAAAAAGAACAGAGGGTCTAGAGTTTGCGGGTGGAATTTTTACTAATCTATCGCATGATCATTTAGACTACCATGTTTCTTTTGCATCCTACAGAGATGTTAAAAAATCATTCTTTGATTCACTACCAAAAACAGCATTTGCCCTTACCAATTTAGATGATAAAAATGGTAACATAATGCTGCAAAATACAAAAGCTAGAAAAAGAACTTATGCGCTAAAAACATTGGCAGATTATAAGGCGAAAATTATTGAAAAAAGTTTTTCAGGGACATTAATTTCTATAAATGATACAGAATTTTGGACAAAGTTAATTGGAAATTTTAATGCCTATAATTTAGCAGCTATCATTGGGGTGGCTTATGAATTAGGCTTAGAAAAACTAGAGATTTTAACAATTATTAGTCAGTTAGAAAGTGTTAGTGGACGATTTGAACATCTTGTTTCAGATAATGGAGTTATTGCTATTGTAGATTACGCACACACACCAGATGCGCTAAGAAATGTACTTGAAACTATCAATAATATCAGAACAAACAACGAAAAGCTAATTACAGTTATTGGTTGTGGAGGAGACAGAGATAAGACAAAAAGACCTAAGATGGCTCATATTGCTTCTCAATTAAGTACCCAGGCAATTTTTACTTCAGATAATCCAAGAACAGAAAATCCAGATACAATTTTGGAAGAGATGGAAGAGGGAGTATCTGCAGAAAATTTAAAAAAAATAATAACCATATCAGATCGAAGACAAGCCATTAAAACAGCTTGTAAATTTTCAGAAACTGGTGATATTTTATTAATAGCTGGAAAAGGCCATGAAAACTATCAAGAGATAAGTGGAGAACGCTTTCATTTTGATGATTTAGTAGAAGTAAAAAAATATTTTAACCTTTTAAAAAAATAGGATGCTGTATTATTTATTTGATTATTTGGAATCTCATTTTAATTTCCCTGGAGCAGGGTTATTTCAGTTTATTACATTCAGAGCTGCAGCTGCTTTTATTTTAGCCTTATCGGTGTCTTCTATATATGGTAAAAGAATCATTAATTTTTTAAGAACACAGCAGGTAGGAGAAAGTATCAGAGACCTGGGTCTTGAGGGGCAAATTCAAAAAGCAGGAACTCCAACAATGGGCGGTATTATCATTATTTTTTCTACACTAATTCCTGTGTTATTATTAACCAAATTAGACAATATTTATATCATCATCCTGCTTATAACAACAGTTTGGATGGGTTTAATTGGTTTTTTAGATGATTATATCAAAGTATTTAAAAAAGACAAAGAAGGATTACAGGGAAAATTTAAAATTTTAGGTCAAGTAGGGTTGGGTTTAATAGTTGGTTCTATGCTTTATTTTAATGACAACGTAACAATTAAAGAAGAGTTGCCATTAGCACAACAAGTAGTTCAACAAAATGGGAAAACTCAGGTTTTTGGACAAGCGCATAAGTCAACAAAAACAACTGTTCCATTTTTTAAAAACAATGAATTAGATTATTCTGACTTCTTGAGTTTTTTAGGTGAAGGATATGAAAAGTATGGTTGGTTAGTATTTATTTTCATTACAATTTTCATTATAACAGCTGTTTCTAATGGTGCAAATCTTACAGATGGTATAGATGGTTTAGCAACTGGCTCTTCAGCTATTATAGTGGTTGTTTTGGGGCTTTTTGCTTGGGTGTCAGGAAATATTATTTTTTCAGATTATTTAGATGTCATGTATATCCCAAATTCTGGAGAAATGACAGTATACATCTTAGCTTTTGCAGGAGCTTTGATAGGTTTTCTGTGGTACAACACCTATCCAGCACAAGTTTTTATGGGAGATACAGGTAGTTTAACAATTGGAGGTATAATAGCAGTGATCGCTATTTCAATTCGTAAAGAATTATTGTTGCCAATTCTTGCAGGTATTTTTTTAGTAGAAAATTTATCTGTAATACTTCAGGTTTCCTATTTCAAATACACAAGAAAAAAATATGGTGAAGGAAGACGAATCTTTAAGATGTCGCCTCTACATCATCATTATCAAAAGTCTGGATATCATGAGAGTAAAATAGTAGTCCGTTTTTGGATTATAGGAATTCTTTTGGCGGTTTTTACCATTGTAACATTAAAATTAAGATAGTATTCAAACCCTAAAATTAGGAGTTTATAAATAATGAAAAGATTAGTCATACTTGGTGGAGGAGAAAGTGGAGTTGGAGCCGCCATACTGGGAAAACAAAAAGAGTTTGATGTTTTTCTTTCAGACATAGGAAGTATTTCAGAAAAATATAAAAAAGTTCTTTCACATCATAAAATAAGTTTTGAGGAGGGTCATCATACAAACTCATTGATTTTAAATGCTGATTTAGTGGTTAAAAGCCCAGGCATTCCAGAAAAAGCTGCAGTAGTTTCATTACTCCTTAAAAAAAGGATTCCAGTAATTTCTGAAATTGAATTTGCCTCTCAATTTACAAAGGCAACAATTGTAGGAATAACCGGATCAAATGGAAAAACAACAACTACCCTCATCACACATCATATGCTTACATCAGCAAATTTGCGTGTAGGAGTTGCTGGAAATATTGGAGATAGTTTCGCTCAACAAGTTGCAGAGCAAGACTTTGAAAGTTATGTATTGGAGTTGAGTAGTTTTCAATTAGATGGAATTATAAATTTTAGACCACATATTGCAATAATTACAAATATTACCCCAGATCATTTAGATCGATATGAATATGATTTTAATCAATATGTAGCCTCAAAGTTTAGAATCACTAAAAACCAAACGGCTGACGATTTTTTGATATATGATGCAGATGATCAGGTAATAAGTACCTGGCTAAAAGAACACAAGGTAAATGCAAAATTAATTCCCTTCTCAATTGAAAAGGAGGTTGACAACGGAGCATTTTTTAAAAAAAATACGATACAAATAAAAATAAATACAGAAAAATATAGCATGAGCACATCTAATCTAAGATTACAAGGAAAACATAATATTAAAAATACCATGGCTGGAGCCTTGGCTTCTCAGTTACTTAATGTAAGAAGTCAAACCATAAAGGAAAGTCTTGCAAATTTTGAAGGAGCAGAACACCGCTTAGAGAATGTACATAAAGTTAATGGAGTTCAATTTATTAACGATTCTAAAGCTACAAATGTAAATGCTACTTTTTATGCCTTGGAATGTATGGAGCAGCCAACTGTTTGGATTGTTGGAGGTGTTGATAAAGGTAATGATTATGAAGATTTATTGCCTTTAGTTAGAGAAAAAGTAAAAGCAATCGTTTGTTTAGGTGAAGACAATGAAAAGTTAAAATCTGTGTTTTATAATGTAGTAGATATGATGATAGAAACTGCAGGAGCTGAGGAAGCTGTTAAGGTTGCTTTTAAACTATCTCAATCAGGCGATAATGTTTTGTTATCACCAGCATGTGCTAGCTTCGATTTATTTGATAATTATGAAGATAGAGGACGTCAGTTTAAAAATGCAGTAATGAGTTTGTAACTAGTTATAAAATTGTAAAGAATAAGTTCCATTTATGAAAGGAATTTTCAAACATATAGAAGGAGATAGAACCATTTGGGCTTTGGTGGCTATTTTGGCATTATTTTCTTTTATGCCTGTCTACAGCGCTAGCGCAAATCTAGTAAGTGTAGTAGGAGGTTCTACTTTAGGATATTTATTAAAACATGTTGTGCTTTTAATTATGGGTTTTGCTATAATTTATGCAGTTCATAAAATCCCTTATAGATATTTTAGTGGTGGATCTGTGTTGCTGTTACCAGTTGTTTTCTTCTTATTGATCTACACTTTAGCACAAGGAACAACAATAGGAGGAACCTATGCGAGTAGATGGATTAGCATTCCGTTTATAGGAGTTGGCTTTCAAACATCAACACTTGCTGGCTTGGTGCTAATGGTTTATACATCAAGATATTTGGCTAAAAATAAAGATTTAAAAATAGTTTTTAAAGAAAGTTTGATTCAACTATGGCTGCCAGTTGCTTTAATTCTAATATTAATTTTACCTGCTAATTTTTCTACCACTGCAATTATTTTTTCAATGATTTTAATTTTAGCTTTTGTAGGAGGGTATCCCATAAAATATATAGGGTATATAATTGGAGCTGGAATCTTATCATTAACATTATTTATTTTAATTGCTAAAGCATTTCCAGATTCGATGCCTAATAGAGTAAATACCTGGGGAAGTAGAATTGAAAACTTTTCCAATTCAGAAGGTCAAGAGTCCTATCAAGTAGAAAAAGCAAAAATAGCCATAGCAACAGGAGGAACCTTTGGAAAAGGTCCTGGAAAGAGTATACAAAAGAATTTCTTACCGCAATCATCGTCAGATTTCATTTATGCCATTATAGTTGAAGAATACGGCTTGGTAGGGGCTGTACTTATTGTTTTTGTTTATTTTTTATTACTATTTAGAATTTTTGTTACGGTTAAAAAAGCAAGTACAATTTTTGGCACATTATTGGTGATTGGGGTGGGCTTACCTATTATTTTTCAAGCAGTTATTAATATGGCAGTGGCTACAAATTTGTTTCCAGTTACAGGCCAAACATTACCATTAATAAGTAGTGGAGGTACTTCCATTTGGATGACATGCTTTGCTCTTGGTATGATTCTTAGTGTAAGTTCTTCTAAACAAGAAACTGAGGAAACAATTTTAGATGATAATCCATTAGATATTTTACATGAAGCAATCGATTAACATATTAATTAGTGGTGGTGGCACGGGAGGTCACATTTATCCGGCTATTGCTATTGCTAATGAGTTAAAAGAACGGTTTCCGCATGCAAAATTTTTATTTGTTGGAGCAAAGGATAAAATGGAGATGGAAAAAGTGCCGGAAGCAGGGTATGAAATAACAGGGCTATGGATTTCAGGGATTCAAAGAAAATTAACAATCAAAAATTTATTATTCCCTCTAAAATTATTGGTCAGTCTATTTAAGTCAAGAAAAATTATAAGACAATTTAAGCCAGATGTTGCTATAGGGACTGGAGGTTTTGCTAGCGGGCCAACAATTATAATGGCTAATATGTGTAAGATTCCAACATTGATTCAAGAACAAAATTCTTATCCTGGAATTACAAATAAATTATTGAGCAGAAAATCTAAAATTATTTGTGTTGCCTATGATGGTTTAGATCGATTTTTTCCAAAAGAGAAAATTGTAAAAACAGGGAATCCAGTTAGATCAAGCTTATTATCAATACACACCAAGGATAAGATTTTTGATGGGAATAAATTGTTTCATCTAAAACAGAAAACAATAACAATTTTAGTTCTAGGAGGTAGCCTGGGTGCTAGGAAAATAAATCAGTTAATTGAACAAAATATTGTGTTTTTTAAAGAACAAAAAGTACAAGTAATTTGGCAATGTGGTAAGCTTTATTTTGATGAATATAAAAAATATAATGAGTTCGAAAACATTCATGTTCATTCATTCATTAATAAAATGGATTTAGCATATGCAGCAGCTAATATTATTATATCAAGATCTGGTGCTAGCTCTGTATCTGAATTATGTATTGTTGGTAAGCCTACCATTTTTATTCCATCACCCAATGTTGCAGAAGATCATCAGACTAAAAATGCACTATCTATTGCAGAAAAACATGGTGCTATTTTATTGAAAGAGTCTGAATTAGAAACTTTTCCAATAGTTTTTGAAACCTTGTTAAAAGATGAGGGAAAACAGGAAAGTTTAAGTCAAAATATTAAGGAGTTAGCATTACCAAATGCAACAAACAAAATAATAAATCAAGTAGAAAAATTAGTAGATTTTTGAGTTTAAAAGGCATACATACTATTTATTTTATTGGTATCGGGGGTATCGGTATGAGTGCTTTGGCAAAGTATTTTCACGCTGTGGGAAAACAAGTTTCAGGGTATGACAAAGTAGCTTCTAGCATTACAGAGGGTTTGCGAAATATAGGAATAGATACACATTATGAAGATTCATTAGATTCAATTCCTGAAAATTTCAAAAATAAACATCATACTTTGGTGGTATACACGCCAGCAGTTTCCTCAGATCATTTAGAATTAAATTTTTTTATTGATAACGGATTTAAAGTTATGAAGCGTGCAGAGGTTTTAGGCCTTATCACAAAAAACACTTTTTGTCTTGCAGTTGCTGGAACACACGGTAAAACAACTACAACTGCAATTTTAGGTCATATTATGCAACCTTACAATGCCACTAGTTTTTTGGGAGGTATTTCAGAGAATTATCAGTCTAATTTAATTTTAGGAAAGGATGAAATTTCAGTTGTAGAAGCAGATGAATTTGATCGTTCATTTTTAAAACTTTCACCAAACATAGCTTGTGTTACATCTACAGATGCAGACCACTTAGATATTTATGATGAGAAAAATTCTTTAGAGAATTCTTTTCAAGAATTTGCAGACAAGGTTTCAAATCAATTAATTGTTGCTAAAGGATGTAAATTAGAGGGGTTAACGTATGCTTTAGAAGAAGATGCAGATTATAGTATATCTAATATAAAAAGAAAAAACGGCCACTATGTTTTTGATGTAAAAACACCTCATAAAATTATCAATGAGGTATCATTTTTATTGCCAGGGAAACACAATATGATGAATGCCCTGGCAGCTTTTGCTATGGCAGATTGCTATGGTATCCCTACTGAAAACATTAAAAAATCACTAGAAACATTTAGAGGAGTAAAAAGACGCTTTTCATATAAAATTAGATCAGAAAAACTAACTCTAATTGATGATTATGCGCACCATCCAACAGAGATTCGAGCTGTTCATAGTTCTATAAAAGAGTTGTATCCTTTTAAAAAAAATATAGTAGTTTTTCAGCCTCACTTATACACAAGAACTAGAGATTTTATTGAAGATTTTGCAGTTGAGTTATCAAAGTTTGATGAAGTACTCTTGCTTGATATCTATCCGGCAAGAGAAATACCTATAAGTGGAGTTTCTTCTTTATGGCTGTTAGAAAAAATTCTCAACAAGAATAAAAAAATCACAGATAAAAAAAATTTAGTAAAAGATATTAAAAATTCTGAAGCCAATATAGTTGCAATGTTAGGTGCAGGAGATATCGGAAAGATGGTTGAAGATGTTAAAAATGAATTAATTTCTATATGTTAATTATGAAGTTAAAAAGAATTATAAAATATCTATTTATGCCCATTTTTATTGGGGTATTGGTATTCTTATTCATTTTTTCTAATCAAAGAAATACACAAAAAATAATTAAGAAAATAGATATTCAATTTGAATCCGAAGAGCCATATTTCTTAACTCATGAAATAGTTAATAAATTGTTAATACAAAACAACGATAGAGTACAAAAACAAGCAAAATCTGTAATAGATTTATACAAGTTAGAAGAATTGGTTCTAGAAAACCCATATGTTGAAAAAGCATCACTTTTTTTTACCATAGATGGCACGCTTGGGTCTTTCATAAAACAAAGGCAACCTATCGCTAGAATACTTACTAGTAATTTATCTTACTACATTGATTCAGAGGGAGTAAAAGTTCCAATTTCTGAAAACTATTCAGCTAGAGTTCCCTTGGTGTCTGGTTTAAATGATGATAGTAATTTGTTAGAATTATTGGTATTGTTAAATAAAATTGATGAGGATAATTTTTTGAACAAAGAGGTTACTTCAATCCATAGAAAAGACAATAAAGAGTATTTGATGACAGTTAGAAGTGGAGATTATAGGATAGATTTTGGTAATCTGACAGAAATAGATAAAAAAATAAAAAAGTTAAAAGCGTTTTATGGCAAAGCTTTTTTAGATAGTACAATACAAAAGTACAAAACCATAAATATTAAATATCACAATCAAGTTGTTGGTGTAAAATAAAAGAAATGGAAAATAATAAAATAGCCGTTGGTTTAGATATAGGTACAACTAAGATTGTAGCTATGATTGGACGTAAAAATGAATATGGAAAGTTAGAGATTTTAGGAATTGGTAAAGCAAAAAGTCTAGGTGTTAAAAGAGGTGTAGTTAGTAATATTACTCAAACAATACAATCTATACAGCAAGCAGTTGAAGAATCAGAGAGTGTTTCTGGTCAGAAAATAGAAAATGTAGTTGTTGGTATAGCTGGTCAACATATTCGAAGCCTTCATCATAGTGACTATATTACAAGATCTAATGCAGACGAAGTTATAGACGAAAACGATATTGAAAATTTAGTAAACCAAGTTCACAAACTGGTTATGCTCCCTGGTGAAGAAATTATTCATGTATTACCTCAAGAATTTAAAGTAGACAGTCAGGCAGATATTAAAGAACCAATTGGAATGTATGGTGGAAGACTAGAAGCCAATTTTCATGTAGTAGTTGGGCAAGTTTCATCAATTAGAAACATTGGTCGCTGTGTAAAAAGTGCAGGATTGGATTTATCTGATATTACTTTAGAACCACTAGCCTCGGCATCAGCGGTTTTAAGTCAAGAAGAAAAGGAGGCTGGAGTTGCTTTGATTGATATTGGAGGTGGTACCACTGATTTGGCAATTTTTAAAGATGGAATTATTAGACACACCGCAGTTATTCCTTTTGGAGGAAATGTGATTACAGAAGATATTAAAGAAGGTTGCTCTATCATTGAAAAACAAGCAGAGTTATTAAAAATTAAATTTGGATCAGCCTGGCCAGGAGAAAATAAGGAAACAGAAATAGTATCTATTCCAGGGTTAAGAGGTAGAGAACCAAAAGAAATTACACTCAAAAACCTTTCAAAGATAATTCATGCTAGAGTTCAAGAAATTATTGAACATGTATACTTAGAGATAAAGAACTACGGGCATGAGACACAAAAAGGAAAACTAATAGCAGGAATTGTTTTAACTGGTGGAGGTTCTCAGTTAAAACATTTAAGACAACTAGTTGAGTATATTACGGGTATGGATGCAAGGATTGGTTATCCTAATGAGCATCTAGCAGGAGATTCTGATGAAGGCCTATCTAGTCCCTCTTATGCAACTGCTGTTGGACTATTAATGGAAGGTCTAGAAAATCATTCAAGAGAGGACAAAGAGGAGCAAGAAAGACAAAAACAAGAGGAAAATGTTGAGGAGAATGTTCTAGAATTAGATTCCAAACCAAAGACAAATAAAAAATCTTTTTTCGATAAGTTTACAGACGGATTGAAAGAGTTTTTAGACAATGCAGAATAATTAGTAAGAACATATAAATAAATAAAAATAGAAAAGTTATTATGAGCGGAGAATTCGATAACATTTTATTTGAGATGCCTAAATCACAATCTAACACTATTAAAGTAATTGGTGTGGGTGGTGGAGGAAGCAATGCTGTTAATCACATGTTTCAGCAAGACATCAAAGGGGTAGATTTTGTCATCTGTAACACAGATGCTCAAGCACTAGAAAACAGCTCTATACCTAATAAAATTCAGTTAGGAGTTAACTTAACTTCAGGACTAGGTGCTGGAGCAAATCCAGAAGTTGGAGAGCAGGCTGCCAAGGAAAGCATTAAAGAGATTCAGGAGATGTTAAACACCCAAACGAAAATGGTGTTTATTACTGCTGGTATGGGTGGTGGAACAGGAACAGGGGCAGCTCCAATTATTGCTAAAATTGCTAAGGATATGGACATTCTAACTGTAGGAATTGTGACCATGCCTTTTCAATTTGAAGGAAGAATGAGATCTAAACAAGCACAAGCTGGTATTGATGAGTTACGAAACAATGTTGATTCTCTTATTGTTATAAACAACAATAAACTAAGAGAAGTATATGGAAATTTAGGATTTAAAGCTGGATTTTCAAAAGCTGATGAAGTTTTGTCTACAGCAGCGAGAGGAATTGCAGAAGTAATAACACATCACTACAAACAAAATATAGATTTACACGATGCAAAAACAGTTCTTTCTAATAGTGGAACAGCCATTATGGGTTCTGCTAAAGAGGAAGGAACTTCTAGAGCTAAAAGTGCTATAGTTAAAGCATTAGATTCTCCTTTATTAAATGACAACAAGATTACTGGTGCAAAAAATGTATTATTATTAATTGTTTCAGGAACTAATGAGGTAACATTAGACGAAATTGGAGAAATTAATGATTTCATCCAAACAGAAGCAGGTTTTGAAGCCAATATTATTATGGGTATTGGAGAAGATAAAGATCTAGGAGATGCTATAGCTGTTACAGTTGTGGCTACTGGTTTTGCCTTAGATCAACAAAGCAACATTACAAATACAGAAGTTAAGAAAACAGTTTATACTCTGGAAGACGAACAAAAAGCTACGTACGATTTTTCAGATACTATTTTATCTAAAACTCCATTAGTTAAAGATCCAATTGATACAAGTGAAAAGAAAATAATTCATGTTCTTGAAGTAGATGATGAACCAGAGCATCAAGAAGAGAGAGAAGAGTTTCAAATGGATTTAATTCCAACTTCTGAGGTTATCAGAAACAGTACTGTAGTTTATGATGAAATTCTTTCTGAAGATATTTCTGAAGATGATTTTATTATTACCAATATATCACCAGTTGTTGAAGAAGAAGTTTCAGATGAATCTTCATCAATTCAACCCGATTTATTATTTGATCTTCCAATCAATGATTTTGAAGAGATTAAAATAAATAAAGATGAAATTCGCCATGAGCTCACACCAGATATTTTGAATTTTGAGGTTACAGATGCTCAGGAAATTATTGCTGACAAAAGAGATGAGTCAGTTACAAAACATATCTTAGAAGATTTTGATATTCAGCCTACCATAGGTAAAAGTTCATTAATAAATAAAGATTCAAAAGAACCAGAGCAAGAATTACAATTTGAATTAAAAACTTCAATTCCACAGTCAGAAATTAATGAAATTGAAGCCTCTAGTGAAGAAGTGTCTCCAATGAGTCTTACCATTTCAGAGCTTCAAAAAAGAGCTGAAGAGCGAAGGCAAAAAATGAAAGGATTCAACTATAAATTCACTGATCAAATGAATAAAAATATAGATGAAATTGAACGTCAGCCAGCCTACAAAAGATTGGGTGTAAATTTAGATGAAAGTAGTTCAGTAATTAGCAAATCTAAAACAACCTTGTCTACAGATGATAATGATGATATACAATTAAAGTCAAATAACTCTTTTTTGCATGACAACGTAGACTAGAAAATATGACCCCGGCTATCTCCTCCACCGTACTCATTCATTTGAGTGCGGTTTTTTTCTAAGCTTCTAATGCCTTGCCAATACGTTTAATAGCCTCTCTTAAGATAGCTTCAGAAGCAGCATACGATAATCGAATGCAATTTGGGGCTCCAAAAGCAGCTCCAGTTACTGAGGCTACATTAGCTTCCTCAAGGAGAAATAAAGAAAAGTCATTAGCATCTTTAATGTATTTTCCTTTGATAGTTTTTCCAAAGAAATACGAAATATCAGGGAAAACGTAAAAAGCACCGTCAGGAATATTTAATTTAAACCCTTCAATTTCGCCGAGTAATTCTAATACAATATTTCTGCGAGATTTAAACTCGTCTACCATGTATTGTACTTTAGATACCGGAGCTAGTACGGCAGTTATAGCAGCTCGCTGCGCAATACAATTTGTTCCAGATGTAATTTGGCCTTGCATTTTTGTACATGCTTTAGCGATCCATTCTGGAGCTCCAATATACCCGATTCTCCAGCCAGTCATAGCAAAAGCTTTTGCTAAACCATTCACTGTAATCGTTCTGTCAAACATATTTTCGATTGCAGCAAAACTAAAGGTTGGATTGTTGTAGTTTATATGCTCATAAATCTCGTCAGATAGCACATATATTTGAGGATGTTTTTCCAAAACTTTTGCCAAAGCCCTGTATTCCTCTTCCGAATAAATTGTTCCACTAGGGTTATTTGGAGAGTTGAAAAACACCATCTTTGTTTTTGGTGTAATAGATGCCTTTAACTGTTCTGGTGTAATTTTAAAATCAGTTTCTATAGAAGATGGGATTTCTACAAATGTTGCTTCACATAAAATTGCAATTGCAGAATAACTTACCCAATAGGGTGCTGGTAATAAAACTTCGTCTCCAGGATTAAGAAGTACTTGAGCAACATTAGCAATAGATTGTTTAGCTCCAGTAGATACTACAATTTGACTCGGCTTATAGCTCAAGTTATTGTCTCTTTTGAACTTAGTACAGATTGCTTCTTTTAATTCTCCATACCCATCTACAGGGGTGTAAGAATTATAATCTTGATTAATCGCTTCTACAGCTGCATCTTTAATAAAGTCTGGTGTATTAAAGTCTGGTTCTCCTAAACTTAAACTAATGATGTCTTTACCTTCGGCTTTTAACTCTCTTGCCTTTGCTGCCATAGCCAATGTTTGTGATACAGGTAGGCTATTTATTCTATTCGATAATGGATGTGCCATTTATATTGTGAAGTTATAAGTACTTTTTATACTATTTCTGGTTTTTTACCTAAAACACCTAAATGTCTAAAATGTTCTATAATGGCTTTTCTAGTAGTTTTATACTCATTATAAGGCAAATTAAATTCTTTAGCTGTTTCCTTTACAATTTTAGCCAACTTACCATAATGTACATGAGAGATATGCGGAAAAATATGATGTTCAACTTGATGATTTAAGCCTCCGGTATAGAAATTTACGAGTCTATTACTAGGAGCAAAGTTGGAGGTGGTATATAATTGGTGGACTGCCCAAGTATGCTCTAAATTTCCATCTTTATCTGGTATTGGCATTTCTGTATTAGGAACAATATGAGCCAATTGAAAAACAAGGCTTAAAATCATACCAGCTGTATAATGCATTACAAAAAATCCAATCAAAACTTTCCACCACACTATGTCTAAAACAACTAAAGGTAAAACGATCCATAAAGAGTAGTAAACTAATTTAGAGATCACTAATTTTGTCCATTCTACTGCAGGACTAGGAAATTTACCATACGATAATTTTCTTTTCAAATAATTATGCATCTGTTTAATATCAGTAGTAATTGCCCAATTAATTGTTAATAATCCATAGAGGAAAATAGAATAATATTTTTGAAGCTTATGAATCTTCAGCCATTTAGAATGTTTAGAAAAACGTATAATTCTACCGGCATCAATATCTTCATCATGATCTTTAATATTGGTAAATGTGTGGTGTAAGACATTGTGTTGTACTTTCCAATTGTATACATTTCCTGCAAGGATATAGATACTACTTCCCATTAATTTGTTAACCCATTTTTTACTAGAGAAAGAATCATGATTGCTATCATGCATTACATTCATTCCAACCCCTGCCATTCCAACTCCAGTTACAGCCATTAAAATAAACATTAGCCATTGTGGCATTTCAACAGTGAGAATTAAAATAAAAGGTACTAAAAAAACAGAAAACATTATGAGGGCTTTGGTGTATAGCTTCCAATTACCTGTTCGTTTAATGTTATTTTCCTTAAAGTAAGTATTTACTCTTTTGTTGAGTGTTCTAAAAAACTTAGCCTTATCAATTCTTGAAAAATTTATTGACTTCATAAATGGGTGTATTGTTATATCTCAAAAATAAACATTTTTGTGTATGATATGATGATAAACGATTATTATTTGACGGAATTGTTCTATTGATTAATTACTTTTGCGATATATTCAAAATCATGGATTTACTTTTAAAATATTTTCCGGAATTAACACAAGAACAAATTACACAATTTTCAAAATTACAAGAGCTGTATAAAGATTGGAATTTAAAAATTAATGTAGTTTCTAGGAAAGATATTGATGAGTTATACCTAAGACATGTGTTACATTCTCTAGGTATTGCTAAGGTAGTTCAGTTTAAATCGAATACCAAAGTAATGGATGTTGGAACTGGAGGAGGTTTTCCAGGGATTCCTTTAGCTATATTATTTCCAGAAACACATTTTCATCTTGTAGATAGTATTGGTAAAAAAATTAAGGTTGTAAATGAAGTAGCCGAAGGTTTAGGTTTGCAAAACATTTCAACAACTCATGGAAGAGTTGAAGAGGACCAAGATACCTACGATTTTATTGTAAGTAGAGCAGTGGCTCAAATGGAAACATTTGTTCGCTGGACTAAAGGAAAAATTAACAAAAAACAAGCGCACAAAATTAAAAATGGAATTTTATATTTAAAAGGGGGTGATTTAACCGAAGAATTAAAAAAATATACTACAGTTTCAATTTTTAATTTATCAGATTTTTTTGATGAAGATTTTTTTGACACAAAAAAAGTGGTGCATTTGCCCATGAAGTATAAAGGTTAAAAATTAAGAATATGGCATTAACACCGTCCAATAATTTTCAGAAAGGCATTGCTGCTCCCAAGTTCACATTAGTAGACACCATATCAGAAAAAGTGGTTTCTTTAGATGAATTAAAGGGAAAGAAAGGAACAGTTATTTTCTTTATTTGCAACCACTGCCCTTTTGTAATTCATATTAACAAAACCCTAGTTCAAATAGCGAATGAGTATAGTTCTAAAGGATTTAGTTTTATTGCCATTAGCAGCAATGATTCACAAAAATACCCAATGGACGGCCCGGCTAATATGAAAATTCATGCTAAAAATGAAAATTATCCGTTTCCATATTTATATGACGAAACCCAAGAAGTCGCTAAAGCTTATGACGCTGCATGTACTCCAGATTTATATGTTTTTGACAGTAATTTAATATCAGTATATCATGGTCAATTAGATGATTCTAGACCTGGCAATGATCTTCCAGTTACTGGGATAGATATTCGAGAAGTTTTAGATCTTCTTGAATGTGAAAAACCGTATACAGGTATTCCTAAACCTAGTATTGGCTGTAATATTAAATGGAAGTGATATTAGCTAATGAAGCCATTATTTAAACAACTTCTACAAACAACCCATCTTCAGTTTTAGTAACCTTTGCCACCTCTTTTTTTGTTAAGCCTTTAATGGTTTTATCCCATTTTTTATTGCTTAATCCAGATTGAATTTTTAAGACTATTAAATCTATTTTTTCACCTTTGGTAATTAGGGCCAAAACTGCTTTTTCTTCCTCATTTAATTCAATAGAAGGCGCTTTTTGTTCTGGCCTCATCTGAGGAAAGAATAATACTTCTTGAATAGACTGATTGTTGGTTAAAAACATAATTAATCTGTCCATTCCAATTCCCATTCCAGAGGTAGGAGGCATTCCATATTCTAATGCTCTTAAGAAATCATGATCAATAAATTCTGTAGCTTCATCATCTCCTTTTTGAGCAAGTTTTAGTTGATGTTCAAAACGTTCTCGTTGATCTATAGGATCATTTAATTCAGAATAGGCATTGGCAATTTCTTTTCCGCAAACCATCAATTCAAAACGTTCTGTTAGTTCTGGATTGTCTCTGTGTTCTTTACAAAGCGGAGACATTTCTTTAGGATAGTCTGTAATATAGGTGGGTTGAATATAATTGCCTTCACATTTCTCTCCAAAAATCTCATCGATTAACTTTCCTTTCCCCATGGTCTCATCAACAGCAATATTCATTGCTATTGCAGCTGCTCTAATTTCATCTTCTGTTTTTCCAGTAATGTCAAAACCAGTAAAGTGCTTGATAGAGTCTGTCATGGTTACTCTTGCATAAGGCGCCTTAAAATCTATGGTATGTTCTCCAAAAGTAGCAACTGAAGTTCCGTTTACTGCAATAGCACAATGTTCTAATAATTGTTCTGCAAACTCCATCATCCAGTTGTAATCTTTGTAGGAAACATAAATTTCCATCGCTGTAAATTCTGGATTGTGAGTTCTATCCATACCCTCATTTCTGAAGTTTTTAGAAAACTCGTACACCCCATCAAAACCACCAACAATTAATCTTTTTAAATACAATTCGTTTGCAATTCTCATGTACAAAGGAATGTCTAGAGAATTGTGATGTGTTGCAAAAGGTCTCGCTGCAGCACCACCAGGGATAGGTTGTAAAATAGGGGTCTCAACTTCAAAGTAACCAGCCTCATTAAAAAACGATCGCATGGCATTAAAAAGCTTAGTTCTTTTTACAAAAACTTCTTTCACATGTGGGTTTACTACTAAATCTGCATATCGTTGTCTATATCTTAGTTCAGGATCTGTAAATGCATCATAAGTAACGCCATCTTTTACTTTGGGAATTGGCAAGGGTTTTAATGATTTAGAAAGTAAGGTAAACTCTTTTACCATCACAGTTTTTTCACCAACTTTAGTAGTAAAAAGTGTTCCCGTTATCCCAATAAAATCTCCTAAATCTAGTAATTTTTTAAAAACAGTATTGTACAAAGATTTATCTTCTCCAAGACAAATTTCATCTCTGTTAAAATATACTTGAATTCTCCCTTCGCCATCTTGTAATTGACCAAAAGAGGCTTTACCTTGAATATTTATAACCATTAATCTTCCAGCAATAGTTACCTGTTTACCTTCTTTAAAGTTGTTTTTTATCTCCTTAGAATTAGCATCTACAGGAAATAAATCTGCAGGATAAGGATTGATACCTAATTCACGTAATCTCGTTAGTTTTTCTCTACGTACAACTTCTTGTTCTGATAATTGCATTCTATTTTCTTTTCTCAAAATGATTATAAGCTGCAAAGATAGTGATTTGCAAAAAAGAACTTTACAGTTAAAAAAGAAATAATGGTGTTTTAAAATTAAAAAAAGAGCTATATTTGTCTGTTGCTAATTTTAAGCAACGTGTTGTGTTGTTTTGGCACTTTCGTAAAAAGTGTCTTGGTTTTGTTAACCAATGGAAAGCTTCCCTGAGATGGGTTGCTTTTTTTTTGCGCTTAAAAGAAGTTAGATTTCATTTCCCAAATTTTTGAAAAAAATAATCCTGCATAAATACTGCTAACTATAAATTTTAATCCAGTTGAAAACAAAAAACCAATAAAAGAGCCAAAAGCAGCTTTTAATGCTCTATTAGAGTTTTCATTATCATGGATAAGCTCTCCCATAAATGCCCCAATGAATGGGCCTATGATAATACCAAAAGGACCCAGAAAAATAAGCCCTACTACTAAACCTACTGTAGTCCCTATAATGCCATATTTACTCCCACCAAATCTTTTTGTTCCTAGAGCAGGAATGATATAATCTAATATATACACGAGTATGGCAACCGCTAGGGTAGTTAGTATAAAAGTCCAATTATAGGGAATTGCATTGGTAAGATGAATTAACAATAAACCTACCCAACTTGTAATGGGGCCAGGTAATACCGGAATAAAGGAACCAATAATTCCAAGAATTATAAAAAAAACACCTAATAGAAGTAGAAGAAGATCCATGGATTTACTTGTTGTTACTATAGGACGTTTCTCCTTTTTATTTGTTACAGTTATAATTCAAGCTATAGATTTAGTTAATCTAAAAGGTTCAGTAAACACAAAAGTTCTAGTAGCTAAAGTCATTATAATTGCGTAATTTCACACTAAATTAATGATCATTTCAAGTGCGTTATTTTTTATTCATATGTTTACTATTTTCCTTTACTTCTTGTGAGTATTTTTCATTTGAAAAAAACAAGAATATAGAGAAAATAAACATGGATGTAGATTTCACCTCTGTAGATGTTTCTCCTTCTTTTAAAGTCTGTGACTCCCTAATAGATAGGGACAAAAAAAGTAGTTGCTTTAGAACAACCATTCGACAAGAAATTTCTAGTAGTCTAGCTAAGCAGTCTATTCAAGTTCCTCAATCTGTAGATGAAACTATTGAAGTAGCCATCACCATCCAATCCAATAAAGAGGTAAAATTAACCTCTATAAAATCATCTGATAGTTTGTTGGTTATACTTCCATCGTTGAAAGCTATTCTAAAAAAAAGTGTGGAAGAACTTCCTGCTATCTATCCTGCAATTAAGAGAGGTATTCCAGTAACAACGGTTTATAAATTACCAATTAGAATAGCGGTAAAAAACTAGTTTAGCATTTTCCAGAGTTTGTCTTTGAGCTCTTGAAGTCCTATTTGAGCTAGCGAAGAAATAAATATAAAAGGAATTCCTGTTGGTAATTCATTTTTAATTTCCTCTTGCAACTCTTCATCTAACATGTCTGTTTTTGAGATCGCTAGTAAACGTTGTTTGTCTAGTAATTCTGGATTGTGCTTCTTAAGTTCGTTTAATAGCACTTCATATTCTTTATGAATATCATCACTATCTGCTGGTATTAAAAAGAGTAGGGTAGAGTTACGTTCTATATGACGCAGGAAGCGATGTCCAAGCCCTTTACCTTCAGCAGCTCCTTCAATAATCCCTGGAATATCTGCCATTACAAAACTTTTAAATTCTCTGTATTCTACAATTCCTAGATTAGGCTTTAGAGTAGTAAATGCATAGTCTGCAATTTTTGGTTTGGCAGCAGTAATTACAGATAGTAAGGTAGATTTCCCAGCGTTTGGAAAGCCAACCAAACCTACATCTGCTAAGATTTTTAATTCTATTTGAAACCAGCCTTCTAGGCCATCAACTCCAGGTTGTGCATATCTAGGTGTTTGATTTGTAGAGGATTTAAAATGCCAGTTCCCACGGCCTCCCATACCACCTTCTAATAAAATTTTTTCTTCTCCATTTTCGGTGATTTCAAAAATAATTTCAGCAGTTTCACTATCTCTAACAATGGTTCCAAGGGGTACATCTACATAAATATCGGTCCCATCTTTACCAGTACTTCTACTCTTACTTCCGTCTCCCCCTTGTTCTGCTCTAAAATGTTTTTTAAATTTTAGGTGAAATAAAGTCCACATATCTTTATTTCCTCGAAGAATGATATGACCACCTCGTCCGCCGTCTCCACCATCTGGACCTCCCTTTGTGATAAACTTTTCTCTATGTAAGTGCGCAGATCCTCTACCGCCCTTTCCTGAGGAAGCATAAACTTTTATATAATCAACAAAGTTACCTTCTGTCATAATTTATAGTGTATCAAAAACCTTTGCTAAACGCTCTGTAATTTCTTGGATAGATCCTACTCCATTTACCCCAAAATAGTTTCCTTTTGCAGCGTAATAATCTTTTAAAATAGCAGTTTTTGTATTGTATTCATTGAAGCGATTTCTAATTTTACCTTCATCAGTATCGTCTGCTCTTCCACTGGTTTTACCTCGCTCTAACAAGCGTTCAACCAACAAGTCTTCAGGTACTTCTAGGGCAACCATCCCATTTATTTTTTCTCCTTTGGTATTTAAAAAACCGTCTAATGCTTCTGCTTGAGATTGGGTTCTTGGGAATCCATCAAAAATAAATCCGTTAGCGTTAACATTTTTATCAACCTCTGCTTCTAGCATATGAATGGTTACTTCATCAGGTACCAAATCACCCTTATCCATGTAGGTTTTTGCGAGTATTCCTAATTCAGTCTCGTTCTTAATATTAAATCTAAAAACATCACCTGTAGAAATATGCACTAAATTATATTTCCCTTTTAAAAGTTCTGCTTGCGTTCCTTTTCCGGCACCTGGAGGTCCAAATAATACAATATTTTTCATTTAGTTTGTTTCTGTTGTTAATTGGTATACTGCTGGTAGATTTCTTCCTAAGCCATTGTAATCTAATCCATAGCCTACAATAAATTTATCTTCAATATTTTTACCGATATAGTCTATTGGTAACTCTTTTCTGTAGACATCTGGTTTAAAAAATAGGGTAGCAATCTTTAATTGTTTTACATCTTTATTTTTAAAGCTGTCGTAAATTTTATGTAGGGTAGTCCCTGTGTCTATAATATCCTCTAAAATAATAATGGTTCTACCCGACAAATCTTCATTAATCCCTATTAATTCATGAACAACATCACTAGATGAGGTTCCTTGATAAGAGCTTAATTTCACAAATGATACTTCACAGTTATGGGTATATTTTCTGATAAAATCTGCAGCAAAAAGAAAGGATCCATTCAAAATCCCAATAAATATTGGAACTTCATCAGGATCTAAATCCGCACTTACCTCCATTACTAAAGAGCTTACAATCTCAGAGAGTTCTTTTTCTGAAATAAACGGAGTAAAATTTAAATCGTGTAATTTTATACTACTCATCTTGCAAAGATATGATGCTGATATTAAAAAGAAAAAACCGTTTTGATGTACTGAGGAAAGTCAGTAGGAACAAAACGGTTTCTTCATCTATTTTTTGAAATTATTTCTTACTTGCTTCTTTTCTTTTAGAAGTATCATACATTACAGGAGTTGCTACAAATAATGAAGAGTAGGTTCCTACTATAACACCAATAATTAAGGCAAACATAAACCCTCTAATAGAATCTCCACCAAATGTAAAGATGGCTAACATTACCAATAATGTTGTTAATGAGGTGTTGATTGTTCTTCCTAATGTACTACTTAATGCTTTATCTACAACTTCGCTGTAAACCCATTTTGTATGAATTCCAGCAAACTCTCTAATTCTATCAAAAATAACCACGGTATCATTTAATGAATACCCTACCACTGTTAAGATGGCAGCAATAAACGATTGGCCTATTTCCATATCAAATGGCATAAATTTATAGAGTATAGAAAAGATTCCTAATACTATTAGTACATCATGAAATACTGCAATTACAGCACCTAAACTAAAAGATATTTTTCTAAATCGTAATAAAATATACAAGAAGACAATTAGTAACGATCCAAATACAGCATATACTGCTGATGTTTTAATATCATCAGCAATGGTAGGCTCCACTTTAATATAACTCATAATAGAGTTAGTACTTTCTCCTTCTTTTTGAAAACCAGGTTTAAAACTTTCATAAGTAGTTCCCTCAGATAAGTAATTTTTTAACCCTGTGTATAGAGCAGTTTGTACTTCTTCGTCAACTTCATTACCTTCTTCTTCAATTTTATAAACAGTTGTTATTTTTAATTGAGAATCAGATCCGTACGTTTTTACTTCTGGAGCAGTTTCAAAAACTTCTTTCAAAGATTCAGAAACTTCTGAAGCATTCACTGTTTTGTCAAATCGAACAACATATGAACGCCCCCCTTTAAAGTCTACGCCTTGCTTTAAACCAATACTTGCAATAGAGGCAATACCTCCCAAGATAATAGCTCCTGAAATTACGTAAGCAATTTTACGTTTACGTAAGAATTGAATATTAATATTTTGAAACCATCCTTTAGATAATGAGGTGTTAAACGTTAAGTTCTTTCCTTTTTCTGTGGCACCATCAATAAGTAATCTTGTAATAAATACAGCGGTAAACAAAGAGGTTAAAATACCAATGATTAAGGTTAATGCAAATCCTTTGATAGGTCCTGTTCCAAAAACATATAGTATAATACCTGTTAGTAAACTGGTAATATTAGCATCTATAATTGCAGATAGGGCTCCTTTTACACTAAATCCTTCTTGAACAGATTGTTTTAATCCCTTCTTTTTGAACAACCCTTCTTTAATTCTTTCAAATATAATTACGTTGGCATCTACAGACATCCCTATAGTAAGAATAATACCAGCGATACCAGGTAAGGTTAACACCGCATTAAATGATGCTAAAATTCCAAAAATGAATAAGATGTTTACGATCAAAGCAACGTTTGCATAAACACCAGCTCTTCCATAATATATAATCATCCAGACCAATACTAATAAAATAGCTAACATAAATGATCTTGTAGATTGATCTATTGACTCTTGCCCTAAAGAAGGTCCCACTACTTCTGCTTGAATAATTCTTGCAGCAGCTGGTAGTTTACCTGCTTTTAAGACAGTTGCAATATCTTGCGCTTCTTCAATGGTCATACTTCCACCAGAAATAGAAGTTCTACCTCCTATAATAGCTTGGTTTACAGAAGGAGCTGTATATACATAGTCATCTAACACAACTGCAACAAAACCCCCTACATTATCACCAGTTAATTTCTCCCACAACTTAGAACCTCTTCCATTCATAGACATACTAACTTCAGGATCGTTTAGTTGAGAAAAAACTTGAGCAGCATCTGTAATCACATCGCCTTGAATAGGAGCAATATCATTTCTATTAGATTTTATTGCATACAGACCAATTACTTCAGAACCATCTGTAGCAGTATTGGATTTATAATCCCACAAGAACTTTACATTTTTTATATCATTAGATCTTACGCCTATTACTTTTCGATCAGATAATAATTTATTTACCATGGCAGTGTCACTAACCTTGGCTTGTGCAACAAGAGAACTTAACTGTTGTTCTGATTGAGCAACGTTTACAGTTAAGTAGGTAAATAATGTTTTTTGCTGTACTTCAGTAGAGTCTTTTACTTCATTTAAAATACTTTGGATGTCATTAGCATCTTCACTCTCCTCTGTTTCTTCTGTAATATCTTCTTTCAGCATTTCAGCTACAACAGCGTTGGCTGAAAAGAAATAGTTTTGAACTTCGGCATTAGAAAATACTTCCCAGAATTGCAATTCAGCTTTGCTGGTAACAAGTTTAGTTACTCTATCGATGTCTTTTGCACCAGGTAACTCTATTTGAATTCTTCCAGAATTACCTATACGTTGAATATTTGGCTGTGTAACTCCAAACTTATCAATTCTACTTCTTAAAACTTCAAAAGCAGTATTAATAGAGCTATTGATCTCTAGTTGTAATTCTTCTTTAACCTCTTCGTTTGTTTTGTTGAAGTTTATTTTTTCACGAAGTGCTTTTGTGCCAAATATTTCAGGATCACTAAGTTTTATGCCACTAGTTCCAGTAGCTATTTCAAATTCTCTAAAAAATAAATCTAAATAGTTATCAGTATTATTTTTCTGAGCTTCATCTGCAGCTTTTAATGCTTGTCTAAAGACCAAACTTTTTGAGTCATTT
>Ga0209308_10000047_pt1 | contig 116820 bp, 113 predicted proteins | sample COGITO_mtgs_1204_3_FD_184806 | JGI IMG/M metagenome (GOLD analysis project Ga0209308, IMG submission 184806) | Pelagic marine microbial communities from North Sea - COGITO_mtgs_120405 (SPAdes) (version 2) | ecosystem: Environmental > Aquatic > Marine > Epipelagic ... | reverse complement strand
AGTATGTTTCCTTCATTTTCCATTGGTTATTATCCTTATTAAGTATATCATTATAAGTAGAATGTTTCATTTTCTGATCCTTATAATTGTTTCTAAAACCTCCCCTTAAGAACTGGGAAAGGCAGGCAGAACCATTCCGCCCTATTATTATTGTATCAAATTATGGGTATTTATGCGACGCTGATAAACTCTTGCGGATTTTATCGTTTATCTGGATTTTGGCTTTTAAGAGCAGCTTCTAGTTCATCGAAGACAACCTTCAGATTTTTAACGATTGTTTTTGCTGCGGCGAGTTTTTCTTTCTGAAAAGCCTTGTTGCTGTGGTTCGTTGCGTACCAGTCGCGTAGTTTAGAAGCCGTCTGCTCTCTGTGTATTGAGCCACTTTTATTCAGTTCAAGCTGATTGTCTGCTGCCATGCGTCTCAATTCAGCAATGAGAACATCCCACTTGGCAGGTGTTCTTCCAATCTTGGCTTTCACTTCATCAACCGCTCTGGATGCACTAACAGATGCGTAAGCAGTCATTTCGTCACCAGCGTAACGGCCCATCCATCTCTCCAACTGCACCGTTAAGGTACGGTCTAACGTCTTCATTAGTTCCCGGCAGAGAAATTGATAGGCAGATTTATCTTGTTCCTTACCCAATAGGCCATTTTCTTCGATGACCGTCTCTACAATCTGCTCGATCCACTCATAATCGGAGTAGGCCAGTCCTTTTCTTATCTCAGACTGAACATAATCCAAGCAAAGCAGTTCATTTTCTCTGTGGTCCTCAGTGTAAGGTTCGTCACGAAATGTTCTGCTTCGTTCATCTTCGATCAAAATATCGCGACGAAATTGCTCCGTGATTCTGACGATCTTCTTTGCAGTAGATTTGTTCAAACGCTCCACTCCGATGTTAATGCACCCTATTATTTTGTCGCATAACAGGCAGCCTTATCTATGTAAATCAAGCTGAGGCGGCGTTTTTTGGGGTGGAGTCACCCAGAATGATGAGGTGATGATAAGATTGATGATGATATAAATAATCAATCACGATTATTTCGATCAACTCTCTGCTCCAATCCTGCTCCAATCCTGCTAAACCAACTGAACCTAAATGATGACTTTTTGTAGTTGGCATGATAAAATGAAAGTTAGTCATTAACAAAGCAGACGGAGATATATCTAATAGTTTCAATTAGTTAATTAGGAGGGCCATAAGCAAGCGTTAGCTTGCGGGAGGAGCGTTAGCGACAGCTCAGTTGGGAGAGCGCTACAATGGCATTGTAGAGGTCGTCGGTTCGATTCCGTCTGGCTCCACCAATAATTTCAAGGACTTAGCAGTTAATTCTGGTAAGACCTATTTATTTACCCCACCATATCCCCACAAACACATCAATTAAATCACCCTATTCTCAGGTGTGAACCCTGTTAAGGCTGTGAAGGCATAAGTGATAACTTGGCTAATACAGAGGGGGTAGGCAGGGGGCTGGGGTGTCGCATTATGTATTTCACCGACGTTGAATATTACTCAGAGAAATTAGCTGCAGAACAAAATAGCAAAAGTATAACCAAGGTTATCCCAATCGTTCTTCATTGCTACAAATGCACCATTAGCACCCTTTGTAGTTCTTCTTCACACACTCTCGTACCAGCTTTTGTGCTTCTTCCATTTGCGATGGTGTCATAACCTTCGCTATAATATCTCTGTTCTTCACTGCATTCGCATATCCAGTTGAAGCTGCAATGTTGAACCACATATGTGCAAAAACATTATCTTGTAAGACGCCCTGACCCTTAACGTACATCACACCTAGATTGCCCTGCGCATTCGCATCCCCTTGTTAAGCTGCCTTTCGATACCACTTCACTGCTTCTTTGTAGTCTTGCGTAACACCTTTACCATTGACGTACATCGCCCCAAGAAGTGCCTGTGCATCTGCATCTCCTTGCTCTGCTGATGCACGAATTTTACTCAAAGCAGTTACGAGGTCACCTCTGCCTAATGCTTCCAATTGTTTCTGAAAGTCCTGTGCAGAACCAACTCCGTCATTCGCAACGAGCAGTGAAAATCCAAGAAGCCTATAGTCGACGGTAACAATCGCGAACGGCTTCTTGATATTTATGCTTAACGACCATGGCTAACATCAATCCATACTCATACAGGCTCGCAGGGCTGCCCGCTCGAACTTATGGCAACGGGTATTGCCGTAATTTTAGAGTTTGCCGAAGAGGTGAATTCAGCACGCGGGTCACAACAGATTGAGCGTATTGATATTGGTGGCGGCCTACCGGTTAACTTTAAATCAGAAGAAATGAAGCCAACATTCAAAGATTATGCTGACGTCTTGCGTGCCAAGGTCCCAGTCTTGTTCACCGATAAGTATCAGGTGAAGACTGAATTTGGCCGCTCCATCGCGGCAAAGAACGGCTTTATCATTACACGCGTTTAGCACACCAAAGAAAGTGGGGGGCGGCATATCGTAATTACCCATGCGGGTGCGCAAGTGACAACCCGCACCGCGTTCTTACCGCAGTACTGGCCGATCCGCGTCGCTGGCTTTTCACCAGATGGCGAAGAACGATCTGACAACCCTGTCCAAACAGACGTTGCTGGGTTTTGTTGCTTTACAGATGACTTGATCACTAAAGATGCATTATTACCAAAGATGGAACCAAACGATTACGTCGTCGTCTTCGACACAGGCGCATATTACTTTAACAACCATTACGATTATAACAGCCTGCCCCGGGTCGCAGTTTATAGCGCAGAAACCACAGTCAGCGGTCTTGAGTTAACATTGATCCGACGTGCCGAAACGCTTGCAGATATCGTGCGAAATATGAGCTAAGCACGATGGCAAAACTTAATCTTTTGCATCTGGTCTTGTGAATTTAACGCCAAGTTTTTCTTCATAGACTTTAATCATCGCGCTCTTTGGTTCACGGCCAAACCCTGCGTCCATTGCAGATTGATAGCTTTTGACCATGGCGTCGACGACCGGGATTGAAGCCCCCGTCTCATCTCGCATGCGTTGCACGTTGATGATATCTTTATAGGCATCTTCCATTGCGAAATCCGTATGGAATGCACGGTCCATCATGCGCGGCACGAAATACTCTGATGCAAAACTTTTCGAACTTCCTGTCGTCATCAGTTCAGCCACAAGATCAGCATCCAGACCGACGGCAAGTGCTAATGGAATGACTTCAGAAATAGCTGCGATATTGATATCATAGACGATATTATTGAGCGCTTTCATCGCCTGCCCACAACCTACTGGTCCGGCATGAATTATATGCTCACCCATATGATCAAGATAAGGCTTCGCAAAAGCAAATCCCTCAGCCGAACCACCGAACATCATCGTTAACGTGCCATCGTATGCACGGAATGGCATGCCTGAAATAGGGCAATCCCAATACGTAATGCCTACTTCCGCTGCCTCTTTGCAAATCGCGATGGCGTCTGTGCGATCAAGTGTCGTGGTGTCTACGATGGTCAATTCATTTCGGCGTGCGTTATGAATACCGTCTGGTCCAAACATGACGGCGCGCACTTCCGGTGCAAACGGCAGGCACATAAAGATTAGGTCACATTTCTTGGCGATATCCGCAGCACTGTCACACGCAATAGCACCAGCGTCCAAAAGTGGCTTCATGGCTTCGCTGATCGGATCAAACACGTAAACAGGTGAAACTGATTTCGCGAGATTGAGCGCCATCCCGCCGCCCATTCGCCCAAGGCCAATGTATCCAACTGTCGTCATGCTATTTGTCCTGATAGTAAATTCGAAAGGACACGCAGTCTATGAAGACTGCCAAGTCAGCACAACTGCATTTTTAAAAATGAGTACTTTATATCGCTAACTTTGGTGGCGATTTGTTTTCCCGGGCATAAATTTCTGCAATAAATCCATTTCGGTCAGTATCGATACGTTTGAGAAGTTCCCTACGGGATTTGTTCATTTTCAAGTGGCTACCGCTCCAACGAACAATCTCAAGAATGATCGGGGTCAGCGCGAGGCCTTTTTGAGTCAATGAGTAGATATAGCTGCGCCGATTTTCAGGGTCTTGTGCCTTATTAACTACGCCCACAGCCTCAAGATGCTTAAGACGATCCGCGAGGATATTGGTAGCTATTTTTTCTTCTGCATCAAGCAAGACACCGTATCGCTTTTTTCCATGCAAAATCATGTCTCGAATTACCAATAAGGTCCATCGATCACCAAAAATATCCGTACCGTATGCGACAGGACACCCGCCTAAATGCTTCTTCGTTTGTTTGCTCATGTAAAATTTATAATACAATAACTTGCAAATTGCAATCTAATAATTGTACACATAATTTAACTTGCATAATGCAAGTATTAATTACTCGATGATAGGAAACTCAATGCCTAAATCTTTTGTCTACACTGAACTGCAAATCTCTTTGCCCATCGCAGATGCCCCTTGGACTGATATAAATGATGCCATCAAGACGCACCCAGGATTCAATAACAAAACCTGGTTGCAAGGTTACGGTACAAATTCACTTGGTGATTTATATGAATTCGACGATTTGGAAAGTGCTCAAAAATTTGTGACAGGATACTTCCCAGGCGAAGCAACAAACTTTGGCGTTGCACAGATGACCCGCATTTTTGATGGAACTGTCACAGCGGATGCCAGCCGTGACATAAACTCTGTCCACTATGACACTGTATCAAGCCAAGCACCTGGCGCATTTGTTTATACCGAGCTCCAGACGAGCGTTCCTATCGATAAATTCCCCTGGCAGGATCGCAATACAAAACTTAAAACAGCTCCGGGCCTCATCGGCAAAACGTGGCTGAGTGACACAATACGCATACTTTAGGCGGCTTTGATGCCTTTGATAATGTTGAGAATGCACAAGAATTTGCACTTCACAGCTTCCCCAAAGTCGCAGCGTCGTTGAATTCAGCGTTCATTACCCGCGTTTTTGATGCGTCGATAACGGTAGAAATGAGTCGTGACATGCGCTCACCATTTTACACATGAGCACTATCGGCTCCATACGAACAAACGACATGCATGATGCCGTCAGCCAAGGAACTCCCTTAGCTGACGGTACTCATCATTATCATGAAAGAATTGCATTAGGTGTTATTCGAGGGCGGCAGTTAAGATCTCAATCATTCCGTAAATTCATTCATCGCTTAATATCCGAGGCCTACCGCACCCTCATCAAATATCGCTTAATCTGAAACTAACGCGTCCGCGAGTTCCTTAAAGTTCGATACGATGAGATCCGGTTGGTGCGGCGTTTCTCCAAATGGTCGCTTGCGACGATCAATGAACGCCGTCCGCATACCGTAAGATTTTGCCCCATGACAGTCGAACGCATGGTTAGCAACGAACAAGCAGCTTGATCTGTCGACGTTCAGTTGCTCTTCCACTGTTGCATAGGTTTTCCAATGAGGTTTGAAATAACCTGCATCTTGCACAGAGGTTGTATGATCAAATGGGAAACCAATATGTGGCTTGGCCGCTTCCAGCATATCCCGGTCGCCGTTCGATAGAATAGCGAGCTTGTATCCACCATCGCGCAGTTTCTGCAAGGCTTCGACAACATCGGGAAACGGTTTCAATTTCTCGATCTGACTAACCAGCCAGCAGACCTCATCTTGTGAGTATGAAATCTCGCAGCGATCCATCACAAATGACACCGCTCTGTGCCCGATTTGGCGATATGGCGTATGCCCACGGTCACATAATGCATCAATCATTGAGTTCTCATAATGCGTACGCCGCCACCATGTGACGAACCGGTGTGGTTCTCCATCCCAGCCTTTATCCTTTAGAAAAGTTGAAACCGCATCAACCAGGCCTTGCTGCATATCAACAACTGTACCGTACTGATCGAAAACCAATACTTTGATCTCGCGTGCGAGCGCGTCGACATTTTCCATTTAATTTCTCCTGATTGATGACTATCTACAGATGGGAATAGCTTGGCCTACAAGATAGGGATAAGTTATTGGCATCGTCAAAATTAATTGGAGCTACATAAAAATGGACCTGCATCTCAAAGACAAATCAGCGATCATCACAGGTGGCTCCAAAGGCATTGGCGCAGGCGTCGCCATGGGTTTGGCTGCCGAGGGGTGCGATGTCACCATCATCAGTCGCACTGAAGCTGAACTGACCAAGACTGCTGAAAAAATTTGTACCGAAACCGGTGCTAACGTCAGCATCTATGCTGCTGACTTAAGCAAACCAGGCGCGATTGATACACTCATTGCGGCGCTACCCCTTCCAGACATCCTTGTGAATAACGCAGGTGCTATTCCTGCTGGTGATTTACAGGCTGTGACGGAAGAACGCTGGCGCGATGCATGGGACCTCAAGGTTTTTGGCTACATCAATATGTGCCGCGCTTTTTACGCCGAAATGAAGTCACGAGGCCATGGCACCATTGTAAATATCACGGGCCTTGCTGCTGACCGTACGGATGCGAATTATATAGCAGGGACTGCAGGCAATGCATCTTTGAATGCGTTCACCCGGGCCCTTGGCGGGAGAAGCCTGAATGATGGCGTACGTGTTGTTTCTGTATCGCCGGGCCCCGTTGAAACTGAGCGCCTTGTTGGATTGATGCGCACCCGTGCCGAAGCCGAACACGGTGATCCCGATCGTTGGCAGAGCTATCTTTCAAACTTACCATTAGGTCGTGCTGCAACAGTGCAGGAAGTCGCCAACGTCGTTGTCTTTATGGCGTCCGAGCGTGCAAACTTTGTCAACGGATCCGTGGTGACGGTAGACGGTGGACATGGCGCAAATCAAGGCAGCTTTACATAAAGAATGTATCTTATGAAACAACAGTCCCGACGCACATTTATAAAACTAGCCGCAGCTTCATCCGCTTTATTCGCAACGGGCACAACAAAGGCCCTGGCAACTCCAACATTGCTCCGCAGGCCAATCCCTAAATCCGGAGAGCTCATCCCCGCGATTGGCATGGGCACGTGGGTTACATTTAATGTTGGTGACAATATTTCGCTTAGGGATCAGCGAACCGATGTTTTGAAAACGTTCTTTGATTTAGGCGGCGGCATGATCGACTCGTCACCAATGTATGGGTCCGCCTAAGATGTCATGGGATACAGTCTAGCGAAGCTTTCCAATACTCAGGGCATGCTTTCCGCCACCAAAATCTGGACATCGTCTAAAGATGAAGGATGCAGCCAAATCAATGATTCATTTCGTTTATGGGGTTTGAAGAAGTTTGATCTGTTCCAGGTCCATAAGTTGCTGAACTGGGAAGAACATCTGGATACGCTCAGAGAGCGCCGGGCAGCTGGCCAAATTCGATACATCGGCATAACGACATCGCATGGCTCCAGACACTCTGAGATGGCGCGCACTATGGAGACCCAGGATATCGATTTTGTGCAATTCACTTATAATGTTGAAGACAGGGATGCCGAAGACCGTCTTTTGCCACTCGCCGCCGACAAGGGCATTGCCGTGATCATCAATCGGCCGTTTCAGCGTGGCACTTTGACCAACCGCTTTGAAGGAAAGCCCCTTCCGACATGGGCCTCTGAATATGGGATCACGAGTTGGGCGCAATATCTACTTAAGTTTGTTGTCTCCCATCCTGCAGTGACCTGTGCGATACCTGCGACGTCTAAAGTTGAGCATATGAAAGAGAACATGAACGTGTTGCAGACCCGCCTGCCAGATATCAAAGATCGCCAACGCATGCTCGATTACGTTCAAAGTCTTTAAGATCATGGATCGGCTGATCCCTTATTCTACCGATGTCTACAATGCTATCATCTCTGATCACAATCTAAGCCTCTGGCCATTGCAGGTTTTCGTTGTGGTGCTTTGCTTAAGTGTTATTGGCTTGGCGCGTCGCGGCGGTGCGAATAATGTCGCCTTCATGATCCTGGCCGTGTTCTGGATTTGGTGCGGTGTCCATTTTCATATCACGACCTACGCAACGATCAACAGGGCGGCACACTACTTCGGCTATGCATTTATCATCCAAGGTGTGGCGATCGCTTTATGGACTTTTTGGACGCGGGGTCAATTTGTTAAACCCCAACACAGGGTATGGGTTTGGGCAGGGATTGGTTTGATTATAAGTGCTGCGGTACTCCACCCACTGCTTTTAACGGCAATGAATGCACCGATCACATACGCCGAGATACCTGGCGTGATGCCAATGCCAACAGCCGCACTCACACTTGGCGTATTGTTTTTAATGCCACAGCGTTTTGCTTTATGGCTGCTGGTTATACCCGTTACCTGGAGTCTTTGGGATGGCATGAGCGCTTGGACACTTGGTCAAAATTTAAGTTTAATATTGCCATGTATTGTCGTGATTGCAGCGTTTTGCTGGATTATGAAGACGCTTTCAAATCACGGATCGTCTGTTCGATAACATCCCGATTTCCACCAACGGGCAGTGTATCCGCAATCAAAGACAAACATTCATGCGTATGCTGTATCACATTTATATCTGTCACTGTATAAGGTGTAGCCTTCTTAAATACTGCATCTACAAAATCTTTGAACAAGAACGGTTTCGAATACACTCGATCAGAACGATTGAACGAGTCATTTAAACTTTCATGCTTGGCAAAATGCAGAATACCCACTTGCAGCCAATTGACGCATGTAATCGCTGTATATGGATCGTTCACACCTGGTGACAATGCCCGTGCAATGATCTCAACAAGCTGATCCGCGACAAACTTAATATTTTGATTAACTGTCGGCGAGATACCTGTCGCAAAACATGCATTTAATGAGCAAAGCGTTTCTTCGCTAAGAGACCTATCCGTCCAAACGGACATGACAGGCTTTCCAACGGTCACAAATGCCCCGGGTCGCTGCATGATCTCAATCTGTAAATCATGCTTACCCGCCAACTTAACAAGTGTGTCTATATCAAGGGCGTGGATGTATCCGTTGGAATCCAGCACAATCTTTGTTGCGTCATCCTCATCAACACTGTCGATCCATTTTCTGTTTCTGTACAAAGCACCACATGGTCATCTGAACGGTCTGGAAAACGGTTCTCGATCCCCATCTTCAAGGCGCAACCTAAATTTGCGATGATCCGTTCTATGTTGATCGTTTCAGGGACATGGTGAATGAAATAGATCAAAACCCCCATGCAGCAGACCGCCAATCCAATCGACGTCCCAATCGATACATACGCCAAAGCAGACACACTCTCAGATACCAAAGGATCGCTCCCCCGCACGAAACGCAGAACGATCAGCGAATAAATGAATGTTCCAATAAAAAACCCGAGGCTGACCTGGCTGCCTCGGTCTCGCATTAAGTTTCCAATGAGCCTTGGACCGAATGTCCCACTTGCGAATGACACTGCGACCATCGTTATTGAAAAGACCACGCCCGCGACACCGATAATAGACCCCACGATCATGGACAAAACGACGCGTGCTGTGTCCGTTTCAATCGGATGGAAGGCAAAGAGACCCGAACTCATATCGCTCGCAGAATTATGGTCTATACCTATTGTCACCAATGCGAGAGAAATAGACGCGAGTAAAAACGCAGCCGGAATGCACCAATAGCTCGCCAAAAGGTGTCGATAGAGCTGCAGTAAATTTGCACTAAGTTCCATGTCACATCCACATATCATTCATTAAACTATGTGTAGCATGCGCGACGACGCGACACCAAAGCATCATCAAATATTTAGCAAAACGACCTCAAACATTGCCAGAACGAGCCGCCTGAGATACATAACGGCCAACAGATTTACGCAATTCAGGCGCGGAGCGAACAATGGCCAGTTACCAGTATTCATATGTCATGAAGGGTGTCTCAAAGACATTCCCAGGCGGCAAAGAAATCCTCAAGAATATCACCCTCTCTTTTATGCCTGATGCCAAGATTGGTGTCCTCGGTCAGAACGGTGCTGGTAAATCCACATTAATGAAAGTCATGGCTGGCCTTGATACGGATATCACAGGTGAAGCCTGGGCCGCCAAAGGTGTTCGCGTTGGTTATCTAGAGCAGGAACCTCACCTCGACCCAACGAAAACCGTTGAAGAGAACGTTACTGATGGTTTGGGCGGCGTTAAGGACCTACTCGACCGTTTCAACGAAATCAGCGCCAAGTTTGCTGAGCCGATGGAAGATGACGAGATGAATGCCGTCATTGCTGAGCAGGCCGAACTTCAAGAGCAGATCGATGCCGTTGATGGCTGGGATCTGGACCGTACTATCAGCATTGCGATGGATGCCCTGCGTTGCCCGCCTGCCGACAGTAGCGTCGAAAAGCTGTCTGGTGGTGAACGCCGTCGCGTCGCGCTTTGTCGGTTGCTTTTACAAAAGCCTGAAATGCTGCTCCTCGACGAACCAACAAACCACCTGGATGCAGAATCTGTGGCATGGCTTCAGCGCCATCTCAAAGACTACGAAGGCACCGTGGTTATGGTCACGCACGACCGGTACTTCCTCGACAACGTCACAGGCTGGATTTTGGAAATCGACCGCGGTCGCGGCATCCCTTATGAAGGTAACTATTCCTCATGGCTTGAGCAGAAACAAAAGCGTCTTGCCCAGGAAGAGCGCGAAGAGTCCGCACGTCAACGCACCCTCGGCGAGGAACTCGAATGGATCAGACAGAGCCCCCGTGCCCGTCAGGCAAAATCCAAGGCCCGGATCACCGCATACGAGGATTTGCTCACAAAATCACAGGACATTGCACCTGGTTCATCACAGATCGTTATCCCGGCAGCCCCACGTTTGGGCGGCCTTGTGATTGAAGCCAATGATATCAGCAAAGCATTTGGCGACCGGTTACTTGTCGAAGGTTTGTCCTTCAAAATTCCACCCGGTGCCATCGTCGGCATCATCGGCCCGAACGGTGCCGGCAAGACGACCTTATTCCGCATGATTACCGAACAGGACAAGCCAGACGGCGGCGAAATCCGCGTCGGCGATACCGTTAAGCTTGGCTATGTTGATCAAAGCCGTGACTCCTTGGATCCGAATAAATCCGTATGGGAAGAAGTATCTGGCGGTCTCGACGAAATCGACCTCGGCAAGCGCAAGATGATGTCGCGCGCCTACGTCGCTCAGTTCAATTTTAAGGGTGGCGATCAACAAAAGAAAGTTGGCCAGCTATCCGGTGGAGAGCGTAACCGCGTGCACCTCGCCAACATGTTGAAGTCCGGCGCCAACGTTCTGATGCTCGACGAACCAACCAACGACCTGGACATCGACACACTCCGCGCCCTCGAAGAAGCGATCGCCGAGTTCGCCGGTTGCGTCCTGATCACGTCACACGATCGCTGGTTCCTCGACCGCTTGGCAACACACATCCTCGCCTTCGAAGGCGACAGCCACGTGGAATGGTTTGAAGGCAACTACGAGGACTACGAAGCCGACAAGAAACACCGCCTCGGCGAAGACGCCCTCGAGCCACACCGCATCAAGTACAAGCCTCTTACGCGCTAGGCCGGGAATAGCGTCTCAAGATCTTTAAACCGTAACGTCCGCTTCTGACCCGACTCAGATATTTTTTGAACAGCTTACCTGGTAATTCTAACTGCTTATCACCTGTGTGGATTATGGCCCGATGCCATCATCCAGTGGTGTGCCTGGTGGTGGGAGCCGGAGGCCTTCATACCAAAAAAACCAAGAGCTTTGATCTTGGCCTTGTCCTGCGGCGGAACGATCACCGTAATCATAGCGCCGCCATCAATTTTCCGCGCGGTATATTCCCAACCGTTGATCCCGCCCATGACAGCCGCGCTATCACCAATCAATACGACAAACTTGCGCGAAGCACAGCGGTTGATCGAAACAGGCAAAGCCCAAGGCAAGATCGTCATTAACGGCTTCGATTAAGCCACGTATTAAATAGGAGACGCTTATGTCTAAACTCACCATCGTCGCCAATATCAAGGCCGCACCGGGTAAAATCGACCTGGTTAAAGCCGAGCTAGAAAAGCTTATTCCGATCACCCGCGCTGAGGCCGGCTGCATTCAATATGATCTGCATCAGGATAATGACAATCCTGCACATTTCATGTTTTACGAAAACTGGGAGTCCCGCGAATTGTGGCAGGCCCACATGAGCGCGCAGCACCTCAGTGACTATATGTCTGCCACGGAAGGTGCCATCGCAAATTTTATGCTAAATGAAATGACGCACGTGAGCTGATCACAAATATACGCAACTGATATTCGTTCATCGCGAGGCAAATCCGTCATCTATACCAGAAAATTGGATCGTCACTTTGGCGTGATCACATACAAATATCTGGACGATTGTCTCTTCACTCCCCATGTATGGCTTAACAAGTTACCATCAAAAGGTAGCAGATAAATTTATGAGGATTCTAGTATGAGCGATTCATTGACTTACACACCCCCCGAAGTCTGGACATGGGATTCCGAGAACGGTGGCAAGTTCGCAAACATTAACCGTCCGATCTCAGGTGCAACCCACGAAAAGGAATTGCCGGTTGGCAAACACCCTTTGCAGCTTCATTCCAAAGGGACACCAAACGGCGTTAAAGTCACCATCATGCTCGAAGAGCTATTGGCCCTAGGTCATGAAGGTGCCGAGTACGACGCGCACATGATTGAAATTGGCGACGGCGATCAGTTCGGCAGTGGTTTCGTTGGCATTAATCCAAATTCGAAAATTCCAGCCCTCCTTGACCGGAGCACAGAAACACCAACGCACGTGTTCGAGTCTGGCGCGATCTTGATGTATCTGGCCGAGAAGTTTGATGCGTTTTTACCTAAGGAATTACCTGCCCGTAGCGAATGTTTGTCTTGGTTGTTCTGGCAGATGGGGAGTGCGCCTTATCTAGGTGGTGGCTTTGGTCATTTTTATCACTACGCGCCTGAGCCATATGAGTACCCAATCAACCGGTTTACGATGGAAACCAAACGTCAACTGGACGTGCTCGACAAGCATCTTGCCGATAATCGCTATATGATCGGAGATGAATACACCATTGCAGACATCGCTATTTGGCCATGGTACGGCGTACTTTGCCTGGGCAAGCAATACAATGCGGGTAAGTTCCTCGATGTTGATTCTTATAAAAATATGCAGCGCTGGACCCGTGAAATCGGACAACGGGAAACCGTAATCCGTGGGCGTGCCGTCAATCGCTCAATCGGTGAAAAAAATGAGCAGTTACATGAACGTCATGACGCCAGCGATTTTGATGGTGGTATCGGTGTTAAGATTTAAGGCTATTTAACCTTAAGTCTCGGATAAGAAAACAAATCGTCATCGGGTGGGGTTCGAGATTATTCTCGTATCTCACCCGAATGCGTTTTGAAACACGGCGACAAAGATTCCCAGGAAATCATCTATTCCCAACGACTATCAGCCCAAGCAGCGATTGATATAACGTGATGAACATCAATCCCATCATTCGTTAATGGAAAACGTAACAACGATTGTTCGAAGGGCACGAGCTCACCAAAATCATCCAGGTTAACCATCCCTTTCGATGCCATAGGTTTTTATTCTCAATAACCCATACATATTCACTCCATCCTACCTTCCCACGAAAATTTAGCTTTTGCTGAATGGATTCCCCCGTCTTATCAAAACCTTTTCGGATAACGTGTTCCGTACCCCAAAAGCGCATAATAAAATCAAGAGGGTTTCGCTTTACATCCGCAACCACGATGTAAGGGATTGTTTTTGGATCGAGTTCATCCAAATGAATATCACGCCACGACGGCGCAAAAGAATCTCCGTAGCGTTCGTTCCAATAGTCCTGAAACCCTTGTATCGCTGGCGTTAAAACGTCGGAAATCGGGATATTTTGCAATTTATGTAAACATCTCTATTTCTGTGTCATCGACATCTAATCTCTACATTAAAGCATCAGCCTGATCACACTCGATAAATATGTGGTTAATTATACAAGAGTGTGAGCCACGTTATTTACAAGAATACTAGCCTGCTAAAATCGATCTGGGCGGACAACATCCACTTCGGAAATTGTAATAAATCCAGACCGACGCTCTACAAATGGGAACACTGCATCAAGAACAGCATCTTTAAATTGAATATCAATAATACACATCACCACATACATGCCATCTGCATCACTGATTTGTCCGTCTCGAGACCAGACGCCGTGTGCACCACTCCCAGCATGAACTGGCACAACGGTGAAACCTCTGACGCCTTCTTGAGCATCAAGAAGTTCTGTCAGACTTGGCACCAAAGCTTGTTCAATAACTATTTCTACGCGGTTCTTACGGTATGTTTGCATAGGCTTTATTCCTCAACATTCATTTTAGAATAACCAGTCCGCAATCGCGACATAGAGTGGAATACCGACAATTACATTAAATGGGAACGTCACACCAAGCGATAAAGTGACGTAAATAGATGGGTTTTCCTCAGGAAGTGCCAAGCGCATAGCCGCAGGTACGGCGATGTATGAAGCCGAAGCTGACAACACCATCATTAAAGCCTTACCTGCAATCGACATATCGAGTGGCCAGACCGCCAGCATCATCAATCCCGCACCAATAAGTGGCATGTACAATCCAAAGAGTATCGTACCCTTATCAAGCGCACGTCGATTTTGAGCCAAACCACGCCCAGCAACGACACCCATATCAAGTAAGAACAGACACAATACGCCTTTGAATGGATCAACAATAAATGGCTTCACATCAGACAATCCGTCTGACCCTGTCATCCAGCCAATCGCGAACACCCCCAACAAAGCGACGATAGATCCGTTGAGGACCGCCTCTCGCATAGACAAGGCTCTCGGTTCACCTTTTCCACTCGTTGCCCCAGCTTTGATGTGACGCAATCCAGAGACCAGCAACAATTGCGGGCGCCTCCATCGCTGCGGCAATCGCAACCAAATATCCTTCGACGCTGTCACCACGGTCGGTTAACACCTGAGATGCTGTTAAAAACGTGACAATACTTATAGAACCGTATTGGGCCGCAACGGCAGCTGCATCAACCTGAACGAGGCCACTCGTCATTCGAAGCAATCGATAGCCAATGAATGGAAGCAGCGCACTCAGTGCAATTCCAACAACGATGGGCATGATTGCGCCAAGCCCAGCGCCACTTTCCGTCATGCCGACGCCGCCTTTAAAACCAATGGCGATCATCAGGTAAAGTGCTACCGTTTTTGCCACCGGTTGCGGCAACGTCAGATCAACACGCACAAGGGCCGCAATGAAACCCAGCGCGAAGAACAACACCATCGGAGATGTCAGATTCTCAATCGCAATCTGAACAAACGCTTCCATGCCGTATTTATCCTATGCGGATCACGCTGCTGAGGAGGCCGTACCTGTTTCAGCGGAGCTTCTCCCCGCAAATCGTAAGATCAAGTATCCAACAACACCCGAGACGATACTACCCGAAAGTACACCAATTCGAACAGCACGTGCATGCTCTGGGTCATCAAACGCCAGGGTTCCAATGAACAAGCTCATGGTAAATCCAATACCCGTGAGCAATGCGACGCCGTAGATGTGCTTAGAGTTACTCCCCTTCGGAAGCCGACATACGTTCGTTTTGATTGCAATCCATGCAAAGCCGAAGACGCCGAGCTGTTTACCAACGAATAATCCAAGTGCAATACCCAAAGGTAGTGGCTCCAACAAGGCAAGAACGCCCAACGCAAAAGCAATGTCCGTTGCAGCTGGAATTGCCCAGCCACGCATTTCTTCGGGCGAGCTCCAGTTGAAAAAGACAAAAACAAGTGCAGGCATCGCCATACCACCAACGACAGCAATAGCTGGTAACGCAGCTTCTCTTGGATCAGATAAATGCCCGTCCATTAATTCTCGTTTAATCTCAAGTGCCACAAAGAAGAAGAAGATTGCCATAAGGCCATCGTTAATCCACAGCAGCAAAGGCTTTGCGATAATAAGCGCGCCAATCTGCAACTTCATTGGCGTCTCTAAAAGACCATCATAGAGCCAGGCCAGCGATGAGTTATCTAGAACCAGCGCCAGAATTACCGCTAGAAATAATATTACACCTGGCGCAGCATCATGCTGAAAAATTTCTGGAAGCCTGTGGCCGATGAAGAACTATTAGGCATGAGATAAACCTTATATATATTAAGCTATAAACAGATATGTAATACTTGTAATGTTTATAAACAAATATAAAATTATATAAACTTCCATTAATTTGAGAATAAAGCACACACCGGAAAAATGCCAATGCTATCCAAACCAATGCTCACTGTTCATGAAATTGCTAACCTGCTTAAGATGCGCGAAAGCACAGTCCGAGCATGGATACGTGATGGCGACTTACGGGCGATTAAAATGGGACGTGACTGGCGTGTTTCAGTCAAAGATCTCGAAGCGTTCATGGATGACCACGCCAACCGCCCCGCAGATGATAACGAAGATTAAATAAAGTACCTGAAACGCCTATGAGCGGGGCTTCGCGCCTAACGAAGTCACAAACTCAACCAATGCTTCATATGGTTGAGCACCCACAACACCCTGACCTTCACTCACAAACGTCGGCACGCCCGTTACGCCATAACTGTGCGACTTCGCCCAATCGGCATCAACGACATCCTTGAAACTACGGTCATCAATCACAGCTTTGGTCGCTGTTTCGTCAAGACCAACAGACTTCACGACGTCCAGAATCACATCAGCGTCACCGATGTTACGGCGATCGACGAAATATGCCTTGTAAAACTTATCATGTATTTTCTCGCCACCAGGCTGTGTATCAGCCCATGACCCAACCTCTTGGGCCATGCGGCTATTATATGTGTGGCTGCGGTCTTTAAATGGAAGGCCATCAGCTTCCATGAGGCCATGCATGCGCATGTTCTTAATCTGAATTTCTTCTGGCCCACATGAAAACAGGTCCATCAGAGCTCTGCCCTCTTGAGGAGTATCTGGATGAAGTGGAAAATGTATCAATTTAACATTGATATCATAATTTTCCTTGAGCTTTTTGACCCGATTATCACCAAGATAACACCAGGGACACACGTAATCTGAGAAAACTTCAAGCGTAATAGGATTACTCATTATTTGTGCCCTTTTGGTTGGCGTGTAACAGAAACGTAGGGTGCAGCCTCTAAAATACAAGCCGTTTTCTTATAATGGCGCCGCCCAGCCTGCCCGGAAGGTATCCTTAACCTTTTCGGTGGTTAATGTTACAATCAGGCCTCTGTTGATAGGCCATTAACATAAAGGATCATCGATATGGCGTCAGAAGAAGGTACCAATACCGATCCCGAGGAAAAGCCAACGCGAAAGCGGTTTGAGCTTGAGCCGTCATCCCTCGACGAAATGACCCACGCTGAAGCACGTATGTTGTATGCAGAATCGACAGAAACATTGCGGTTCATAAAAGGACATCAATGGAAAACTGTTGGCGCGACACTTATGACCTATCTAGGACTGATTTTTATCGCTGGCTTTGTCGACGGCGCCCATGCACTCGCTAATAAATTCATGGTGATTTCCGTTTTCTTGGGGGCCGTCGTTGTTCATCTGGCATTGAATGCGATTACAACCGGCTAATCCCACGCTCTAAGCTATTTTGTCCATAACGGCGCACAAGCAGGTCTTGTTGGATTGTTGCCAATGACAAGCGCCCCCACCACAATGACAAATCTTCGAGTTCAAAATCTCTCCATGCAGGAAGAATATTCTCACCGCTTTTCACACGCCAAAGCTACCCTTGAAGCGATACCTAGGTTAAAAAGTAATTATGCTCGAGCCATCCGACACACCCCAACCTGATGTCCCTCTCTTAAAGAACAGAGATTTTCTGCTGTTCGTCATATGTAGGTCTTTCAATGTTGTTAGTGTTCACGCATTAACCGTGGCGGTTGGCTGGCACGTCTATCAGATCAGCAGTGATCCATTTGACCTAGGGTTGATTGGATTAGCCCAATTCGCACCGGCATTTATCTTATTCTTATTGGCTGGCATTGTCGCAGACAGATACCAGCGTAAACGCATCATGGTGTTCTGTAATTTTTTGCATATCATCGCAGTGTCACTGATCGCTGCATTGTTTTGGTATGACAACGTTTCCGTTGGTGCCATTCTGGCTGTTCTCGTTTTACATGGTGCAGCACGTTCCTTCTTTCACACTGCAAGTCAGGCAATATTGCCCAACTTGATGAGCACGGCACAATTTCCCCGCGCCGTCGCATTATCGTCGTCAGCGAATAAGGCGGCCCAGCTATTTGGGCCTGCGTTCGGTGGGCTATTGATTGCATGGCTAGATGACGGTGTTTATTTTGTCATTATTATCGCCTTCATAATCGCAGGCACAGCAGCTGCATTGATCAGTCGCAGGCTCAAGATCAGCGCGCCTGAACCTTTCGGCCTCGAGACCGTTGTCGGCGGCTTCCGTTATGTTTGGCATAACAAGGTCGTGCTGGGGGCTGTTTCAATTGACCTGATGGCCGTTTTGTTTGGTGGCGTGATGGGATTACTGCCCGTTTTCGCCAGCGATATTCTTCATGTTGGACCTGACGGGCTTGGCCTTATGCGCGCCACACCTGGTGCTGGCGCACTGATCGTCGGATTAATACTGACACAAATCCCATCGCCCCGGCATATGGGGGCAGCATTGTTCATATCCGTAGGTATCTTTGGCGTATCTATTATTGTCTTCAGTCTATCGACGTCATTTTGGTTATCGATCGCCGCTCTTGCTGTTTATGGCGCTGGCGACATGATTAGTGTTTATGTTCGCCAAACACTGGTCCAGATCGCAACACCAGACAATATGCGTGGCAGGGTCAGTGCTATAAATTCAGTATCAATTAATGCGTCGAATGAATTGGGCGATTTCCGTGCGGGCATTATGGCGGGGGGCATCGGTACTGTCGGCGCTGTTCTCTTTGGTGGCATCGCAACCGTTGGAATCACGGTCCTGTGGTGGAAACTGTTTCCGGCAATCGCTAAGGTCGACCGACTTGATCAACCGTTGTAATATTTTCTGACATGGATGATTCAACACAACAACGTGAGCTCCAACGCATAGAAAAGCTCGCCAATACATTGGACACAGCCGTCGGGATTCCGGGCACACGGTTTTCAGTAGGCCTTGATGGCTTAATTGGGCTCGTGCCTGTCGTCGGCGATACAGCCATGCTCGCAAGTGGCTTATGGATTGTTCATCGCGCCCAAAAGATGGGCATACGTAAAACCGTCCTTACCAAAATGCTTTTTAACCTGGGTATCGATGCAACGGTAGGGGCCATCCCTGTTGTCGGCGACCTGTTTGATTTCTTCTGGAAGGCGAACCAACGTAATATTGCTCTCGTAAAAAAAGAAATCGACAAACACCCTTTGTCTAAATGACAAAGTAAAGAGATGGAACAAAATCACACTAAAATGCAGCGATAAATTCAGGTTATTCTATAACTACCAAATTCTGTGCGGCCATCTTTCCTTCACGTCCCTCGATAAGCTCATAGCTTACTTTTTGGCCCTCTGTTAAAGCAGCAAGGCCTGATTGTTGGACGGCGCTAATATGAACAAAGGCGTCTTTCGAGCTATCTTCAGGCTCAATAAATCCATACCCCTTCGTTTGGTTGAACCATTTAACGGTTCCATTTGCCATGACAAAACTCCCTTCGCGACAGCGTTCTTTGCGGAACTGCAACCCCTGCAGATCTCCTGCATGGCATCCACTCTGTCGAAAAGTACCTGGGTTTGCCGCAGAATACGGTAGTCTAAACAACTCTCGACTGTGCACGCCCAAAAAGCTTAGCCGATTTTTTTCGTGAATCTCAATTGAAATATTGTTGCAGATTATGTGTGGCGGTTACTGTCGCTTAAGATGGGTTGAGTTCGCTGGTCTTTTTTCTAAGCTCTTCAATCAAACCAGCAACGCTGCCTTTATTCTTAATAATCGATGCAAATTCCCGCTGTAAAGTGATGCTCATTGACGCACCCTCAATCACCACGTCGAGAACCTTATATATGTCACCCTTGCGGCCTACACGCCACAATACGCTGATTGCCTTACCATCGACGCCATCAGGCCGAACGATCTCAGTATAAACTGTTGCGCGATTTTCATCGACAGTTGTGGTCTTTACGATTTTAAGCTTCTCACCAGAGTATGACTCAAAGCGATCAACGTACATCGTGACCATAAGGTCTTCAAATAGCTCTAAGAATTCACGTTGCTCATCTTCGTTTGCACGGCGCCAGTTCCGGCCTAGTGTCCAACGACCAATCTGCATCACTGCAAATTTCTCTTCAAATAATTTTCTAAAAGCCGCAACGCGAACAGGACGTTCTTTTGTTTTATCTGTCAGCGATTGCACTGCTTCGTGCTCGAGTGCCCGAATGAATTCACTAGAACCTTCTTCAAGGCTCTCTGCCATGACGGCTGTTGACGATGCCGCAAAGAAAAACAATGCGATAAATAATATGTATAGTCGTTTCATCATTCTTATTCTCAAGCTTCCCAGAAACTTCTTTTCCGGTCGATAAATTATTTCACCGCAATAACCAATGCGCCCAGATGATACGTTCAGAGCAACGATAATACCATGTAAAAATACCATCATCACATTCTTCAGAATCGTATAATCAAAAGCTTACAAGTCACTAAACACTTTATCTAGTGTATCTGTCATCTCAGCAACAAGCTCACGTGGAATTGATTCTTCCATGATGAATAGCCGAAGAATCAAAAAAATATGATCGGTACATGAGTATTTTCTTGACATAAAGATATCTTTATATCTTTTGTTTCATCTCAAACATGAAAGTATATTGTAATGAACCGCACGATCCTGCTCCTCAAGGCCTTAGCCGAGCCCACACGGCTCCGCATTATAGCTCTTTGCATAAGCGGCGGTGATCTTGCGGTAAGTGAATTCGTACGGATACTTGGGCAAAGTCAGCCACGCGTATCCCGACACCTGAAGCTATTAACGGATGCAGGTGCACTGATCCGCATTCCAGAAGGAAGTTGGGTATTCTATCGGATTAGCGCCGAAGGTGCTGTGAGCAGTATTGTCGACGCCCTTATCGCAGACATCCCAGAAGATGACATTACCCTGTCCCGAGATCACGAACGCCTCATAATAGTTAAGAAAGAACGCGCTGAAGCTGCAGATACGTATTTTGGTGAAAACGCTGCGATCTGGAATGAAATCCGTGCCATGCACATCGATCAGCGTGACGTTAACGCAGCTCTTGAACACCTAATGCAAGACAAACCAAGTCGCACATTTTTAGATATTGGTACCGGCACCGGTGAGATGCTGCTGCATTTCGCAAAGCACATCGAGCAAGGTGAAGGCATTGATGCGTCCCGTGAAATGTTGGCCGTTGCGCGCGCCTCACTCGAAGCAGCAGACGCACATCACTGCCATGTACGTCAGGGTGACTTGTACTCACTGCCTTTCGATGCAGACACATTTGATATCATTCTCATTCATCAGGTCCTGCACTATGTCGATGACATAAAGGGTGCCGTCATTGAGGCCGCTCGCGTATTACGTCCTGGCGGCATACTCCTGATCGCTGATTTTGCACCGCATGCAGCTGAAGAACTCCGAACTGCACACCAGCATCGTCGATTAGGGTTTGCGGTTCAGGATATTGAAATTGAGCTTCGTGCTGCATCTTTGGACCTTGATCAAATTACACACCTCGCCGGCGACCCATTGACCGTCTCTATATGGGCGGCATCGAAATCTGACGCTGCTAAAAGGACCTGACACTATGATCCATCGCGTATCACCGACAGAAAAAGACCCACGGATCATGAACGTCTCTCGTGGCGGACGCCCGCCATCGCCAGCGATGATGATCGCGGCCCCATTGCCTGACGATGTCTCTGTATCGTTCGAATTTTTTCCTCCAAAAAGCGATGCTGCAGCTGAAACGCTTTGGAATGCCATAAAGCGCCTTGAGCCTTTGAACCCAGCATATGTTTCTGTGACATACGGTGCGGGTGGCACAACCCGAGAACGTACACACAATACAGTGACCCGCATTGCCAATGAAACGGCCATGCCGCCAGCCGCCCATTTAACATGCGTCGGTGCAACCCGAGAAGAAGTTGATGCTGTTGCACAAAGTTACTGGGACGCCGGTGTCCGTCATATCGTCGCATTACGAGGTGATCCCCCTGCGGACGCCAGCCAGTACGTGCCTCATCCAGGGGGTTATGACTATGCATCTGACTTGGTAACAGGCCTTAAGAATATTGGTAATTTTGAAATATCGGTTGCCGCTTACCCTGAAAGCCATCCAGAAGCTCAAAGCGCAGAGGCGGACTTAGATAATCTGAAGAAAAAAATTGATGCGGGCGCCACCCGCGCCATCACTCAATTCTTTTTTGATCCAGAGGTATTCCTCAGGTTCCTCGATCGCGCACGCGCTGCCGGGATCACCATTCCCATTGTTCCAGGTATTCTGCCCGTTACTAATTTCACACAAACAGCAAAGTTTGCAAAAATGTGTGGCACGAATGTACCGGACTGGATGCATGCTTTGTTTGAAGGACTGGATGAAGATCCTGAATCGCGAAAGCTTGTCGCCGCCAGTGTTGCTGCCGAACAGTGTCGTGTTCTCCATGCGAATGGAATTAATGCCTTTCATTTCTATACGATGAACAAGGCCGATCTTTGCTATGCAATTTGTCATGTCATGGGCGTTCGCGCGCCCGCAGCCTTCCAATAATAACAAGTAAAAGAGACGAAAATGAGCTGCTCACATCACGATCACACATCACCATCCGAACGCCCAGCTGACGCCCCTAAAGGCGACGCAAAACCGGCATCCATGGATAGCATGCCACCTTTGCCTGCAGGCGACCGTACCGTAGAAGTCACAAAGCTATTGGAAGACCGTATTCTGATTCTCGATGGTGCCATGGGAACAATGATCCAGGCTCGCACATTAGAAGAAGAGGATTTCCGCGGCGCACCCTTCGCCGATTGGCCGAGCGACCTCAAAGGGAACAACGATCTTTTGACGCTGACACGCCCAGACGTTATTCGAGATATTCACGCAGGTTTCATTGAAGCTGGCGCAGATATTGTTGCTACCAATACTTTTAACTCGAACCGTGTATCGCAAGCTGATTACGGCATGGAAGACTTATCTTATGAGTTAAACTATCAGGCTGCGCGTCTCGCACGCGAAGCCGCCGACGCTGCCACCAAGAAAGACCCTTCCCGTCCACGCCTCGTTGCAGGTGCGTTGGGCCCGACCAGCCGCACGGCATCAATTTCGCCCGACGTTAACGACCCTGGATTCCGTAACGTCTATTTTGATGAACTTGTCGAGATCTATACCGAAGCCACACAAGCCTTATGCGCAGGCGGTGCGGACATTATTCTGGTAGAAACTATTTTCGACACCTTGAATGCCAAAGCTGCGATCTACGCAATCATGAAGTATTTCGATGACGTCGGACGACGTTGGCCAGTGATGATTTCAGGCACTATCACGGACGCATCAGGCCGGACACTTTCTGGACAAACGCCGGAAGCCTTCTGGCATGCAGTCCGCCACGTGAAGCCACTCGCTGTTGGCTTTAACTGTGCTTTGGGTGTCGAAGATATGCGTCCTCACATCAAGGCCATCTCAGATATCTCGGATACTTATGTCAGCGTTTATCCAAACGCAGGCCTGCCAAATGCCTTTGGTAACTATGATGACACGCCTGAACATATGGCTGAACATCTTGAAGAATTCGCCCGCTCTGGTCTTGTGAACGTTGTTGGCGGGTGCTGCGGCACAACGCCCGACCATATTGAGGCCATCGCCAAAGCTGTCACCAAGCATGCGCCCCGCACAAAGGCCGAACACGATTATACAACCTGTCTTTCTGGCCTTGAAGAATTGCGACTTGATGACGTAACTGGCTTCGTGAATGTCGGCGAACGGACCAACGTTGCTGGATCAGCAAAATTCGCAGGCCTTATTCGTGAAGGCCAATATGCCGAAGCAGTCGACGTAGCCCACCAGCAAGTTCTTAATGGCGCACAGATTATCGACATCAACATGGACGATGCAATGCTTGATGGCGTCGAGGCGATGCGCACATTCGTGAACTTGATTGCGTCCGAACCTGATATTGCGCGCGTCCCTGTTATGGTTGATAGCTCTAAATGGGAAATCGTCACTGAGGGCCTTAAATGTCTGCAAGGTCGCAGCATCGTAAACTCAATCAGCCTCAAAGAAGGCGAAGACGAGTTAATCGAACATGCACGTGAAGCACTGCGCTTTGGTGCTGCCGTTGTTGTGATGGCATTTGACGAACAAGGTCAGGCCGACAGCTATGAGCGGATGATCGAAATCTGCACACGCTGCTATAAAGTACTGACCGAGAAAGTCGGCTTTGCCCCTGAAGACATCGTATTCGATGCAAACATTTTCCCAATTGCGACAGGCATCAAAGAGCACGATAACTTCTCAAAAGATTACATTCAAGCCGTCGCCGCTATTAAGGAACAGCTGCCCCACGCAAAAACGTCGGGTGGCCTGTCTAACATGTCGTTCTCGTTTCGCGGCAACAATGGTGTCCGTGAAGCCATGCATTCTGTGTTTCTGTATCACGCGACACGCGCCGGCCTTGATATGGCGATTGTGAACGCGGGACAGCTTACGGTTTATGAAAATATTCCAACGGACCTGCGAAACCGGGTTGAAGATGTTATCCTTAACCGCCGTGAAGATGCTGCCGAGCGATTACTTGAAATTGCAGATCAGGCAAAGTCGGGCGCCAAGTCCCGGGTCGAAGACTTGTCGTGGCGTGAAGAATCTGTTGAGCGCCGTCTTGAGTACGCCCTTGTTCGTGGGATCACTGAATACATCGTTGAAGATACGGAAGAGGCACGTCAGGCGCTCGATAAGCCTCTCGATGTGATCGAAGGCCCATTGATGGACGGCATGAACGTTGTTGGTGATTTGTTTGGGTCCGGTAAAATGTTCCTGCCTCAAGTCGTGAAATCAGCCCGTGTGATGAAGCAATCAGTGGCGTATCTGGAGCCTTATCTTGATGCTGAAAAAAAGCCAGGCTCTACCAAAGGTAAAATTATCATGGCCACCGTCAAAGGTGACGTGCATGACATCGGCAAGAATATCGTCGGCGTGGTCCTGCAATGTAATGGATATGACGTCATCGATCTTGGCGTCATGGTGCCTTACACCAAGATCATTGAAGTCGCGAATGAAGAGAAAGCCGACATCATTGGGCTTTCCGGGCTGATCACACCCAGCCTTGAAGAAATGTGCACTGTCGGTCGCGAAATGCAGCGAGCTGGCATGTCTATCCCATTACTTATTGGCGGCGCGACGACGTCAAAAGCGCATACCGCTGTAAAGATTTCGCCAAACTATGAGAGTCCTGCCATCCATGTACTTGATGCATCGCGTGCCGTCGGTATTGCGAGCCATCTATTGTCGGACACACGCAAGGAAGCGCTGGTCGAGGATATTGCTCAAGAATACGAAGCCATCCGCGCCAAGCATGATGGGAAATCAGGTGGGCGTAATATCATTTCGCTGGAAGATTCCCGTGCCAATCGCTTTGATATTGATTGGTCGACGACAACGCCTGCGACGCCATCCTTTACAGGGTTGAGGACATTTGATGCCTATGACCTTGGCGATATTGCCAAACGCATCGACTGGACACCATTCTTCCGGACCTGGGATCTTGCTGGAACTTACCCGCGTATCCTTGAAGATGATGTTGTCGGTGAAGTGGCTCGGTCACTCAAGGCCGATGCCGATGAAATGCTCAAAAGAATTATAGACGAGAAGTGGTTCGCGGCGCGGGCCGTCATCGGTTTCTGGCCAGCAAACAGTGTTGGAGACGATGTCGAACTTTATGGGGTCGAGGGTGAAAATGCACCGTTGGCAACATTCCATTTCTTGCGCCAACAAATGCCAAAGACCGGAACACGTGCCAACATGTGTCTGGCTGACTTTATCGCACCAAAAGACACCGGTATCAGTGATTGGATCGGCACATTCGCCGTCACGGCTGGCATTGGTGCTGATGAACGTGCCAAAGCTTACGAAGCGGCTGGGGATGATTATTCATCGATTATGGTCAAAGCACTGGCCGACCGCTTTGCCGAAGCTTTCGCTGAGCATATGCATGAACGCGTTCGCAAAGAATTTTGGGGCTACGATGAAGCTGAAAACCTCGATAATACAGCACTGATCAAGGAAGCCTATCAAGGCATTCGCCCTGCACCCGGCTATCCGGCATGTCCTGATCATACGGAAAAGGGAATACTTTTTGATGTTCTAGCTGCGACCGATAATGTGGGCATGGAGTTAACAGAAAGCTTTGCCATGCTACCTGCGGCTGCGGTCTCGGGATATTACTTTGCGCATCCAAACAGTGCTTACTTCGGCGTTGGTCGCATCGGCAAGGACCAGGTTGAAGATTATGCAGTCCGAAAAGGCATGGATTTCACTGATGTGGAACGTTGGTTAGCCCCCAACTTGGGCTACACGCCTGAGGTATAATTCGGTACGTTTTTTATTATGCGTCTGATTATTGTAGGTCTTTTATCTGTTTTTCTGTTGAGTGCTTGTGAGAGTCGCAACAAGGATCGTTCAGACTTAGAAACGTTCTTCATGAACCTGGGACAGATCTTGTTTGATTCCGAAAAAGAATCAACACGTCCATAGAAGAATGACAGAGATGACAGAAGCTTCACCTCATCAGTGAAAGCGCCTAAACTCCGGGTGTTTCGCCTTTGTCAGCAACCTGACTGGCACGGATGCGGCGCTCGAGTTCACGGCGCTCTATATCCCGGCGGTCGTCCTCGCGGCGGTCATCGCCGTTCCAGCCTTCCACATCGTCAGCAGATACCTGCGCCTGACGGCGATCCTCAGCACGGCGCTCGCGTGCCCGTCGGTCATCTTGCCGTTTGTCGTGCTCAATCTGCGCTTTATCATCCATTGGAAAGAAATCATCGATAAGATCCGTTGCCCAAACTGCATCTTGTTCGCGGCGTTCTTCACGGCGGCGTTCCTGTACCGCCCTTCGGTCTTGCTTGCGACGGTCGGCACCATCCCAGCCCAAAACGTCCGCAGCCGTCTTGGATTCTTTACGCCGATCATCCCCGCGCGCAACTTTGCCGTCGGCACGCCGATCATCTTCAGAACGTTGTGTAGGCTTATCTGTCATTGGGGTAGCTTAGCGAACGCATAAGCTTTCGTCGCGGAAAAGCCGCAATGAGGAAGTTTTAACTATCAGTGGTGACGCGCCGATAGAAATCAGGGTCCAAAAGGACATTCTCAGCAAGTGTACGCATCCGGCTATAGTAGCCTTCTTGGACAACTTGATAATGAGGCAAGGGAGCAACCGAGCTCCCGCGTCCTGAAACTACCCAGATTGTCTTCGGGTCATCGGTTTTAACGAATCGGTCGCCGAACTCGATACCGCCTTTATTTCGTCTTAGCACAGTCTTTATTCTCCGCTTGGAACACCTTCGTTAGCGCTATCGATACGCTGAAGTGGAGAGAGTTTCAAGAACCGAAAATAATAAGTGCTATCACGTTTTCTTGCTTTTCTTGCTTGCGGCTGAAGATGCAGCTTTTCCGCGTGCAGCCGGTTTCTTTTTCGCCGGCTTAGAGGCTGTTTTTGCAGCTACGGGTGGCTTTAACAGCCCATTTTCTTCCATTTGGCGTACAACACTCTGCATTTGAGCATAAAGCTGCAAGAATCCACGGACGGACAATGCCACGTGGCCTGAAACGACGGAATCAGTCTCCTGGGCGCTGGCGCCAGCGCGGTCACTGGCAAGAGAAATTCGAGCGACGTTGCCGCGAATTGCAACGCTGGTCGTCTTATCTGCATATATTTCAGGCGCGTTTGGATTGGCAATAATTTTTGTTTTTTGATCAGTCATAAATAGTCCTCCTCGACAATGACATTGATTATGCCTCGAAGATGCACGAAGACCAGAAGAAACCGACGATATGGCCACGACATCCTTGTTTTGACACCCTATACTACTAGTCAATGAGTGCCACTGACATGACAACCCCAGCAACAAGCTTTGAAGATGCGCCAGCTTTAGTTGTCGGACTCCGTGATGCCCTATGGTTGAGCCGTGATGGTGAAATTGAAACCCTGTCTCACCGTGAAACTCAAAAACGATTACGAGATGGCGTCAGGCCTGTTGTGTGCCATGCTCGCGTCGCCGCGACGAAACTGCGCGCTAGCCCCTTCGCATCTTTCGATATCCTAGAACTTTTTTCATTCGCGAAGCCTGGGGCCTTTTGCCTGCCGACCCCACGCGGTGTTGCCGCCTCCCTAGACCTCGCATTACCATCTACCCCTGAGCAGATTGCCGCATCGTTATTTGATGCGGCGGATCAATTGTTACGCGATTTGATGAATACCAGCCCAGAAGCAAAGGATATCGCCTGGAACATGGCGCGTGCAGGATGGACCTGGGGCGCATCTGTTCTTAGCGCGTATGGCGGCGGCGATGCACCTCATTCATCAGCCCTAAAGGCCGCGATGCAGGTTTGGCGACGTCTCCCGGAATGGGAAGATCGACCACGCGAAGTGCCACCTGGTAATTTACCCGTAAGGGCCGCTGAAACACGAACACGCCTCGGCATGTTGCTTGGCAGAACATCAGAACGCCGCCCACAGCAGCAACGTTATGCCGAAACTGTCACCGCGGCGTTTCGCCCACGCGACAATGAAGATGAACCACATATTGTTATTGCCGAAGCCGGCACAGGCATTGGTAAAACATTGGGATATGTCGCGCCCTCAAGCATCTGGGCTGAACACAACGAAGCGCCGGTGTGGATTTCGACATATACGCGAAACCTGCAGCGGCAGTTGGATACTGAACTTGATCGGCTATATCCAGACCGGGAACAAAAGCGTGAGCGCATTGTTGTGCGTAAAGGTCGCGAGAATTACCTTTGCCTATTGAACTATGAAGAAACCCTAAGCCGCTCAAGTCTTGCGAATGGCCCCGACATGGTTGCGATGGGCCTCATTGCTCGGTGGATACAAGCGACACGGGATGGCGATATGGTTGGCGGTGATTTCCCCGCATGGCTTATCCATTTATATGGTCGTGAAGTCACCACTGACTTAACTGACACCCGAGGTGAGTGCATTTACTCAGCATGCCCACATTACGGAAAATGCTTTATTGAGCACACTGTCCGACGCGCACGCCACGCAGATATTGTTGTCGCCAACCATGCGCTTGTCCTGATTCAGGCAGCCCTTGCAAACGATCCTGAGCACCGTCCATTACGCTATGTGTTTGACGAGGCGCATCATCTTTTTAATGCCGCCGACAGTGCTTTTTCCGCGCATTTATCTGGTCAAGAAACGGCTGAACTCAGGCGTTGGCTGGTGGGCGCTGAAGGCACCAGTCGGTCGCGATCACGTGGGTTGCGGACACGGGTTGAAGAAATTGTTGCAGGCAATGAAAGTGCTGAGAAAGCATTGGATGAAGCCCTGCATGCCGCGCGCGCCCTGCCCGGCCCAAGTTGGCATCAACGCATTTCAGATGGCCGCCCAGATGGCCCAGCCGAAAAATTCTTATTACTCGTGCGCCACCAAGTGTATGCGCGGGTCGGCGATAGCGACGGCCCTTTCGACCTGGAGGCCAGCCTGCAACCGACAATTGATGGGCTATCCGAGGCTGCCAATGTCTTGAGCGGTAATCTTCAAGATATCGTGCGACCTCTGGTTAAGCTAATGGCTGCCTTGCAGAAAATATTGAACGAGGAATCAGAGAGATTAGAAACCCAGGCACGTGTTAAAATTGAAGCCGTTACAGCATCACTTGAACGCCGCGCCATCAATCAAATCGCCGCATGGCGTGCCATGTTAGGCGCAATTGAAAACGATACGCCTGACGAATTTGTGGATTGGTTTGGCATTCAGCGCATGGGTGGACGCGACATGGATGTCGGGTTCCATCGCCATTGGGTGGACCCAACGAAGCCGCTTGCCGAAGAAGTCTATAAACCTGCGCACGGACTTGTCGTCACGTCCGCAACACTGACCGATCGCACAGGAGATCCAGAGGCAGATTGGCATGCAGCAGAAATACGGACCGGGACACGTCACTTGCCCGTCCGCCCACTTCAATCCTCAGAAAACTCGCCCTTTGATCATGTCAAAAATCTCAAAATCCTCGTGGTCGGCGATGTTCGCAAAGGCGACATGGACCAGACTGCTGCTGCATACCGGGATTTATTTAAGGCTGCAGGTGGCGGCGGGCTTGGCTTGTTTACAGCGATTTCAAGATTGCACGCGGTGGAACAACGTATTCGTGAACCCTTGGAAAATGCAGACATTCCATTATTGGCTCAACACGTCGATCCACTCGATACGGGGTCGCTGGTTGATATTTTCAGAGCCGAAGAAAACGCATGTTTGCTCGGTACTGATGCGGTGCGCGATGGCGTCGATGTCCCAGGCCAATCACTCAGAATTTTAGTTTTTGATCGGGTACCGTGGCCACGACCTGACTTATTACATAAAGCTCGACGCAAAGCCTTTGGCGGCAAAGTTTATGATGAGATGCTCACCCGGTTGAAACTCTCGCAAGCGATTGGTCGATTGCTCCGCCGGGCAACTGATAAGGGTGTGTTTGTGATGCTGGACCGGCAAATGCCATCACGCATGGAAACGGCATTCCCAGAAGGTGTCGAGGTTCAACGCCTTGGCCTCAAGGACGCCATTGCAGTGACGCGCACATTCTTGGCCGAAGACGATTAATGGCGGAACTTCAATGTCCGCAACCCCAGCCCTATAAAGAACATTGCGACACCTGCCCAAAGAAGTTTAGGCGTATACTCAGGAATCTCTGAGAACAATGCCGCAGAAGCCTTTAGAGAACACAAGTTTGTCGTCGCATAAAAGCACTCGCGCGCGACTTGAAAGTCTGCACCCAGAATGTCATAGAAAAAGACGATCCACCAAGCCGTTGCGACAATACATGCGGCCACACCTAGAACTGTTAGTAGATTTCCTAGACGAATACTCATGGGGTCGGCACCTGCATAATGGGTGAGAGAAAAAGAGCGGACAATGTCAGCACCGCGATAATCGTCGAAAACAAAATCGCAGCCGACGTGCGCTGAACGTAGACGTTATAGTTCTGCGCCACAACGAAACAAAGCGCACCGGCTGGCAAAGCCGCCATAAGTATACCTACGGCCTGCCAAAGCGGTTCTACTTCAAACACATAGGCGAAAAACAGCCACGTTATCAATGGGTAAATAAAGAGCTTAATCATGCTCACCGATGCCACTTCGGAAAAGCCGTGAAACAAGGGCTTTCCAACCATGAATAGCCCAATGGCGAATAACGCAGATGGACCGGCGGCACCTGATAAAATTGAGCAAAATGTTTCAACGGGTGCCGGGAGAGCGAGGCCAGTAAACGACCAGGAAATCCCCGCGACCGATGACACCATCAGAGGATTCCGCACCAGTGACTTTGTTACATCCACCGCTGCCTTAAGCCCTTTCTGTCCCCTAAGATCTGATTCAATAAGAACCGCAAATACAGGGATCATAATAATGCTTTGAAATACAGTTGCGACAATGGCTGGCAAAGCGCCTGCTTCACCAAATGCAATGATGCACAGCGGAATGCCCATGTATCCCGTGTTGCCAAAAATCGAAACCATCCCAAACATTGACTGCTCAGCCAGCCGAGTTTTAAAGACAACCCGCGCGAAGAAGATGCCAATGATCATTGTGATAACACTGCCCGCAGCAAATGCACCCAGGTATGGCCAATTGAAAATCTCAGAAGACACCACGCGCGCCATTGAGAAAAACAGCAACACAGGAAGCGCCACAAAATAAACGAACTTATTAATCGCCTCGGAACTCGCCGGACCCAAGACACCCAAGCGGCCGCACGCATACCCCGTCAGGATAATCGCAAAGACAGGTAAAACGACGTTAAATATGGGTTCCATTGTTTGCTTTGCCTCAAGGCACAATATTATGTTGGACGATCCGGTTTTAAGCTGTTGCGACAGCCCAAACAAGAAACACATTACAGACGTAAGGATAAATGCATATGACAACGCTCCAGGGACAGAAAACCGGCTTTATTGGCTTGGGGCTCATGGGCAAACCCATGGCGCGAAATCTTGCCAACGCTGGCGCAGATTTGATCGTTCATAATCGCTCATCAGCATCTGTCGATGAGCTTGTTAGTGAAGGCATGGCAGCAGGCGGCAGTCCATCAGGCACAGCACAAGGTGCAGACATCATCATTATGATGTTGCCTGACACCCCCACCGTGGAAAAAATTCTCTTAGGCGAAAACGGCGTATTGGTAGGACTAAAGCCCGGGTCACTTGTCATTGATATGGGGACGACGAAAGTACCTGTCACACGGGCCTTCGCAAAAGCCGTCGAAGACAAAGGTTGTGACTATCTTGATGCCCCCGTTTCTGGCGGCACCATTGGTGCTGAGAATGCGACACTCACCATTATGGCAGGTGGCACTGACGCAGCTTTCAAGCGTGCGCATCCCATCTTGAATGTACTCGGCAGTCGTATCACACATATTGGCAGCGCCGGAACCGGCCAGGTCGCCAAGGCTGCAAACCAGGTCATTGTTGGGCTTAACATTGGCGCCGTTGCCGAAGCGTTGACCCTCGCCAAACATGCGGGTGCAGATCCCGCAAAAGTTCGCGAAGCCCTTGCCGGTGGATTTGCGGATTCCCGTATTCTTGAAGTTCATGGCCAACGCATGATCGACGACACGTTTATGCCGGGTGCGCGAGCAACAGTCCAACGCAAAGATATGGATCAGGCTTTAGAACTCGCAGCCGAACTTGGCATTGAACTACCTGCAACTAGCCTAAGCCGCGACCTTTATGACTGGCTGATTGAAAATGGCGGTGCCGACCTTGACCACGCTGCCCTCATTAAAGCGATTGATCGATACTAATCAATTTGAGGCCAGGCCCAAGTTGCCAGAATGTTAGGTGAACCGGTTTCGGTCTTTTGTATCAAGTACGAATTACCATCTTTGAAATTATCACCAAATACACTTTGGATCGCGGGTGTGACCGAATGAATAACAACGTATTCGGTCCTTATCGATTGCCAGTATTTGGAAAGCGCTTCTGCTGATATGTCATGGAATGCCGCTTGATATCCAAAATTATGGGTCACATCAGAGATTTCATAGCGCAACATAAGGCCAGATTCACCTGAACCTTTTGGGTCAAGGACACGCACACCGGCATTAGGCTCAATGCGGGAAGCGACGTCTACGCCAACTAATCGGTAGTGACCGTAGGCAGGCTTTTTGTCGAAACGAATTTTATGCGCGAAGATCATAGGCGCTAAAAGCACAAGTATCGCAGGCAACCACTTCAATCGACTGATTGAGAATTGCGCCCTATATCGCGCAATCAACATACTACCAGACAACCCGACGACAAGCATTGCGAGACCACCTAGTTGCTGGTTATAGCGCCAATATGAAGCGATCGTTTTCGCTTCATGACCGTGGAAAACAGCAACATAACAAAAAGCCAAGAAAACCGTATGGCCAAGAAAAATAAGCCCAATAGTTAACATTGCACGGCTATATTCTGTGGATCCTATGATGAGTCCTCGAACACCAAAAACAATCGCAATCAGCATTGCTGCGAGGTAAGCACTTTTCTTTAAAAGGACATACCCCATTTTATATAAGATGGATGGGATAAGTTCAGTTTGCCACATCTCAAAAGGCTTGATGACAAACTCCCGCCCTTGTAATTCATTCGCCACATAATGACGCCACCCCCCATAGGCAAGAATACCAGGGGTCGCAGCAATTGTTATACATTGCAGCAATGCCAGCAATCTTATGCGGCTGTCCACGAGGCCAACGAAGAATAGTGCGCCAAGGCCCAGGCCAAATAATTCCAATGTCGATTGCTTTAGGCTGATAAGAATAGCAAATGCCAAGCCCGCCATGAGAGCCCGACGTCGTGCCCGCTTGATATCACTAACCGCGAGTGCCTCTAACATCGACCATCCGATCAACACGCCCACTGCCAGCGTCACACTGGTCGCTGTGTCTGCATATGCTGTCAGGACGACTTTCTGGACAAACGTTGGATTGAATATCGAGGCAACAGCCGCAGCTAATGATGCAATCAACCAAGGTGATCTTGAGATGATGCTCTGATCGCCGGTTAATTTTAATGCATGACCAACGGCTAGTCGAGCAAGAGTGAAAAGCAGCAGGATGTTAAAAAATGACGCTGCGTTCTCTACGATCGAGCCCGTGATCCGACCTGCAAAATACGCGAGCAACTGCCACGCGTAAGGATACGCTGGAAACGAAGCGGCGGATAATGGGCGACCCTTACCTGGGAACTGATCATGTTGCAGGAAATATTTCTGCCCATGAAGCCAATGTGAAAACTCGTCCCATTGAGACCCTAACATTGCAGACACAAGGAGGAACAGCGGCGTTCCCCAAATGATCATGCGCCAGAATACAGGATCAATCAGGCGCTGCTTACGCCAAATCAAATAACAAGAAAAGCCAGCGGCAATAAGTGCCAGCGCCAGCGCAATATATGTAAATGGTATTTTTGTTAATGTGCCTACAAACGTAAACACAAGTGTGACGCACCCCCATCCCAAAATCGGATAGAGAGCGACATCTTCATTGTCACGACTAAATATAGAGCCTAACCCAATTAATCCCGACCAGACGATAATGACCGCGCCAAAGGAGATAATTTGGCGAGGGTCCTCAAAGAAAAATTGTAGATAATCAAGCATATCAAGATCATTCCAACGTGAGACTTCTAAGTTATAGCTGATGCTTACCCGGATGACCTGTCTTGAGGCAAGAAGAAACCTTATGCATAACAAAAAAGGGGCACCCGGTTGAGGGCACCCCTTTAAAGATTTTGACCGTTAGGTCGGTTTGGAAGCGGGACTTAGAAGCCCATTCCGCCCATTCCGCCCATACCGCCCATGCCGCCCATATCAGGAGCACCACCAGCTGCACCAGCTGGTTCAGGCTTGTCGGCAACCATTGCTTCGGTCGTAATCAACAGACCTGCAACAGATGCTGCATCCTGAAGAGCTGTACGTACAACCTTGGCAGGATCGATCACGCCAGACTTGATCAAGTTCTCGTACTTGTCTGTCTGAGCGTTATATCCAAATACAGAGTCTTTCTGGTCAAGAAGCTTACCAGCAACAACCGCACCGTCAGCACCAGCATTCTCAGCGATCTGGCGGATAGGAGCCTGAAGCGCGCGACGGATGATGTTCACACCAACAGTCTGGTCTGGGTTCTCACCTTCGAGGTTTTTCAGAGCTTTGGTTGCATAAAGAAGTGCTGTGCCGCCACCAGCGACAATGCCTTCTTCAACAGCTGCGCGTGTTGCATGCAATGCATCGTCAACGCGGTCTTTCTTTTCCTTAACTTCCATCTCGGAACCACCACCGACACGGATAACAGCAACACCACCAGCCAATTTGGCCAGACGCTCTTGCAGCTTCTCACGGTCGTAATCAGATGTAGTTTCTTCGACTTGAGCACGGATTTGCGCACAACGACCCTGGATGTCTTTTTTCTTGCCAATACCCTCAACAATCGTGGTCTCTTCTTTCGTGATCGATACTTTCTTCGCGCTGCCCATCATTTCGATAGTCACGTTCTCAAGCTTGATACCAATGTCATCAGAGATCACTTGACCGTTGGTCAGAACAGCAATGTCTTCGAGCATCGCTTTACGGCGATCACCAAAGCCAGGTGCTTTAACCGCAGCAACCTTAAGGCCACCTCGAAGCTTGTTCACAACCAATGTTGCAAGCGCTTCGCCTTCGATGTCTTCAGCAATGATCATCAATGGACGACCGGACTGAACAACAGCTTCAAGAACAGGAAGCAGCGGCTGAAGTGATGCCAGCTTCTTCTCGTGAATGAGGATGTATGGATCTTCAAGTTCACATGTCATCTTGTCAGCGTTTGTGACGAAGTACGGGCTGGTGTAGCCACGGTCGAACTGCATGCCTTCAACGACATCTAGCTCTGAGTGAAGCGACTTGGCTTCTTCAACCGTGATAACGCCTTCATTGCCAACACGCTCCATCGCAGAAGCGATCATGTCACCAACTTCGCGGTCACCGTTCGCAGAAATCGTGCCTACTTGAGCGATCTCTTCGTTGGTTTTGACCTTCTGTGAACGCTTCTGGACATCTGCGACAACAGAAGTAACAGCAAGTTCAATGCCGCGCTTCAGGTCCATTGGGTTCATGCCAGCAGCAACAGCCTTGCAACCTTCGCGAACGATAGATTGAGCAAGAACAGTCGCCGTCGTTGTGCCGTCGCCAGCTTCGTCATTGGTGCGCGAAGCCACTTCTTTGACCATCTGCGCGCCCATGTTCTCGAACTTGTCTGTAAGTTCGATCTCTTTAGCAACCGTTACACCGTCTTTGGTGATGCGTGGTGCGCCAAACGACTTATCCAATACAACGTTGCGGCCTTTCGGACCCAGCGTCACTTTTACCGCGTTTGCAAGCGTGTCTACGCCTTTTAACAAGCGATCACGCGCATCAGCGGAAAACTTAACTTCTTTAGCAGCCATGTAGAATTACCCCTTGGGTTTGTATCTCAGCAAAATCACTTAAAACGGATCGAATTAATCAATCACGCCGAGGATATCTGATTCTTTCATAATGATAAGGTCTTTACCGTCGACTTTGACTTCAGTACCGGACCATTTGCCGAAAAGAACTTTGTCGCCCTTTTTGACGTCCAACTTAGTCACTTTGCCGTCTTCAGCCTTGTGGCCAGAACCAACAGCAACGATTTTGCCTTCCATTGGTTTTTCTTGAGCAGTATCAGGAATGATAATCCCGCCTGCAGTTTTTTCTTCTTGATCGACGCGCTGTACAAGTACGCGGTCGTGTAGTGGACGAAAACTCATGGATCTACTCTCCATAACGAATTGAAATTCCACAATAAAGTTTATTGTGTTAGCACTCAGCATGAGTGAGTGCTAGGGATTTAGTCAGTTGTGCTCATTCTGTCAAGTAATACATATCGATAATTCTGAAAATGGGTTGCAAGAATCGAGCATTACAAAGACCATGAGCCCGCTGCACATCTAGTTCACAGAGCCACAAAGGAACACATTTAAGGTGTTATTGTGGAATAAGTCATTGATCAGAAATGGTATGTATATAGATGACAAAACAATTTGAGAAACCTTTCACTCAGCAAGAGCCTATCTCAGAAGACGCTATTGAGCGGGTCGGAGAAATCCTGAGAAGCGGGCGTCTGCATCGATACAATACGATTGCAGGTGAGGTTTCCGAAGCCAGCTTACTCGAAAAAGAATTCGCTGCATGGCAAGGAACAAAGTATTGCCTCGCCACAACTTCGGGCGGGCAAGCCATGCAAATTGCATTGCGCACCGCAGGCGTTAAACCTGGCACCAAAGTCCTCGCCAATGCCTATACACTGGCCCCTGTACCAGGTGCAATATATGCTACAGGCGGCGAGCCCGTGTTGGTCGAGATCGACGAAAACTGGCACACCGATATAGATGACCTCCGCGCCAAAGCGAAAAACACCGGCGCCAAATATTTCATACTGTCACATATGCGCGGTCATATTGTTGATATGGATGCCATCAAAGCAGTGTGCGATGAATTCGGCATTATCCTCATCGAAGATTGTGCCCACACTATGGGCGCCAAATGGAAGGGCACCCGGTCGGGGAACTTTGGCGACATCTCATGTTTTTCAACGCAAACCTATAAGCATATCAATTCTGGCGAAGGTGGCTTTCTGATCACAGATAACCCTGAATTTGCGGCACGTGCCGTCGTCGGGTCTGGGTCGTACATGCTGTACGGTAGCCATGGAGCCATTCCCCCTGAAGACGTATTTCAGAAAGTCCGACTAGATAGTCCCAATTGTTCTGCACGATTGGACAACTTACGTGCCGCCATTCTCCGTGATCAATTGCCGAATCTCGAAGCGAACGTTCATCGATGGAATGTGCGTTACCATATTTTAGAAGCAGGCTTTCGCACTTCACCGGGCTTGAGCGTGATTGAACGTAAACAGCACGAAGAATTTGTTGGATCATCAATCCAGTTCAAAGCAACGGGTATTGCACCCAAAGACATTCCCGCGTTCTTGAAGGACTGTGGATCGCGCGGCGTTGAAATCAAATGGTTTGGCGGCGATGAGCCTGTGGCGTTTACCAGCCGTTATGACAGCTGGCAGTACTTAGGCGATATGGACCCACTCCCCAATACGATTGAGACATTATCGACAACCTGCGACCTGCGTATCCCGTTGACGTTTTCCGAGCAAGATTGCCAGGACATTGTCGATATTGTATCTGAGGAAATGGCTGCAAGGTTGAACACCTAGAACTCAACAACCTTACCGTCTTCGGCGCACTCGTATGACAGGTCGTCCAACCTGTTCAACATGTCATCATTTATATGTGTCAGCACCAAACGTTTAGGATTAATCAACGGCAGCTTCTCTTCTATTGTTGCCAAGTTCAGATATAGAGGCACTTTCTTCTCATAATAATACGCCTCGGCAATGAAAAGATCGGCGTCTTTACCGGCATCAATGAGTGTGTCCGTCCATGCCGTATTCCCCGTGTACGCAATCGTTTTACCTTCGGCCTCAACTCTCAGCGCAAAGAATGGGCCGCCCGGATTTCCATGTGATACAAACTGCGGCGTGACATGCACGTTACATGAAAGCACGTCTTAAAGCGCCCACCACTGCCAAACGCATCGCCACACCCTACAAATTGCAATTTCATCTTCATATCCATTCATTACGATTTGATACCATCAAAAGTTTGCATGCGGTGCACTCACATCTCTGCATACAAATTCATGTGCGCATCTATTTGAAGCACATTTGTGCAATGATGCATCGAGGTGCTTGTTGGTTGAAAACCTGACCCTAAAATCTGTCCGCCAGATTTGGATACTTATTCAATAATCCAGCGCGCCAAAATACGACATCAAAATCGCGGAACCGATATGTTGCGATTGGCTGTGCATCATCTGGGAAGGTTCGCTCATGCTTGACGTGGTAATACGCAACGATAATGCCATCTGGATGGGCTGCAACGAATGCGTCCGTCGTTTTTTTCTCAAGACCAAGTTGCGCCATCGGATGTTCCAGGCGACCAAGAAACTGATACTGACCGTGATACGTGCCAAAGTTTGCAAGTGGAACGCCCTTGTCTTCATGTGCTTTGAGGGCCTGGGCGATGGGGCGCAGGTCATATGCAAATGACAATACGTCGCGTGCGCTTAAATGCACGACGGCAACCAATAGCGACATCGACAACGCCAGAACTGCCGCACTTTTAATGATATCGCGCTTGGCAAAAATCCAGCACGCAACCGCTGCAACAAGCAACAATGCGCCCCAGAAAGTATCTAGATGGACAAACCATGCCGGCTCTCGGAACAAATCCGGCTGATGAGGAAGAAGCAAGATAACCAAGCCCAGGATGGCAAATAATGCCGCGATGACAGCGCCGTCAAATCGGCGTCCTTGAACATCTGCCGACTGGCTTAGAACGTGCGCAATCAACAATGCAAAGGCCACAAATTCAGGCAACAGGTAATGCAATTGTTTGCCGGAAATGATCGAGAAGATAAACAATGCCGGGAGCGCCCACGCGGCCAGTAGGCGCACGGCACCATCTGCAATCGTCACGTGTCCTTTAATGCCACGCCAAAGCCTCGGCCAAATGATCCAAGGCAACAACAACGGCGGGATAAGGACCAGATACCAATAGAAGGGGCGTGCGTGATCAAAGCTCTGCACGATACGTCCCGCTGACTGTCCCCAAAAAATCATGTTGCGATATTCTTCGCCGCCTCGGATGCCTGCGGGGATTGCCCACAACAACGCGAGCGCGACACCAAGAACGACGCTTACGATCAGTCTAAAATACCATTGGCGCGTCGAGACCAGAGGACGGTCAGGCGCACCGCTGAGTGCAGGCCCCCACCATGGCGCCGATAAGGCAACGGGTAGAATATGCAATAAAATCGCAGGCCCTTTGGCCAACACACCAACACCAATAGCCAGGGCTGTAATGATCCAACTAGCCAATCCCCCGTCGCGCCATGTCCGCACGATGCCACTGATCCCAGCAAGCGTACATGTCGCCAGCATCATGTCGAACATCGTTAGTGTCTGAAATACTGCCCAGAACGCCGCACCAACGAGAATGATCGGTGTAAGCCGTGCTGCTTTGTCATCATTTGGCCAAAGCAGAAAAGAAAGACACGCAGACCACCACAACGCAACAAGCGCAAACAAGGGCGCAACCATGCGAGGCCACCAGTCGTTCACACCAAATACAGACCAGCCTGCGTTCATCAACCAAAACAAAAGCGGTGGCTTGTGATGGTACACTTCACCGTTCAAATACGGCACAATAAAGTCACCACGCTGCCACATCTCCCAGGCAACGGCGAGATAGCGGGTTTCATCAACAGGTAATGGCGGCCTGATCACGAGCGCAGCTAAAACTGCAATCGCCCAGCACAATAACCAGACAGGTATTCGATGAAGAATGCTCATTGATCCGATACTTTACTCGCGCCCACGTCTTCTGAGCTTATCACCCCTGCGTTTAGAAGTTTGTGACCATCACGGTAACGACGATACAGCCATAATCCCATGAACCCGGATACAGCAAACAATACAATGCTAACAACGAGCCGCACATTTGGCTCAACAGCAAAACCGGACCCTACCAAGGCAAAGATCAACATTTGCGGAATGTAGCCAATACCGGAGCCTGCAAAAAAAGGCAGCGGCGACACGCGAGAGACGCCAGCCAACAGGCTTGTTACGAGGTTCGAGCCTATCGGTAAAATGCGGATCAATAATGACGTCGTGAAGGCATTCTCTGCCAGGAATGCATCCATCCTTTTGAACTTCTCGGGGAATTTCTGTGTGACGAGATCGCGGGCTAGGAAGCGCGCGACAAAAAATGAAATCATGCAGCCACATAATGCTGCAATCACACTGATACCCGTGCCAAACGCAACGCCGAAAACATAACCCGCCATGAAGGCAACGGCTTGGCGTGGCAATCCGACCGAGGTAAATATCGCCCCAATGCCAATGAACAATAACTCGCCTCGGATGCCGGTGTCTCTGACGTACTCATCCATCCAGGCTTCGTTTAGCGTATCGCCAAGCGGCGTGAACTTAATCAACGCGCCAACACCAATCACCAGTGCGAACAAAAGAATGGAACGAAAAACAATACGTGGCGTCATTTTGGGTCCACAGGCTTTTCGGTCATGATCTTCACCCGAGAAGGACGCCTGTTGAGCCACATCACGCCAAATATATCGACAATCCCGACCCATAGACGGTTGAACAAGCCATATTTGGACACGCCCCGCTCCCGGGATCGATGATTAACCTGAACCGAGACCACCCGGCCACCTGCACGGATCGTCAACGCAGGCATGAACCGATGCATATGATTAAAGCCAGGGAACGACATAAACATATCGCGGGGAAAAACTTTGAGGCCACATCCTGTGTCCGGCATCGCGTCGCCAAGCATGCTGCCCCGGACCGCATTCGCAACCTTCGATGATACGCGTTTGAGCCAGGTGTCTTTGCGCTTGGCCCGCCAACCCGCGATCATTAAGCGCGCATCCGCAGATCCGCCTTCGGTATTAAATCGCTCAAGCAATGCAGGAATGTCTGCGGGGTCGTTTTGTCCGTCGCCATCCAATGTCGCAATCAAGGGCGCACCCGCATGGCGGACACCGGTCTGTATCGCTTGCGACTGTCCAAAGCAGCCATCGTGGCGCACAATGCGCAGGTTCGGGAATTTCGTCTTGGCGTTCAGTAATCGATCCGGCGTCCCGTCAGCACTTCCATCGTCAACATAGACGATTTCATAGACACAGACGCCCTCAAGCGCAGCCGCTATTTCTTCGATTAACGGCAGCACATTTTCTGCCTCGTCCTTTACCGGGACGACGACAGCAAGTGTCGCTAGGGATTTGTCTCGACCAGCGTCAACCATCGGCGCGCGGTCTCCTTAGAATATGAACGTTCGCAGTGTTGCGCTTTTACAACGCCACCCCTCTATGAGCCACCAAAAAACGCAGTTTAGCCTGCATTTTTTAATGCGGCAGGTATAAACGATCGAGGCGAATCCGCTGACGACTGTCTGTAAGGCACTTTAATGCGATCATGACGCTACAGAAAACGCCCAATGCTGTGCCACCTGCAATCAAAAACATGATTAATAACTGATACTTAACAGCTGCAACAGGATTAACACCCGCCAAAATTTGCCCCGTCATCATTCCAGGCAATGATACAACGCCGGCAGCGGCCATCCCATTCACCGTTGGAATCAACTCGGCACGCATGGTACTGCGCAACGGCCCTTGCATCGCATCCCGGAATGTATGACCAAGCGCCAACCGTGCTTCGATCTTTGCCCGACCGCTATCCGCATCAGATAAAAGCCGGTCGAGTGCCAAGCTCACACCCGTCATGGCATTGCCCAAGATCATCCCCAAAATCGGGATTGCATAACGAGGATCATACCAAGGGTCCGCATGAAATTGCGTCGAGAGTGCAAAGACGGTCACGATCCCAGCGGCCATCAGCATCGATATCGTGCCGAGCCCATATCCCCAGAACCCGATAAACGTCCGGTCCTGACGCGCCATCGCTTCGCGGCCAGCAAACCCAATCATCACCACAGCTGCGAGCAAGGTAAGCCATGGCGACATGGCCTTGAATAAAGCTTTGAGGACAAGGCCAACGAGCGTCAGTTGCACAACCATCCTGATCGCTGCAATAACCAGACGCTTTGCCGTACCCAGTTTGTAATAGATCGACAATCCTGCATTGATGCACAGCAATGAAGCCGCGAGCGCAATATCCCAATAATTGAGGCTGTCGTAACTCATGATGTTTCCTCGGCCAATGCGCCGTCATTAATGACAAACTGTGGATGAGCAAGGCGCTTTGCCTGTGCTGCATCGTGAGACACCATGATGATACTGATACCCGCATCCAATTTTTCGCGTAAAACCCCTTCAACTTTTGCCGTCGCTTCTGGGTCTAGGGCGGAGGTTGGCTCGTCTTATAAAAGAACGCGGGGGTTTTGAACGATCGCTCGCAACAAGCCTAGTCGTTGGCGCTCACCCGTCGACAAACGGTCTGTAGGCCATGACATAGCGCTGTCAGGAAAACCAAACCGGATCAAATAACCGGCTGCGATATCTGGCTCATCAAAGTGTGCCGCAACACTATCAGCCCACCACCCGCTTTCTGCAGGCACGTATATCACCAACCAGCGCCATTCATACGCCTCCATCGAATCACGAGATATATCGTCCAGAGATACGCGACCTTCACTTGGATCCAGGTCTGCAATTGCGCGTAAAAACAATGACTTTCCAGCGCCAGAGGGGCCTCGGATCGACAGGCATTCACCTGCATTCATCTCAAGGTTCATCGGCTGCAAGTAAGAACGACAAAGCTGTTGAACAATAAACATGGCCCATCGTGGCCGAGGCTGAGGCTGTCGACAAGCCCGCCCCCATCAGATACCTATGTAAAATCAAACCAGTCTTAAGGAGCCGAGATGAGCAACCTTTCAGAATCGCAAGATTATACCGAGATCGTCCGTCCAGAATGGGCCGATTGCAATAATCATATGAATGTCGCGTTCTATGTCCTGATTTTTGATCACGGGACTGATGCGCTTCTTGAAAGCATAGGCATGAACCTTGCCCATCGCGAATCTACAGGCAGTTCAGTTTTTGTCGCCGAAGCGCACGTAACATACGATAACGAAGTCATGGTGGGCGAAACGGTTCGCATTCAATCCCAAGTCATAGATTATGATGAAAAGCGCCTTCATCTCATGCATCAAATGTTCAAAGCAGATGGTGAATTGGCCGCGACCAATGAGTTGATGATACTGCATGTCAACTTGAACACCAGAAAAGCATGTGCATTCCCAAAAAATATTTTGAGTGAGATTTCATCTATAGCGCTTATTGATGCGCCCAAACCAAAACCAAAACAAATAGGCCAGACAATCGCTATTCCTCGCCGATGAAAGATAAGTGATATATTTCACTTGGCCTACGCGCTTTGCTTTGCAAAAATAAAAGAAGACTACTGGAAGGCGATACCGTTGGAATACGCAGATAGTTCGGAACAGACATCAATATTTGCCGAAAAAGCGCTCGAAGAAATGCGCGCCCGAGGCCTTACCCAACATCCAAATAACTATACACTTGGGTATACGTTTGTATCGGCCGCAATACCGGATCTAACCCTCGCAATCACAAACCTTGATGAAAAACAAGAACCCGTCACGGAACATCTCTGTGCCGAACTTCATCAAAAGTTTTTTCCACGGCCAGAGAAGAAGCCGCCGTTGTCGACGCGTCTTCAAAACTATCCAGTCAAATGACAGCAGTGCTCGGCGACATTACCGCAGCCGGTGAAGATGTTGATGTAAATATCGATGAGTTGGGCACCGTTTTAGAAAGCCTTTCAAAAAACGAGGGGGTTGCTGAAGCGAAAACCGCAATTTCTTCAGCAATTAAAATTACGCGGGATATTTCTGAAAAAAATTCTATCCTCGAAGTCAGCCTTCGACGGTCTAGTGCTGAGATTGAGCGATTACGTGGAAATATGGAGGTCCTTCGTCTAAAAGCTTATACCGACGGCCTCACAGGTATTGCGAACCGCAAAAGCTTTGATCAAGTGCTCAAGCAGTCAACGATCAATGCGATGGAAGATGGCACCTCATTATGTTTAATGATGATAGATATTGACCACTTCAAAGCGTTTAATGATACGCACGGTCATCAAGTTGACGATCTCGTCCTAAGGTTACTGGCTGCAACATTACGCGAGAACGTCAAAGGTCAGGACACCCCTGCACGCTACGGTGGGGAGGAGTTTGCGGTTATTTTACCTAACACGCAGCTTGTCGATGCCATGACTGTTGCCGAGACATTACGCAAAGCCATTAGCAGAAAAAATCTCCGAGATAAGAAATCAGGCAATGATATGGGCCGCATTGCCATCTCGGCTGGCGTCACCAGTTTTCAATATGGTGAAGCAGTCGGCCAGTTTATCTATCGTACGGATCAAGCCTTGTATCACGCGAAAAATACAGGGCGCGACAAAGTCTGTTCTGATAATGATATTGATACGACAGTCGCGCATCACGAAATTTGACTTCGGTAAATCTTGAATGCAATTTCAAGTATGACCCTCATACCTCAAGAAATTTTTGACCGCCTTCCATCCGCCATCATCGTTGTTGATGATCGTCGCCGCGTCATGCACGCCAACAGGTCTGCGATTGATTTAATTGGCAACAATGCACTGAACAGAGATTTAGCTTTAAGCCTGCGTCATCCGGTTATTCTGGATAGCCTTGATGCCGTTTTGGCAGGCTCGACCGAACAGAACGGCGAGATCACAATTCCAGCCCCTGTTTCTCAAAGCTTCGTATTTCATGCCGAGCGCATTCTTGACACCCCTCTTTCTGATGGGTCATTCGCAACACTCGTACTGGATAACATCACATCAGCGCATAAGACCGAAGAGATGCGTGCCAGTTTTGTGGCAAACGTATCTCATGAATTACGGTCGCCATTGACGGCAATCATTGGGTTCATCGAAACATTACAAGGCCCTGCCAGCGACGATGCGAATGCACGCCAACGATTTTTAAATATTATGTTCCGCGAATCACAACGGATGGCGCGCCTGATTGACGGTTTGCTTTCACTGTCACGTGTCGAAATTAACGAGCACATCGCCCCCAAAGATGCTGTCGATGTTCCCCACATCATTCAGAATGTCATGGAGACGCTGCAACCCCAGGCAACAAAACGAGGCATCACACTAAGTCTAGATGCCGAAGACAATACACCCGTCGCCATCGCAGACGCAGACCAACTACATCAAGTCTTTCTCAACCTCATCGAAAACGCGATCAAATACGGCGGCGAAGATAACGCCGTAAAAGTCAGTACGAAGCCAGTGGACCGTGTCCCAGGATCTGCACGACCAGGTCTATCTGTGACGATCCAGGACCAAGGTCCCGGCATCCCCAAAAGCTTGATTCCCAGATTGACGGAAAGATTTTATCGGATCGATGAGGCCCGTTCGAGCACGGCTGAGACAGGAATGAGCAGCACAGGGCTCGGCCTCGCCATCGTCAAACATATTATAAATCGCCACCGTGGGCACATGACTGCGCAAAGCGAAATTGGTGTCGGCAGTACATTCACGGTATTTTTGCCAGCACATCCCGACCCTGCCTCAGCATCACGCTAAGCCCCCAACCTAAGTTATCCACTGACATTCTGCCTGTGTCATAAAAGAGTCACATATATGACATATAACCGAAGCGGCTCGGGAATAGGTTCCGTCGTGCGCGGTCAATGAGTTTGCATTCGGCAATCATTGTTTGGCCGTTTCATAACGGAGATTTCTCCGAAACATCATAGGCAGGAGTTAACCATGTATCGTAAATTTATCGGGATTGCAGTTGTTGCTGGTATTGCTGTAGCAGGTTCTGCGGCTGAAGCCCGTGACCAGATTCGCGTTGTTGGATCGTCTACAGTTTATCCATTTGCAACAGTTGTTGCAGAACAGTTTGGAAAAACATCACAGTTTAAGACACCAGTTATCGAGAGCACAGGCTCCGGTGGCGGCTTGAAATTATTCTGTTCCGGTGTTGGCGTAGAGCATCCAGACATCACGAACGCATCTCGTCGGATCAAACAGTCCGAAATTGACAAGTGCGCCAAAAATGGCGTGAACGACATCACTGAAATCAAAGTCGGCTATGACGGCATTGTCCTTGCGAACGCAAAGACCGCGCCTGTTATGAAGATCACCAAGCAGCAAATCTTCTTGGCGCTTGCTAAGAACATTCCTGATGGCAAGGGTGGTCTTAAAGAAAACGACAACATGAAGTGGTCTGATATCGATCCTTCATTACCAGCATCGAAAATTGAAGTGCTTGGACCGCCACCAACCTCTGGCACACGGGATGCGTTTGCAGAATTGGCTCTTGAGGGTGGTTGCAAAACATTCAAAGAAATCAAAGCGATAAAAAAGACTGACAAAAAGAAATATAAAGCTGTTTGTCATGGTGTTCGTGAAGATGGTGGGTATGTCGAAGCTGGCGAGAACGATGTCCTTATCGTGCGCAAGCTCGAAGCTAATCCAGCGGCATTCGGTGTCTTTGGTTTCTCATTCCTCGATCAAAACGCTGACAAGGTTCAAGGTTCATTGATCGGAAATGTTGGACCAACGTTCGACGCGATTGCTGACGGGTCTTATCCGGTTTCACGTTCGCTTTACTTTTACGTCAAAGTGGCACATGTCGGCAAAGTGCCTGGCATCAAAGAGTTTGTGTCTACGTTTACATCTGAGCAAATGTATGGCCCAGACGGCGTCCTTTCAGAAAGAGGCTTGATCCCAATGCCTGACGCTGAACGTGCGAAGTTCCGAAAAGATGCAGAAATGATGTCGAATAACATCACGATGTAAGACGGTTTAGGTCCTCGGTTCGCCGGGGGCCTTCTTCCTTTCCAAGTAGGTTTTTCTTTATGTCATTTTATTTTGTTCTTATTGCTCTTGTTATCATGACCGCCGCTGGATTTTACCTTGGCCGGTCACGCTCACTCGTCAGCGTTGGTGGCAATGCACAACACCTTCATTCAAGACCACATTATCACGGCTATTTTGTCGCACTATGGTGTGGCATTCCGACACTTCTGGTTCTATTCGTATGGACCGCTTTTCAAACATCAATCATCGAAGCTTTGGTCTACGCGAATCTCGCATCTGAATTGATCCTTACCGATGCGGCTCAGATGTCTCTTGTTATGAACGACATTCGTAATCTGGCAGCAGGTAATATTACGTCCGGCGAAATCACACCCGCCGTCCGCGCCGCGTCAGATCATTATATCAACCTCACCACGATCAGCGGCCTCGCACAGTTTGTTGTTGTTCTAGCGCTTGGCATTACAGGAATTTCTTACGCACGCACGCGCATCAACCCGAAACTCCGTGCCCGCAATCTTGTTGAAAAAACGTTGATTGTGCTTTTAATCCTTTGCTCTGCCATTGCCATCCTGACCACGATTGGTATCGTTTTATCGCTAGTTTTCGAATCATACCGCTTCTTTCAAAAAGTCTCCCCGACCGAGTTTTTATTTGGTCTTCAGTGGAGCCCGCAAACAGCTCTTCGTGCCGATCAGGTTGGCGCAAGTGGCGCGTTTGGCGCCATCCCTCTTTTCGCAGGTACCTTGCTCATCTCGCTGGTCGCAATGTGTGTTGCAGGCCCGATAGGCCTTTTGTCCGCCATCTATATGGCTGAGTACGCACCGCCAAAAGTACGTGGCACCGTCAAACCATTGCTCGAAATTCTAGCTGGCATCCCAACCGTCGTTTATGGATTTTTCGCAGCCCTAACTGTTGCGCCATTTCTGCGCGGTCAGGGGTCGCTAATGGGCCTGGATATTTCATCAGAAAGCGCACTCGCTGCGGGCCTTGTCATGGGCATCATGATTATCCCGTTTGTGTCTTCTTTATCTGATGATGTCATTAATGCGGTGCCACAAAGTCTCCGCGAAGGCTCATACGGTCTTGGTGCGACAAAATCAGAAACCATCAAACGCGTGATCCTCCCCGCTGCGCTGCCGGGGATTGTCGGCTCATTCATGCTCGCAATCTCACGCGCCATTGGCGAGACCATGATCGTTGTTATGGCGGCAGGCCTTGGCGCCAATCTAACCGCCAATCCTTTTGAAGCCGTCACCACAGTAACCGTACAGATCGTGACCTTATTGGTCGGCGATCAAGAATTCGATAGTGCGAAGACACTGGCTGCGTTCGCACTTGGTCTGGTACTTTTCTGTGTCACGCTGATCCTCAATATCATCGCGATGGCGGTGGTGAATAAGTACCGAGAGCAATATGACTAATTCAACAGTGAATGAACCTACGCCGCTCAAGCAGGCATCAAAAGATCGTGCACAACACGCATCCGATGCTGTCAAAAATGGACTTAAGCGTCGCTATGCCGCCGAAGCACGATTCAAAGCCTATGGTATTGGTGCCATTGCATTGGCTTTAACAGTTGTCGGCATTCTGTTCACCACCATTATTAGCAATGGTCTGCCGGCGTTTACAGAAACAACTCTTGAGCTCGAGATTGAACTGAGCGAAGACGTGATCGACCCCTCAAGGACGCGTGATCCAGGCACTTTGGCGCGCGCCAATTATAGAAAAGTCGTATTTGATGCACTCCTTACAGAATTCCCTGACGTAAAAAGTCGGGCCGATAAGCGCAAACTACGCTCAATGCTCAGTCGTGGAGCGAGTTTTCAGGTTCAAAAGCTTGTCGTCGATGACCCTGGCTTAATTGGCCAGCGGATCAATTTCGTCGTCCCCGTCTCATCCGATTTTGATCTCTATGAAAAAGGTGTCATCAATAAAGATGTCGCCAATGCCGATCGTCGCGTATCAGACCAACAGATGGTCTGGCATGACACGCTGAAAGAGCGCGGCATGATCACGACATCTTTTAATACGACGTTTTTCACAAGTGCCGATTCTCGTGAGCCAGAACTCGCAGGTATTTGGGGCGCGGTGTCTGGATCATTCTTTACAATGATCGTGACGTTATTGCTGTCATTCCCGATTGGTGTGGCGGCGGCGGTTTACCTCGAAGAGTTCGCACCAAAGAACCGCATCACACAAATCATCGAAGTGAACATCAACAACTTGGCCGCGGTCCCATCGATCGTATACGGCCTTTTGGGCCTTGCTGTATTCATCAATTTCTTTGGCCTGCCCCGCTCGGCACCCCTTGTTGGCGGCATGGTTTTAGCGTTGATGACACTCCCAACCATCATCATTGCCAGCCGCGCCGCGCTTAAAGCCGTCCCGCCTTCTATTCGCGAGGCCGCGCTCGGCCTTGGCGCATCGCGCATGCAAGTGGTCAGCCATCACGTTCTGCCCCTCGCAATGCCTGGCATCCTGACCGGTACCATCATCGGCATGGCGCAAGCGCTAGGCGAAACAGCCCCTTTGCTGATGATCGGCATGGTCGCGTTTATTGTTGATATCCCGGGCGGCATCACCGACCCTGCGACCGCATTACCGGTCCAGGTTTACTTATGGGCAGACAGCACTGAGCGCGCGTTTGTCGCCCGTACCTCTGCGGCGATTATGGTGCTCTTGGCTTTCTTAATTCTCATGAACGCACTCGCCGTTCTTCTCCGTAAAAAATTCGAACGACGTTGGTAGAAAGATAAACGAATGACCGAAGCAACAACAAATTCTATGACGACCGTGATGCCACCGGCTCCTGATGCAACAACTGAGCCTCGCCGCGTGAAGTACAGCACAAAAAACGTCGATGTGTTTTATGGTGCGAAACAGGCATTGTTTGATGTCTCACTCGACATCCATGAGTATGAAGTTACAGCTCTGATTGGCCCGTCAGGGTGCGGCAAATCAACGTATCTGCGATCCCTCAATCGCATGAACGACACCATAGATATTTGCCGTGTCACAGGCTCCATCGAACTGGATGGTATTGATGTATATTCGGATGAGATCGATGTTGTTCACTTGCGCGCACGGGTCGGCATGGTTTTCCAAAAGCCAAACCCGTTCCCAAAAACGATTTTTGAAAACGTGGCTTACGGGCCACGCATTCACGGTATCGCAACGTCAAAAAGCGAGATTGATGCGATTGTTGAAGACAGCCTGACCAAAGCCGGGCTTTGGAAAGAAGTCAAAGATCGCCTTGATGAAGCAGGCACCGGACTTTCTGGTGGACAGCAACAACGTTTGTGCATTGCGCGTGCGATTGCCGTACAGCCGGAAGTGATCTTGATGGACGAGCCCTGCTCGGCACTTGATCCTATTGCAACAGCGAGGATCGAAGAGCTTATCGATGAACTTCGTAATAACTTCTCAATCGTAATTGTGACACACTCGATGCAGCAAGCTGCCCGCGTGTCACAACGGACCGCATTTTTTCACTTGGGCGATCTTGTCGAAGTTGGTGAGACAGGCAAAATATTCACGACCCCCGATGATCAAAAAACCCAAGATTACATTACAGGCCGCTTCGGCTAAGCAGAGGAATTCGCAATGGTTACCGAACATATCGTTACTAAATTCGACGAGGACCTCAATCAGCTCGATAACTTGATCGCTGAAATGGGAGGACACGCCGAGCATCAATTCGCCGACTCGATCAAAGGACTGATCCGCCGCGATACAGAATTGGCTGAAAAAGTCATCCTCAATGACAAGCGCATTGACGCCATCGAGGTCGCTGTTGATCAGCATACGATTTCCATGCTGGCATTGCGCCAACCCATGGCCGATGACCTTCGCGTTGTCATCACAGCACTTCGTATTGCCAGCATCATTGAGCGGATTGGCGATTACTCAAAGAATATCTCAAAACGTACCGTCGCGATTACCCAGTCAGCACCCGTTGGCCCTGCCAGAACAATCTCCCGGATGGGTGATGTCGTTCAGGGCATGATCAACACAGTATTAGATGCGTACCTGCAGCGTAATGCAGACCTGGCCGAAGATGTTCGCCAGCGAGATGAAGAAGTAGACGCCTTGCACACCAGCTTATTTCGCGAGCTGCTGACGTATATGATGGAAGACCCCAGAAGCATCTCGGCATGTACGCACCTTTTATTTGTTGCCAAGAACATCGAACGTATTGGCGATCATGCGACCAACATTGCTGAGAATGTTTACTTCCTCGTACATGGAAAAATGCCTGACGAGACCCGCCCAAAAGACGATCAATCAAGCTACACTATGATTGATGATAGCGATAAAAATAACAATTGAGAATGATCAATGGATAGTATGTCACACATTTTAATCATCGAAGACGACCCATCGCTGGTCGAACTTCTTCGCTACAATCTTGAAAACGAAGGCTTCGAAGTCAGCATCGCACGTGACGGAGAAGAAGGCCTTGAGAGTATTGCGACACAAGCTCCAGACTTGGTCGTTCTTGACTGGATGTTACCTAACGTGTCTGGCATCGAAGTATGTCGGCAGTTACGCCAAAAATCAGAAACACGTTCCATGCCAGTTATTATGTTAACGGCCAAGGGCGAAGAAAGTGACCGCCTCCGGGGTCTTGAGACCGGGGCAGATGATTATATCGTAAAGCCATTTTCTCCTGCTGAATTGACTGCCCGCATTAAAGCTGTGCTCCGTCGCGCACATCCGGAACAAGCCGGTGACACCCTTGAATATGCTGATATTGAAATGGACCTCGTGTCACACCGTGTTTCACGGAGCGGCACAGCCATCAAGCTTGGCCCAACAGAATTTCGCTTACTGCATTCATTCCTGGAAAAGCCCGGACGCGTATTCTCCCGTGAACAGCTGCTTGATAAAGTTTGGGGCCGCGATATTTATGTTGAACTTCGCACCGTTGATGTTCATATCCGCCGACTACGCAAAGCATTGAATACCGAGAATGAAACCGATCTCATTCGGACAGTCCGTTCAGCCGGGTATTCGCTGGATGCCGAGAAGTTCTAAACTGACATAAAGCGACCTTTAACAACATTCTGCGTGTATTTTTACGCCGTTAGCCTTTTCTTTAATGAATACAGGCCTATGCTCAAGATAAGTTGCCCCAAGAAAAGCATAGGGCCGGCATGCCGCAGTCGCGATTCACATACGGACAAATTCAGTCTGCATTCCGAAAGACCATCCACAACGAGCACCTTTTGCTAGTTGTTTTGGGTCTTGGCGTCGGTTGCTTATCCGGGATGGCTGTCATTGGATTGCGTGAAGCCATTGACGCCATCGAGATTTTTTACTTCGACGTCACGACCAGCATGCTGGCGCGCTACGAAATTGTCGTAGAGCCCTGGAAGCTTATTTTAGCACCCACACTCGGTGGACTTGTTGTTGGCTTGATTACCTGGAAGTTCATGCCGGGGGGCCGCAACCAAGGCGTTGCTGATGTCGTTGAAGCATCCGCCATGCGATCCGGGCACATGTCATCACGGGTCGGCATTATCTCAGCAATCACCAGCATTATATCTGTCGGATCAGGTGCTTCTGTCGGCCGTGAAGGCCCCGCCGTACATTTGGGCGCATCCCTCGCAGGATTTGTCGCAAGGCGCCTTCATTTATCACGCTCGTTAGCTCGCACATTATTGGGCTGCGGTGTCGCCGCTGCCGTATCGGCATCTTTCAATGCGCCAATCGCAGGCGCGCTTTTTGCTACAGAAGTTGTCGTCGGGCAGTACGCCTTAAAAACCTTCGCCCCTATTGTTGTCGCCAGCGTCGCAGGCACGGCACTATCACACATTCATTTTGGCGAAGTCTCAGCCTTCCTTCTGGGCGACAACCACATTACATCTTTCTGGGAATTCCCCGCATTCGTTGGCTTAGGAATAGTCTCAGCCGTTGCCGCCATCATCATGATGCGCAGTATTTTTATCGCACAGGACGCCGCGGCAAAAATCCCGGTCCCCGTTTGGTTTAAGCCTGCCATCGCTGGCTGCATCGTGGGTATTATTGCTGTCTGGCTCCCGCAAGTCCTGGGTGTCGGATACGGGTTTGTTGAATGGGCCATCCTTGGTCAATTTGAAATCAAACTGTTGATAGCGATTGGATTGGCAAAAGTCCTTGCGACTGCACTTTGTCTTGGATTTGGTTTTTCAGGTGGCGTGTTCTCACCTGCTTTGGTTCTGGGTGCCGCTGTTGGTTCATCTTATGGATTGATCGCGGCAGATGTCTTCCCCGAGTTAGCATCAGGCGTCGGTGTCTATACAGTTGTCGGCATGGGCGCCGTCGCCGCAGCAGTTTTAGGCGCGCCCATTTCAACGACATTGATCATTTTTGAGATTACCGGCGATTATAAACTATCTCTCGCCGTGATGCTGGCGATTGTCGTATCAACAGAGATAACTCATCACTTCTTTGGCGGCTCGTTCTTTGCTGAAATGTTGAAACGACGAGATATCAACCTTAAGGACGGCTTTGAACGCGAGGTCCTGGATACCATCAAGGTTCGCCATATCCTGGATCACGGCACCAACGTTGCTGCTGAAACCATTGGGGTTGAGACCCCGATAGACGAGATCCGCGATAAATTGAGCCATTCAACAACGGGCGAACTGTTTGTCGTCCAGCCCACAGGTGAGCTTTTTGGCACCATCACGCTGCATGATTGCGGCGAGACGTTGTTCGATAGCGAATGTAGTGCGCATGTCCGCGCGGCTGATATTGCCCGACCTCACCCGCCCGTCTTGAATGAAGGCGATAATTTAGGGGTCGCAATGCGGGTGATGCGCGAATCGGGTGAAGACCATATTGCCGTTCTTCGCGATCCGCATACTAAAGTCTTCACGGGATGCGTCCATCACCGGGACGTCATGACCGCGTATAACCGCGCTCTGCTTAAAGTTCGGCATGAAGAACACAATGTCGATTAGGTCCATTTTCAGATACTGACGACATGGTATAACGAAGTTATGTCTGATCCTTTTGAACTTGCCGATGAACCTGCTCCATCCGCCACCCAACCCGTGCGCGAAGCCCCTTATTTGCAGGGACTCAATGAAAGCCAGCGCGAAGCCGTTGAAGCTATCGAAGGCCCCGTACTCGTCTTGGCCGGTGCTGGTACTGGCAAAACCCGCGTTTTAACAACGCGCCTTGCGCACATTCTGATGCAAAATCGCGCAAATCTGGGCGAAATGCTCGCCGTGACCTTTACCAATAAGGCTGCGGGCGAAATGAAGGAACGCGTCTCGCACCTTGTTGGCCGCCCCGTCGAAGGTTGGTGGGTTGGTACCTTCCATGCCATTGGCGCACGTATCCTTCGGGCCAATGCAGAGTTGGTGGGGCTAACACCTAAATTCACTATTTTGGATGCTGATGATCAAGTCCGCTTAATCAAGCAATTGCTCGATGTTCATGACATCGATGAGAAGCGATATCCGCCTCGTGCGATATCTGGGATTATTCAGCGCTGGAAAGATCGCGGGTTCTTGCCTGACAAAGTGCCAACCAGTGATGCCGAGCATGGTGATGGCAAAGTGCTCGACCTCTACCAAGACTATCAAGCCCGCTTGCAGACTCTAAACGCCGTAGATTTCGGTGATCTGCTATTGCTTTGTTTGAAATTGTTTCAGGAAAACCCTGAGGTTCTCAAACAATATCAACGCCGCTTCAGATACGTTCTGGTCGATGAATATCAAGACACCAACGTTGCCCAATACTTATGGCTACGGCTCCTTGGCCAGGAACATCGCAATGTTTGCTGTGTCGGCGATGATGATCAGTCGATCTATTCATGGCGCGGTGCTGAAGTCGGCAACATTCTCCGTTTCGAAGAAGATTTCCCGGGCGCCCGCGTTGTCCGCCTTGAGCGTAATTATCGCTCAACACCACATATTCTCGCAGCCGCTTCCGAACTTATTAAATTTAATGAAGGACGGCTTGGGAAAACCCTTTGGACCGATGTAAACGAAGGTGAGAAAATTCGTGTGCGTGGTGTCTGGGACGGCGAAGCAGAGGCCCGATTAATCGGCGAAGAGATCGAGGCCTATCAAGTCAAAGGCGAGAACTTGCGCAATATGGCTGTCTTGGTTCGTGCTGGTTTTCAGACCCGCGAATTTGAAGAACGCTTTATCACTCTGGGCGTCCCTTACCGTGTGATCGGGGGACCACGATTCTATGAACGTCAGGAAATCCGAGATGCTGTCGCGTATTTGCGCGTTGTCTCTCAACCAGATGATGACTTGGCCTTTGAGCGGATCGTGAACACGCCAACCCGTGGTATTGGCAAAACCAGCCTGCAAGTCATTCACGTTTATGCCCGCGCTGAGCGGATCTCATTAACGCGCGCGATAACTGCACTCTCCGAGACCGACGAGCTGCGCCCACAGGCCCGAAAAGCCTTGACGGATATCATGGCAATGTTTGATCGCTGGCGCATGCAATCTGCAACGCAAGTACCAGCAGAACTCTGCAAACAGATACTCGAAGACAGCGGCTATATTGATATGTGGCGCGCTAAAAAGGACCCAGATGCCCCTGGACGTTTGGACAACTTGAAAGAATTAGTTGTCGCACTCGAAGACTTCGAGACACTTGGGGCGTTTTTGGAACACGTTAGTCTGGTTATGGAAAACGAAGAGCGCAGCGACATCGACAAGGTGAATATAATGACGCTCCACGGTGCAAAAGGCCTCGAGTTTCAAACCGTGTTCTTACCCGGTTGGGAAGAAGGGCTGTTCCCGAATCAACGCTCATTGGATGAAGGTGGGTTGGCGTCATTGGAAGAAGAACGCCGATTGGCCTATGTCGGAATCACCCGTGCTCGTGTCCGCGCCATGGTGTCGTTCGCGGCAAACCGCCGTGTCTACGGACAATGGCAAAGTCAGACACCATCTCGGTTTGTTGATGAATTGCCCGCCGAGCATATCGACATGTTTTCTGAAAGTGGCGTCTATGCAAGGCGTGATGGCATGCTCAACCAAACAGAAGATCCGTTTGCGAACGTCGATGGCGTCGGGCGTTCCCGCCGCCGCATGGTCGAGGCAACGCAATCACCGCGCTTTAAACCCGAGGGTGATGGCGAAGGTCTTGGTGTTGGCACACGTATCTTCCACCAAAAGTTTGGCTATGGTCGCGTCCTGACTATTGATGGCGACAAACTCGAAATCGATTTCGAAAAGGCCGGACAAAAGCGCGTCATGGCGAGCTTTGTGTTACTCGCATGATCCCATCATTTCTACCCACCCCCCTTTGGCGTCTTGAAGTCACCGTCCCTGAACACGCCGTTGCTGGTTTCGAAGCGGCATTCGAAGGCGTTTGTGCCGCCGTCACATCATTCGGTTATGAGACCACGCCTTGGCGGATCGAAGGCTATACAGATGTCGAACCGGACCAGACTGCAATCGAAGGTGGTCTTGCTATGGCTGCACAGGCGACAGGCATTGAACTTCCTTCTCTGACTATTGAATTTTTGTCACCCCGTGACTGGCTGGCTGATAATTTGGCTGCATTTGAACCGCTTCGAATTGGGCGGTTCTTTATTTATCCAAGCCACTTTGAAGATGCACCGCCCCCTGCAAGCATCGCCTTTAAAATTGATGCGGGGACAGCATTTGGATCAGGTACTCATCCGACAACGGGAACCTGCCTTCAAGCATTAGCTGATGTCGCCAAATCGCAACGCGTCGGGCGTGCGCTTGATCTGGGTTGTGGATCTGGAATTCTGGCTTTTGCCATTGCCAAACTTTGGCCTGCAAAAGTTCTGGCCGTTGATATTGATCCGGAAGCTGTCCGTGTCACAAAGCAAAATGCTATCGACAATAAACTTCTAGGCCGCGTTAACATTGCAACAAGTGTTGGCTATCGAAGCAATGTTGTACGTGGCGCAGCACCTTTTGATTTAATCGTCGCCAACGTTTTGGCCCGGCCTCTAATTGGAATGGCAGCAGATACCGCTGCAAGTTTGGCTCCTGGTGGCACCGTTATCTTGTCCGGCCTTCTCGAGCGCGACGCCGCTTGGGTTGTGTCACAGCACCGCGCCTATGGGTTGGTTTTTGTGCGTCAATGGTGCTTGAACGACTGGGCGACCTTGGTCATGCGAAAGCCTGACGTTCATGATTGATCGCGATAAACGCAGACGGTTGGTTCATCTTCTCGTCGGCATCAATGGTGCCGGGTTCGTGCTATGCGGAACATTTCTCAGTGGCGCTTTCAAGGATGGGTACGTGCCATGGTTTGGGCTTGCAGGGATTGTCATTTTATTCTTTGGCGTCGTCGTCCCGTTCTACCTTGAATTCGTGGCACTCCGCATGGGCTTTGAAGACGTCGAACGAGAGACCATTAAAACCATCAAACGTCGACGTGGCGACAAGGTCCCCGAGCACACGCTGACCCCGAAAGTATCTAAAAAAGTCCCATTTGATCGGGTGCGCAGTCAGCCGATTTTGGCCATCAGCTTCACTATTGTCGGCTGATCTCTTTTAGCCGTCGAAGGTTACGTCACCCTCATTATTAACTAGTCGACTGTATTCTTCGGTAATGCTTTAAAAGCTTCCAGCGCACGTTCACGCGCCATTTTATGGTCGATGATTGGACGCGGATATGTCTCATCCATTATGACGCCAGCATCGTGCAGGACATCATCTGGCGCAGCCCAGGGTGTATGCAGATATTTATCTGGCAAGTCAGCGATCTCGGGCACGTAGGTGCGAATATACGTGCCGTCAGGATCAAACTTCTGCCCCTGTGTGATCGGATTAAAGATACGAAAATATGGGGCGGCATCTGCCCCGCAACCTGCAACCCATTGCCAGCTAAACGCGTTCACAGCAAGGTCCGCATCTACCAGCGTATCCCAGAACCACGCTTCACCTTGCTGCCAGGGCAACAAAAGATGCTTCACTAAAAATGATGCCGTGATCATACGGACGCGGTTGTGCATGTGGCCGGTTTGCCAAAGTTCGCGCATCCCTGCATCCACCATCGGATATCCGGTTTGTCCAGTCTGCCATGCGACTAATGCAGCAGTATCTTCACGCCACGGAAACGCATCAAACCGTTTATGCATCGGCTGTTCAGGAATCTCTGGTAAATAATAAAATACGTGATACGCAAATTCGCGCCAGACAATTTCTTTCAAAAACTTCTCTGTTTCCTTGGTCCAGCCAAGCCGGTCCACGGTGATTTTCCAAATCTGACGCGGGCTGATATCACCGATATGAAGATGCGGCGATATGTTTGATGTTGCGGGGATCGCCGGGAAGTTCCGCAAGTTATCATAGTCCTCGGCGCCCGTATCCAAGAACGTGTCCAGGCGTTCCATGGCACCAGATTCGCCCGGTGTCCAACGGTCACGAAGTCCTTCAGCCCAGTCTGGCGATGTCGGAAGCAATGCCCAATCATCCAGCGTGTCCGATTTCACATCGCCTTCAAATTTTGTCAGATGCGTTGGCGCATCCAAAGGGGGTGCAGGCGTTCCCTTGTCCCGGCACGTGAGCCAATACCGGGTATAGACCTTATAAAAGCCGCCTGCCTTGGTCTCTATTGTCCAAGGCTCGAACAACAACGAGCCATTGAAGCTTTTTGCCTCAACCCCTTGATCAACAAGCGTTTCTTTGATGCCTTTGTCGCGCTTGATCGTGAACGGCTCGTAGCACCTGTTCCAATAAACTTTGCCCGCATTCGTTTCACGGACAACCTCAGCCAAAATGTCAGCCGCGTTGCCTTGGCGCAGAACCAAAGCCCCGCCAATCTTAGCAAGTGATTGCTCAAGTGTGACCAGGGAATGGTGAAGCCACCATTTGGCAGCCCCGCCTATACGCCACTCACCGGGGGTTTCATCATCAAGGATATAAAGCCCGATAACAGGCTTATCGCCACGGCTTGCTTCAAAAAGGGCGGGATTATCTGCAACCCGCAGGTCGGCGCGAAACCAAACAATCGTAGGGGCGCTATCGCTCATTATAAGATATGTCCATTGAGAATTGCAGATGATTTATCTACGCAATGATCCGCAACGCAGATCATTTCTCAACACATTCATACCCCCACATCGTTCTGTACCCCACGTTTCCAAGCTTTGAACTGCCTTGAACAACGGCTTTACGCCCATGTTTGGCGCAATGAGCCTCGGCCAGAGCGGTTGGTTCCGTAAATCTGAACGTCGTAATCGTAATTGCCGTTGGCGACGACGCAACAATCTCTGCTGATTTTGGATTTGAACATGCAGACGTGCCAAAAAGTATCGATATAATCGCAATAACACCCAAATAACTTTTCAACACACACCTCCTACATAATCCTGCACCAAGTTGCATAATTTACGGAATCCAACCCTCAACAGGCAAGTACCTGCCTATGATTTAAAAAAATCTACAGGCGTCAAAAGTGTATTTAATTGAGATTCCAAATATCCAGCTTCGGCGCTAATGCGAAGATATTCCTGCCAATCAGGATCAGCCTGCATCGCAGCACGTCTTGTTGCCCGATCCGCTGCATCTTTGTAGGCCCAAATATGAATATAAGCGTTTGGATTTCCAGTCTCAGTTGTCGCATACATCAGCGGCTGGCCAAGATTACGTGTTTGGGGTTCCATGCCATGTGCTTTATAGAGCTCAAGGTGCTTCTTAATCGTTCCCGGGCGGCAAATATAGGTGCGGTGATCGTATAGCATTCTCAAATTTCCTTTTATAGTCGTCATTGTCATTTCATGGTTCGGCAACGGTACGAGCCCACATCGACAATGTCCAATGCTGGATCATTTCATCAACCTGATTTAGTGTATCCACATCAAACCGGGGAGAGAGAACAATGAGCGATGCACATCAAGACACGAACACATCAAAGCATATCGTATTTCTAGATCAGGCGACATTTCCTGACGCCGTCACGGTGCGCCCGCCCGCGTTTCCCCATTCACTTGAGACGTTCGCACGAACAACCGCCGATCAAGCTGTCGAGCGTGCAAAGGATGCCGACATCATCATCCTCAACAAAGTTCCCATGCGCGCAGAAACGTTGGCACAGTTACCCAAGCTAAAAATGATCGCAGTCGCTGCAACGGGCACAGACAACATTGATCTGAACGTCTGCAAAGAGCGCGGCATTATCGTTTCGAATATTCGTGGTTATGCGATTGCCACCGTGCCCGAGCACACCATGGGCTTGATGCTGTCATTGAGCCGGTCGATCCGTCCATACCATGACTCGGTTGCCAAAGGTCGTTGGGGCGAAGCCGCACAGTTCTGTTATTTCGATTACCCGATTTTCGATTTAAAGGGCAAAGTCCTCGGCATCATTGGTGATGGTGTGCTTGGGAAATCCGTCGCCAAGCTTGGTGAAGCCTTTGGCATGGAGGTGCGTTTCTCAACCTACAAAGGCGTCGACGGCATGGGCCCGCTTTATACGCCGTTTGAGCGTATCTTGTCCGAAAGCGATGTCATCACGATGCACTGTCCATTAACAGACAGCACACGAAATCTTTTAGGCCCAGCCGAATTTGACCAGATGAAGAAACGTCCATTGGTGCTTAATACAGCCCGGGGCGGCCTGGTCGATGAACGTGCATTGGTCGATGCGTTAAAGGCAGACAAAATCGCCGGCGCAGCATTCGATGTGGTGACAACTGAGCCAATCCCCGATGACCACCCATTCCTTGAAGTCATGGACCACCCGAATTTCATCCTGACGCCACATGTTGCGTGGGCTAGCATAGAAACCATCCAAGGCCTGGCAGATCAGATGGTCGACAACATTGATGCATACGTTGCTGGATCACCGAGGAACGTTGTTTAAGGCTTAAAACCCTCACCCCGAACCTCTCCCAGAGGGAGAGGGGGAGGAGATTAAACCTTAAACCGTTACCTTCTCGGTACCATCATCGTATTCGACTGTATAGAGATCGGTTCGGCGATCAATCCAGTTCCTTACCGTGCCGAAGTGCTTGTGATGAATGAGTTTGTCGAGATCGATGTCATGGATCAGCACCATTTCCGCGTTCGGTGTGCATTCCGCCGCCACAGCTTCCCGGTCGAATGAGATAACTGACGACGTATAGATGCCAGATTGCGCATAGTGAATTTCTGCCGTCTGGGTATGCGGCAAGTTTCCACATGCCCCCGCCAACGCAACGTACACATGGTTTTCAATGGCCCGTGCATGCGCGCAATAACTAACCCTGAGATGCCCGGACCGCATGTCCGTGTTATAAGGAACGAAGATAATATTCGCGCCCTTTTCTGCGGCGATCCGCGCCAGTTCCGGGAATTCAATATCGTAGCAGATGAGAATAGCGATCTTACCCCGGTCCGTAACAAAGACCTGCACACGCTCACCCCCTGCAACACCCCACCATTTTTCTTCGCTCGGCGTGACGTGGATTTTATACTGTTTCTCAATCGTGCCATCTCGGCGGAACAGGTACGCAACGTTATAAAGTTTTTCTTCTTCAATGATCAGGTGCGAGCCACCAATAATATTAACGTTGTAGCGGATCGACAGCTCGTTAAATAACTCGAGATATTGTTCAGTATAATCATTCAATGCGCGCGCGGCATCCTGAGGACGTTTTGATGGCAGCATTGAAAATAATTGCGTCGTCAACAGTTCCGGAAAAATACAAAAATCGGATCGATACTCGGATGCAGTACCGACAAAATGTTCGTACTGCTGAGCGAAATCTTTGAACGCTGATATTTTATGCATCTGGTACTGCACAACACATAGCCGTGCGGTACCGGGGTGATTCTGTGCCCCTTCGTCTGCACGAAAATCAGGGTTGCGCCAGATCATCAGAACCGCGTTGCCGCAACTCTCTTCGTCTTCTGTCAAATAATCTTTGATAACACGAATAATTTCGAACCCGTTTGCAAGTTGGGCAACCAGTACCGGGTCATCCAGTTCACGCTGAACTACTTTTTCAACATACTCATCGGCGCTCAGCTCGTTCGAATGCTCCTGATAACCAGGGATACGCCCCCCAATGACAATCCCCTTGAGGTTATGTTCGACAACAAGTTCCTTCCTGGCTTCGTACAGGCGCCGCGCCAGTTTATAACCCTGATATTCACGCGATACGGCAATATCTATCCCGTAAAGATATTCACCTCCTTCGCGGTGGTTACGGATATAGCCATCGTCCGTAACCGTATCAAAATCATGCGCACTCGATGCGACATGCCCTGAGATCAACAACGACGATGAAATCGCAACAAGCTCACCTTCGACTTCGACGCCAAGCTATCCTTCCGGGAATGAACGTAGCTGACTTAAGAATTGAGGACGGCTCCAAGGCTCAATGGTTTTAAAGACATCCGTTTGAACTTTAAGGACGGCAGGATAATCAGACACACGTAGTCGGCGTACAGCCACCAAACGTTCGTACTTTTCGAGTTCTGTATCGTCCATTGCAGGTCCGTTCAAATATAGGAATAAGGTGCTCGGACCATAGCGAATTCAAAAATAGATTTAAAGACGAAGGATATGAAAAATCCTATCGATTACTTATCAAGTAGTGGAATAAACGCGTCGTCACCCAAACCCGTTATTCAATCAATATCGACGGCACAATATCAAATGCGATCGATATACGTCGACGCTCTGTCTTTAATGGGATGGTTCTATGATAGAAATGACTTGGAAATAAAATCATACGGCCGGGCGACGGGCACATTAATGCGACGTCGGGGGTATGTTGTGCATGTATATCTTCGGGCGGATGCCCAAACTCGATCCATCCTTCATGGGCAGGATCGTCTTCGGTCACGTTTTCAGGCACCTCAACGTAATACACACCAGACAACCACGCAGAAGGATGTATGTGCGGCACTTGATGGCCAGCCTCATGCATCACAACGCCCCAGATCGAAAGACGTACATCCTTGGGACATACATCCAGGAACGGGTGTGCGGGCTCGCCAATAAACCGACGCCGGTATGTATTAAAACCGGCCATTACAATATCGCTGAAATCTTTAATGGGTCCAAGTTCACCGCCCAGCAATTCCCCTGAATGCTGCCCAGCGACTGTCGCGTGCGCCTTTGGTGCAACGGTCAATGAAGGGTGAGCGGTAACGTGGGCTGCTAACGCCTGATTAAATGCCGCGATATCCTCATAGCCATCTGGATGCACGACGGGATTATCAAAAATAAACCGATCGGCATTATCAAGTTCCCGGGCTTTCTGTATCTCCCATGCATCACGGAGTGCGAACGCCTTGAATGCGAGTGCGCTTGGCTGCCCGGGGTTTTGCACAAGGAACTGATCGATGGCGTTCAACGCATCCTGAGGACGCCCGTCATGTAGACTGAGATCAGCGAGGTTAACAGCCGCCATTGCAAAACCTGGATCAATATCAAGCGCACGCCTGAACGCGGTTTCTGCAGCCACCGGGTCATTCGACTTCAAACAGGCCTCGCCAAGATTAAGCGCAGCGGCGGCGTTCATCGGCTCTAGCGCCAGCGCATATCGGTAACACCCCGCCGCCCGCGCATCTTCACCCACAGCCTGTTCAGCAACGCCCAAATTATAATGCGCCGCAGCCAAACCCGGATCGAGTTTCACAGCACGCGCGGCCACCTCCTTTGCGGCCACGTCATCACCCAACGCACTAAGCGTTGCCGCCAGGTTCGTGTGGGCAATGGGGTCTTCGGGCCTTGATGAGACAAGAGCCTCGAGCACACGCTTTGATTCTGAAAGATTACCCGCATTCTTGAACGCTTCCCCAAGTCCAACCGAAGCTGCAACATGTGTGTTGTCACGTTCAAGCGCCTTAGCGAACCAGATTGCAGCATTGATGTGCTCATCTTTATCTGCAAACAGCACACCTGCATTAAATGCGGGTTCAGCATACTCAGGTGCCAGATCATGCGATTTCTGATAAGCAGCGAATGCACCGCTTTGATCAGATAATTGACCCAAGACATTACCAAGGTTCATCTGAATATGAGGATCTTTAGGAGACATCTTCACGGCATCGGTTAACAAGTCTCGCGCCTGTTCTACATCACCGATCTGAAAAGCCGCGGCACCGGCGAGACTAAGAACGCGTGCATCCGGTTTATTGCTAGCGAGCAGGTTTCGTGCGGATGACCAGGCATCCTGCGCACGACCCTCAGCTAATGCACGGCGGACTTCATCTAAGCGCTGTTCTGATTTTCGTGTTCGACGTTTTGCCATAGTCAGATCATTTATACCAAAGAGAAGAGATAATCACTCATAGAGTCGCCACGGCAAGGTTTTCGATGCGGAAATCCTTGGGTATAGTCATGTCATGACTGATCTCGATATGCCACCTGCGCTCCGCCAAGCCCTCGCCCATCATCAGGCGGGAGAACACGAGCAGGCCGAGCAAGGATACTTAGGCGTAATTGAGGAACAGCCAGATAACCTGGATGCCCTGCATTTATTGTCCGTGTTGCGATTACAAGAAGGCCGCCCGGAAGATGCGCTTATCTATATTGAACGCGTTATCCATATCGCCCCGGATGCGGCGGAGGCTTTTGGCAACAAAGGCACGGCCCTGCAAGCGATGGAACGCTACGGCGAGGCGGCATTTGCCTTCAGGACGGCCATCAAACACGATCCACAAGCGGCGCATCATCACTACAACTTAGGCAATACCCTTCGCGCATCAGATGACAAACCCAGCGCCGTCCTAGCCTACCGCGATGCACTCAAATGCGCCCCCGATCTCGTGCAAGCCCATTCTAACCTTGCAACAACGTTGTCTGAGCTAGGTTTATTTGATGAAGCCATTACGCATTGCCAAACAGCGCTCGAACTCGATCCAAAATTCGCCGACGCACATTATAATTTGGGCAATGCGCACCGTGAATCCGGGCGCTTTGACGAGGCATTATTGAGCTACGAAAAAGCCATTGAGCATAACCCAGCGCACGCGGATGCCCTTTGCAATAAGGGCCTGACCGAAATGCTGCCCCCGGGCCTGGACTCGGCCATTCATGCACTTAGCCAAGCGATTGCCGTTGATCCTGATCAGGATATGGCACGCTTTTACCATGCCGTCGCCACCGAAATGATTGGCAGCGATGCACAGTCGTTGTTTGAGAAATTACCCGGCGATGATCAAACCACGGATGCGTGGTTGGACAGTTGGACCTATGTCAAAAGTCATTCGATGCTGGATACCGAAATCATTCACGATCCCTTTGCCTTGTTAGAGCATGCGCTCAGCAAAGCTTTATTGGAGGGACTGGCACTCGAATTTGGCGTTCGTCATGGTTTGTCGATACGTCATATTGCCCAACACTGCAGCCAGGCAATCCATGGGTTCGATTCGTTTCGTGGATTACCGTCCGCATGGGGTGGTGAACCTGAAGGCGTTTACACAACCGGAGGCGCGCTTCCGGCTGTGCCAGAAAACGTGACGCTGCACGAAGGATTGTTCGAAGACACTTTAGGTGCATTTCTGGGCTCTCATCCAGGTGACATAAGGTTTTGTAATATCGATTGCGATATCTATGCCTCAACAGTCACCGTACTGGATGCGCTTGCCCCCCGTATTAAGCCGGGCACCGTATTGGTTTTTGATGAATATCTGATCAATCCGACATGGCGCGATGACGAGTTCAAAGCTTTTACCGAGGCGGTCGCCAAGTACGGTTGGCAATACCATTACATCGCGTTTGGTATCGTCACCAAGCAAGCCGCGATTATTATCGATAAGATCTAACTGCCGTCCACATGCAAGACAACGTGCCGCGTATGCGGGCGTGTGCGGTGCTCAAATAAATACACGCCCTGCCATGTGCCGAGCATCGCGCGGCCCTCGCTGACCAGTACCGATAACAAAACATCGGTGAGCGCACTGCGGATATGTGCAGGTATATCATCAGGCCCTTCGGCAGTGTGGCGATAGTGCAATGGGTCTTCTGATACTATTTTTTTGAAAAATCATTGAGGTCCAGAATGACGTCGGGATCGGCATTTTCTTGAATGGTCAATGACGCCGAGGTGTGCTGGCAAAAGATCGTCAGCATTCCAGTGATCACTAAATTGTTCTGACAAAAATCCTGAACGTTGCGTGTGATCTCATATAAACCTTGGCCATGCGTACTGATCGTAAGACGTATTTGATGATGCATGATCAGCCCACCCTGTGTAGGCCTGAACCATAGGCATTGAGCCATGCTTCGGCTTGATCCGCTTTATCGGTCAACGTATCGACCAGTGCGTGAAAGTTCGGCCCGTGGTTACGCTCAATAATATGCGCGACCTCGTGGGCGACGATAAAATCAAAGACGAACTCAGGCGTCATGATCATCCGCCATGAAAAGTTGAGCGAGCCATCGTGCGCACATGACCCCCAACGCGATGTGGTATCACGCACGGTGACACGGCCAATTTTTACGTCCAGAATTTCGGCTTTTTCTTCCGCGCGCATTGTCAGGCGTGACTTGGCTTCTTTACGGAGCCAATCACCCAGCCTTCGGGCTAGATGCTCAGCATCACCTGAGACATGGATCTCATCGTCTTCAATCCAGACACCTCGCCGGGCGTCCGGTCTGTGACGAATGGTATGATCAACCCCAATAATTGAAATCGTCGCACCATCTTCAAGCGCGACCCGGTCCGGGAGCTTGTCCAGACGCCGTCGGAGCCAGTCTTTCTGAGCTTCGAGAAAACCCAAAGCTTCTGACACCGACGCATGCCATGGCAGCGTTAATTTGACCCCATCCGTCTTCGGATCGATACGCAGGATAATCCTGCGGGCCTGGCGATTACGCCTTAGCGATATCGGCACATCACGACCGTCGAGCTCGAAACTTAAGTCCTTTACGGTATGACGGGCTGCCAACGCTGGCCTTACGACGCAGCTGGCATCGGTGCGCCAGCGGCATCAAATTTAGCGAACAATGCATCACGGTCACTGTCCGACAATGGCACGAACGGTGCGCGTAAGTTATTCCAACCTGCATTCCCCGTGTTGCGTGCCGTAAGTGCCTTCAAAGCTGGCGGCAGTGGGAATCCGGAAACAGCCGCACGAACCGCTGACAGTTTCTCATGTGCAGCCTCGATCTCTGGTGTGTCACCATCAGCAACCCAGCCATTATAAACAGCGCCGTTCAAGCTTGATGAAACGTTGGCAGCTGCTGTGATACATCCGGCGCCACCTTTGCGCAGCAATGGCAACATCAGATCGTCAGCACCTGAGAAACTCGCGAAGCCTGGGAATTCTTCTGCAACACCGGCCATGTTCTCAAATACGCCCGAGCTGTCCTTTTGACCAACAACAACTGTTGAATAGGCTTTCAGCAGCATTTCGATCAAACCGTAAGTGATCGGCACGCCAGACATTTGCGGGAAATGATAAAGGTAAATCTTGAGGCGATCATCAGCAATCTTGTCGATCACTTCATCAAACGCATCGAACAAGCCCTTATCAGACATATTCTTGTAATAGAATGGCGGCAGCATGAGCACGCCCTTTGCGCCGGCATTCAACGCAGCCTGCGTCAGGTTGACCGTATCAATTGCTGCGCAACATCCTGTACCCGGCATCATGACGTCGCCCGGCACACCGCGCTCAACCAAACCTTCGATGATGGCAATTCTTTCCTTGAGACCAAATGAGTTTGCTTCACCCGTTGTCCCCAGTACCGCGAGGCCGTCACAGCCATTCGCCAGCAAATACTTACAATGTGCTGCCATCGTATCCAGGTCTGGTGACTTGTCTTCGTTTAACGCGGTAACAACAGCACTAAACACGCCCTTATAAGGTGAATTGCTCAAGTGTTCGTCCTCCATTAATTGGCTGGGCTATTTAGGCCAGCTTACTATATGACTTTCAAAATCATCTGTATTGCGTTCAGAAACAATCCGTCCGTATACAGAAATACCTGCGGCCAAGACCGTATCTGTGGTGCCCGATACAAGCGGGTGCCACCATTCCAGATCCTTGCCTTCTGATAATTGCCGATAGGCACACGTCGTCGGTAACCAGGGGATCGTCCCAACATTTTGCGGCGTTAGCCTGCGGCAATCAGGTACAAACCGTTGCCGATCTTCATAGCTGGTGCATCGGCATGTCCCAAGATCAAGCAAACGACACGCGACATCAGTGTAGAGAATTTCACCGGTCGTTTCATGTTCGAGCTTGTTCAAGCAACACTTTCCACACCCATCACAAAGAGATTCCCACTCCTTGCTCGACATCTCATGCAGCGCTTTCCGCTTCCAAAAGGGCGGTTCATCTGACTTTTTCTTTTTCTTACCCAAACCAAGCATACTGCTACCTTAAATTAGATCATCATACTTTAGCTAATGTGCCGCACCCGTTGGTGCAATGATTAAGTGCCTTCAGGCGCTTCTAGATCGATTAAATGAATGAACGAACCAACGACACGGCGATCGGCCAGACCCATTTGGCCAAGCTCGCGCCCACTCGCATCTTCGCATCTGAATAGGGGAAGGCCTGGCCCTTCTTCGATCACAGACGCGAAATGGAATTCGTGACCTCGAAAACGTGTGCGTGCGCCCCCCAATGGCCCTGCCTTGGCCAGTACAGCGCGACGATACCCAATATGTAATTTGCGGGCGGCAAAGCTTGTCTCTAGCGGCAGCAAGCATGCCATTGGATGACGTCGGCCGTCAGCATCCGTCAAGCCATGCCCCAGCACCATGTACCCGCCACATTCGCCAAAGATCGCTTTCAATTTATCAGCCGCTTGTTGTAAGCCTTCGAGGAAATCCCAGTTTGCCGCCAGCCTTCCAGCATAAAGTTCAGGATATCCGCCAGGCAGGTAAATCGCATCAGCGCGAACATCAGGCGCTTGATTGGTCAGCGGTGAAAAGAAACTGATCTCGGCCCCAGCAGCACGCCACCCATCAATCGTCGCAGAGTAGGCAAATGCGAAGGCATCATCCTTAGCAACCGCAATCCGCTGGCCCAATGGCGGTATCAAAACCGGCGCATCAGATTTCGGGCGCACAGGCCATGGGCGCATCGTGCGACGCATCGCAGCGATATCAAGATGCTCGCCAACCCACGCTGCTGCTTTATCTAAAAACGTCTCAAGATTATTATGTTCACGCGCTTGCACCAGGCCCAGATGCCTTGATGGTAATTGCAGGTCATCATTACGAGGGAGTACCCCGAAGACACGAGTATCAGGTGCGATGCGGGCCATCGCTTGTTCCAGAATTTCAACGTGACGCGGACCACCGACTTTATTGAAGATCACACCTGCAACATCGACATTCTTACGGTGATCTGCAAAACCCTTGGCAATAACCGCGGCACTCGCCGCCTGCTTAGACGCGTCTATGACAAGTATAACCGGCCAGCCTGTGATTTCAGCCAAAGCTGCTGTAGAGCCATCCGAGCTATCGCCACTTTGCGTTGCCCCATCAAAAAGGCCCATGACGCCTTCACAGATAATATCATCTGCATTCGCCGCCATATCGCCTGCGAGTTCCGCCAACGTGTGATCGCGCATGGCCCATGGATCGAGATTGCGACATGGGCGACTGGTTGCCGCAGCATGAAATGCGGGATCAATATAATCAGGCCCGGTTTTTGCTGAGATAATATCGATGCCTGCATCACGGAGATGTCGAAGCAAGCCCAAGGTAATAAGGGTTTTTCCACTTCCCGACGAAGGGGCGGCAATGATCAAGCCACTCCCCGGTAAACCGGTCAAAGTACGTGTTGTCACAGAATCTTTCCGAGCCTCTCGGCAATCACTTCTGGCGTTGTGCCATGTGAGAAATGCGTGACCAGCTTTCCATCAGGCCCCATCAAATACACGATGGATGTATGGTCGACCAAATAATCCAGCGGATCATCACTTTGAGGCTTATTGATGCTGTAATAGACCCGGTACGCACGAGCCGCCACCTTAATCTGTTCCTCGGTCCCTGTTAAACCAACAGTACGAGGGTGGAAAAACGACACATATTCTAACAGATGCTCGGGTGTATCACGAGCGGGATCAACACTGATCATAACCGGTGTGATTTTGCCGCCCTTCTCGTCACCAAGGATATCCAACGTTGTCGCAATGTCGCTTAAGATTGTTGGGCAGACATCGGGGCAATATGTATAGCCAAAGAAGACCATCATATAACCACCCATGAAGGTTTTCTCTGTTACGACCTCACCCTTATGGTTCACCAACTCGAAGGGGCCACCAACAGTTGGGCCACTGGAAGTTGATGTCGACGTGTCTTCAGCGCCCCGTTTGGCGAAGTATTCTGACCCTGCGAGAACGATCACAAAGGCAAGAACCAAAACACATACAAGGAAGATGAGTAATTTCCCACCTGACTTTCTTTTTGGTGCTGGTGCAGCTGCTTTAGGGCCTCCATCAAGCAGTTTATCCGCTTTCAGCTCGGGCTTAGTCTTCGCCTTTGCCTTTGGTGTCTTATTGTCTGATTTATCGTCTGCCATTGTCGCCTCACATGATAAGCGCGTCGAAGCCTAATCATAGGATAATGCAGCATTTCATCAAGACTTCCCGCATTAACCTGAGCATTGGCGTCCACCCCAGTCTCTGCGTAAACTATAAACATGAATGTAGCACCCCCCGCACGAAAACCTGAAGGTGAGTTACGCCGTGGCTGGACCACAGGTGCGTGTGCCGCTGGCGCTGGCGCTGCTGCTTTTCGTTCCCTCCTCACCGAACATGCTCAAAAGTCAGTACGTATCCAGTTGCCAAAAGGTGAAACGCCCGAATTTAGTCTGGCAACGTGTGAGCAAACCGAAGCCGGTTGGCGTGCGAGCATCATTAAAGACGCTGGCGATGACCCGGATGTCACTCATGGTGCTGAGATTATCGTTGATATCGTGCTCAAGACCGATGGGCGTGGCATTTCGTTTCAAGCTGGCGATGGTGTCGGCACCGTAACACTGCCGGGATTACCTGTACCCGTTGGTGAGCCTGCGATTAATCCCGGCCCCCGCGCTATCATCACAGATGCATTAATAGCCGTCGCCGAAGACCTTGATGCAACCTGCGACCTGACTGTCATCATTTCGATCCCGGGCGGGCAAAAGCTCGCTGAAAAGACAATGAACGGGCGACTCGGCATAAAAGGTGGGCTAAGTGTCCTTGGCACCACGGGTATTGTGATCCCCTTTTCATGTGCATCATGGATCAATTCGATCCACCGGGGCGTTGATGTTGCCAACCTGCAAGGCATCACACAATTGATCGCCGCGACCGGATCAACGTCCGAAGCCGCAGCGATGCGTGAATTTTCCGACTTGCCTGAACAAGCTTTTATCGACATGGGCGACTTCGCGGGCGGTCTACTCAAATATATTCGCCGCCACCCCACGCCAAAACTGACAATTGCCGGCGGGTTCGCAAAATTGACCAAACTGGCGCAAGGGCATCTTGATCTACACTCCAAACGCTCAAGCGTTGATATGGAAAAGCTGGCGTACACTGCCAAAGCTCATGGCGCACTCAAGGAAACTGCAGCAGAAATCTCGACCGCAAATACCGCAATGCAGGCCCTTGAGATTTGTCAGGCCGCAGGTGTCCCCTTAGCCAATGCAATTGCAAAAGGTGCACGCGAAACGGCAATGGCTTCATTGGGGGGAGAAACGGATATCATGATTATCATTTATAACCGCCAAGGCGTTCGCGTTGGGACCAGCGATGCCTAAAAAAGTTGTCATTTTGGGCGGTACAACAGAAGCCCGTAAACTCGCCAATTTATTGGTTGATACGTATGGAAAGACCCTGTGTGTCGTAACCTCATTAGCCGGTCGGACCGCAAACCCCAGATTACCCAAAGGCGGTATCCGGGAAGGTGGTTTTGGCGGCGTTGATGGCCTGACGACATATCTGCGCAACGTCAAACCTGATTTACTTATTGATGCGACGCATCCCTATGCTACAAAAATTTCAGCGTATGCCATTGAAGCCGCGCACGCGACAGACACGCCACATATCATGCTGTCACGTCCCCCTTGGCAGAAAGAAGATAACGATCGTTGGGTTCATGTTTCTGACATCAATGAAGCTGTTCATGAAATTTCCCGGCGCTCGGACGCGTGCCTAGTGACGACCGGCATCAATGACGTCGCTGCGTTCACGCCTATTATCACAACAAAGCTGTTCGTGCGCCTGATTGAAACGCCCAAGAATGCCTTACCTATTCAAGATGCAGAGATCATTATCGGCACCCCGCCTTATAAAAAAGATGATGAGATCGCGTTGTACCGATTACTCGGGATCGATCTGATGGTCTCAAAGAATGCTGGCGGCGATGGGACGGTCGCCAAAATTCAGGCGGCCCGAGCGCTTGGCATCGAAGTCATAATGATTGATCGCCCGGCCATGCCTGAATGTGTGACGGTGAGCGGTATCGAAGACGCATTCAAGTACACACAGAAAACGTTGTCGCTCAGCTGAGCTTAGCCTGCGCAGCCCGGTCAATCGGGACGTGTTGCTCTTCAAGAATATATGTCATGACGGCATCGCGGGCTTCATCCAAGTCCATGCCGTGTTCGGCAATTGTATCCGCGGATGATGCGACGATGGCGTCAACGTCCTGCATTGTCTTTAAGCGCTTGAAGATATCTTCTTCGACGATGCCAAGGCTTTCACCAATCAAATCCATGTAATTAATGATATCGAACGGCCATGCTTTGTCATGCGACACAAGCTCGCGGTGATCCGCGTGAAACACACTACAGACACTATCAATGCCTTGCTCTTCAGCCGCTTGAAAGATTTCAATAACAGTCCGCGCACGATATTCTGGCATCGTCTCCAATGCGGACAACTGATATCCAGCCCGCTTCAGGCCAAGATCAACAACTTCAATGCCAGGGATTGCTGACAGCACAGATGTCACAGCTTCGGTCACACCAAGAGATCCCGGGAACTCAAACAGGGCGACCTTTTTCTTCACAGGCGTTGTCATGAATACTTTGAGTTTATCTAAATGACGATGCAGGTAGACCGGGAACATATTCATATCGAATATGGGGTCTTTGGATGGTTCCATCGATGGCATCGCGATTTCACCAAACTGAATATGACAGGTCGGACACCAAGCCAGCACTTCCGCAGCGCCAGTTTCCTGAAATCTCTCTACGGTTTTTATCGCCTGACGTCCGGCGTTTTCTGTATCCCCCAGACGAAACTGCAACACGCCACAACAATTCCCTGGCCCACCATAAACTTCATAGCGAACATTCAAGCGGTCCAACACATCAAGGCACAGCAATCCGATATGCGGTGTCTTGAGCAAATTACAGCCCGTATAAAAAATGATCTCAAGCTTTTGTTCCGACGTGGCGCGTTTCATTGGCGGGTTAAGGCGTGCCAGAACATCCGTTGGCATTTGCAGCCGCGACAACATCCGAACACCCCGGCTCATCCATTGAAACATCTCGCGTCCCGTGTCCCGGCGCGGCTTAATATCCGCACGCTCGTTCAAACGGCGACGTGCCATGGTCAACATAAAGCGTGGGTTAATACCTTCAGCACAGACATCGATACAATGCCCGGTGCCACAACACGCACGCGCCCAAGCTTCGGCATCTTCGTCATGCGGCGCACCTTTTAGAATGTCGATCACGCCTGTTGCCAAAGCTTCTGGTGCGGTCTCTTCAATCTCAAGCACGGCAGGCGTAGGGCAAACTTCGGCGCAGCGACCACACATGGTGCAGGCGTCAATAATGCCATCAATACGGTTGTCCAATGATGTAATAAACGCTTCTACGCTCGTTGCCACGATATGCTCCCGAACTGAATTAAGTTAAAGAACGCTATGCGGGCTGGCTTAACGCGTCAATTATCGACTTGTTACCCAAACATTGTCAGTGTCGAGGCATTACTTCACACGGGGCCGTAAAATATGATGATGATCAGCTGCATAAAGCCGCGAGTCATCAAAATTATCTGTACCAAGAACCCGGCCCACCATAATCAAGGCTGTGCGGGTTATCCCCGAAGCTTTAACCTTTTCGCGGATATCCCCAATCGTACCATGAATGAACATTTCATCTGGCCAGGTCACTCGGTAGGCAACAACGACAGGGCAATCCTCACCGTAATGAGGAATCAAGGTTCGTTGTACGTGAGCGAGATTATTCACCGACAGATGGATTGCCAACGTCGCACCGGTCTTACCCAAAGTGTCCAGATCTTCACCGTTCGGCATCGATGAAGATCGAACGGCGGTCCGAGTCAGGATCACTGTCTGTGCAACATCAGGTAACGTCAGTTCTTTTTTAAGTGCTGCCGACGTCGCGGCATATGCCGACACGCCCGGTGTCACTTCATAATCAATACCAAGCGCGTCGAGTTTCCGCATCTGTTCAGCAACCGCCCCGTAAAGAGATGGATCGCCGGAATGCACCCGCGCGACGTCTTTACTATCCGCATGTGCCTTTTGCATTTCTTCAATGATCTGGTCCAGATGCATCGGCGCCGTATCAAGGATCAGCGCATCACTCGGCGCTTCGGCAATGACTGCTTCGGGGACCAGCGATCCCGCATAGAGTACGACAGGTGCAGCTTGAATAAGCTTCAAGCCACGCACTGTGATCAGGTCCGGCGCACCCGGCCCGGCGCCAATAAAGTGAACAGTCATTTTCCTGTTATAATCCCTTCAATTACATCAAAAATGGGATCCGTGCCTTTTTGAACAAGCAGGACATCAGTATCGACAACAACACCCTCTACGTTATTGGGCAGTTTCGGTAGAGACGCCTCAAGCTCAGGCGGCAAGTCACTTTTCATCAAACCAGACGGGAGTCGATTACCTCGCTTTGCCAGGCCGAGAGGAAGCTGATCACGTTTTGCCAAGCCCGGTGGCAAACCATTATCACGGCCCTTGCCTTTAGCACTTTTATCTTTGTCTTTGCCTTTGTTTTTCTTTGCCGATTTCGACTTATCTTTATCTTCGTCTTGCTCATTGGTCGCTTTAGCGCCCGGTACGCGGTCATAATATTCTTTAATGACGCGGCGTTTAGCTTCTTCGAAAACAACCTTGGCAATATCATCCAATACTTTTTGACCCTGAGCTGGAGGCGTCGATTGAGCATTCGCATGTTGGCCAAGCATTTAAGCCAACAGAACAACAATAAGTGTTCTCATCATGATCTCCCTAGTTTTTGGTTATCTTGGCGGCGTAACCGCGCGGGGTGTAAACCCAGTCGTTAACGCCACGCGTCATATGCACAGTAGACGACGATCCAACTAATACCAATGTCAGCATATCGACCATATCGACCTCAAGGTCTGACAAGGGTACAACACGAATAGTTTCTTCGTTCCGTCCAAGGTTACGCGCCAAGACGACAGGCGTCTCAGCTGGTCGGCTTTGCAATAGAATTTCCTTGGCCGCTGCCAACTGAGTACGGCGTCGTTTTGATACCGGGTTATAAAATGCGACCGTAAAATCTCCCGCCGCGACAGCGCGGATGCGATTTTCGATCACTTCCCACGGTGTCAAAAGATCAGACAACGAGATCAGCGCAAAGTCATGCCCCAACGGCGCACCAATCCGGGCTGCTGCTGCCTGTACAGCAGAAATACCAGGACTAACACGCATTTCAATACGGTTAAACTTTGGATTGTTGTCCCGGTCCAGCACTTCAAACGCGAGCGCAGCCATCGCGTAAATCCCAGCATCCCCTGAGCTCACCAACGCAACGTCCCGGCCCTCGGCAGCCAACTCAATAGACCGTCTGACGCGTGCTTCCTCTTCTGACAATTCCGACATGTGGCGTTCTTTACCATTTATCAGATCGCCCAAAAGATCTAGATATAGGCCGTATCCAACCACATCCGTCGCCGTGCCAAGCCACGATGTGACTTCCGGTGTGCGCCATGCAGCCTGCCCCGGTCCGATACCTACAATAGACAACCGCCCGCGAGCACGCCCAACGGTCAACGGATCAATAATACCGGGTGCGCGCGCAATCGCACATGTTGCCCGCTTCGACAGCCGCTTCGCTACGATCAACTCAGCGTCAGGCCCCGCCGCTGCCAGCGCAGACCCTTCGGAAACGCCGTGACATCCGACTTCAGCGAAGACGATGTCTGAAGGTGTTTTCAGGCGCGGTGTCTCAGCTTCAAGGGTGGTCGCATCAAAAAACCGTGCTGGCACGCCAAGCTCAAAAGCAACATCCAAGACGGCTGCTTCATCTGATTTCAAATCCAGCGATGCGACGCAGGCAATAGCTCCTTTAGCCAAGTCAACGTCTGCCAACGTTTCAGTGACGAGTGTCGATAATTCTTCCAGTGTGCAGCCTCGCTCACAGCCGACCCCTAAAGTCAGAACCTGTGGATTCAAGGCAAGAACGTTCGGCCCTTGATCCGTATCGCTTGTTGTCACATGAACAATCGGTGCGCCCGACACATCTGACTTTGGGATTTCCAACCAGTCTGCAGCAGGCAACCTTTCATCCGCCATCAACCGAACAGGCTGCCGAGCCAATAAAGCCGCAGCCACGGCCTTGGCCGGACGGGTATCCGTGACACGCCATCCCACCGGGGGGTCATCCAGCGCAAATCCGAGGACGACATCACTCGCAGTGGTCACAGCCGCATCAATGCCCAGAGCCGCCGCAAGCTCACGTGCCAACTGATTGGCCCCGTTATGTCCACCGAGTATTGGCACGACAGCAGAGCCATCTTCAGCGATTGCAATCACTGGCGGCTCTGTTCGTTTATCCACCAAAGACCCGGCCACGGCGCGGACCAGAATGCCCGCCGCACAGATGCCAATGATCGGACGACCTGTCGCAAAAAGTGATGCGATATGCGTCATGGTTTCACTAAAGGAAATATCTGGAGACGCGGTTCTATTCGCAAGGCCGTGCACTTCAGCACCCGAGACATCAGACGCTAACCGTCGTGCGAGTGCTTCACCGGTCTCGGTAAGCGTTATGAAAACGGGCGCGCTCATGCGTCAACTGCTTCAGCACGGCGTGCCAAGATCATTGAAAAATATGGCGCACGGTCGCCGTCTAAGTTCATCAACGGCATAACCTTTTCATCATCCAGAGTGGCGCGCTCGACATAAATCGCATTATCTAATCGCCCAAGCTTCGCGAGGACACGGCGCACTTTCTCGAGGTGTCGTCCCACTTTCATGATCGCCACCGCATCCGCCGTCACGATACGCGCTTCAAGGTCTGCCTCGTCCAGCGGTGCAGGTACAACGGATAACACCTGATTTCGAGAGACCAGCGGCTGACCCGCACGCGCGGCACACGCGCCTAACGACGACACACCCGGGATCACGTCAGTATCATGAGATGTGGCAAGGCGGCCAAACAAGTACATGAACGAGCCATAAAGAAACGGGTCACCCTCGCACAACACAGCCACATCCCGGCCCGCATTTAAATGATCACCTATCTCAATAGCGTAACGATCATACACATCGTTGGCCGGGAACTGCCCCGGGACCATCGGCGTTTCGATCGCAAGTTCTATTTTGTTAGCCGGTATATGCGGGGCCGCAATTTTGCGCGCCATGCTTTCGGTGCCGTCCGCGGGTGCCGGATATGCAATCACATCGCATTCACCGATCAGGCGAACCGCCTTTAATGTCAGCAACTCTGGGTCACCTGGGCCAACGCCAATTCCGTAAAGCTTACCACTCATATTTTTGTCATCCGCCATTGCAGCACATCAAGTGCTGGTTTTAATCCTAGGTGAGGCCCAACCGCCTCTGATTTCGCGATCCCAATTCTAACGAGATCGCCCCCATGTATCTGTTGTGCATCGATCAGTTTTGCCTGCGCCTCAAGCGTCACCGCGTTGGCGACAAGTCGACCGCCTGCTTTTAAGACATTCAATGCGTCTGCAATAACATCGCCGCCCCCAACAATACCACCGCCAATAAACACGACGTCCGCAGCTGGCAAGCTTTGATCCTTAGCCATCGGGAATTCACCTTCAACGACGTGCAGTTCAGGCACACCGAGCGTCTGGGCATTCTTTTGAATACGAGCAGTCCGCACCCCGTCGCGTTCAATCGCCACCGCATGAGACCGAGGTTCGACACGCAACCATTCAATCGCAACGGTGCCGTTCCCGGCCCCGATATCCCATAATGTCTCGCCCGGCTTTGGCGCCAATGCAGCCAACGTCACAGCCCGCACTTCTGGCTTGGTGATCGTCCCATCATGATCGAAGGCATCGTCCGGTAATCCAGGTGCCAGGGAATACGCCTTCGCTTGCGCATCCGGTATGCATTCAACAGCAACCGTATTAAGGTTATCAATCGTGCCCGACACACCTTGGTTCGCAGTGACATCGCTGCGCTTTTCCAACACGCCGCCAATACGTTCAAGAATACTCATCGCGCTATGGCCAAAGCCACGTTCTACCAAAAGTGCAGCAATCTGCTCAGGCGTATCCCCATCGCGACTTAAGATCAGCAAACGAACATCGGGATGAATGAACCTGTTTAAAGCATCAAACGGCTTTGCATGAACGCTGAGACAACTGAGCATAGGATTATTTAATGACCAACCCATACGGGCAGCAGCCAGCGAGAACGCACTGGGCGACGGATGCACATCAACCTGATCGGAACCATAGCGCGCGATCAATTGCACCGCGATGCCATGCATCAATGGATCACCGGTCGCGAGTACGCAAATTTTATGGGTGTCTCGATATGACTTGAATTTTTCAATATCCCCGGCTAGGTCCTTCGACCATTGCAAACGGTCACGCGTATCGTCAGCAGATAACATCTCGAGGTGCCGCAACGCCCCAACAATAAACGTCGCATCATCCAAAAGGGCGCGCGCTGATACAGACAATCCATCCAGACCATCATCCCCAATACCAACGACGGTTATGGGGTGGCTCATTCTAGCCCTGCCGCAAGCGCATTGACGGACGCAGAGGCAATGGCACTCCCGCCAACCCGGCCTTTTAATGTGATGAACTCGACACCCAGTTCATTGAGTGCGAGGGCGTCTTTAGATTCTGCAGCGCCGACAAAGCCAACAGGAAAACCAAGGACGACAGCCGGTTTTGGTGCACCGTCATCAATTAATTCAAGCAAGCGAAACAACGCCGTTGGCGCATTGCCAATGGCAACAATCGCGCCGTCCAGCCGAGGGACCCAGCGGTCCACGGCTGCTGCCGAGCGTGTTGTGTTTTGATTCTTTGCATCATCCGCCACCCCATCATCATCGAGGGTGCAGACAATATCATTCCCACTTAGGTGCCGCTGTATAATCCCGGCGGCAACCATGGTCGCATCTGCAAATATGGGCGCGCCGGATACCAGCGCCGTACGCCCAGCCGATACGGCGTTGGGGGTGAACGCGATATCTTCCGCAATCGCAGGCATACCGCAGGCATGGATCAGACGAATAACAACGTTACTCAGATCAGCCGGGAATCGTTCAATGTCAGCTTCACGGCGAACCGTCTCGAAAGACTTCGCATAAATCGCCGTCGGGTCTTTAATATAATCATACATCAGGTCTGCATTTCACGCGGCGCTTAGCGCTCAGCGGGTCCATCAGGATCATGTGAATGCGTGTGGTCGTGAGAGTGTGAATGTCCGTGGTCATGATTGTGATCATGCTCATGCGTGTGGTCGTACCCGACCTCCTGCCCAAGCACTTGCTCACGGAACGTACATAATTGACAATTCATAGCATTCGCATCGCCACCCTCAAGGGCTTGATGCACACGTTCCACCATCGTCTCTATGAGATGCTGCTGCACGCTCAATGGCTGTACTTTAATAAATGTATGTTCAGGGTATGAGGCCGCAGCCTTATCAACATCGGCGTAAATACCTTCAACGGCACGGCCCGCGCATAGGAAATACGGCAGCACCAGTATTTGCTTATAAGGCAGCTTTACTGTCTGTTTAATCGCTTGGCCAACAGAGGGGAAAACCTCGCCTGAATAACACACTTCTGACCAGGCAAAGCCCATACCTTCCAAAAGCAATCGTGCCATCTTGGCAACATGCGCATTCGCTTCAGCATCACATGCCCCGGCACCAACAATCATGAGGACCGTATCACCCATTGATTCCGTGTCAGGCATGGCCTCTAGAACACGCGCTTGAGCGGCAAGCAGCATTTTGGGATCAATGCCTAAATCCTTGCCCAGTGTCACATCAATCTCGGGGTTTGAGATATCGAAATCATTAATTGCATTTGGCAGGGCGGACTTCACATCAGCCGGTGTGAATAACATACCTGGCAAGCAAACAATCTTGGTGACACCAAGCGACTTAAGGTCTTCAAGGCCTTTATGAATGCTGTGACCGTCCGAGCCCAGAAGACCAAACGTCACGTAATGGCCTTCAAGATTTTTGGATAATGTGTCGGCTAATAGCTGGAATGCCTGAGGTTCTGCACCATCTTGGCTGGCATCCCCACAAATCATAATGGCGGCGTTATTTGTCATTGCTTGGTCCTTGCCTTCGAGCGGTCATTGAGCTGGTCATTGCCTCTGGCCCATATCAGGAGCGGACTATGGCAGAAAAGCAGAACCTCCGAAAGAAGATATATGATCATGAATTCACAAATGGCGTCAGCTGCCAACACCCACGCGTGTTCCTGCGTCATGCTCGTTTTTGACATTCACCATTAGCCATATCTAGCGCAAAGACGATAAACTTCAGGCCTAATCAAGTTAGGCTGGCAATCCAACTGTGCATGAAACATCAAAAATTGAATCCTCGACAGCTTAGTCAAAGACAACAAAATTCTCAACTTGGAGTGCGTATCACTTTGAGCATTGACCAAGTTGTAGTTCTTCGCATGTTGTCGAAAGCTCAATAGAATTAATAAACTCAAGATTCCCATCTGCTAAAAACTTGAGTCCTGAAGGCGCTCCTAACCGTTGCTTCCATTCTCTCAACGCCTAAGGGTTGTCCGGTGCAATAATGCAGACTTGTTCAAAGTTAGCCTTAATAAACCCGTCAAAGTTTTGAATGATCACGGGCAGATGATTATTGCTGCAAATAGGTGAGAATGCCTGTGGCACTCCAAACAAGAACGTACGGTCCATACCTATTATTTCAGACAACTTTTTATTGACGCACGTATCACCCTGCATAAAGCCGAGTTCAACATCTGGGAGGCGTTTTCCAACGAGACTCATAGTTTCATTTCTTCCGTTTGAACGATCACTGGGCTGGTCATTGCCTCTAGCTCATATTAGGGCCCGACTATTGCATAAAAACATGACATTCGAAAGAGGACATGCCAAATTTGAGCTGATAAACGACGCCAATAGATAACGCGATCAATGATCGGACAAATCCAATCGAGACGATCGTTCGTAATCAAAAGCAATGAAGATGCTGAAAAAACGCGACCGACCGACCAAGGTTTGCCTAACCTGCAATCGTCCATTTACTTGGCGTAAAAAATGGGCGCGTGATTGGACGAATGTTCGCTATTGCTCAATTCGTTGCAGAGGTGATGCAAAAAATGCATTTAAGATTTAGATAATTTCATCAAGGAATTTTTTGGCTGTCGCTAGATACGCGGTTTGCTTAACAATATCCATTCGATCCCAATTCCGATAAATCTGACCAAGTCTTGGGTTGCCATTAAGTTTCTCTCGGTTGCGGATCATAAAGTCCCAATAGAGTGGATTGAACGGGCAAGCATCATCCCCAGTTTTCTGCTTCACATCATACCGACAGTTTTTACAGTAGTTCGACATTTTATTTATGTAATTTCCACTGGATGCATAGGGCTTTGAGCCCAACAAGCCCCCATCAGCAAACTGGCTCATCCCGAGTGTATTCGGCAGTTCTACCCACTCGTAAGCATCTGCATAAACGGCAAGATACCATTCATGCACTTGTTTTGGGTCAACCCCCATAATTAATGCAAAATTGCCCGTGATCATAAGGCGCTGGATATGATGGGCGTAAGCCTCTTCTTTTGTTTGGGTTACTGCAGCACGCAAACACGCCATTTGAGTGTCAGCTGTCCAATAAAAATCTGGTAATGATTTACTCGCACCAAAGAAATTCTGATCCAGATAGCCTGGCATCTTTAACCAATAGATACCGCGTACATATTCCCGCCATCCAATGATCTGACGAATAAATCCTTCAGCTGCGTTCAGAGGAACGCGCCCAGCAGTGTATTCATCAGCAATATGCTGACAAACGTCGAGAGGATTGAGAAGGCCGGCATTGATATAATGCGAGATTACTGCGTGATACAAAAACCGCTGATCTTCCAGCATAGCATCCTGGTAGTCGCCAAATTTTGGGAGAGCTGCATCAATAAATACATCAAAGGCTTTTTTCGCATCCGCCTCGGTGACACCAAACCAGAATGGTTCCAGATCGCCGAAGTGATCAGAAAATCGCTCGCCAACAAGATTTATGACCTCTTGCGTAATAGCATCAGGCTTTACCTTCAATGGCGTTGGAAAGGACATCTCGCCCTTGGGCGGTTTTCGGTTCTCACTATCGAAGTTCCACTTTCCCCCTTCAGGCTCCCCTTCATTGTTCATCAAAAGCCCTGTTTTTCGTCTCATCAAACGATAAAAATATTCCATCCGTAGCTGCTTGCGGCCATCGGCCCAACCTCTGAACTCATCATGGCTGGCGATGAACCGATGATCAGCCATGATATCAACAGGGATTCCAAAAGCGTCAGGCCAGCTATTGATCATTTCACGCACACGAAACTCGCCTGGCTCGGTCATGACCAAACGTTCAGGTGTATGACGGTCGAGTGCACGTCTGACTTCGTCGTTAAAATTCCCTAGGTTCTCTTGATCATCAAGAGCAACGTAGTCGACGTCCCATCCTTCATTTTCCAGCGCCTTGGCGAAATGACGCATTGCTGAGAATAGAAAAACAATTTTCTTTTTGTGATGTTTGACGTAGGTGGCTTCTTCTTGCACCTCAAGCATCAAAACAACGTCAGACGACTTGTCCCCTAAGTCTAGCGGTTTTAGGTTCCGGGTTAATTGATCACCCAAGATTAAAATTAATGATTTTGTCATACGGTCTCTACGTGCAAAGCAAGGGTTTGGATTATCAATTTGATAGCTGCTTCAAACTTATCCATTCTACATCATCCAGGTATTTTTATAGCATCACTAAAGTTCAGGACATGGCTTAGCTTGACCTACACTTATGGAAACATTCAACTTCATGCGGTTAAGATACAAAAGAGACATGCAGGCGGTTTACAACTAAGCTATTGTATCCATACTATCTTTTCGAATTGAAGGCCAGACAGATGGATAAACGTTACTTTTGCGACCGAGAAATCATCTTTTCTGAAGGTGATAAATCCAGCGGCGCATACATCATCCAAGAAGGCAGCGTGTCGATGTCGAAGAAAACGGGAAATGGCTTTGTTAAAGATATTGCCGTTCTGGGGGTCGGCAAAATTATTGGCGAAGTATCAATGATTACAAATCAGCAGCATTCGGTTACCGCAACAGCACATAGTGACGGGCACGCCCTCGTGCTTGAAAAAGAGGATTTTACAAAGAGATTAAAAAACTCAGATCGTGTGTTGGGATTAATACTAGAATCTGTCATTGATCGCCTCAGAACAACCTATTGATCGGCTTTTAAAACGCATTCCAATTTATGATTTTACTCAAACATTTTTCGTAGGCGCGAGAGTGCAACGTCCTTCATCTTTTTTACTTTTATTTCTGCTGTCGTAAAAATGTTCGTTATTTCATCCAGAGCTTCTTGTGACCTTTTATTAATATCTGCCATTGTATCTGAGCTCAGATTGGCAAGATTACCGGTGACCTCTTTGGCAAAGGTGATGATCTTTTGCTTTGCTTGTTCAGCGTTGCTTTCAATACTTTCGTGCGTACGATCTTCATCCTTTGAGGCTTTAAATTTTTCTTCAGCCGCTTTTTCATTCTCTTTTATTTGCGATCGAACTTCAGCAACATGGTTTTGAATTTTTGTGATCGCTTCTTTAGAATTTTCTGAGATAAGATTTATTATCATCTCACTATATTTATTTATGTTTTGAATAGTGTCTTCGCAGTCGCCTTCAATTTTTAACCGCACTTCTTTTCCAATTTCATCAATTTCTTTCTCATTTTGAATTTGGATATCGTCAGCATTTTCATCTTTTAATTGATCAATTTTTAATACCGCCAGCTCAGCTGTTGAAAGCAGCTCAATACAAGATACTTCGGCGTGCGATGCAATGCGGGCTGCTGCAATGCGCGTATCGGTCTGTATTCTAGCATTCGTGACCTGATTGATTTCGCCAATGGCTGCAATACCGGCAATGATTTGTTCGGCATATGATGCTTCGAAAACAATAGACGCTAGACGGAGGTCACTCTCGATGCGCTAATCCAAAGTATCCATGAACCGTCCATTTTGCTTATTTTAATCAACTACATTATTTCCAATAAAACTTTGTAGGTTAGCCCACTCATACTCTAATAATAGAATAAGAGATACTGTTCTATGGCCGAACTGTTTTAAGCGAAGCAGGCTAAGTTAAAGTTACGCATAAAGCTGCTGGATCTCAGTGTCATCCTCAAAAACTTCGACAAAAGCATCAACAATGTAAGGGTCATATTACGTCATACGACGATCCATTAATGTGGATATTGCTTTATCTTTTCCAGGGGCATGACGATAAGGCCGGTCTCCGGACATTGCATCATACGTATTGGCGACGGCGATAATTCGAGCTTCCAGGCAGATAGAATTTCCCTTCAACCCATTTGGATAACCCGATCCGTCCATTCTTTCATGGTGTTGCCCAATCATATCCGCGATCGGCCAGGGTAAACTAAGGTGTTCAAACATTTCCCAACCATATTCTGGATGTAATTTAATGACACTTAATTCTGCTGTTAACAATCTACCCGTTTTATTAAGGATCTGAGATGGAACCGCGATCTTGCCAATATCATGAACGAGCGATCCGATATTTAAACCGAAACATCTCTCTTCAGACAAGCCAAGCTGTCGTCCAATTCTTGCGGTAATTTTAGCAACATTTGACTGATGGTGATGGGTGTATTCGTCGCGAAGCTCGAGCGCCTTCCCGAACGCCTGAGCCATAGCCACAAGAACTTTCTCGTGGGGTTGCTGCATAAATTCATTTGATTGTTTGAACTCATCATCATCTTTGGCCTTCAGCAAATCCGTGACAATAGGCCAACCAATTTTCACATATACGCTAAGCTTATCTAAATCCTCTGGAACATAAGGGATCGGCCTATTCCCGACACCAATGACGGCAACAATTTTATTATCTGAAAAAATAGGAAAACTGATATAGTTTTGACTTCTAAATCGAGAATTTTCGTTTTACTGACCAGGCAGGTTTTATTCGATTCATTGTCTAAATCGGGCGCACGGTTAGAAATGCTTCTTATCCAGATTTCTGACGGCGATGCATGGTAACTTGTATTATGTGTTACAGGTCCTTGGGCAAGCGCTGCGCCTGACCAAATTTTGAGATTGAGTTCATCTCTCGCTTCATCATAAAAATGAAGAAACCCGACTTTGCTGTTTGTATTACCCACAACCATATCCACAAAATCTTGCAGCAAGTCATGAGAGGACAAATATTTTCTGAGGGCAAGATCTGAGAACTCCCTGCCTTCTGGGTATTGTTCTGATGAATGATCCATACTTTTATTCCCTGAGAGACATTTGCCGACATTGATGTGCCAATCAATTTTGTAACATAGAAATTACACAGTTTTTATGTGGGCATTGATACATCTTTTAGGATAGTGATTGATCCTAATTTCTTAGAATGAGTGTCCATATTGGTCACGTATTCTGAACACTTTGTTTAAGGTGAAGGGGCTAAGTCGTTCTAACAAAAGGGCATCGCTCATGAACCGGTGCTTGGCCAAGCTTGGCCTAAACCATTGCTCATGTCATAACGACCGTAACGTTATCAGTATTGGATCGTATGATGTCTTCATCCCTTATCATCCTCGACGCGCTGCCTTCGATCGGGGATTTCTATGCGCACTACTGGAACAAACGCCCCTTCCTTGTCAGGGATGCCATCGACCCCATTGTGATGGATGGATTGATCACCCCAGATGAACTTGCCGGATTGTCCATGGAAGACATCGTTCGTTCGTGCATGGTCGCCAGGCAAGACTGGGCCTGTAAATTTGGGCCCTTTAGCGAAGAGGATTTCAACACTGATGAAGAGCCGCCGTGGAGCTTGCTCGTCCAAAATGTCGAACAATTCCATCCGGACACCGCAACGTTATTACGAGCATTCAATTTCGCACCCCGTTGGCTGATGGATGACATCATGGTCAGCTATTCCACTAAGGGAGGCACCATTGGTGGTCACGTCGATAGCTATCACGTCTTTCTTGTCCAGGGCCAAGGCGCACGAAGCTGGACCGTTGGTCGCGATCACATCCTTGACGAAGCGTACATCGACGGCCTTGATCTCAAGATCTTAAAAGATCCGATTGTCGGTGATACTGTTGAGGTGACATCAGGCGACGTTCTCTACATACCCCCTCATTTCGCCCATGAAGGCGCCACGCTTGATGATGCGTTGACCTTTTCCGTTGGCTTCCTCGGCTCAAAGTTGTCCGAACTTTATGTTGCCTATGGTCAATACCTCGCTGAGCATGACGCCCTTGATCACCGTTATGTTGGTTCAGGGTTGAACGCAACAAGCGCAGGTTTCGCTCTCTCCATCGATGCGGCTGAGGCGTTACGTGATCTTCTCGGTGATGCATTGAACACACCTGCGTTCTTAGAATGGTTGGCGGCATTTTTCTCAGGCTCCAGCAATGACGACATTGCTGCGTTCAGCGAACGCGACAACATGCTTAGTTTGTCTGCTTTCACCGAAGCCTTGAAGGCAAGAACCGGATTGATCAAACCCGCCTACGTGAAGTTCGCGCTCATCCCGTCATCCCAAGGCACTTACAGTTTGGGGTTTGAAGGGGAAACTTTTGACATCAATGATGCCGCTTTGGCTGTCGTCCTAAGCTTGATGAAAGAAAATGCCATCTCCATAGATGATACGCCTGCACTGCTCGATCATCTCAAATTTTTACACATGCTTTATAATCATCAGGCGTTGGAATTTATGGATCGGGCAACCTAAACCGCGTGACTTAATTCGCGATCGGACCTTTTCCAACGCGGGAGTGTGGTCGAGCGCCATCCGAAACAGCCATGTCAAAAAGCGGTGACAAGTCATCGACAAATTGTCCCGCAAAAGGGTTCTTAACGACAGCAACGACGGCAACCCGAGTTATCGGCTCACAAGGCACACCAACGCCATCAGTTTCAAAGATTTCTTTGATAAGGACTGTTTTACGAATAATCATGACACACACTTTCTAAGTGGAAATTTCCAGTGATGACGAAGCGCGGCTCTTCAAAAAGCGAAACATACCAAGTAATGGAATACAAATAATCATCGACGCTGCGGCGAAGTAGAGGGGTGCAGCAGGCACTCCTGACATATCATAAGTTAAACCTGCTAATGAGGGCAGAACACCCATTCCAACGTAATACTAGGAAAAGAAGATACCCATACTAGGGCCCCGGCTATCCACATGTAAGACTTCAGCAGGAAGCGCCATGATCGGGCCTGCCGATGCCCACGCAAGGACACCAAACACAATAAACGGGATTAAAGGCAAAGCAGCGTCAGGGATCCAAAGGATTGCACACGTGGTCGCTAAGAAACTGGCGATCATCACTGAATTTGAAGCTTGATACCGTTGCGCAATATAACCGCCAATAGGTAACGTCGCGATCCCGATCCACGTTCCAACGCTGACAAGTATTGCAGCTTCCGTGATGGCCATTCCATTTAAGTGCAAGACGTTAGGCGCGAAGCTAATAACAATAATCAGTGAAACATTGTACAAGCACCAGATCAAACCAGCCACACTCGCTAATGAAAACTCCCATGCGGGTAGGCCTCTTGGTTTAGCGCCGGCTTTTGAATTCACCGCTTTGGTGGGTGGTTTTCGATAGAGAGCGACCATCAACAACAATCCGACAAGCGACATGCCAGCAGCGATATACTGGACGACAGACCATGAATAATTTTCAGCGATCCATCCTTGAGTGATGAGACCCAATGCAATGCCAAACGGCCAACTGTTCACCAAGATAGCCATCGCTGCGATCACTTCGCGACCCGAAAACCAATCTATCAGCATCTTGGTCAATAATACGTTGAGTAAAACAGCGCCGGTACCACACAACACCCGGCAAAAGGTAAAGCCCGACAAGAGTGCCAATTTCGATGAAATCAATACCAAGGTCATCGACTAAAAAAACTGAGGTGGATGCAATCGACTGAAACTGTAATCCCATCACCGCACGGATGGTAAAGAGAACCGCTAATATTCCCCAACGATTCAATTGCTACACTCCATACTGTCTTCCTGTAGAATTTTATTCTCGGCTAACTCCGGAAAACCACTGACGTCACTTAAGCCGCAGATTCAGACCGACTTGGAGGGAGTGACGCGGCGCGGGCTTCAAACTCGCCGGCTTCATCCGCACGACCAAGCGACCGCAGCACAGACGCATAATTCTTTAATCCCGTGACCAATGACGGATGGCCCGGATCATACGTCCGCTCTTTAATTGAGAGCGCACGCTTCAATAATGGCTCAGCGGCATCAAGATTGCCCTATTTTATAAAGGAGCGCTAGATTGTTCAGATCGGTCGCAGCACTCGGATGATCGTGACCTAGCACACACTCATCAATCATCAAGGCGCGACGGTATAAAGGTTCCGCCTGATCCAGACGACTCTTCGCATTATGGATCAAGGCCAAATTGTTAAACGCCGTCGCCACATCTGGATGATCATTCCCAAGGGATTTCTCGAGCAGCCGAAGACCACGGGTAAAGGCTTTAGCGGCAGCATCATGCTCGCCATACTGATAGCATGCCGTGCCAAGCTTGTTGAGGACTTCGGCACGTCGCTCCTCTGCATTCACAGGCAATTCATCAGCCGCTTGCTCATAGAGCTCCCGCGCATTTTCTGGCGCGATTAACACCATGTAGAGATCCGCCACGACAATCTTTGCCGTGGCCGACGCTGCCAGCAGTTTGGCAGCCCGGTCGCGCAACCGACGACCTTCATCGCCTTCCTGTTTACCGAGTTTTTCTGTCAGCTTGATCGCCTGCTCAAACTCGCCTTCTTCAGGAGCCGCCAACGCGGTACGCTGGGCATCGTCTTGTTCGTCGCCAACGGGGATCAAGTCGCGAAGCTTGCGATGGATGCCGGTAAATTCACTGGCAAAATCCCGCAGGCGGGTATCTTGTTCTTTTGCGCTGATCCCTTTGGCGCGGAGCAATTCTTGCAGGCTTTTGAACGCAGGGTTTTCCTGACTTAATGGTTTATCTCCACGCTCGTCTTGAATAGCGTCCGCGCGGGCTTCACTTCGTGCCCGACCACGGGTAAACCACATGCCAATAAAGACACCAAAAATCTACGCCACCCCAGCGGCGATGGCGATCCCTGCCCATTCTGGTAAATCTGCAAGTATTTGTTCCACGAGCACAACTTTTTGGCCATTCTGGCCTTAAGCCCAAAGAATTGGCTATACGCGATAGATTTTCAACCTCTTCCCACGAAATTTATCCGTGCAGACATTGACGTTCCGGGTCGTCTGTCGTCAACTCCGCTCATGGTTACACTTGGTTTCGCTGGCGCAACGTCGCCTTTTGATCCGTTGATCCTTCTTTTGTCGGCAATGGGAATAGAGGCCTATGTCGGTGAAGCTGCTTTCATCTTTAAGCGGATCAAGCACCCGATTGCCATTATCGGCAGCCTGATCGGTTACTTCGACGACAAGCTCAATCGTCCCAAGCGCCCCGAGATGGACCGCGCCCTCCGGGGTGCCTTCGTGGTCTTATTCATGGTTTCGCTTAGTGCGGCAATTGGTGTTGGCATTATGTGGCTGACATTTCATGTGCCATGGGGTTGGGTCATTGAATGCGCGCTCCTCGTCACAATGCTGGCCAGCCGAGGGCTTTATGATGCTGTGGCCAGGGTTGCCAAAGGCCTCGAACTTGATGGACTGCAAGGCGGGCGTGACGCGGTAAAGCATATCGTTGGACGTGATCCAAAAACACTGGACGCGCCAGGCGTTGCCCGTGCGGCGATTGAAAGCCTTGCTGAAAATTTTGGCGATGCGGTGGCGGGACCGATCTTCTGGTATGTGCTGTTCGGCCTGCCCGGTATTCTCGTCTATAAAACAGTTAACACCATGGACAGCATGATTGGCCATAAGACACCGCGGCACCGTGCATTCGGCTTTACTGCGGCACGGCTCGACGATGTTTTAAATGTAATCCCTGCCCGACTGTCAGCACTGATTTTTGCAGCAGCAGCGATTTTCGTGCCGACAGCAAACCCAAAGGCTGCGATAAAGACCGCTATGCGCGATGCCAAGAAACATCGTTCATTCAATGCCGGCTGGCCTGAAGGTGCTGTCGCAGGCGCCCTCGGCCTCGCCCTCGCGGGGCCTCGAACCTACGGCACAGAAATCATCACGGATGACTGGATGGGCGACGGACGCGCCAAGGCAACCCACAAAGATATCGAACGCGCGCTTTATCTGTACGGCGTTGCGTGCCTGATTACGGGCGGCATCGTCGGCGTTATCGCTCTGGTGCGGCTGGGAGTTTAAACACCTTCGCATCACATCACGTCATTCCGGCGCAGGCCGGAATCCAGAAAATCGACCCACTGGACCCCTGCCTTCGCCGGGGTGACGGTTATATAAAATAATCTAACGCGCCATCGCGAGCAGTGCATCCAAATCCATATGTTTCTCAAGATGATCTGCCAAGCCATTCAATGCGTCGTCAACGCGTGCGTTGTAATCGGTCTCGGCGCTGCGGCCATCTTTGATGCGGTTAAGGAAAGCGTGGCGAAATGCGTTTGATGCAAATACGCCGTGCATGTACGCCGCCATCACACGACCATCTTTTGAAATCGCACCGTCAGGGCGCGCACCCTCAAGCGTGAGCCAGGGCTGCGCCGTATCCACGCCCGTCGTCTTACCAATATGCATTTCGTATCCCTGAACAGACTCACCTGTCAGATACTCGACGCCTGTCGTTTCAATCAGGGACTTACTGCCACCCATAACCGTGTCGACGTCCAGTAAGCCAAGGCCTTCAGCTGTTGAGGGCGGGCCTTCGATACCGTCCGGGTCACTGAGTATGCGCCCGAGCATTTGATAGCCCCCGCACAGGCCAACAACCAAACCACCGCGACGATGATGCGCCAGAATATCAATATCCCATCCGATTTCTCGAAGTGCCGCCAGGTCAGCTAATGTCGCCTTGGAGCCCGGCAGCAAGACCACATGCGCGTCGGCTGGAATGGGTGTGCCCATCTCGATAATCTCAACACGTACATCTACTTCAGCCATCAAAGGATCAAGATCATCAAAGTTGGAAATGCGCGGCAGCCGTGGCACGGCGATCACAATCTCGCCCGAAGGTGTTGAGGGTGCGCGATTGTCCAATGCCATGGCGTCTTCTTTGGGTAGTATGCCAGCACCATTAAAATAAGGAACAAGGCCGAGTGAAGGGACGCCAATTTTCTCGGTAATAATTTTCAAGCCGTCATCGAATAAGCTCGGATCACCCCGAAACTTGTTCACAACAAAGCCGACCATGTGCTTACGATCAGCATCCGAAATCACCGCATGCGTCCCGACGATTTGTGCGATCACGCCGCCCCGATCAATGTCACCAATCAAAACAACCGGGACATTGGCGACCTCAGCAAAGCCCATGTTGGCAATATCGCTTTGACGTAAATTAACTTCGGCAGGGCTGCCCGCCCCTTCGACCAAAACCAGATCAATGTCGCTTCGAATAATCTCAAAGCTTTCCAGCACGCCGGCCATCAGCTTGGGTTTCCAGTTATAATAATCCCGAGCTTTCGCGGCACCCACGACTTTGCCTTGAACAATCACCTGCGCACCAATTTCGGATTGAGGCTTTAGCAGCACAGGGTTCATGTGAACCGTTAATGGGACCCGCGCGGCAAGTGCCTGCAACGCTTGGGCGCGTCCAATCTCGCCGCCATCAGATGTGACGGCCGCATTGTTCGACATGTTTTGTGGCTTGAAAGGCCGGACCTTGAGGCCGCGATTAGAGAAAGCGCGGCACAGGCCGGCCACTAAAAGCGACTTGCCAACGTCCGAGCCCGTACCCTGAAACATCAGCGCCGGTGCGAGGCCTTTGGGAGGTGTCGTCAATATTTACTCAGCAGGGCCGAAAGCCGGTCCGCACGGGCCAGCCTTACATTCGGATCGGTGACAATATCACGTGGCGTTTTACCATGCCCGTATACAGCCTCATTAATATCCTGACGTCGGGCAATGACTGCACCTTCAACACTGGCACCGACATACCCGCCGATCTTGGCGTTCGCAAAAGCCAGAACATCGACACCCATATTCGTCGTTGTCGATGCTTCAGCACCAATGCCATAAACACCCGCTGTCACACCTGCATCTGCACCGATTTTGGCTTGATCCTCTAAGATTGCTTCCAATGCGCCTTGGTTTCGGATCACGATAATGATCTCGGTATCCTGCGCGCCAAACTGAATGCCAAAGCTACCAGCCCCCATCGTATAGAAGGCGGGTGCGCTCCATGTCCCATCCGGTCTTTTAACCGTTAGAAGCCCGTTGCCACCCTCGCCACCAATAAAGAAACCTGCCTTGATCACGCTTGGGAACACTGCGACCGCAACTGCCCCCGGCATGTACTCAGAAAACCGCTGCATGCTCTCAAGGGTTTGAAAACGCTCAACCGTTGCGACAGCGCGGTCAACCAGATGATCCGCTTTCAACGACGGGGCGACTTCAAATTCGCGGCAACCGACAAGACCGGTCATCACTAGGGCTGCGACAGTTAAAGACAGAAAGCGGCGACGGGTATTCATAGGGGTACTCCTCAAAATTCGATACCGACCTGCGCTTTTACGCCGGATCGGAACGGATGCTTAATCTGCGTCATTTCGGTCACGAGGTCTGCGACGTCGATCAACTCGTCTTTGGCATTCCGCCCTGTGACAGCGACGTGAAGCATTTCAGGCTTATTCTTCAACACCTCAACGACCTCGTCTAAAGGCAGGTTCTCGTAACGCAGGACAATATTCAGCTCGTCCAAGATCACCATATTATACGATGGATCGTTAATCATTTCTTTCGCCATCTCCCAGGCATGACGAGCAGCGGCAATATCGCGCTCACGGTCCTGAGTTTCCCAAGAGAAACCTTCGCCCATCGCCTTGATGACGCAAAGGTCAGGGAACTTGTCCAAAACAACACGCTCGCCCGTTTCCCAGACCCCTTTGACAAATTGAACAATGCCAACCTTCATGCCATTACCAATCGCCCGTACAGCAAGGCCCATCGCCGCCGTTGATTTGCCTTTGCCCTTGCCCGTATGGACAATCACAAGGCCCTTCTCGATGGTTTTCGTCGCGATGATCTTGTCACGCGCCGCTTTTTTCTTAGCCATCTTCTCGGCATGCCGGACATTGAGTTCGTCTTCGGTCATCTCGTCTTTTTTGCTCATGTCGTCTCCTGATTAAGAGTCGCCCCAGTATAACCTAGCGTCCCAAACGTTGCAGCATATCTCGTGTTGAATTTAATCGTGGCGTCCAAAGTCCACGGTCCTGCGCTTCCAGTAACCGCTCAGCGATGTCATGGAGCGCATCCGGGTTTTTCTCTTCCAGAAATGCCCGCACATCCTCATCATCAAGATACGCCTGAAACACCAAATCAAAATGATGGTCTTTGACAGCCCCCGTGGTGGCTGCAAACGCGAATAAATAATCCACCGTTGCGGTCATCTCGAACGCACCTTTATAGCCGTGACGCCTGACCCCATCGATCCATTTTGGGTTGACCACACGGGCCCGCACAACCCGCGCAATCTCGTCATCCAAAGCACGCACGACAGGTCGCTCAGGCCTTGAATGGTCGTTGTGGTAAACGGCTGGGCGCGCGCCCGCCTCAGCATGCACCGCCGCCGTCATGCCGCCTTCGAATTGGTAATAGTCATCGGAATCCAGCAAATCGTGTTCACGGTTATCTTGATTGTGAATGACGGCCTGCACTTTACCCAATCGGGTCTGGAATAATTTATGTTCAGCTGCACCTTCTGCGCCCGCCCCATAAGCATATCCACCCCACGCAACGTAAGCGCGCGCCAGATCAGCCTCGGTTTCCCAGCCTTTTTCATCAATCAAAGCCTGCAAGCCCGCACCATACGCCCCCGGCTTTGAGCCAAATACGCAGAACCCCGCACGACGGTCAGCATCTTTTTCTGAGGCCCCATCGGCAATAAGTCGTTCTTTTTCAGCCCGTACCCGTGCCGCAATCGCGTTCATGTCGTCGGGCTCATCAAGGGCTGCAACAGCGCGTACAGCACTATCAAAAAGATCAATTAAGACCGGGAACGCATCTCGGAAAAAACCAGAAATCCGCAATGTCACATCAACCCTGGGCCGGTCGAGCAAATCCAGCGGCATGATCTCAAAACCAGTGACTCGCCGGGATGCACTATCCCATGTCGGACGCACGCCCATTAAGGCTAGCGCTTGGGCGATATCGTCACCGCCCGTCCGCATATTCGATGTCCCCCACGCCGAAAGCGCCATGGTTTCTGGCCATGCGCCGTTATCCTGCATGTACCGTTCAATCAATAACGCCGCCGATTTCCAGCCGAGCGCCCACGCGGCAGGCGTCGGGATTGTCCGCGTATCAACGGAATAAAAATTACGCCCTGTCGGCAACACATCCGGGCGACCTCGTGTGGGTGCGCCCGATGGACCCGGTGCAACAAAGCGGCCATCCAAAGCCGTCATCATGCCATCAAGTTCAGCCGCACCTGATGCGGCGACACGACCACGAAGATCATCGTCCAACCATGCTAGCACATCAGCTGTATGTATCCATATCGGATCGCAGGTGGTGTCTCCGCTAACAAGTGCGCTCGCCATCAACTCCAAGCGCTCAACCGTGTCCCCATGAGATCGCCAAGGCTCATCAGTTAATGCCAAAATAACTTCGGGTTTCGGACCTTCCCAAAGATCCGCCATGTCACAATCCAATGGATCGAAATCAAAGCTTAAGTCTTTGGCCAATGCCCGGTGCAACGAGGCATCTGCCCCCTCGCCCTTGCCGCGCGGTACGCGTAAGAGGGCGACCAGCAAATCATCTAACAATCGATCAACTGGGCTCTCACCAAATACATGCAGGCCATCTCGAATTTGCAGTTCTTTTAATTCACAAAGATAGCCATCGAGTTTTGCCAACGCATCGTCTTCACTTTCATCAACACTGATCCCTATATCTTCATCCAGTCCCGTCGCACGGCAGAGGGTGAGTATATTTTCTGTCAGCACTTTGATGCGACGCGGATCAACGCTTGCGGCCTCATAATATTCGTCAACCAGTTGCTCGAGGTCTTTAAGCGGCCCGTAACTTTCGGCACGGGTCAGCGGCGGCGTCAGGTGGTCAATAATCACGGCAGCAGCGCGACGCTTGGCCTGCGTGCCCTCGCCCGGATCATTGACGATAAACGGATAAATATGCGGTATGGCGCCAAGGGCTGCTTCGGGGAAGCAGTCTTCAGATAATGCCAAAGCCTTTCCCGGCAACCATTCCAGATTGCCATGCTTGCCCATATGACACACAGCGTCCGCACCAAAGCCCCGCTCCAGCCACGCATAGAATGCAAGGTATCCGTGCGGCGGAATCAATGCTGGATCGTGATAACTCTGCACCGGATCGATATTGTATCCGCGCGCAGGCTGGAGCCCGATGACGATGTTGCCACAACGATACGCTGAAATGGCAAAGCTGCCACAATCCACGTCACCCGCTCGGTAAAAGGGGTCAGTTTCGGGCGCACCCCAGCGTTCTGCCACCTGATCTCGCACGGACTTTGAGAGGGCGCCAAACCAGATTTGATAATCTGCAAGCGAAAGTGTCTCGGTCACGTTTCGGGTCGGCAATGCATGGAAATCGTTTGTAGGACCAGCCTTTAAACGATCAATGACTTCAGCCCCGTCTTTAGGCGCGTCACCGATGCGATATCCCTCAGCTGCAAGCCGTTGCAACACGCAGACCGTCCCGGCTGGCGTATCAAGACCCACGCCGTTACCCAGTCGCGCATCCTTGTTGGGATAGTTCGCAAGGATCATCACAACGCGGCGTTCAGAGGGTGTTTTGGCGCGCAACTTGGCCCAGTTCGAGGCCAGTTTAGCAACATACGCCATGCGATCTTGAACGGGTTCGTACGTAACCACATCGCTTTCGGTCGCATCATCACGGCGGGCCCGGCCCTTGAACGATACCGCGCGGGTAAAGATGCGCCCATCGACTTCGGGAAGAGCCACGTTCATGGCGATATCGCGGGCAGATAATCCGCGCGTGCCCTCAAGCCAGCTTTCCTTGTTCCCACCAGAAAACACCACCTGCAAAATGGGACAGTCCGCCCCATCAAAAGGCGTTGGGGAGCGCGCGGCACCGGGGGCAGATACAGCAAATCCAGTCGCGTTTAAAATCACACTCGGCTTGGCGTCTGCAAACATGTTTGAAACTGTTTCAGACGAAACCGGATCTTTGAGGCTTTGTGCAAACATCGGTAACGGATTAAGGCCAGCCGATTGCAATTCAGTGATCATCGCATTTGCCGCAGCGAGATTTCCGGCCTGAACGAGGGCGAGGTAGAATACCAACGCTACAACGGGCTGATCCGGCTGCCAATGTTTTTGCACATCAGCCAAGGACGGCATATCGGCATCCGGCCAATAAAGGCCTGCGCGCACCAAAGGTGTTGGTTCTTGCCACTCATCACCACCGGCAATCAACGATTTCATATAGAGAATTAAGTTGCGGCTGTTCGCAGGTCCGCCATGCATCCCGTAATGCCAGAGCCGGTGCAACGCGTCCGCGCCAACCGTTGAATACGTAGCCAGTTCCGGGTCGGGTTGATCGTCACCGGGTAGCACTGCCAACTGGATGCCACGTTTGCGACAAACCTCGGCGATCTGCTCAACCCCATAAGGCCAATAGCCATAGCCGCCCAAAATGCGGATAACGACAATTTTTGCGTGCTGGATAACCTCATCGACATAAAGGTCGACTGACATATTATGGCCAAGCTGCATCAGGTTCGCGAGGCGAAGCGTCGGCAGGTTTTGACCCTCAGCCATCAATTGACGACTGGCATCCGCAAGCAGTGCGAGCTCGGTATCTGCCGCAGAAATATATACCATCTCACCCGGGGTTTGACCCAGATCAACGGCCTCTTCACCGTCGGTGATGGCACCCGGTTGTGCCGCTAAGAGATGCATAAGCGGCGAACCTTATCCAATAAGTGCCTTGGCAATTGCGACTTTATCCATGCCCGTTACACCAATAATGACAAGGCGGCTTTGGCGGGTTTCGCCACCGGCCCATGGACGATCGAAATAGCGTTCAATCCGTGGTCCCACAGCCTGAACAACATGTCGCATAGGCTTGCCCGGCACATGCACAAAGCCCTTCACACGCAAAATATCGTGCGCAACAGTGGTCGCCTTGATGCGCTCTTCTAGGGCGTCCGGGTCTTCGACGTCCCCTAAGTTCACATTGAAGCTCTCAAAATCATCGTGATCGTGCTCGTCTTCGCCGTCATGATGAGATGGGCGCTGATCAAGGTCGTCTTCAACAGCTGCGTCCATGGCCAGCAAAACCTTAAGATCAATATTCCCGTTCACTGTCTCGACAACTTTAACGCCAGGACGGGCTTCGCGAGCGATGATATCGCGCACGCCCTGCTTGTCAGCTTCGGCAATTGCGTCAGATTTATTCAGCAGCACGAGGTCGGCGCACAGCAACTGATCTTCAAAGACTTCTTCTAAAGGCGAATGATGATCGAGATTCTTGTCAGCTTCGCGAACTTCCTGAACGTGATCAGGATCATCGGCGAACCGACCCGCTGCAACAGCGGGCGCATCGACCACGGCAACGACGCCATCGACCGTTACTTTTGATCTGATTTCAGGCCAGTTAAATGCTTTCACCAGCGGCTTTGGCAATGCCAGTCCAGATGTCTCAATGACAATGTGCTCGGGTGGGTTTGGGCGGTTCAAAAGTTTTTCCATGGTCGGCAAGAAATCATCAGCAACGGTGCAGCAGATGCATCCGTTTGCAAGTTCCATCACATCGTCATCATCACAGCCTTCAAACCCGCATCCATTAATGACTTCGCGGTCGACACCAATATCGCCAAATTCATTGATGATAAGGGCGATACGACGGCCATCTGCATTGGCCAGAATATGGCGGATCAGTGTTGTTTTTCCGGCACCTAAAAAGCCCGTAATTACTGTTGCAGGTATTTTCATGTCTCTTCATCCTTCATCATCATGGGCAAGCCAGCTGCAATAAACACCACACGGTTTGCGACGGTCGCAATCTGCTGATGTGCTGTACCGGCGAAATCTCTGAATTGTCGCGCCATTGCGTTCTCAGGGACAATCCCGAGACCGACTTCGTTGGAAACGAAAACGACACGAGCGTCAAGTGTTGGGATCGCAGCAACAAGCATGGCGATCTCGCGGTCAACATCATGACCATCCATCATCAGATTGGTAATCCACAATGTTAGGCAATCGACGAGGATATCTCGGCCCTTACATGTTTTTGATGAAAGTGCACCAATCAGATCCGTCGGTGCCTCAAGCGTTTTCCATAAATCCCCACGACGCGTTCGGTGCACTTGGATTCGGTCGGTCATTTCGCTATCCCAGGCTTGCGCCGTCGCGATATAAATCCCACCGCCCTCGGCCTCAATAAGGCTTTCGGCATACAGGCTCTTACCCGAGCGCGCACCGCCCAGAACCAATGTAGCGTGGGGCAAACTGGTCATGCTTAATGATCTTCTCGGGCCGGGCGATTAACGTGAACAACACGCCACGCGCCGCCTTTGCCTTTAAGTAATCTATCGGGTACATGCTCGATGACTGTCAGCGACAACGTGTGCACGGAGATTCCCATACCTGATTTTGGATGCAGATCCAGCGCATGCGAAACCGCCGCCCGGATAGTCCCACCATGTGAGACACAAACAATGTCGGATCCGGCATGCTTTTCCGTGTAATCGTCCATCGCAGCACCAACGCGGGTAATTTGGTCGGCGAAGCTCTCACCGTTAGGCGTGCGGTTGCCAACCGGGTCTTCCCAGAACGCATCATACGTCACCGGATCAGCGGCCCGCATCGCATCCCAAGTCTGACCCTGCCAATCGCCAAAGCTCTGCTCGCCAAAGCGTTCATCAACTTTAGGGTCTTCAGTGACCAACCCGGCATCGCGAATAGACTGCGCGGTCAATTGTGCACGAGATAGATGTGATGTGAACCATGGCGCATCTGCAGGCAGTCGCTTTGCCAAAGACTGAAACGAGCGTAAATCTGATCGATCACACTCAACATCGTTGGCGCCATAAATAATGCCCTCAACCCCGACAACAGGTGCGTGACGCACCATCCACCAACGCGTTGTTCCATCATACATCAATAGCTCGCACTCCATCCAGCAGCGGCAACAAGCACCGCAATTTCAATTAGTTGTTGGGCCGCCCCAAGCACATCGCCCGTTTGCCCGCCCAAGCGCCGTTGCGCCCAATATACTAATACGCCAACCAGCGACGCGCCGATCACAATCCCCATAAGAGCCGCCGAAAGCGGCAGCAACACAAAAAGAAAAATTACACCTAAGGCCAAAGCGATGGCCACACCTTTTAAAGAAGGTTGCCCCGCATTGACTGATAATCCATCAGCGCGTGCCGCAGGCATGGTATACATGATCATCGGTAACACGCCTCGAGATATACATGCCGCTGCGATCAACGCACCCCAGGCGATACCGGGTCCAGCCACACTTGCCAGCGCCGTCGCGCGAATGCCAACGCTAAAGATAAGCGCCAATACGCCATAGCTGCCAACACGGGAATCCCGCATAATTTCGAGAATTTTCGTTTTTTCATAACCGCCCAATCCGTCGATAACATCAGCAAGCCCATCTTCATGCAACGCGCCCGTAATAAATGCCTGAACACACAGTGCAATGAGCGCACAAGCCAATGGGAAAAGATCACTCGCAGCCGCTGCATATAATGCCGCACCAGAAATGCCACCAACGATAAGACCAACCACAGGGAATGCCCATGACGCCTTGGCCAGGTCCTTGGTTTCAAGGCCTTCAATCCAGCCCGTCGGGATGCGCGTTAAGAACATCACCGCGACGCGAAGACTTCGAACCGGCGCATATGAGTGGTTATCTTCAGTCATGTCTTGTGTTCTATCGTGCACACTGCTGGCTGTCACCGAATTTGCACTTTCAGCATCGGTGCTGACACTTCTATAGTCAGCCGCATGAGTATTGATTTTACATCTATTGAAGCTATTCGGGGCGCATTGCGGGATGCACCCGGGCCATCAACGCGCGCGCAGGGTGAAACGACAACCCGTGAAGCCACACTGACCAAGCCGCCAGGATCACTTGGCCGTTTGGAAGATATTTCGGCATGGCTGGCAGCATGGCAAGACCGGGCACCGCCCAAAGTCGAAAATCCTCAAGTTATCGTCTTTGCTGGCAACCATGGGATCGCGGCGCGTGGCGTGTCTGCTTATCCTGCCGAAGTCACCGCACAAATGGTGGCAAACTTTGAAACGGGGGGCGCTGCCGTTAATCAACTCAGTAAAACGGCGGGCGCAACCTTCCGTGTTATGCCAATCAAACTCGAAGAACCGACAGCAGATTTCTCTGATGCGCCAGCGATGGATGAAACTGCATTTATTGAGGCCTTTAATATCGGCAGCAATACTGTTGATCCTAACTGCGACTTGTTATGCATCGGGGAAATGGGGATCGCCAACACGACCTCAGCCGCTGCCGTATGCCACGCATTGTTTGGGGACGAAGCTGCCGACTGGGTTGGCCCGGGCACTGGTATCACGGGCGACACCATATCGCTCAAGACAGACCTTGTACGGGACGCCGTGCAGTTTCATTTAAATGAAACCTCTGATCCGATCGATATTCTAAGGCGTCTTGGCGGGCGTGAACTGGCCGCGATGGCGGGGGCTATCACCCGTGCCCGGCACAGTAAAACCCCCGTATTAATTGATGGATATGTTGTGGGAGCGGCTGCGGCGGCACTTGAACAAGCTCACCCCGGCAGTCTTGATCATGCCCTATGTGCGCATGTCTCTGCCGAACCTGGCCATCAGCGGCTTTTAGTAAAGCTTGGGAAATCCGCGTTGCTTGATCTGGGGATGCGCTTGGGCGAAGCGTCTGGCGCCGCACTCGCGATAAACCTCGTCCGTGCGGCCGCTGACTGTCACGCCGGCATGGCAACATTTGCCGACGCAGGCGTGACAGATAAGACCGACTAAGCCTTTAAGCATTGACGACAGTAACGTCGCGATCCCTAAGAACGAAAAGAAGCCTGCGATATCGGTGACCGTGGTGAGCACAATCGAAGATGACTGTGCCGGGTATTGACTAAGGCGTGTCAGGAGAATGGGCACAACAGCCCCGGCAAATCCCGCCGCGACCATTGCCAACACCATTGAAATCGCGATCACGATCACCAAGCCAACTGAGCCCGACCAAACGTAAACACCAAAGCCACACGTGATGGCGACAGCGATACCGTTCATAAGCCCGACATTGACTTCCTTAGCAGTGACGCGCGCCCATTGGCGGATCGAGATTTCTCGCAATGCAAGTCCTCGCATCGTCACCGCAAGCGCCTGTGCACCTACGTTGCCTGACTGACCGGCAACGACTGGCAACAACACAGCCAACGCCGTGAACTTTGCAATTGTACCTTCGAACAGGCCAACAACGGCAGCTGCCATGAACGCCGTGAGCAAGTTAATCTGCAACCACGGCAAGCGCTTTTTGACGGCAAAAAACGGGCTGGATAAAGCGCGTTCGTCTTTACTCGCACCCACCATAGTCTGCATATCGGCCATGGCATCTTCTTGGACCGAATGAACCATTGCAGCGTATGAAATCACGCCGATGAGCTTTCCCTCAATATCGACAACCGGCAAGTCGGCGCGACTGTCTTTATCAAGCATATCCGCGACTTCTTCGGCCGGTGCCAACGCGTTTACGTATTCAGTCACAGGTCGCGCAAGATCGCCCAAGTGGGTATCACCCGCTGCGAGCGCCATATCTTGAATAAAGATACGTGAGATCAACTTGTTCTCATCATCGATGAGGAATAAGCCGCGAATCTGTGTGGCTTTTTTTGCACGCAGCGTACTCAATGCGTCTTCGACAGTGACTGACGCTCGAAACGGCATCACCTTAGGGTTCAACATGCGACCCGTACTCGTCTCCGGATAGCTCATCAACTTGCAGATTTCTTCGCTGATTTTTGGATCCAGGCGCAACAATATGTTTTCGCGCTCATCTTCCTTCATCAAGTTCAAAAACCGTAACGCCTCATGGGGTAATAATTCAGCAATCAACGCATCCGATTGCGCATCTGGTAGCGCGTTGAGTATTTCTGCGCCATCACCCGGCAGCATCCGACGCCATACAGGAAGCAATGTATCGACGGCTTGGTTTTCAAGAATTTCAGCGGCATCCAAGCCATCCAAAGACTCGATCAATCTTGCCGCATCAATCGGATGGTCGAGCAAGAAGCGTCGATCCAAGGCTTCGATCGCTGTATCAATATTACCGGTCATTTTGGGTCTCCGGCTGTGGTGTCTTTATGCCCGTTTGTAAGAGCATCTTGACCAAACCATAGATAGTCACGGCATACCCATTGATCATATGCGGCAACAGGACATTCTCGACATAAGCCTCAGGCTCTATCGCAAGTTGGCGGCTCGCAGCAACCAATACACGCCTGGACAGTGTGACCAAAAAGTTTCGTTTTCGCCCAACCACAGGTAGCAGCGAATGGCTTTCCCATTGTGGGTCTAACTCAACTGCCGACAACGTGGAGCGAGCGAGTAAAGGCTCAATGCTGGTATCTACAATTTTTTCCAGCGTCGACTTTCCGTCATGACGCAGCAATTCTGAAATACGCACGACACCCACAAATTCATGATTACCATCTGTGACAAAAAGCTGATCACCAACCAGGCGTTTATTCTGACGCCCATATTTGATGGCATCTGATACTGTGCGATCCAATGCCATTAAAGGCGCCAGCTTATCCATATTTGCGCCGACGGTATTAAGCGGGAACGCTAATGAGCGCTGAAACGACCGTGCCGTTGACGATGGCAAGGCCTCATAAATCCCATTCCTGCAGGTGTCAGTGACCATACGCATTAAGGCCGCAGCATCCTGAAACATCATTTTTTGAATAATGCCTGCACTCCGCTCTGCAGAAATCACGTCCAAGCATCGGGCCGCACTCCAGGGGCTCATTTCACCGAACGCTATGGCGACGGTACGTGCGGGCAATGCTTCAATCAACGCGGCGGCGTCCTCAGGGTTTAACGATTCGAGTGTACGCGCTGCAGATTGAGGTTTGCTCTCGATAAAGGCGATGGATAACCGGGCTGAATCAGGTATCATCATTATCCTCAGTCCTGAGGATGATCACGTCGTAGAAGTAAGACGCCCCGGGGATCGACGAGACACCCTCTTCAGTATCAAGCTTAATTCCAGTCGGTGTGAACTCGAGGATTTGACCTTCGATATCACCCACCAAAACTGTCTGACCTATTGAATATTGAAGCCGCAAATAGTGCGTGCCGATCAGGTTGGTTGTGAGCGGCTTTGCGCCAAGTCCAAATGCTAACGCCAGACCACTGACTAAAGCACCAATGGTCACGGCAATCAAAACAATCAAGAATGTTGTATCAATCCCGATCTGCTCAATACCAATGATAATCGCAACAAGAAATGTCGACCATTGTGCCGTAGCACCGATAAAGGTGCTTTGACTAACAAAGTGAACTCAGTGTCGTCGTCACAACATCACGCACAGCGATACTGAAAAGATAGCCAAAGAAAATTAGGAAGCCACCACCAAGCAAATAAGGCAGGTACGCGACGATGTTTTCTAGCCAATTCGAGAACACAGTCAGTTCAGCAGCATCAGACGCCGCGGTAATAAAGACAAAGAACACCAACCAGAATGCTGCCGTGCCAATTAAACCCGCAATCTTATTTGAGATTCTGACGGTCGATAACGCGCCTGTCGGCGAAATATTCTCAAGAAGTTGATTGAGGCCGCCCGCGAGGCGCACAGCAATATTTCGGACCAATTTGGCGATCAGCCAACCACCTATGAGAAAAGCCAATGCCGCTAATAGATTAGGCAAATAGTTGACCTTAGCGGCCGCCAGATCAAAAATCCAGACTTAAGCCCGTTTAGCCAGTTTGATGCTTCTTGCATTTTAACCTCACTGTTAACACGGACTACTTTTTATTATTTTTGTTGCCCTACGCCGTACATGCCTATCCGCGCGGGAGGCTCAACCAGAGTCTTTATATGCTGATACAACGCATCAACATCATGTGTCATGATGAACATCATGGGGCATGTCGTTAAAAAAGTCATTATAATAATTATAAGAAGCAATCCGGCTAAGAATACCCGTCGATGAATAGCCTGCTATGAAAAATTAGTCTTCATCTTCTTCGTCATCGAACTGGGGTTCAGAGCTGCGCTCAATGCGGCGCTTCAGTTTTAACAGGTCACGCCTACGGCCATCTTCAGCAATCAAGCTCTCAACAAATCGGCCCTGGAATTGATTAATGCCAACCAAGCGGCCAAAATCGATGGCTTCGTGGTTATCACATCGGCACAGAATCCACTTTTCGGGCCCGTCCCGTTCCAGAAGTCCTTTGATAAGCACCTGAACATCATCGCCAGCGTCTGCCAAGTTTGGATGCCAGACAATTTTTGCCATGTCCGCACCAAGTCGTTCACGGTCAATCACCTGCAACGTTTCCATTGAAAGCCCATCAAGACAGAGCCGATAGCCTTTTGTTTGCACAAACTCGCGCGCGAACAAATAAGCCGACAAATCAGAAAAGATGTCTTCTTTCTGCAATTCAATGACGATCGCACTACGTCGGGCGGCTGAAAGATTATCATCGAAAATCTGGAATTGATCCGACAGCAATGTCTTCACATTGACGTTAAAACTGATATCGCCTAAGATTGAAACTGTGTCCGTTTTCATTAACATTGACAGTACGCGTCTATCCAGTGTTTCGGTCAAATGCTGGAATAGCCATCGATTCGACACCAGATTAACGCCGGGCAGAATTGTCTCGCGGAGATCCTGAATAGAGATGAATAACTCACTGAAAAGTTGCTCGGGCACCATCTTGCTATCGACGCGACAAATAAACTGACGGCGCACAAGGTTTGAAAGATCAGTGCGCGACAGTGCATCTTCAACTTTCGCCAGAACAGGCGGCGTCAGTGGCTCGCCCTTTTTCTGTTTTTCCTTTAATCGCTGACGCGCATTCATACGGCTGCGAACTTCGGTTTGCCGCTTTTCTTCAGCTTCTGCCAAGCCTTGAACAAGCTGAACTATCTCTTCGTACTGTGAAGATGCGTCGTACCACGTTACAAAGGTGCGCCCGTCCTTGCCCTCTTCTTCAACAAGGGGGTCATCGCCAAACAGGAAGCGAATTTTCTGAACAATCGTCTCAATTTGAGGCGCTGAATTTAACTTGTATATAAAAAACAAGTCAGCATTCTTAATCTTAAACAACTGGCCTATCATATCTTTAACGAGACCGTCAAAGTTTCCTGCAGCCGTTCGAATATGCTGATCTCGCCTGTTAAAAGGGCGAAGATGTGACAAGTGCACATGCACCAACCCACGTCCTTCTTTTAACTTCTCCAGGCGATGCACATAATCAATGAGCAACTTTTCCTGAGACGGCATTTTATATGGTTGTGTCGCCATCGAGTTCAGTTCCACCTACTCATGATTTTGGTACCACCTTGACCTTGGCCTTTGGCTTTACCTTAGACCGGGTCATGGCATGAAACAGTTTATCAATAAAATATCCCTGGAAACGAGAAATGCCGAGAGCGAGCCCCCATTTGACCGCTTTCTCAGAATCTACACGGGCCAAGATCATACTTTCCGCGCCTGCATTCTGAACTGTTTCTCGGAACATTTTTAATCGTCCATCGTCATCGGTCTCGCTTTCAAAATCTTTACCCCAGGCAACCTTGATGAAATCAGGTCTCAGATTCGCTGGATCAAAGAATTGCAGCGACATCGGGTTGACGCCATCAACGAGCACTTTATATCCGCGCTCTTGCAGCATATCGCGCGCATACCCATACGTATTCATATCAGCAAAGATATCAATGACCTGAAACTCAACGACGAACTTGTTAGCGTTGTCGCCAACCAGCTTGTTAAAATTCGAGAAATCACGCGACAGCACTGTCCCAATATTGAGGTTCAAACTGATCGGCTCATTAATTTCGTCGAAGTTCTTACGGCCAATGACAGAAAGCACACGTTTATCCAGGGTTTCAGTCAAATACTGAAACAACCACGCACTCGAGAATAAGTTGCTGGCAGGGGCAACACGTTCTTTAAGTTCCGCCATCGCAATAAAGTGCTCGCGAAAGACAATGGAACCAGTTTCACCGGGCGCAATCCGAATACATGTTTGTTGGCGGATTAAATCTGCAATCCGCGTTGCCTGGAGCTGCTGATTAATTGCCGCCAGGTTTTTAGCCGAAATAGGTTCACCCGTACCTTTGTTGGTTTCATCGCTGCGCGCACGCTGCATTTCTTCGACTTGCACTTGCGCCTTAACTGAAAGCTCCGTCGCTGCTGAAAAAAAAGCTGCGAAATCTTCACGGGCAGCCAGATCATACCATGTCGACATCCGGTCTTCGAATTCATCCTCATTCGAAGCCAAAGGGTCTTCACTAAACATTGAGCGGACTTTGTCGATATAGGGATCAATGTTCTCAACCAACACCTCGTGGCAGAGTAAAATAAGGTCCTTATTCATCATCGAATAAATGATGGCATCGTTACCCGCGACAAGATTATCGAACACCTTGGTGGCTATGTTGATGAAGTGCGGCTGGCGATTACTTGTCCGCAATTCAGACAAGTGAATATGCACGGCGAAGTACCCCGTCGGGTTTTCTTCAATCCGCGTTAACTTTTCCAGCAACACAGCTTCCTGGGTCAGCGATTTATCTAAGGGTTTCACCATGCCTACCTTGTATTCCGACGGGCTTCACAAACCGTTAACGATAATCGAAAATGATCTCACACTCCACTCTATGGCTATTTTTGTGCCAGAGGCATCAATGCCATACCAGAGCTTCTAAACGCCCAATCACAGGCAATATTCAAGTTTTTGCCTGCCTAAAGGCCTGTGTGTCTATGTAATTGGTAATATTTGGGCGTTTTCACACGCTCAGAGCACCTTCTAAATTGTATTTATACGAATATTGCTTTCGCCTTGGCGCTTTGGCCCCTCAGTGGTAGTTTCCGACACCATAAAGTTTGATGTGATTTGAGGGGCGATATGAGTTCATTATTGGCAAAAAAAATCTTGGTAACAGGCGGCGCTGGGTTCATTGGCTCGCATTTGTGTGAACGTCTTGTTGCACGCGGCGACGATGTCCTCTGTTTGGATAATTTTTTCACCGGCGCGAAGGCAAATATCGCACATCTTTTAAAAGCCGATAACTTTGAACTCCTACGTCACGATGTGACTGTGCCGCTTGTTGTCGAAATTGATGAGATTTACAATCTCGCGTGTCCTGCATCACCCGTGCACTATCAATATGATCCAGTGCAGACAACTAAGACCAGCGTCCATGGCGCCATTAACATGCTGGGGCTTGCCAAGCGCACAGGGGCGAAAATCCTGCAATCATCCACAAGCGAAGTGTATGGTGACCCCGAAGTCCACCCACAGCCAGAAAGCTATAAAGGTAACGTCAATCCAATCGGCCCAAGGGCCTGCTATGACGAGGGCAAGCGCTGCGCTGAAACATTATTTTTTGATTATCATCGCCAGAACAACCTGAATATTCGGGTTTGCCGGATTTTCAACACGTATGGCCCGCGCATGCATCCCGAAGACGGTCGCGTTGTTTCCAACTTCATCATGCAAGCGCTCCGTGGTGAGCCTTTGACGCTTTATGGTGATGGGTCGCAAACACGGTCATTCTGCTATGTAGACGACTTGGTTGACGGCATTATGGGCCTAATGGACGCCCCGGACGAAAATACCGGCCCGATGAACCTTGGCAATCCCAATGAATTCACAATCCGTGCCTTGGCAGAAACCATTGCCGAAATGACCGGCGCCAAGTCGAAAATTGTTTATATGCCCCTCCCCGAAGATGATCCAACGCAGCGTTGTCCTGACATCACATTGGCAAAATCTGTCCTTGGATGGGAGCCGAAGATACAGCTTCGAGACGGTCTCACGCGGGCTATCGAATACTTCAAAAGCATTTCTTAAAGGCGAGACAATCCCCGTCATGAAGCAAGTCATTCAATCTCGACGTAGCGGCAAACTGGCACTTAAAAACGTGCCGGCAACGCAGGTTCGCGCAGGCCATCTTTTAGTCCATACGCGGGCTTCGCTGATCTCTGCTGGCACCGAGCGCATGGTTGTGGATTTTGCAAAGAAAAGCTTGGCGGGCAAAGCACAAGCACGCCCTGACCTGGTCAAGAAAGCGCTCGCAAAGGCAAAGAAAGAAGGTCTTTGGAATACGTGGAAAGCCGTCATGGCACGACTTGATGAGCCTTTGCCACTTGGCTATTCCGCAGCAGGTGAAGTCATCGCTATTGGGGCTGGCCTTGAAGCAGAGTTTCGCGTCGGCGACAGGGTTGCTATGGCCGGTGCTGGCATAGCCAATCATGCCGAGCTGAATGCTGTTCCCCGAAACCTTGTCGCTAAAATTCCCGATAATGTTAGTGATGATGATGCCTGTTACGGCACCGTTGGCGCAATATCCATGCATGCTGTCCGCAACTTGAAAGTTGGACTTGGCGACATTGTCGGTGTCATTGGATGCGGCCTTGTTGGTCAGCTTGCCATACAGTTTTTGACCCTGTCCGGGGCCCGTGTCGTTGCGTTTGACTACGCTGATGACCGCCTTGACCTGGCCCTGAAATCGGGTGCCATCGCGGCCCTCAAGCCAGATGAAAATGCCAGCAACATTGTCCAGGGCCTGAGCGCTGAACGCGGGGCTGACGCTGTCCTGATTTCAGCTGCTACATCCTCAAGCGAGCCGTTTATTGTTGCTGCTGATATTGCCCGTGATCGGGCAAATATCGTCATGGTCGGCCTGACCGGGACGACATTCCCTTACCAGACGTTTATGACCAAAGAGCTGAACCTCACAGTATCGCGCTCATACGGACCCGGAAGGTACGATCCAGATTTCGAAGGCCGTGGCGTCAAGTACCCTGAAGGCTGGGTCCGCTGGACAGAGACTGAGAACTTAGGCGAAACGCTTCGTCTTTTGGCCCCTGATAACACGGCCCGTCTAGATGTTGCATCACTGACGTCACACAGGTTCCCACTCGAAAATGCTGAGGATGCTTATACGTTAGTCACCAGTGGCACCGAACGGCATCTGGGCGTTGTCCTTACCTATTCGGGCGATAGCGATCCCAAGCAAACCGTTCAGGCGATGCGCACATCAAGGCCAAGTTCCGGTGCATGCGTAATTGGCGCTGTCGGTGGAGGTAACTTCGCCCGAACAGTTTTACTTCCAGCCTTAAAGCCATTATCCGGCGTGCGTCTGAAAACATTAGCAACCCAGCGCGGCGCATCCGCAGAAAATGGTGCCGAGACACACGGGTTTGAAAATGCAGCCAGTAACATCGACAGCGTCATGATTGACGCCGAGATTAATAGTGTGATCATTGCGACCCGCCACGATAGCCATGCCGCGATGACGGCGCAGGCGCTCCGGGCTGGGAAATCAGTGTTTGTTGAAAAGCCATTGGCCCTTGATATCGATCAGCTCAACGACGTCATTGATGCGATCAATGGTGCAGATGGATTTGTACAGGTCGGCTTTAACCGGAGATTTGCGCCACAAACAACTAAGCTCTGCGATCATTTCAAAGATACGACAGGCCCAAAAGTCGTCACCATCCGTGTAAATGGTGGTGCTATCGAGGGCGGCCACTGGACACAATCTTCTGATGAAGGCGGCGGCCGCGTCTTGGGTGAAATGTGTCACTTCGTCGATTTAGCACGGCATCTGGTTGGTGCTGCAATCAGCAATGTGCGTGCAGATGCTGCGACCGCAGAACACGGTAGCGGCGATGACGTCATCGCAAACCTGAGCTTTGTTGATGGCAGCATCGCCAGCATCATTTATACAGCGCGCGGTGATACGTCTTTACCCAAAGAGCGCATCGAAGTTTTCGCAGGTGGCCGTGCAGGAGTGTTGGATGATTTTCAATCATTAACATTAGCCGCGGGTGGCAAGACCACCACATTGAACGACAGCCAAGACAAAGGCCATAAGCAGCAAATCGCCGCATTCGTTGACTGTGTCACCAATGGTGGCGCAGCCCCGATTGATGAGGGAGAATTGGTCGAAACGTCTGCTGCGACCATTGCCATACTTGAAAGCCTGCGCACCGGTAACCGCATCGACATATAGGAAACGTTATTCATGGACATTGATGCTTTTTATAACAACGAATTTTCTGAACACACTGATGTCGTTCAGAAAACCCGTGACGCCTGTGCTGCATCATTTGCGATATTGCTGGAACGCGCGGCAGAAAGTGTTCGTCACGGTGGTAAGATCATATTCTTTGGCAACGGTGGCAGTGCCGCCGACTGCCAGCATCTGGCGACCGAACTTACGATACGATACAAAACAGACCGTACCCCTATCGCTGCGATCGCCCTGACGACGGACTCATCCGCACTTACCGCAGGTGGAAATGATCTTGGCTTTGAAAATATTTTTTCGCGCCAGATAGAAGCGCTCGGCAAGCCAGGTGACGTTGCTATTGGCATCTCCACATCGGGAAATTCTGAGAACGTTATTCGTGCGCTGAATGTTGCAAAATCGTTGGACATTGTCCCGGCAGCCCTTGGCGGCAAAGATGGCGGCAAGCTTGTTGGTATCGCAGACCCATTCTTAATCGTCCCATCTGACACGACGGCGCGCATTCAGGAAATGCATATTATGCTGGGTCAGATGCTGTGTGGCGCTCTTGAAATTGAATTAGGCTTGGTATGACAAAAGACCGTTCCAGACTGATCCCCTTGGTCGAAAATATCGACGGCACTCATGTGCTTGTCGTCGGCGATGCCATGCTAGATCGATTTGTAACCGGCGACGTTGAGCGTATTTCTCCTGAAGCCCCGATCCCTGTCCTTCGCGTAACCAATGAAACGCGCATGCCTGGCGGTGCTGGCAATGTAGTCCGCAACTTGGCTGCTCTCGGCGCGAACGTGACATTCATTGCCGTGACGGGGCAGGATGCTGCTGGCGAAGAGCTGCTCCAGGTTTCATGTGAAAGCCCGCTTGTCACTGCAAATCTGGTTGCAGACCCGGCACGTTCAACCACGATTAAAGTCCGTTACGTTGCAGGTAATCAGCAAATGCTTCGTGCTGACTGGGAAGCCGATCCGACATTGGATAAAAACATCGCTGATGACCTTTTAAAGCGTGCCATCGATGCTGTCGCCGGATGCGATGCCGTCGTACTTTCTGATTATGACAAAGGTGTACTCGCAGACGGTCGCGCCGTTGCGATTATCAATGCTGCGAAGGCCGCAAATATCCCCGTTATTGTTGACCCTAAGGGCGATGGGTACGCGCGTTATAAAGGCGCCGATTTAATTACACCGAACCGCAAAGAGCTAGCTCAAGCAACAACGCTAACTGCTAACAATGACGACGCTATTGTCACGGCGGCATTATCTTTGATTAATGCACACGACTTGGGCGGCCTTTTGGTCACCAGAAGCGCGGACGGCATGACCCTTGTGGATCAGGCAGGCGCACCGACGCATCTCCCCGCTGAAAGTCGTGAAGTGTTCGATGTTTCTGGGGCGGGCGATACGGTTGTCGCGTGTGTTGCTGCGATGGTAGGTGCAGGAAGCGCGCTCAAAGATGCAGCTGCCGTTGCCAATGTTGCCGCCGGGATCGTTGTCGCCAAAGTCGGCACCGCTGTCACTTATGCTGTCGAAGTGATTGCGGCACTTCATCACCAGGACATCTCAGATGCAGAAGCCAAGGTCTTAACTGAAACCCAGGCAGCCGAACGTATAGAAAGTTGGCGGCGACAGGGATTAAAAGTTGGCTTCACCAATGGCTGTTTTGATCTCCTGCATCCAGGTCATGTGTCGTTGCTTCGCCAATCGCGCGCTACGTGCGACAAGCTCGTTGTCGGCTTGAACTCGGACGCTTCTGTTAAAAGGCTCAAAGGCGAGGAACGCCCCGTACAAAATGAAGCAGCACGAAGCGCCGTCATGGCCTCATTGGCGTCTGTCGATCTCGTCGTGATATTTGGCGAAGATACGCCCTATGAATTGATCGAACGCCTGCATCCGGACGTGATGGTCAAAGGCGCAGATTACGTGATCGAAGATGTCGTCGGTGCCAACCTTGTTCTGGGTTGGGGTGGCGAAGTTGTGTTGGCGGACCTTAAGGCTGGCCACTCGACAACCGCAACGATTGATCGGCTCAATAACGGGTCAAAATCTGACTAATGTCTGAAATACTCCAAGCCTACCTTTTATATGGACTTGCTTGGATTGCTTTTGGCGGCACTCATTCTGTTCTCGCAAGCGCGACCCTCAAACGCCAATTGGCGCATATCGCCGGCGCGTCTTACCGATTAACGTACAATGGGTTTGCGATCATTTCTTTGGCCGTCACATTCTGGGTCGGCTATCTCGTGTTCGCGGAAACAGAAGCATTCGAACTCACAAACACTATTAAAGTAGTGCTGGGTGTTACCCAGATCAGTGGGTGGTTCTTGATGTATTTTGCCCTCGGACAATATGACCTTGGTCGCTTCGCAGGGACCCATCAGTTTAAAAACAGAAATACCAACGCCCTTTCCGATGACGATGAAGCACTGCAAACCAAAGGGTTACATCATTATGTGCGCCATCCGCTTTATAGTGCTGTTTTTCTGGTTCTTTGGGGCGCTGCCTGGACACCATTTGGATTGGCGACCGCGATCTTTGGCAGCGGGTATCTTTTGATCGGTACATATTTTGAAGAACGTCGTCTACTCGCTCGGCACGGTGAAACGTATGCAGATTACCGTGGCCACGTGCCTGCGTTCATTCCATGGCGCGGACGAGCCGTCTAGTTCCCGTCCGGTGCGGGTGGGAAGTCTGGCGCTTCACTCGCTGGTTCTGCATTCTCAATAACTTTTGATGCTTCTTGCTTCACATCTTCAATCGCGCCAAACAATTTCTCAAAGAACCCCTGACCACCAGATGGACTAGGTAACGACCGAGCGGGCATCCCACTGTGTGCAGCCTTCATGACATCACGCCAAATCCGAGCCGGGAAACTACCCCCGGTCACATTCTTCATCGCCGCACCGTTATCATTACCAAGCCAAACGCCAGCTACAAAGTCTGCGGTATAACCGACAAACCAGGCGTCTCGATAATTCTGCGATGTGCCTGTTTTCCCCGCCGCTTCGCGGTCAAGTTTGGCCGCTTTACCCGTACCAGTGTCAATCACCTGACGTAACATGCGATTCATTGCACCTACGTGACGCGGTTGCATGACCTTTCCCGGCCCAGCGCCTTTCCGGCGATAAAGGATCTCTCCACCCCCATCGCGGATTTCCACAATACCATAAGGAATGACGCCATCTCCACCATTTGCAAAGGCCGTATACGCCGCAGTCAACTCCAAGAGACTGGTTTCAACGGTGCCCAGCGCAATCGACGCGTCTGGTTTTTCCCCTGGATCGATACCAAGAGATCTGGATGTTGATGCAACACGATTGATGCCTGCCTTCATCGCAACACGCACGGCGACAGTATTAACAGATTTCGCCAATCCATCAGCGACAGTGATTTTTCCCGCATACTTGCTATTAAAATTTCGTGGCTGCCATTTGCCAATTTTCACAGGTGCGTCATCAATCAAATCATCAGGTGACAGACCTGCCTTGAGACCCGCAAGGTATACTACAGGCTTGAACGCTGAACCCGGTTGGCGACGCGCTTGTGTTGCTCGATTGAATTGGCTCTCACCGTAGTTCTCGCCACCAACCATTGCCGTTACCGCACCATCAGGGCGCATCAACAAGACAGCTCCATCACCAATACGACGCGACTTGCCCGATTTCGCCAATGTTGCACGGAGCCTTTTTTCTGCAGCGACTTGAACTTTAGAATCCAATGTCGTTTGCACAAATAAATCCCGATCTCGCGCACCGACATAATCCCCCACATAATCAAGCACCCAATCCACAAAGTGAGGCGCGATCTGCCCTGGCCTCACAGCTTTCCGTTTCGAAGATAATGACCTGGCTTTTTTAGCATCACTCTCAGAGAGATACCCAGCAGCTACCATATTCGCCAGAACCACCCGCGTTCGGTCCGTGGCACGGGCATCGCTATTGTGTGGGTTGTAGCGGCTTGGTGCTTTTAGCAATCCTGCCAACATCGCAGATTGCCAAACATTCAATTGACTGGCTGGGCGAGAAAAGTACTTACGCGCTGCAGCATCAACACCATATGTGCTAGCACCTAGGTAAACCCGGTTTAAATACAGTTCGAGAATTTGATCCTTAGAGAACCGATGCTCAAGCCAGAGGGCGAGCATCACTTCCTGGATTTTACGTTTATACGTTCGCTCAGAGCTTAAAAATAAGTTCTTCGCCACTTGCTGTGTGATTGTGCTGCCGCCTTGAACAATGCGACCCGCACGAACGTTGGTTACCGTCGCGCGTGCTAAGCCGATCAGATCAATCCCAAAGTGATCATAGAAACGACGGTCTTCGGTCGCGAGTACGGCTTGCGGCAAGGATGGTGGCAAATCAGCAAGCTTCACAGGAATGCCATATAGATCACCAACCGCAGCAAGCTCTTTGCCATCCGCAGCCAATATCCAGAGCGTGGGTCTTCGGGATGGTGCCAGATTGTCTTCCAGGTCGGGCAGGCCTGTATAGAACCATCCCACGACAAACAGACTAGCTATCAAACCCCAGACACAAAGGGTTGCAATCCACTTGCCTATACGCCGCCAAATCGATGCTTTGGCAGTTGTTGCTTTTTTCGCGCGTTTTGATTTCTTTCGAGCCATAGGACTTTATGACTCAAGGGCGTTATGAACGCGTTAATATGAGAGGGTTTTTATCGCTTTTTTTAGTTGCCGTAATAGCGCTCGAAATTGAGGATATGGACAGCTAAGGTATCAACATGAATAAAAACATATAGATCGTAGAAACGCTGCCATGTAGCGATATTGGCACATCATTGCTCATTATCGCCATTGTCCTTGGTATTCGGTGGGTCATTTTCCGCGGCATTCGGGGTAAATCTGAGACCTTAAGCACAGATCAGCGCAAGTGGATATCATCGACCCGCAATATCGCAATCATTATTATCTTTATTCTGTTGCTGTCGGTCTGGTCGCTAGAGTTATCGCGATTTGCCTTATCTATTGCTGCTTTTGCGTTGGCGATTGTTATTGCCAGCAAAGAGCTAACCCTGTGTTTATTGGGCGCATTTACCCACAATCACACATCCATTTAGTGTTGGAGATTGGATCGAAGTTGGACCTATTCGCGGAGAGGTCTTGGAAGAAGGTTTAATCAGCACGACCTTACAGGAGATTCCGCCGCGCCACGATACCACACAAAATTATACCGGACGAACCATCTCAGAAATTTTGTCATCCATATGTCTACAATCACTTCGAGTGCCCTTCATACATCACCGAAATCTGACGGCGATTTTGTCCGCAAAGAAGTAAATAAGTACTGGAAGGTGTTTGAAGAAAAGGCCACAGAGACTTGGCATACTATTCGTAAAAATACCGGCGTTGCGCTTCGCAGTCCTAATCCCGTGATTGATGAGCATACAACAGTAGACTGCCACATCGCGATCACGGTGCAGCTTTCCTATCCACGTGATGAAGCCGAAGCGATCGAGGATCACATCACAACGGCACTTTTGGAGCGTCAACGTGTGCGCCGTGAAAAGAAG